>Ga0307425_1001576_pt1 | contig 13474 bp, 9 predicted proteins | sample SalMarWE160330MG_FD_202152 | JGI IMG/M metagenome (GOLD analysis project Ga0307425, IMG submission 202152) | Salt marsh sediment microbial communities from the Plum Island Ecosystem LTER, Massachusetts, United States - WE1603-30 | ecosystem: Environmental > Aquatic > Marine > Intertidal zone >... | reverse complement strand
GGCTGCTGAGGAAACGGTTGATTACCTAACTTCAAAAGGGGAAAAGGTTGGATTAATCAAAGTTAGGTTATACAGACCATTTTCAATAGAGCACTTTATCAATGCTTTACCATCAACTGTAAAATCAATTGCTGTATTAGATAGAACAAAGGAACCGGGTGCTCCGGGTGAACCTCTTTATATGGATGTTGTTAATTCAATCTCAGAAAAATTTATTACGGGAGATCTTAAGATTAACTATCCTAAAATTGTTGGTGGAAGATATGGCTTATCTTCAAAAGAATTCAATCCTGCAATGGTTAAATCAGTATTCGATAATCTTGATAACGATAAACCAAAAAATCATTTTACTGTTGGAATAAAAGAGGATGTCACCAATTCCAGTTTGGATTTTGATCCTAAGTTTTCTGTAGAAGCTGAAGAGACACTCAGAGGGAAGTTTTATGGATTAGGTGCAGATGGAACGGTTGGTGCTAATAAAAATTCAATAAAGATTATTGGTGAAGGAACAGATTATCACGCGCAGGGTTACTTTGTCTACGATTCAAAGAAATCCGGTTCGATGACAATCTCTCATTTACGATTTGGACCAAAACCAATAAAATCAACTTATCTGATAAACATGGCAAACTTTATCGCATGCCACCAGCCGGTGTTTCTTGAGAAGATCGATATGCTTAAGGAAGCAATTGAAGGAGCCACATTTCTTTTAAACACAAAAATTCCTAAAGATAAGGTATGGGATTCATTACCTGAAAAAGTCCAGAGAGACTTAATTGAAAAGAAGATGAAGTTTTATATTATTGATGCTTACAAGGTTGCCGACGAAACCGGAATGGGAGCAAGGATAAATACAATAATGCAGACCTGTTTCTTCGCGATCTCGAATATCTTTACTAAAGAAAAAGCCATTGATTTAATTAAAGAATCAATAAAGAAAACATACGGTGCAAAAGGCGATAAGATTGTACAGATGAATTTTGATGCAGTTGATAAAACTCTTGCTAACCTGATTGAAGTTGAAGTGCCAGGAAATGTTACGAGCAAAATACAATTGCAACCCGCAGTAAGCGCAAACGCTCCCGAGTTTGTAAAAGATGTTACAGCAAAAATTATTGCTTTCGAAGGCGATGATATTCCGGTGAGCAAATTCCCTGTTGATGGCACATTCCCGCTTGCAACTACGAAGTGGGAAAAGAGAAATATTGCATTAGAGGTTCCCGTGTGGGATACTGAAGTGTGCATCCAGTGCAACAAGTGTATAATAGTTTGCCCTCATGCAACTATAAGGGCAAAGGTTTTCGAAGAAAAATATCTTAAAGACGCGCCTCCGACATTTAGATACACAAAATTTAAAGCGAAAGATTACGGAGAAAATATGTACTATTCACTGCAGGTTGCAGTGGAAGACTGTACCGGCTGCGGACTTTGCGTTGATTTCTGTCCTGCAAAGAATAAAAAGGAAACGCGGCTTAAAGCGATAAATATGGCAGAACAAATGCCTTTAAGGGAACAAGAAAGAGTGAACTGGGATTTCTTCCTTTCAATTCCTGATATTGATAGAAAGCAAATAAATGTCACTAAAATAAAAGATTCACAATTCCTCGAACCATTATTTGAATTTTCAGGTGCTTGTTCGGGATGCGGAGAAACTCCCTATGTAAAATTGGTAAGCCAGTTGTTCGGTGATAGAACAATCATTGCAAATGCTACTGGCTGTTCTTCTATTTACGGCGGTAATTTACCTACAACTCCGTGGGCTGTGAATAAAGATGGAAGGGGACCAACCTGGTCGAACTCACTTTTTGAAGATAATGCTGAATTCGGTTTTGGATTCCGACTAGCAATAGATAAACATAATTCTCAAGCAAAAGAACTCCTCCAAAAATATTCAAACGATATTGGTGGGGAATTAGTCAATAGAATTATGGGTTCAACACAAAAAGATGAAACTGAAATATATGAACAAAGAGAAAGAATAGATTTACTGAAGAAGAAACTTGATGGGATGCTTAAATCAGGAAGTAATGGTAAAGCAAACGATTTAAAACATTTATTAAGTATTGCAGATTATCTTGTTAAAAAATCAGTCTGGATTATGGGTGGAGATGGTTGGGCATACGATATCGGATATGGAGGGTTAGATCATGTACTTGCCTCTGGAAAAAATGTTAATGTTTTAGTGCTTGACACAGAAGTTTATTCCAACACAGGCGGACAATGTTCGAAAGCCACACCACGTGGAGCTGTTGCTAAGTTCGCTGCGGCTGGTAAACCTTCTGAGAAAAAAGATCTTGGTTTGATGGCAATGAGCTACGGTAATGTTTATGTTGCAAAAGTTGCGATGGGTGCAAACGATCAGCATACTTTAAGAGCTTTCCTTGAAGCTGAAGCCTACGAGGGACCATCATTAATTATTGCATACAGCCATTGCATTGCTCACGGAATTAATATGGGTAAAGGAATGCAGAACCAAAAAGCTGCAGTTGATTCCGGCTACTGGCAGCTTTATAGATTCAATCCTGATCTGGCTAAGGAAGGAAAGAATCCATTCAAGTTAGATTCTAAAGGATTAAAAATTCCGTTTAAGGACTATGCTTACATGGAGACGCGCTATAAAATGTTAACCAAATCTCATCCAAAGAACGCCGAGCTGTTAATGAAGGAAGCGCAGAATGATGTAACGACCAAATGGAAAGATTATGAGAGAATGGCTTCCTGGGATCCGGAAAAAACTGAAGAGTAAAAATCACAAAATTTAAATCGAAGGTTTACAATGGATTTATCAACAACTTACTTAGACTTAAAACTAAAATCACCGATTGTTCCTTCTGCCGGACCTTTGTCGCAGGAAATATCAAACATAAAATTAATGGAAGATGCTGGTGCAGGCGCAGTAGTTATTTATTCGTTATTTGAAGAGCAGCTTGAGCATGATTCACTTGAGCTTCAGTATCACACTGAAGTTCCCGCTGAGAGTTTTGCTGAAGCAACGAGCTATTTCCCCGAACCTTTTGAGTACAAACTTGGTCCTGAAGAATATCTCAATCATATAAGAAAAATGAAAGAAGCGGTTGATATCCCTGTCATTGCAAGCTTAAATGGAAAATCTCTCGGCGGGTGGATAGATTATGCTAAACAGATTGAACAGGCGGGCGCTGATGCACTTGAACTGAATATTTATTTTATGGCTACTGATATGGATCAGAAAAGCGAAGAACTTGAGAAAAGATATGTTCATATAGTGAAGAGAGTAAAATCTGAAATTAAGATACCGATTGCAGTAAAGATGCATCCGTTCTTTAGCTCTGTCGCTCATATGGCAAAAGAATTAAACAAGGCTGGTGCGGATGGACTGGTTCTTTTTAACAGGTTCTATCAGCCGGATATAAATCTTGAAACTCTTGAAGTTGAACCAAATGTAATTCTTAGTACACCTTTTGCAATGAGACTTCCATTAAGATGGATTGCAATTCTTTATGGAAGAACAAATGCAGATCTTGCAGCGACAAGTGGCATCTACACAGCTGAAGATGTAATAAAAATGATTATGGCTGGAGCTAAGGTTACACAAATGCTCTCGTGCTTGTTGAAGTTCGGTATCGGGCATATTGCTGATGTTACTTCCAAGATGAAATTGTGGATGGAAGAGAAAGAATATGAATCTGTTGACCAGATGCGTGGAAGTATGAGCTATATGAATGTTGATGACCCGGCTAAGTTTGAGCGAGCAAACTATATGAAGGTTTTGCACTCATATAAATAAGATTCTTCATAGCCTCCTATACGTTGCGGGTGGAACAGTTGTCCTCTAATCCTGTCCTGTTAGTTTTGTCCGCAACGTTTTTTTATTCCAGATCACACAATCAATTAAATGCGGTTCACCAATTGAACTAATTAACTTATCTTAACGTTTAATAAATAAAATTTTAGAGACAATGGTTTTATTCTTCACAATATTCTTTACTGTTTACACGGCTCTTAATTATTACATTTTTATAAGGGGATGGCAAGCACTGCATTCGCTGCCCTGGTTAAAACCTTTTTATATCGTGGTATTTATAATCGCTGCGTACGGATACGTTTTTACAAAACTGCTTTATAAATTTTTACCTGCTATTATCTATGATATTTGGTTAGGTATCGGTGCAATTTGGTTTGCTTTCTTTGTTTACTTTATTCTTTTACTTTTAGGATTGGATATAATCCGTCTGTTCAATTCGTTCTTCAATTTCCTCCCCAAATACATTTATCATAATTATGAAGAAACCAAAAAAATAACTGCAATAGTAATAATTGCATTAGTTGGTTTGATTGTTTTTTTAGGAAATCTGAATAAGAGAGATATAACGGTAAAAAATCTAAACATCACTCTTCCAAAAGGAAACGGAAAGCTCAATGAACTTAATATGGTTATGGCTTCGGACTTACATCTTTCACCAATTGATGGAGAAAGACTACTATCTAAAATCATTGATAAAATAAATTCTGTTAACCCCGATATAGTTTTATTCGCAGGTGATATTGTTGATGATAAAGCAGTGATTTTACAAGATAGAGGAATTGGAGAATCATATAAAAGATTAAATCCGAAATATGGTATCTATTCTATAACCGGTAATCACGAATATATTAACGATGTTGAACCAAGCGTTAAATTTATGGAACAGTACGGAATGAAAGTGATTAGAGATAGTTATGAATTAGTTGACAGCAGCTTTTACTTAGTTGGCAGGGAAGACGTGGCAATGAGACAATTTACCGGCAAAGAAAGAAAATCACTCGATGCAATGATTAATTTGATTAATTCTGATTATCCTAAAATTCTTTTAGATCACACACCGGTCAGGTTAGAACAAGCAGAAAAGAGTGGAATTGATTTGCAGCTTTCTGGTCATACACATCACGGTCAGATCTGGCCAGGAAACATCATTACAAATATGATCTATGAAGTAAGTTGGGGTTATTTAAAAAATGGTCCTACTCAATATTATGTTTCATCAGGTGCAGGAACCTGGGGACCACCAGTCCGAACCGGGAGTAAATCAGAGATTGTAAATATTAAAATAAAATTTGAATGATCGTTTTCTCATGCAATCATATATCCATACAAGCACATTCGTTTGTATGGATATATGAGTGAATGTCTGTATGATTTAAAAAGTAAACGTAACACCAAACTTTACGTTATCGAAGGCAATTGGTGGTGCACTTGGAAATGGCCAGTTCATTTTATCCTGTCTTAATTCATAAATACCATAACCCAGAGCACTCTTTAATACAAAAAATACAATCGGTCCAGCAGATGGTGAAGATTTAAGAACTTCTTTTACAAATAGATCAAGCAATCCATTTGAAGCTGCCTCAATAATTCCGCTACCTGCCCACTTCCAGAACAGGTGTCTTTCAAAAATAATAGTTCGTTCATAGCCTGCTTCAAATGTGATAAGCTTAATTGGTTGAATTCGAATCCCTGCTTCACTGCTTGTTCCAAAGCGAAAAGACTCGTCATATAATTGCTTTATTCTTTCATCATTTGGATTTAAAGAATCATCAGGAAAATCAATTCTTGTCCAATTCATAGTTGAAGTATAATATGGAGTTATTGAAGCTTCTTTGCCTATTTTGTAACCATATCCTTTTGACCAGCCAGCGCCAAACTGCCAGTTTTGAGTTTCAATATCTCCGGTTGTTCCTGAACCACCAGCCAGATTAGTTGTATTCCGATTAAGAAATAAATAATTGAAAGTACTCTTCTCAATATAATCTGCATATTTTGTTGTTCGCTTACCTATATAGCCCAGCTTCAATTCGATAAGATTGTTATCAGCGAATTGGGCTTGAACATCTTTCCGTGAAATATCTGATAGAGCGTAATTGAGAGAAATAGTCGGCTGTTTATTTTTCCAGACTTTCCATTCATCAAAGTCATCCCATTCCCATTTCCAGCCTTTTTTATCCTTTGCTTTTGTAGAATCTTGAGCAAATGAATAAATAGGTATAATAAATATTAATAACGTAGTAAATGTTAGTATGTAGTGTTTCATAATTCCTCCGCAAAATATTTTGAACCGACGTAGAAAAAATACTGTATTCTTGGTTTTTGTATGATTTTTTTTGATGAACGGTATTATGTTAAGATGGAGGTTTAAATTGAAAGCTTACTTAAGCTAATCCCGGTTTTGATAATTTTTTATTTTTCAGGTAGTTCAAATCCTAAATTCTTTTTATTACTTATGAAATATAAAAACTATGCTCTGTTTGCCTATAATATTTGTAGTGAAATGGAATTTTCAACACCATAAACTTAAAGTTTAAGACTAAAAATTTGTATTTTACACAATCTTTATTCTATAATAATATCAGCGGGACATAAATGATAAAATTAAAAAAAATACTCATTTTTTCTATCCTTCCATTTTTACTTGCAGGCTGCCTTCAGGTTGAAACTAATGTAAATGTTAAGAAAGATGGAAGCGGAACAATTAACGAAAAGGTGTTGTTCAGTAAAACATTTGTTAATATGATCAAGGAATTCGCACAATCTTTCAGTGATTCAGCATCAGCCGACAAGGAAGAATTTTCAATTTTTAAAGATGATGAAATTAAAACCGATGCGAAAGATTTTGGCGAAAATGTTAAATACGTTTCTCATACGCTTATAAGCAATGATGACTGGGAAGGTTATGATGCAGTTTATTCTTTTGACGATATAACAAAAGTGAAAATTGCCCCCGATCCGGATTCCAAAGTTGGTATAGGAGACGAAGGAATGGAGGCCACACCAGAAGAAGATTATTACTTTTTTAAGTTTATTAAAGGAAACGTTCCTGAATTAATAATTGATCGACCGGAGATAAAATTAACAGAAGAGATAGAAGAAAATAAGGACACAGTACAATCTGAACAGAATGATGAAGGGATGAGTGAAGAGTTTTTAAATATGATGAAGGGGATGAGTGTAAGAGTAGCAGTTGTTGTTGATGGCAAAATAGTAAACTCAAATGCAAGCTATGTGAACGGTTCAAAAGTAACGTTATTTGAAATGAATTTTGGTGAAATGATGAAGAACAAAGAAGCTTTTAAAGAATTTAAGAATAAAGAACCAAAGAATATTGATGAAATGAAACAATACCTTGAAAAATTTCCCGGTATGAAAATAGAAATTGAAAAACCGGTTTCAATTAAATTTAAATAATCAAATAGGAATAAATAAAAATAAAATATGAAGCTTAAACTAATTTTATTAATCTTATTCTTTGGTTTTGGATTTATTCAGGCGCAAACCGATGAATCCAGATTAGGGACTGAAATATCACTAACTGAAAAAACAAAAATCTCTGATATACTTGCTCAGCCAGATTCATATCTGGATAAAACAGTTCTGGTTGAAGGTGAAGTTCTTGATGTATGCCCAATGATGGGCTGCTGGCTGGAATTGAAATCTGATGCGGGAGATGAAAAACTAAAAGTAAAAGTGAAAGATGGCGAAATTGTTTTTCCAATAGACGCAATTGGAAGCACTGCTCTAGTTGAAGGTAAAGTATACAATATTGAATTAACACAGGAAGAAGCAATAAAACACTTTCAGCATGTAGCAGAAGAAAAAGGTGAAGATTTCGATCCTTCGACTATTACCGGTCAAATGACAATTTACCAGATTGAGGGATTGGGTGCTGAAATATATAATAAGGAGAGTTAATTATTTTCAGGAGCTGCTTGTACGAGCAGCTCTTCTTTAATCTTGTTAATACATTTCTACTTTAAACTTTTTATTATAATTTTCATTCGTAGTTACTTTTTCTATACTTAAATTTACTTTATGAATGAAAATAAAATAGAAAGACAGGTATTTACATATCCACTTCTTTTTAGAATCATTTTTAGATATGGAAACGTAATAATTACGTTTTTACTGATTGTTTATTCTTTTCCATTGGCAGCCAACCTTGATAAAGATAAAATATTATTGATCCCTTTGATTATTACAGTTCTCGTTATCTATTTTTTAAACAGGCATTACCTTAATCTGTATAAAATTCTTCCTTATAAAATTGTTGCAGATGATGAAATGCTAATTTGCTCTGGATTTTTTCTTTCGAAGAAAGAAATTATAATCCGTTATGAGAACATTGAATCTCTCTCAGGTGGCATTTTTGAAAATAAAATATCCGGTGTGATGAAAGTTTGCGACGGAAAAAATGGAATGTGTATCGGATTTTATCAGAGAATAACTAATTCGAGTAAGCTTGCAACTATAATATTGAGTAAGGTAAAAAGAGAATTATATGACGAAGTGTTGGAGAAACTTATAGCCAAAGGAAAAAAGGATTGAAGGATGAAAATTGCTGTTTTATTGTCAGGTGGAGTTGATAGTTCGGTCGCATTGCGATTGCTTAAGGATGAGGGGCATGATATTACAGCATTTTATTTGAAGATTTGGTTACAGGATGAATTCTCATTTCTTGGTGAATGTCCCTGGGAGGAAGATCTTAAATATGCTCGTGGGGTTTGCGAACAAGCAAATGTTCCGCTTGAAGTAATTCCTTTGCAAACCGCATACTGGGATAATGTAGTCTCGTACACTATCGAAGAAATTAAAGAAGGGAGAACACCAAATCCAGATATTTTTTGCAATAGCCTGATCAAGTTCGGTGAGTTTTATGAAAAGATAGATGATTCTTTTGAAAAAGTTGCAAGCGGGCATTATGCCAGAGTTGAGAAAATAAATGAAAAATATTTTCTAAAAACCTCTCCCGATCCGGTTAAAGATCAAACTTACTTTTTAGCTTATCTAACACAGCAACAGCTATCCAGAGCTTTATTTCCAGTTGGCAAATACAAAAAAACTGAAATACGCGGTCTAGCTGAGAGATATAATTTACCAACGATGGCAAGAAGAGACAGCCAGGGTATTTGCTTTCTTGGACAAATAAAATTTAATGAATTCATAAAACATCATCTTGGTGAAATAGAAGGAGATATTATTGATATTGATAGCGGTAAAGTATTGGGGAAACATCCGGGTTACTATTATTATACAATAGGACAGAGATCAGGTTTACGATTAGGCGGCGGTCCTTGGTTTGTAGTAAAAAAAGAAGTCAAGAGTAATATTATTTACGTTTCAAAAGAATATAAAATTGAACTAAAGCAGGATCAATTTAATGTTGGGAAGTTGAATTGGATAACTGATATAAAACCGGATAAAAAAGATTTAAAAGTTAAGATAAGACACGGTGCACATTTTTATGATTGTAAGATTGTGTGGGCTGATGAAGCAACCTTACTAGTTAAACTTGCTAAGTCCGATAAAGGAATTGCTCCAGGACAATTTGCAGTTTTTTACGATGAAGATATTTGTCTTGGTGGGGGAGTGATTTTACAGGATTCTGATTGATTAGCTAAAATTATCTTTTTGCAAGTGAGTCTTAATTCCAGATTCCTTCGAAAATATTGGTAGTAAGCCATTTTTGTCCGTCGATATCCCAAGTAATTTCTCACAATTGCTGCACATATAGGCGTAGCGAATTCCAATAATAGATTCTATCTCGCAAATCCAGATATCTTTAATATTTTGCCCGCATTGGGGGCAGATGGTTTTAAACGATTCCTTATGTAGCAATTTTGTCATCATCAACTTTCCATAGATACTATTAAGACTCCTCAGAAACCAAAAATGTTACCTTAAAAATATTTTTTACGAAAATTTAACATGCGCTGCCTTTATACTAACTACCCATTTTTATTAAACAAACAGCAATGATGGAAGGAAGAATAAGTTTGAGGATGGATGCTGTTTATTTAAAAATTCAACAGATATTTAATTAAAAGTATAAGATTTTTCAACCCAAAATTCAGTTTCTAATCCATTTTTTATCCCTGGCTCCCATAGGGACTTGTAAACTGCTGAAATTATTTCTTTCAAACAATCCTCACAATCAATTGAATTGAATAAAATTACGTAATCTGCAACCTTGCCAGACCTATCTATTTTTAATTTTAATTTCAATGAACCGCTGTAATTCCTGTTTCTTTTGTCAGGAAGGACTTCAAGAAGCTGTCTTGGTGGTCCAGGTTTACCAGCCCAGTTTAATTTATTTACTTCCATAACTTCATTACTTCCTGAAATTTCTTTCTCTTCAATGTTTGCGAAAATTATATTATCCAGTATAACCGGTTCATCGATTTCTTCATCCATAAATATTTCAGGAGTCATCGGTTTTTCTGAAATATTCTTATCAGACTGTATTGTAATAGGGATGTCATCAATGATAAATAGTGGTTCACTAAACTTGATACTTTTGTTGTGAGTTATTTTAGGTGAAAAAAGAAATGCACAAATAATCAATAGCTCACTGAGGATAAAACTAATCTTTATATTTCTTGAATAATGCTTATGTTCTTTAAACCTGCTGATCATTTCCATCTCAATAACGTTTGTGAATTAACCACACTGCCAACTGCGAGATCTTCTATTTCAATATTTATTTTGTATTTCCCTTTTTCATATTTACTCATATCTAACTGCAGGTAGACCGGAGTATCTTTTTCATAAGATTGATATTCTGTTGTTAGTGTGAGAGTATTATCATCTTCTCCCAATCCTATAACTCCAAGTAATGAATTAAAAAAGTTTTCTAATCCTGAGTTTTCGTCTATTTTACTGATTGTAATCCGCTGTTCAAAATTTAAAATACCTGAATCATCTAAAGACAGATTATAGACTTCGAAATAAATGTAAATCTGATTAATTGTTGAAAAAGTATTTAATGGATTTGGTAAGAGATTTAGATTTCCTCTTTTGATGGCGAGGTTATTGCTTTCATTAACATCAGATGCTAATATGATATCGCTTATATCCAGCTTAGTACTATTAAATTTTTTAATCTTTAAATTTGTTCTATTGGCAGAAACACCGTTATCAGTATCTCTGATTATTTCAAATGCCAGCACACCACTATCGGGTGGCAAATCCACAAACACAGAGTTAATCCTATATTCTTCGAACAAACCTATTTTCAAATCTCTTTTATAGTCTAAATCATTCATGTGTTTTTTCTTCAATGTCTCTACTTCTGAATCTTCCTTAATTAAGAAGATTCCATACTTATGAGCAAGAGGATAACTATTTTCTGGAGTAAGTATTTCATCAGAAGTTAATGCGTAGTTAATATAAACCTGTGTGGCTATTGATGAATCTTTTTCAAGATTTTTGAATTGGACAATATTAAATGGAACTTGAATAACCGGACCTTCGAATTTAGGTTCATAACTTTCAGGATCGGTTCTTCTTAAATCATTCATAAAGAAATCTGCATCTCCGGGAAATTGTGAGACGTGTCTGCTGCCGGGCTTAGGAGAGCTGAATCTATAATTTTCGTTCCAGGACTCGTCTACAAAACCCAGGACTTTATCTTTGTAATACCAGAAATCGGTCTTCAGCATCAGCTTTGTTCGACCCCCAGCATTTATATAAGGCCTGTATCTCACTCGTTTAATTGGTTCCCCATATCTAATCACTGTTTCACCACGGTCAGAGTTCCAACCCGAAAGTCCAAGGTTATCGATACTGAATTTTAAATTAGAATAAGTAACACGGGAATAGTGCTCAAGTAATCGTTCATTGTAATCTGTTAAGAAGAGTGGATCAGATACCTTCCAAAAATTATTTACTCTATTTTCAATCTCAGTATCCGATATATCTTTCAATTTATTATTAAGTTCATTCTGAATTAAAAATAAAGCGGACTCATATCTGAAATCATTTTTTTCTTTTGCATTCATTAAACCAAATGCTGATTTATAAGCCGAAGAAGAAGAATCCATCTGAGAATTTTTATAATAATAAAGTCCTAATAGAAGGGAGGCCTCCTCGTTATCCGGATCTATATCAATTACCTTTTTAAGATAAGTTATACCTTTTTCATGTTTACCAATATCTTCATACATATTGGCAAGATGAATGTAGGCAAAGACGCAAGAAGAATCACTTTTTATTGCACTGTTATAGAATCTCTCTGCTTTTATGAAGTCTTCAATAGCAAAACCATCAAAACTCAGAGCCGGGTCATCTTCAACCTGGAGAACCGAATTTATGTATTCGTTATATTCTTCTTCCTCGATTCTTCCAAGGTTGATTAAAGCTTTGGTACATTTATCATCTATTTTGATTATATCCTCGTAATATTTGAAAGCTAAATTTCTGCCGAATGACTCCATAAGTTTTGCCTGAAGTAACCGGTATTCAATATTTTTAGGTTCCTTCCAGATGGCTTTCTGAATTAATTTCCTTGCCTTTACCCTCGACTCAACTGTGTTCTGATCAGAATATATTTTAGCCAGTTCAAAATACGAATCAGGATTATCGTACTCTGAAATCGACCGTTTTAATAACTTGATAGTCTCTGAAATGTATCCTCGTCCAGATTCTTCCATTGCAAGTTTATTGAACTCATTCAGGTTTTGGCCGGACAGTTGAGAGAAGTCTTGTTGGATTGGAATAAAAATCAGAATATATATCAGCGAAATAGTATTTTTGATCATAGCTGGGGCTATTTAAATAATACTTAGCTTATTTAGATAAGAAAATAATACCCTGTCTGTCAGAAGTCAATGATTAATTATTCTCCGCAAGAGGTATTTTTAAATTTAGGAGAGAATCCAACAATTCAATTATTGAAGAAATTTCTCTACGTAATATTTCTTTTCGAAAAGAATTTCCTTGTTCTTTTTAAAAAATTCTATAATTGCTTCTGCAGAAATAACACGGGCTATTCCATAACGTATTGAAGAAAATCTTTTTACAAATTCTTCGCCTTTGTATGGAACAATAGGGTTATATTTTTCATTATTATTTAATTTTTTAGGAACTAAGATATTTTCCTCTTCCTCAGGAACCCATTGAACCATTCCGACCATTTCAAAATTCGGCACACCGTCTCTTATAGCAAGCACAATACCTCCGCTCATTCCGTTATTCACGACCGCGTCTACGAGGAATGAACCATATTCATCCCTGTTGGGATTGCTAACAATAGCTTTTGTAACCATCTGGTAGTTGATAGGATATCCGAAAAGATAAACAAAGGTCCCCCAATCCAGTTCTTTCGCTTTTCCCGGTGGGTAAGAAAAAACCGGAAACATTAAACCGGATAATATTTTGTAATCCTTACCAATAAGAGCAAGATCACTTTTCGTGTCGACAGCTAACAATTCAAATTCACTTCCCTCGGGAAATCCTGCTGCGTATATCGCCTGACTTTCTTTAATAAAAATTGACTGGATGTATTCTGTAAAGCCGCCTTCGGCGTTCGGAAAGTATGAGATTATTGTATCAGGGAATTGAACAATGTGTGCGCAGGTAAGAATAGCAACTTTCCCTTCCTTAAAATAGATTGTTGTACCGCTACCTGACGTGGATTGATCTGCATATCCTTCGGAAATAGCTAAGCTTTTAAGATCAGCAGTCTTA
>Ga0307425_1001575_pt1 | contig 13497 bp, 13 predicted proteins | sample SalMarWE160330MG_FD_202152 | JGI IMG/M metagenome (GOLD analysis project Ga0307425, IMG submission 202152) | Salt marsh sediment microbial communities from the Plum Island Ecosystem LTER, Massachusetts, United States - WE1603-30 | ecosystem: Environmental > Aquatic > Marine > Intertidal zone >... | reverse complement strand
TGTTTTCTTGGATATTTACAATATTCCTGATAACAGCATAGAAATAACTGATAAATATCTGGTGTGGAAAGGAACTTTAGCAGCATCTAACAGCGATGGTCTTTGCTTCAGGAAAGAAGACGGTAGGTGTTATAGGGTTTTTGTAGCCAACCTAGCGCCAAATAACAACTACGATACTGTTAAAATTACTTTTCACAATGATGTATCTTCAGATGTTAACTCAACCAATGTCATTAAAGAAATAAATGTCAAAGAGCAAATAACACCGATAATAAATTTAGGAGTAGGGCAAACCGAGACCCAAAAACAGTTACCGGAGATTACCTACGCAAAGGTCAATCCTACAAAGTACAAAGTTCATATAGAGAATATTTCGCAAGACTTCTTTCTGGTCTTCAATCAATCTTTTAATAATAAGTGGGTCCTGCAGACAAAAGATAAAAAAATAATCTCTTCGAATGATCACTATAAAGCCAACTATTTTGCCAATTCTTGGTTAATAAAAAGAGAAGATACAGGAATTGTTGACAATCTTGACTTGGAATTAGTGTTCGAACCACAAAGGTCCCTTTATCTTAGCTTGGGAGTTACAATTATTACGGTAAGCATCTGCCTATACTTCATATTTAGAAAAGAACCGGCAGAAAATAAATAGCCCCACTTTGATAATATATACACAGTGAACCTAAAACTTTACCTTCTTAAAGAAAAACTGACCAGCTTCGAAAAGCCCTTAAAAGCTGCCATCTTAGTTGTAATCATACTTTTAGCCGTCCTAAAAAGAGGTACTTACATTAACGATCAGAGCAAAGACATATACGCCTACGAAAAAGCCATCGGCGACCTCATAGCAGGGAAGAACCCATACGTGTGGACGGTAGAATCCTTTTCCAATCCCGACGATCCTAGTAATCACGGCTTTGCCTATTTTCCCGGTCTTCTTTATATCTTCGCTCCTTTTTATATACTGCATCTGCAAACGGGATTTCCTCACTATGTTTTGTGGAAAATTCCGGTTTTACTAGCCGACATTGGCGTAGGGCTGCTTCTTTTCCAAATTTTTAAAAAGAAGGGCATTCTTCCCTTGACTACGGCGCTCCTGATCTGGTTCTTTAATCCATATACTGTATTTAGAACTGGCTATGCGTATGCAGACCCCCTAGCCATATTTTTCATGTTCTTATCTTTGACCTTATTAGAGAAGGATGAGGTACTGGCCGGAGCTTCTTATGCGCTCTCCATTGCTATAAAAACATTTCCTTTTGTGATATTCCCTGTTGTGATCTTGAAATCAAAAAACAAAATAGCATTTCTCCTGTCGGGAGTTATGGTGGGAATATTGATCAGTTTGCCTTTTTTAAAAAGCCCTCAGGATTTCATGACTTACCTTAACGGCACACTGTTTGTTCATCAGAACAGATTTATCCAAGGTCGACCATTCCTCTTTTATATCAGTTACTTCTATAAGATCGAGCTTTTTCAGATCATTCCTTTTGGTGTGTATTCTTTAGTAGCGAGTTTTTCAGGATGGGTGTTAGCCACTATCGCGTATTTATCTAAAAAGATCAGCAATAAATACATTCTATCGTTGATACCATTTCTAACCTTTTACCTTTTTACACCTGTGTTTAACAGAACTTACTTCATGTGGTTCATACCTATTTATGTCACATCAATGTTTGATATATTCGAAAAAAAGCGGCGTATTCTATTTTATCTTTCTCAGATCTTGTTTTTTTCATTTGCATCTTGGTATCTTATACAGTGGGTTGACGGATTTCACATCTGGCACCCTTAGAGTATTTGTTCTCATGTTATTGACATTTCATTAAAACAATTCAAAATTAAAATATTCAATTTATGGACCTGATGTGAACCTAAAACCAAGCAGCCATTTTTCTAAAAGACTGGATTCACAACTGATCTCATGTGTTAACTCTCATTGCAGTTTTTCTCATATTTTTAATTACCCGAGGGGAGGTGCAGTGCTTTGTTAACCAAGGATCAAATACTAAAACATCTTAAAGATGATCCCCTTTGGGAACCTGATGAAGATGCGAGTGAAGCGGACTGGGATCTGTACGAAGAAACTTACGAAGAGTTCGAAGCCGAAGAAAGTGGCCAAAGCAAGGTGAAAGTTGAAGACGACGATGAAGACGACGATGATCTTTCCGAGTTGGAAGATGATGACGATGATTTCTTATACGACGACGAAGAGTAATAAGTTTTGCAAAAGGAGGTGGTCCTAACGTGGCGAAAGCTAAAAAACCTGCAAAGAAGCCTGCCAAGAAGCCGGTCAAGAAAGCTAAAAAACCAGCTAAGAAACCTTCCAAGAAAACTTCCAAAAAGAAGAAGTAGGTTTTGTACACTTGGTAACGAATTTTGATGAACGGCACTTAGTCTTTTTCTAAGTGCCGTTTTTATTGTCTGTGTGATAAAATAGGCCAAAATCTATCACTGAGGAGGAGATCATGAGTAGCACACTGCAATACGAAGTATTGGTCCATATTCTCGGTAAACAACGTTATCTGAAAGTTTACTTTAACGACCAAGGAGGACCTACTTCAGAAGACCAGTATCATTTCGACGTTGGAACTTATCCGGAAACTCCAAATCCTATTGAGATCCGTACTTTTAACAGATTGGTCTCCGGAAACGGTATTTTGCAAAAAGCCGCCCATAACGCCATCAGGAGCGCACGCAGTCGAGCCAAAAATGCTCAAAATAAGAACATGAGCAAAATAGCGCTCGGGAGGATCCCAAAATAGATAGTGCTCGTAAAGGGCTTTAGACTAATTTCTGGTTTAAAGCCTTTTTTACTTTTAGAACAATCGATTGACACAATCACTATTAGAACATATAATCGACTATACTCTAAAAAAGTAACACACTTGATCCCTTTAGTAACAACTAAATAGTCTATGCAGTGGCAAAGATTGATCGAGATATTACTGTCCATACCTCCCGGTATCTTATTCGGGGTGGCTGCAGCATTAGGGCTTTTGCTTTTACTACAATTGACCATGACAAAAAATAGAGGATTTAAAGAACAAATATTACAATCGAAGAAGCTAAAGGCGGAAGTTATAAAATATCTGGTCAAAAATCTGGAAACAGCTCACTTTTTGACCGACAAGACCATAAAAGACAATGAGGTCATTGGCATGTACAACACGGAAACTATCATCCTAAATTTACGCATCTTAGATAAGATCGAAAATATTCTAAACAGGTTACCGGCTCTCGAAGACGATGTTATCAGTCAAAAAACTTCAGAATATACCCAAAATCTAAAAAGTGTCCTCACAGATATATATTATATGGAAGAGAATTACTATGAATACAAAAAAAAGTCCGAACAAACTGTCATTACCTATGATAGAGAGTTTCGAAAATTAATGGCTGACGGTAAATTAGAGCATGAAGCGGCAGCTTTAAAAAAAGAGTTTAAAAAAGAGCTTGAGGTTTACAAGGAAAACATTGCCAAAATGGAAAACACCGGTCTTGTAAAGCGTGACGATTATCACAATATGCTGACGGGATTAAATCAGCAAAATCTGGTCTTGCAAGAATTGGTGGATACTTACAAACAAAAGAACATCGATGCAAAGAAATTTTATCCCAGCAAGCTGGTTTACGTTTAAATAAATGTGAAGATAACAAAAGAAAGAATCAAACTTACCATAAAGACCGTATTCATTTTTTTCACCACGGAGATGTTATTAATAGAATACAGAACACCATACACAACAGCAGCATAAATGGTCTTTAAAGACAATATATATTCGATGGTCACCACGGAAATACTAGTTAAAAACTCGACTACTACAAATCCTGTAATTAATATGTACGGTATGCATAAAACTCCGTTTATGATCTTGGTCTTAGGTTCTACACCTTCCGCGGATAGATAACAGATCAAGGAATCTACAAAATAAGTGGATAAAAAAAATGGTATGAGCACTAAAAGCCCATTGCCACAAATAAACGATAATCCTCCGGGGCATGACGGCAGTTCGCTCATCATACGGGCAGCGATCAGGGTAAAGAAAGCTAACAGCAATACTCTAATTTCTTTCACAAAATTATGATAGCATACAAAACTTGAGGGTTATATTGAGTTAGATTGGTGTGCTCCTGAGCTGATATAATGTCACCTACAATGCTAAAAACGTTTAAAGTATTCACTTATTCTTCGATGATTTTTGTTTCGCTTTTTCTCGGTAGGGCACTCGCCCAAGAAGCGACTATCTCCAATGACAGCAGTATGGATACTCAACCCCAGGAAATCGTCCAAGAAACCATGCGAGGACTTATTCTGGAGGTTGTGGATGAGGGAAGCCGGGACGTTTACGGCCAACAGCAAAAATACGCCGTTTATAAAGTGCGAATCACTCACGGCAGCAAAAAGGGCGAAGAAGTTGACGTTTTGACCGGTCTCTATGAAGAATCGGAACCTTTTGTTCCGGGGGACAAGATACTGATACTTTATTCAAAAGACTCTACAGGCCAGGAAGCTTTTTATATCACAGATTATACCCGCATTAATCCACTGGTATTTTTGGTCGTCACTTTCATATTATTTACTATTCTGGTAGCCAAAAGGTGGGGAATAGCGGTTTTGTTAAGTCTGATCTTTTCTCTGGCCATCGTTATGAGGTTCGTTTTACCACAAATTGCCAAAGGTACTAATCCTATACTAATTTCTATTTTAGGAGCGCTTGTTATATTACCTGTCATATTTTACCTTCCCCACGGGATCAATAGAAAGACCACTATAGCTCTTATTAGCGCTGTCATTTCTGTTGTTTTTGTGGGCATATTAGCGACCATTTTTATGGCAGTGGCTAAGATTACCGGTTTTGGTTCCGAAGAAGCCTTGTTCCTGCAATACGCCAAGGGTGGAATAGTGAACATCAAAGGTTTGCTGCTGGCGGGAATTGTTCTGGGCTCTTTAGGCATATTGGAAAGTATCACCTTATCGCAGGCGTCCGTAGTTTTTGAACTCAAAAAAAGCCAGGAAAAGCTGGATGCTACGGAAACATTTCACACCTCTCTGGCTTTAGGCCACGACCACATCACCGCCTCCATAAACACATTGGCATTTTTGTACACCGGAGCCACCTTGCCCATGTTGGTCCTCCTGGTAGAAAACCCCGTAACCACATTTGAGATCGTAAACAGTGAATTTCTGGCCGAAGAGATCTTAAGAACACTGGTCAGTGGCATTGGGCTGATACTTTCCGTACCGCTGGTCACACTTTTATGTGCTGTTTATTATAAGAAAGAAAATTAGTTATATACTCTAATAGTGAGATATTACATAGCTTACAAATATTCGAACAACAAAAATAAGGAGGATCTGAAGACTAAATTGGAAAAACTGGACCGTATGCTCAAGGAGTGGGGAATTGATTGTTTTATCTTGGGCCGAGATATAAAAAAGTGGAAACATATACATTTTGGCTCGCTCACTCTCATTCCTGTGATCTTTAAGAACATGAAAAAATGCGAACACGTTTTAGCTTATATTGACAGTTCCTCATTCAGTAAGGGTTTATTTTTCGAAGTTGTTATTTCCAAAATATTAGGAAAAGAAAGTGTACAAATAAGAGAAGTTGGTCATGGATCGAAATTTTTCAAATACTTTTTTCACAAAACCTTTTATGTCAACAACATGGATGAAATAAAGCGTGAGATGCTCCCCAAATGATCACTCAAGTTCATAGCGGACCAGCTGCAAAGTCAAAGTAAAATCTTCCCCTAAAGACTTTTTCACCAACTCCTCGATCTGTGCTTTTGATGCTTGATCAATAACAACGGTGGTTGGTAAGAACAATTTCACGTAGACGGCACCTTCTTTAATCGATAATTCTTCAACATATATGTCAGGAGAGATGCTATAAATAATATCGTTCAATCCTGAGTTTATTTCCTGATAAATACCTGTTTCCACCGTAGCTTCCTTTAGCCGGCTGATAGGGATAAATTCGATCTCTATATTAGCTGTGATGTTTAATTTGAATTCCAGATAATTTTTTAACCTTTCCAGATCTCCATAATCCAAAGGCACTTCACCGAACTGTTTTACCCTGATTATTATACGGGCATCCGTCTTCTCAGGCACGGTTCTGGTATTGGGTATGGTGATCTCAATTTCGTCGACGACTATGTCTTTATTTATACTGGTGATCTCCTGATCGATTATTTCTCTGATACTTTGCTTGAGAAGATTCTTTTGCTTGTCCTCCTCTGTCTGCAAAGAAAGTGTACTGACAATATCAAACTTTAAAGAAACGTTCTTATTGGTGGCGGCACTTATTTCATCGAGTAATTTCTGTTTTTGTGATTGAGTGATATAAACACCTTCGGGTAAGTAAACAACGGTGTCTACGGCCAGCGGTGTGTCTTCGCTGATAGAGAGGAGGTCTATATTCACTCGGCCTACCTGAGCATCGGGATTGATCTCTTTGACTTTATCGTTAATGATCTGGTTGATCTGTTCGGAAATAATATTTTGATTTATCGATTCTTTCAGATATATGGTCAGAGGGACGGAAAGGAGCAGCATTAAAAACCCGGAGATAAAAACGCCGTATTTGAATCTAACCTCTTCTTCAAGTTTTCTGGGCCTAATGTTAAGTAGGTACAAAGCTATGACCCCCATGAACACTATAGCTCCCACATTGGTTCCAAACAGAAGCAAAGATTTCCACACCACGGCACTGGCCAAGTTAGCCGCCCCTATGCCTACCACACACAAAGGGGGCAGCAGCGATATGGAAATGGCTACTCCGGCCGCTGTGGACGATATGGAAGGATAATAGAGAGCGAACACCCCCAAAGTGCTGGCCGCCAAGGCAATAAAAAGGTCTATTATATTAGGATTTACTCTAGCGATGACCTCTTGGGAAAGGTCGTTTATAGGTACGATCAAGGTAATTAAGGTGCTCACGACCAAAACCAGGACTACACTGGCGGCAAAAGAGATAGAAGCGTCTTTGAGGATATTTTTTCTGGTGGTTATTATACCCAGAGCGATACCTAACACCGGCCAGAACAGAGGAGAGATCAGCATAGCGCCTATGACCACTACAGTGTTATTGGTGATCAAGCCCAGGGTTGTCAGAATGGCGGAAAAAATGAGTTGAACAATATAATGCCGGCTGAGTTGTGTTTGAGAAAAAACACTGTCAAACAAGTATTTTCTACCTTGAGAGGAAGATTTGACTTCGGCAACTAGCGGAGACATGCAGTTAAAACCTTATCTTAAAGATCTTAAAACCTCTTTAGCGTAAGCTTTTTTGGTGCTTCTTCTGCCCTGTAAATAGGCGTAGATACCGGCTGCCGCTAAAGTTACACCACCTAAAATACCAGCTATTTGGTTGTATCCGGTGGGAGGAACTGTGCTGGTTGATTGTGTGGTCTCCATGGTATCTGTAGCGGTACTTCCGGACATACTTTGGCCAGCATGCAGGGTGAAGGACATGTTTTCCCCTTCTGATGAAATTGCAACGTTATAGTCCTGGGCACCCATGGAGGTCTGGTATGACCACATACCGTCAGCATCTGCCGTAACCGTATGCTCTTCCGAATCTATACCGATGGTCACTTCTGCGTTGTCGTTGGCTGTACCTTTTAAAAGAGGGTTAGTGGCTGAATACCACCATTCGCTGTAGATAGAACCGTTGGTGGCCAAACTTCCAATGTGAGTAAGGGTTAGACTGGCAGCATAGAGGGAAGGAGTGATAATCAGAGTTAATACAGCGGTGAGAAGAAAAACTAACTTAAGGCAGGTATTTTTCATATATTTATTTTAACATAATTTCATAATTTTTTAACATTTGTCATGTAAATTGTACCAATGCTGTCAGTAAAATCAATAACCCTTGCCAATGGACTAAAAGTTGTCCATGTTCCACACGATGTGGGCTCGATAACTGCCTGTTTGCGGGGCTTGGCCGGTAGTAATTATGAAAGTCCTGACGAGATCGGGGCCGCCCACGTTTTAGAGCATTTATGCATGATGCAGACAAACAATCGTGATATTACAGCCAACGGCGGCAGGGTAACAGGCACAACCAGCCGTGATGATGTCGCCTTTTTTGCCAAAGTGCTGAAAAAAGACTTAGCCAAAGCTGTAAGCTACTTATCGGAAGTCTTTGCCCAAGCACACCCGAACGCTCAAAAACTTGCCCTGGCAAAAAATGTCATTAGGCATGAGATCTATCAAAACATCGAAGATCCAAAAAGGCATGTTGGCAGAATTTCTTATAAAATATTGTATCCGGAACAAAGATTGGCCAGCTATAACACCGGTGGAGTGGGGGACCTTGAAATATTGTCTCCGGAAACAATAGCCGCTTTTAAAACCAAACATTATTTTCCTGCAAACTTTGTTCTCTCAGTTTGCGGCAACTTTGACAGTGATGCACTTTTCACTCTGGCCGACAATTGTTTTGGGCGATTTGATCATAAGAAAAAGGTTTCTCCTCTAAAGCTCGTCCCTAACTATAAAGCCGCTTTCTTGGTGGAAAATCGAGACAACTTAGCTCATCTGCACCTAAAGCTGGACTACCACGGTTACAAAAGCGGACATAAAATGAAGTACCCGGCTTATTTGCTATCTATCATTCTAAAGAACAGGCTCAGGCAGGCTTTATTTGCCGGCAACAAAGACAAGGCTATCACGCCTTATATTCTGGATGCCTCGTCATTTAGCACTAACTCATATGGATTATTCGGCATTTATACCGCCATTGAGGCGGCAAACCTAAGAAGTTTCTTAAGGATCTACCATGAAATAAACCAAGATCTGTGTAAAAGATACGTAAGCGGTGCGGAATTAGCTTTTAGCAAGAACAAAGCCCAAGCCGATCTGGAGTTCGCGCTGGAAAAGACATCCCTGAGAGCTGACTATTATTCGGAACTGTTCTTGTACGACAACGTGGCTAAAGATCACGAAGAGGATATCAATAATTTCAGAAGTTGTTCTTTAAAAGATATCTCGGATACAGCCAAAGACATATTTTCTCAGGAACCAAAGATCACCATCATCGACAAAGACACGAGCAAAGACACGGTAAAGGGCTTATATAAGAAGATATTTTTAAATTAAGGCTCACATTTGAAGATATAAACAATAGCTGTCTCCCGGCTGCCAAACCTTGCTTCCTCATTATGGCAACCACGATCGTTAATGAGCCTGCCAAAATCCAGAGAAACAACTACGTAATCAGGTTTATCTGCCGCATCGTAGATTCTCACACCTTTGTAATAATAATCAAAAGATCCTCCGCCGTTGGGCACATACACTTTTTTATCCCTACCCTTGCCATTTAGATATGAGGCGGCTTGGGCAAAGTATTCACCACTGTTATCATAAATACCCAATTTCAGTGCCATCTTGGTACCACCAAAAAGAGGGGAGTTGTAAGAGGAGTAAACAGGGTAATATAAATAAGATACGAAAATGGCAAGTGCCAAACTTAATCCTAGCACCGTTTTTATGATGGTACTTTTTTGCCGGCTTAAAAAGTAAGAGCCCAGTAAGATCATCGAAGGAAACATTACTATCACATATCTGTCTATTTTCTTTCCTGCCGTTGTCAGACTAACAAAATAGAGTGAAAAATATAATAATAGCCACGTTAGAACAGGTTTATGTTCGTTGATCTTTTTGTAATTTATAAGCGAAATAACAAACAGCAACAAGGTCACCGGAGACATTTTCAAAATAATGTTGATCACGTAAAAAAGGGGGCCAATAAGGTTGCCGTGCTCAAAATTCCGATTCGTAGAAAGAGATGTATTTTTTACCAATGTAAACATTTCCACCAGAACGCCGGACGGATCAGCTATCAATGCCGGAAAAAGCGTTACACATGTCAATAGGGCAAAAGTGGAAAAAATTGCCACATTTTTTAGAAAAGATTTGTGACCTTTGACATATATCATGAGCAGACACAAAGGTACGGTCAAAAGAGTAGTTACTTTTGATAAAACTGATAATCCAAAAAACACTCCTGATCTGACCAGTTTGTGATCTCTAGGCTCTTGATACCACCAGAGTAAGAATAAAAAGGAGGTAAAACCAAAGTAGGTTTCCAGGGAAGTGAGATGGAACCACCTGTCCATACCTATTAAATAGGGCTCTACGGACACAAAAAAGCCGTAGAAAAGAGCTATCTTGTCATCGAATATATTTTTTATAAGATAGATCTGCAACCAAAGCATGACGCCGAGTATCAGTACTAGTACTGCTTTGGAAATGCCGTGGATGACAGGATACCAGTCGGCGTTCTGCAAGGTTTTAGGTTCTGCCACGCCCAGCAAACGATACTGAGCTGTGAAGGCAGCTTGTTTGACCACCGCGTTTATCCACATTAATGTCACTCCGGGTTGATAATGTTGGTAGGTGCTACGCAGATCCCCGGTTTTAATGGCCGTTAAGAAATTTTGGCTTCTGTAATGCCATTTATAAGCATCCGTGTTCGAAATGTCACTGCCTAATCCCGGCAATCTGAAGGTAAAAAACAAAATAAATATGAGAATAAGGACCAGTTTGGGTTTCATTCTTTTTTAGCCACAAGCACCAAAGTAGTACCCACAGGAAGATAAATATTTTTTATAATTTTAGCTTCGATCTTTAATAAGAATATAAAAAGATCATTGATATTTTTGGGTAGGGGTAAGTAGTGAGTTTTAGCATAAGCTCTTCGGCGCACAAAGTTGTTGAGCAAGCGAACGGAAGCTATAGGAAAGAACAGGATAGCTACAAAATGAGTAGACTTTAAGATCTTGAAACCGGAATCTTTAATTTTTTGGTTGATTTCTAACGAATGATATCTCCTTAAATGGTGCAAAGCTTCGTCGTGTGTGCTCCAGAGAAATTTGTAAGCCGGTACAGCTACAAAGAAAAGCCCACCGGGTTTAAGCAGCTTATATGCCTTTTTCATAGCTTTTACGTCATCTCTAATATGCTCCAGCACATCCAGGGCCAACACCAGATCGTACTCTTCTGAACTGTCTGCCATGTCCAGTTCATTAAAATCGGCCAGATAAAGATCTTTAAAGCCTCTTTTTTGGCATATGGAAATAGCTTCTTGTGAATTATCAATTCCCGTGACTTTTCCCCATTTTTTCAATAAATTCAGGATTTCGCCCGTACCGCAACCTACCTCAAGGATATTCAGGTCTTTTCTCTCTCCAATATACTTTTCGTACAAAGACTCCAGGAGGCTGAGCTTACCCTTATGCCACCAGTAATGCTTTTCAAAGTCCTCCATTTTTTTATATTCTATGGCTTCCATGGGTCAAATTATCTCACAATTAATTATTTTTCCTTGACATAATATATTCTTACTACGGTTTCGCCATAATCATTCTCGATTTCTCGAACAGTGTTTTTTCCGCCGATCTGTGGGTATTTGTAGTCATTGGCAAAGGAAAGCGGCCTTTTTACACCCACAATATAAAATGGTCTTTCGGAAGCGTAGCCCGTATCCATATACCACTCACTGATGGTTTTAACTTCGTTAGTAATATATTCTAGATCTTCCTCATTTTCTTCATTTTGTTCATTTATGAAAGCGTTGATCTCGTTCCAATACCTTTTGTGGGGAAAGCCAAAAAGGGGGAGCTTTTGCTCGATCGTATACTTTGGCGTGATAACTTGGTGATAAACACGGTCGCTTTCCAAAACTCTTTTCCTATCATACTTCTTTTTTTCCATAGGTGTGAAATCATAAAGTACCTTCTGTTCCCAAGGATATTCCTCCTTATGGTCGATGAAGATAAAGTGTGCCTGATAGATCATAAAGGCCATGATAAAAGTTATTATGGCCGTCCAAAGATAATTTAAGAACTTGGGCAAAAATTTATATATTGTCGTTACAGCTAAGGCGCATAAAACCGTTAAGGGAATAATAAAGTTATAAATATGAGTACCCGGTTTGCGCACAAAAAACTCAAAGATAAAATAGGCGAACACGAACCAGGCGGAAAATAAGTAGCTTTTCTTGACCATGAGAGCTCCGACTGTACCTAAGATCAAGAACACGTAAAAAGTAACAAAGGGATTATAAAGTTCGAACAAAGTCTTGTATCTTTCCGTGTTGATATAGCCAAACTCAACCCGGCGCCTAAAATACTGCGAATTCGCGGGGCTGCTTATTTGATGCCTGATGTAGGGAATGAGATAGGGAAGTAGAAGAGCACAGCCTAAAAGTATGTTTATTCGAATAACTTTGATCTTTAGATCTTTTTCAACATCCTCTCTTTTGAGAAACAGCAAAAACAATATAGCCGCCACGGGAAGGATGAATACAGCATCCCAATGGGAAAGCATGGAAAGGCACCAAAATAGTGTGCCCAACATGGTCTTTTTGGTCAGATCTCTTTCCTTGCTATCTCTGACAATATCCGCATAAAAATACAGCGCCAGAAAAGAAAAGAGTAAGTTTAGATTCTGATACTGCGCGATACGTCCAAAACCCACAATAAAACCGTTTACCGTGAGAAGAAAAGCAGCCACCAAAGCTGTGTAAAAGTCCCGTGTAAGTTTTTTAATAAGCAGAAAAAATACCACTATAGCGGCTACGCTTATTAAAGCAAAGGGAATACGTTGGAACAGTTCGTGCCTGAAATCTCCGGTGAGCAAATAGGGAATGTGCGATACGAAAAACTGCATAGGACCTTTTCTTTGCTCCATTAAAAATTGCCATATATTTTGCCCCTTTTCTAATTGTAAAAAAGCTTTGTGTTCATCACCAATGTAGTCTGAGTAACCCAAGTTAACAAACCTAGTATAAAAAGTAACAGTTAATAAAATAGCTAAAAGTGACCACTGCATTATTTTTTTATTGTTTAATTTCTTGGTCTTATTTTTCATGTTCGACTACATAAATTTTTGCCAGCGTATTATTATCTTCATCTCTTATGGTCTTAACGGTTCTTTTACCATTGATCTGAGAGAACTTGTAATCTGATATGAAGCTGTATGGGTCCTTTACACCTATCACAAACATATTTTGACTCGTTTGCAGTTCTATGTCCAAATAAAATGAGGCCATAGCTGTGTTTTCGTTAGTGGTAAAGGTGTAGTTTTTATAATTTTCCCAAGATTGGATGAAGTTTCTTATCTCAGGCCAATGCCTACTGTGAGGAAAACCTATGATGTTATTGGTAAGGGTGCCGTGGTCGTAATTTTTTGTTCTGTACCTAAACACAACCTCACTCTCCCAAGGATATTGTACTTTAAGGTCGGCGAAAATGAGATAGCTCTGGTAGTATAAGAAGGCGCAAACTACAGCGGCAAGGCCGGCAGGTATTATTCGAAAATCAAGCGGCAGCAACTCCGCTAGCTCTACAAAACCAATCGCCACGATAATTATCAAGGGTATCAAGAGGTTATAAACATGAGTTCCGGGAGATCTGACAAAAAAAGCGAACACTGCCAGAGCCGTCACAAACCATAGCCAAAAAATGAGATATTTT
>Ga0307425_1001571_pt1 | contig 13513 bp, 13 predicted proteins | sample SalMarWE160330MG_FD_202152 | JGI IMG/M metagenome (GOLD analysis project Ga0307425, IMG submission 202152) | Salt marsh sediment microbial communities from the Plum Island Ecosystem LTER, Massachusetts, United States - WE1603-30 | ecosystem: Environmental > Aquatic > Marine > Intertidal zone >... | reverse complement strand
ATGTCATTGCTCGTTATTCGAAAGTAAGTTTCATAGGGCACGATAAAATCCATGACAAAATGAGAGTTTGCGGGCATCTCCCAAAAAACTCCCGTGATATTAAAATCATAAAGACCACTCACTTTTAAGATTTTCCCTGTGGGATTTTCATGACCAAAATATTTCTTTGCTATTTTTTCAGACACTAAAATTGAGAAAGGCTCATTCAGCGCTGTTTCGGAATCCCCCCAAATCAGCGGAATAGAGAATATTTCAAACGTTTCAGGATCCGCCCAATAGAATTCATCTTCGAGAAAATGCTCCTGTCCGTAAGAAATCAAAACATCCTGACTCTTTATGATTCTTGCCGCGGAAACAACTTCGGGCAGTTTTTCCTTCAGTAAAGGGCCCAATGGTGCGGGAGTCACAGCCATTGGCGTGTACACCGATGAGGTGCTGGTCGGTTTATCCCGCACGACTCTGTATATTTGATCGGCATTCTCATGATATCTGTCAAAACTCAACTCATATTTGACATATAATCCAATTAAGATGAATGCAGCGATGCCGACGGACAGTCCTAAAATATTGATGAACGAATACGCCTTGTGTCTTTGAATATTCCTCCATGCGATTTTCATATAGTTTTTAATCATGATAAATCTCCAGCGAAAGGATTCCGTAATGAATCTGGGAACAGCTTTCAGCACTTCCCACCAGTACCACTGCTTTGCTCGTCTTAATCCGAGATCTTTTGCACGTTCAGAGAATATCTCTCCGATATCCCCAGAATAAGAATCATATTTCTCTTGGGAAGACAAAAATCCTAACAGAAACTTAGCCAGTTTGGGTAGACGATACATCTCTTAAATTCCTGGAGTGTTTTTGAGAAGTTCAGCCACTCCATTCCAGGCTGACTGATTCAAAGATCGGTTTTCCTGGAGGGCTTTAATCCCGGTGCCGGAGAGCCTGTAGAATCTTTTGCTCATACCGCCCCGTTTGGGAGTGGGATCCCCTTTAAAAGACCGGAGATACCCCTTTCTGACCAGTCTCTCGAGTGGAAAATAGACACTGCTGACAGAGACTTCCTTTCCTGTGATCTCGACAATGAAATTATAGATGGAGATCCCATAGGCTTTTTCCTGGAGTTTTAGGACAGCGATGAGGACAAGTTCCTCGAGCTTCGTTAACAATTCCACTGTTTGGCCTCCATTTTTTCTGATTCTCTAAATAAATAGACGAAAAGAATCAAGGAAAGGTTCAATTATTTCTGAAAAAATTGTGATTTTCTTGGTCTGAATGACTTAACCTGGATTATTAACGAGTCGAGTGGCAGGCCGGGCCTCGTGCCATAGAGGCAAGGCAAAAAGGATGTGGCTATCGTTAATAGAGGAGATTCACTCTGAATCCAAAAATACTGCGGTCTTCCAGATAGTATTGGCCGCGCGCGTCCTGGCCCCATTGATAAAAAACACCTATCGTGAAAGGCAGAGCGCTCGTTGTCACATCGCTCAATGTCCCCCAACTGAGGTTTAGGCTGTGGGTAGGGACTAAATCTTGCATTCCCGTATACGTGCTGTGGAAGCCGACATGAAATCCATGGCGGGATGAAAGAAATCCTTTGGATTCTATTTCAATCCCGAAATCAAAGGGAATGTGATGGGATTGAGGATATTGCGCAAAATAATAGCCAACTCCTATATAAGGCTTGGCAAATCTCAACCCCGGGATAGATCTAACTGAAGCGGGGAAATACAAGTGGCCATACACAAAGTATTGAGAATACCTTATGGGAGCTGCAAATTCAAACGCCCCTTGAAGAAAATTGGAACAGTAATGGGCGAGCTCAATCAAAAGAATGGTTGGTTTTAAGTCGAAACAGCCAAAGATTCCATACTTGCCATCGACACTGAGATTTTTAAAATTCCATGCTCCGTACCTCTTCAACGATGTAAAAAGACCGAATTCGATTCCCCAGTGGAAGGTATCGCCCAGGGAGCCTAATCTCAAGCGCTTGCCGATCGAGGTTTCAAAAAAGGTCGCATCGCTAAAGACAGACAGCATATATCCCCTTGGAGAGGACTGTTGAACGGTCAAAAAAACAATATAATCTCCATAGTTTCGGAACCATAACTTTGACTCCGGAAGGATCTCTTCGGCTGAGTTCCCCTCATCCCAGGCGAAGAGACAGGACAAAGAAACAAACAATAAAACAAATATTATGAGAGCAATTTGTCTATATTTTTGAGTCCTTTGACCGTTCAATCTCTTACTCGCAGTTTCAACATCTTACACCTAAAGCTTGGCAGCGCACACAGGTCGGGGAAGGGACTACTTAACTTTTAGTCGCAGTTTATGCCTTAAACCTCAAAATTTTACTATTCAAGTTTGACTCTTTCCATGAACTTAATGAAGCCAAAATACACCCTATTTGCAGAACTTCGAGTCGTCAGCGTTGTTCGTATTACATTTAGAACAGTCAGTTGCCATTTTTCCCCTTACATTGCCAATAAAAGGGTATAAATTAATGAGGGAAGAGTCAAATTTAAGTCAAAATCCTATGAGGGATATTATAAGGTCACTTCTTGATCTTTAAATTGCAGGACTTCAATATCCGCCAATTCGTCTGTGCCATCACGGTCGGATACAGTGTCGGTGACAATTATTTTATCATCAGATCTCGTGATCTTGTATTCTGAATAGTTGCCAGAAAATTGTGCGGTGTCTTCACCTTGGCCACCCTTTATGAAGTCATTCCCTTTTCCACCCGTGATCATGTTATTCCCATCATTCCCTGTGAGTTGGTTATCCTGATCATTCCCAAGAATATTCGTGTTTTTCGAGCCCGTCAGGATGATGTTGACCAGATACTGGGATTTAAACGTATAAGGCGTGTTTTCATCGCGCACTGTCAAGAATGTCCCTTCAAAGGTCGGATCGATATAGGCCTTGTAGGTCAAGTATTTCGGCCAGAATTTCTCCACAAGATTGTAGAGAGCAGGGTCCCCCGCTTTCATCTCTTCCTTGGTGTGATAGGGATACTCACCGCCAAAAGATTTCCCGTCGCCCTGTGGATTATGATCCCACAGGCCGAAATAGATATCAAAGCCGGTGATGATGTATTCGTGGGGTGCCGGGCGGCCATATTTATATATCCCAGCCTTGATCGCAGCCTGTTCAGCCTCGACGATCTCCTGATGATATTCAGGCAAAACATCTTCCAGTCCCTTGGCATGAACGAGATGCATGATCTCCTCATAAGAGGCATCGCGGGTGAATCTTTCCCCGGGCCTGGCTTCATTATGGATATATTCATAACTGCCTTCCACTGGAGATTCCGTCGCATAGAGATCCTGAAGCCTGAGCTTGGAATCCCTCAATATGGGACGCATGGCAAAAGATTTGATCTCTGTGTCTGTATAGATGAGCGTGGCCCTCACATCAGCCATCCGGTTGGCCAGCGCGGTCTTGTCATGACCGTACTCCGTGCCGGGGGCATCGGTCAGATGATATTTTAGAATCTCCCTCGCCCTCACGACCTGCAAGTCACTCACGCCAGATTGGGCGAAGATGTGGATCGGCTTGCCATTGGGAGCCATGTGCTTGGTGTATTTTGAGAACAAACCGTTCAATGTCTTGCCGAGCTCTTCAGGAAGAGGAACTACCCCCAAGGGGGAAGTTGAAGTATCGATATTGTCCAGCACTTCATAGTTGATATCGATCTCATCAGGCACATCATATTTGACCTCTGCGAGCGCCTTTTGCATTCTCTCTCTTCTATCATTTTGCGCTGTTTGTTTAGCCGCGTTGTCATTTGTTGCGGTATTCTCATTTTGTTTTCCACACGACACAATTGAAAGCACCATAATGATTGTTAGAGTCACCAATAATCTCTTCATTTTTCTCCTCCTGAATTATTGTCTCCAAGTTTGCCCATTATATCCAAAACAACTACGAAGTCAACAAGGTCCGGGTTGCTGTCAGAAACGGGGATTATGATCACATCACCTTTTTGAGAAACTTGGAGAGGCTCGCGGTCCTTGTCAGTAAGAAGAAATGCGTCTTCAGGCAGTTCGCCCAAACCTTCAACAACAAGTTTGCCATCCTTGGGCCAGTCCAAAACATGGCAGTATAAACGTGTTATGTTACCTGGGAGCTGTTTCTGTGTGTACCATCCCCAAGACGGTTTTGAAAAAGGGCTGGCTTGTGTCCCATAAATCGATTCACCGTTGATTTGAAGCCATTCCCCCATATCTTGAAGCCTCTCGATACTTGCCTGAGGCACTTCTCCCAACGCGGTCGGACCGATATTCAGAAGATAGTTCCCTCCTTTTGAGGATGTCTCGATAAGCTCACTTATCAGTTCAGCACTCGATTTCCAATTTTGGTCCTTCTTTTTATATCCCCAGGTCTCATTCATTGTTTGACAGGTTTCCCAATCGCGGCCCGGGATACCGACATCGGGGATCTCCTGCTCAGGAGTTCCGTAATCTGCGGGAATGCCCACACGGTCATTGATGATGATATCCGGCTGAAGAGCCCGAACGTGCTTGACAATTTCTTCAGCGCGCAAGATGCGAGCCCTTTCTTCGTCTGATTCAAATTGGACTCCGCTAAAATCAAACCACGCAATGTGAATAGGTCCATAATTCGTCAACAGCTCGGTCAATTGATTTTTCATGTAGGCGATGTACTTCTCCATATCTGCATCCGGATTGGGATCGCCATGAAAATTGTCCCGATTATACTCTGCAGGAAATTCGGGATGATGCCAGTCCTTGCTGGAATAATAGAGTCCAAATCTTATGTTGTGGCGGCGGCAAGCATCCGCAAATTCCCTGATGATGTCTCTTTTGAAAGGCGTTGACATCACATCATAATCGCTATACTTCGAATCAAACAGGCTGAAGCCATCATGATGTTTCGATGTGATAACCAGATACTTCATCCCGGCATCCTTGGCCAGCCGGACAATCTTATTCGCGTCAAACCTAACAGGATTGAACCGATCCTTCAGAAGTTCGTATTCTGACGATGGGATCCGTGCCTGTTGCATGATCCACTCTCCGAGCCATTCATATTCGACACCTTTCCATTCGCCTGCAGGAATGGCATAAAGACCCCAGTGGATGAACATCCCGAACCGTGCCTCTCGCCACCAAGCCATCCGTTCATTTTTTGTGTCTTTTTTGTCTTCCCTCAAATGAGCTTTAAAATCAGCCGGGAGTGTCGCTGCAATGATTCCGATCAACAACAAAAAAAGAAAAGTCCTCATTTTTTTGGCTGCACTTTTTTCCATGGGCACATCCTGTTTCATCTAAGAAATTACCATAATGGATTTAGGATAATTCTCAAGGATCGAAGCGATGGACCTTAATCGATACGCGAGAGCACCCGTTCCACAAAAAATCCGAAGTGAAGATAGAGAGCCATAAGAACCACCGCATAACGCAGGGCCTTGCGATTCCTGATGGTGCAACTCAACAAAGTTCCCCAGAAGTGTCTTCTGTAAGGAGCCCTGATCCCCATAGCCAGGATCAACTTTAAAAATCCTCGTAGGTTCTTCATGTGTGCTTTCAGGGGGAGGCTCAACTTTTTCTTGGAACAATCAAGAAGAGGGACTAATTGCCGAATACGCTTAAAATACCGCTCGGGATTGTAAGCCTCAATCAGGATCTGTTTAAAATCCCTCATAATATCTTCTCTCGGCCTCAGCGTGTCATAATTCAATCCAAACAAACACTGATCTCCAGCATCATTCCAGGCTTTGTCAAAGTTCTCATTCAAGCGCCCTTCTCTTGCAAGACGTCTTGTCAGTTGTGTATTGGGCAATGCGAATAACAACCCAACCATATTTGCCGGGATATGTGTTTTTTCAATGCAATCCAGAATTTTCTTTGCCACACCGTCCTTTTCTTCATCAAACCCAACAATATATCCCGCATTGACGATCATCCCATGCCGATAAATTTTATGAATGCTTTCAGGTATGGACCGGTCGAGATTCACCTTTTTCTGTGTGGCCAACAATACTTTTTCATCTGGAGTCTCGATGCCCACAAAGCAGGCGCTGAAGCCGACCTCCTGCATCAAGTCCAGAAGCTCCTCATCATCAGCGAGGTTGATGGATGCCTCGATGCTAAATTCGAAAGGCCAGTTGTGCTGTTTCTGCCAATCCGCCATCATCGGGAGCAAACGCTTGACAGCTTTCTTGTTGGAAACGAAATTGTCATCCACGATATCGACATGGCCGCGATAACCGAGGTCATAAAGGCGCTGGACCTCAGAAATGATCTGTTCCGGCTTTTTAACTCGAGGGATTCTGCCAAATAACTCGATGATGTCGCAGAACTCACAATTAAAGGGACATCCTCTGGAAAATTGGATGCCCACATGCAAATAGCGGTCGAACTTGATCAAATCGAATCTAGGCACCGGAGATTCGGACATCTCGGCTTTTCTGTCTCCAGGCGAGTAGGTGTGAACGGCTTTCCCTTCCATAAAGTCTTCGAGAAATTCGACCAAGGTGATTTCTGCTTCTCCCAAGACAAGGTGGTCGGCTTTCGCATAAAAATGCGGGCTTGACGTGGGATCCGGACCTCCGACAACATGAACCTTATCATAGGTTTTGATCTTATCGATAAGTCTCAGATGTTCTATTTGTTGAGAGATCATTCCTCCGCTGAATATGAGATCCGCCCATTGGATATCATCTTCTGTAAGTTCTTCGACATTACAATCAATAAATCTGATTTCCCATGTTTTGGGCAGGAGAGCGGCAACTGTTGCCATGCCAAGAGGAGCAGCAGGGTATTTTGCTCCTATGAGTTCACATGTTTTGCGGTAGTTCCAGAATGATTGAAAGACAAAACGAGGATATATGAGCAAACATTTCACTTTGAATTTCCTTCTTTTTTAATAAGAGTGAGAATTAAGCCTTTCTCTAAAATATTGCTTCTCCCTGTCACAATCAAAGATTATAGCGCCATCTGAACAAAAAATGAAGCTTATTTCTTACAGAATTGAGAATCAATAGGATTATTTGAACTGCCAACCAACTGATTCGCAGTCAGGCGTTGTGAGTCTCTCCCTGTATCCCCGAACTCAGAGAGCTCTGCATCAGCATCTTCCCGATGAAACACTAATGGATATTGCTCTTGACGGGTATTTGTTCACAAAATAGAATAGTAACTGCAGGATTTGATCTGAGCGATGTTGGAAATCCGATCATGATCCACTCAAAAAAGGGGACCACTTAACGAATGAAGAGAAGCCATCGCAATTTTTGGTTTGGGATTATCGTATTCCTTCTGGTCATATGTGTCTCTGATCCCTCCGCCCACACACCTCATAAAGGAATTACAAAGATAATCCAGGCCTCTGATATAGAGGTGGTATCGAATCCTAAACAGCCTGTTCCTGCACCAGGACAGCGAAAACGGATCGTTTTCGTTGAAGAAATCACTATCGGTGAAAGCGTAGGGGATGAAAACTTCATGTTCGGAGAAAACGTCGAAGTCATCGCGGATGATGAGGGCTGTTTTTATGTGACGGATTGGGACAGAAAGCGGATCCAAAAATTTTCCCCGAAGGGAGAATACCTTCTTTCCATCGGCCGAAAGGGACAAGGGCCTGGCGAGTTTGGAAATATCTGGAGCCCTACCTTCGATAAAGATGGTAATTTGTATGCCACGGATATCGTTAATACAAAAGTGGCTTTTTTCGAAAGGGACGGCAAGTTTCTCAGAAGCATGAGAATCCCTCAAGATATAGGGTCTGTCTTTATTCTCCCTAATGGGAACTATTTCACAACGAATACCGAGCTAACCGAAGAGGAAGCCGTCAGCAAATATATCCACATACACGGAGTATATGACAAGGAATTCAATCTCTTGGCCGAGATCCACCGGGATTTTCAAAATATAAGGGCCCGCGGGAACAGATCCCGCGGCGAATTTCTTGCCGATCTCATGAGCGGGTCTGCCTTCAAACCATTTTTTGTCTGGTATGTCACGGTTGATAATCTTATATATGGAGGCTTTAATGCGAGTTATGAGATCCGAATATACGATCAGGAAGGAAAGCCTCTTAAGAATATTCTCAGAAAATATGATCCTATCAAAGTCAGCAAAAAGCACAAGGATCAATATTTCAAAAGACAAGTCGAAAGTTTCCTTCGTGGACTTCCGACCGATACTTCACTCAAAGATGATATCCGAAAATTCATGAAATACCCTAAGTATCTCCCTGCTTATCAAAGGTTTACGCTGATGGATAACGGTTGGTTATTCGTTATTGTCGACGCGATTGAAGATGATTATGCCTTGATCGATCTATTCGATGAGAAGGGAGTTTTTATAGGACAATTCAAATCGGATTCGGTTTTTGGCCCGGTCCGTTTTAAAAACGGCAGAGCTTACACGGCCGTCACCATCGATGATTACAAATATGTCCGAAGATACCGCTACGAGATCAAAGACTATTGATTGCTTTATCTGATAATTGACTTTCATCTTTCCTTTTGGTAAATGTAAGAAAGGACAAGCAAAAGCTCCTCAATCAAGTTTTTTGGGGGGATAGTCAATGGACATTAAAATTAGAGAGCGCAACGATGTTGTAATAATTGACATCGGCGGAGACATCCGACAGTATGAGGTCAAAGGATTTAGTCTTTATCAGCACGTAAAAGATCTGCTTCATGCAGGAAAAAGAAATCTCCTCATCAATTTCGAGAAAGTCGACTTTATCGACAGTTTGGGAGTCGGGGATCTTCTGAGCAGTTACGTTTCCACGAATAATTTAGGGGGAAAGATCAAGCTGATGAGAGTCGCCCCCAAAATCCGTTTGATACTTCAAATCACCCTGATGGATCGCCTTTTCGAATTTTTTGACGATGAGGACGCAGCGATAAAGAGCTTTGACTAAATTCGTTATTCTCTCATCAATTTGGCGAGCCTCTTCTTCGCCTCCTCAACCTCATCCATCCCCGGGTCAGAATCCTTCAATAGGGCGAGGAACTTTTCGTAGTGTTCTATAGCTCTGCCCATCAAGCTTGTTTAGGCTCTATCGATATTTATTCTAAACCCATTTTCTTCAGCAAAATCTTGAACGCTGTCTGTGAAAAGCATATGGATTATATCGCAATAGACATGAAGCCCTTTATAGTAGTTATTAACAGTCAACATCTCGAGACATTATGATCCCGGAATTGTATTTCATGTAAATAATCGATTTCAAAAAAACAAAATATGCTATAAAATCAAGGATGCCCATAAAGATTTTTTCACCAAGGTGCAGCGAGTGGTTTTAACACCCCAAACCTGGAGACTTCATTCGAAACCCTTTCCAAGCTCTATATTCGATATTTTTCAGAGAAAAAGGAAGTTGTCAAAAGGAACGGCTGCGGGATGATCTACGCGGCGCATACCATTGTCTTTTTGCATCTTTTCCCGATTATCGTCCAACCCATAACCGGGACCATCATGGGTATGCGCATCTTTACTGATAATGTATTTCAGGAAAACCGCACCGAGCGCATTTTCCATATCTTGAAAAAAGGAATGTTCAAATGAAAATTATCAGCAATAGCCTTGTCTTTGTCCTCATCATCTGCAATGCTTTTCTTCTCGGCCAAACTCCGGAGAAGATACCTTTGGAGAGGGCCATCGAGGAGGGCTTAAAAAAGGATTCCGAATATCTGAACAGTGTGCTCGACCAGGAGAAAGCGGAAATTCAAAGGCATCTGGCTGAAAGAAAGAAATTGTTCCGCCTTGATTTGGACGGAAGCTATATCTTCAGGTCGGAAACTATGAAGATCGATTTCTTTTCAGACCAGATTCCGGAATTCATTCCCTCTTCCAGCCAGCCGGTCGAAATCGGCCTTATGAACAATTTCGACTTCAATATTTCCCTCACCCAGCCCCTTTTCACCGGAGGGATATTGACCAACTCTATTAAACTGGAGGAGGTCAGGAAAGCTGAAGCGGCCAATCAGACTGTCCTGAAGAAGAATGAATTTTCCGGTCTGATAAAATCTTCTTTTTTCCAGTATCTTCTTCTCACTCGCAGGAGACAATCTCTGGAAACCCTAGAGAAGACGCTCGACCTGCACAGAAGGCAACTCGAAGACCTCCTCGGAGAAGGCCTGGCCAGCAAAACAGACCTCCTGGAAACGCTCTCTAAAATCGAAGAGATTCTATTGAGCATCAACGAGTTAGAGCAGGCCATGGAGCTGGAAAAAATCCATTTTATAAAGCTCTGCGGCTACTCTCCTGAAGACATCGAACCGGGCTACAGCGAAAAATCCCTCAGCCAGAACGAGGCCCTGTCTTATTTTCAGCAGTATCATCCCACGTTGAAAACTCTGCAAAATCAAAGCGAAATTCTCAACCTCCAGAAAAAAATCGCCTCCGGAAGATATCTTCCCCAGGTCAGCGGATTTGCCGAAGTCCACTACGGGAAACCCGGCATCGACCTGTACAAGAAGGAATGGACCCTTTACTTCCAGGGGGGGATCACAATCAGCCTGCCTGTGTTCGATTGGAATCGAGTGGGGAGTGAAAAAACCTTACTCGACTATCAGATACAAAAGCTCGAAAATCAGAAAGGCCAGTTCGTCAAGGATGTCGCCAAAAGACTCGAGCAGCTTTACACCTCCCTTCGGCTGCTCGAAGAAAAAAAAGCTCACATCGACCAGCTGGTTTTGTACTCAGGGGAAGACGCTGAGTTGAAGGCCGCTTTGTATAAGGAAAAGCAAATGCCCAATGTCGATTATCTTTCCGCACTTCTGGCCCGGGAGAAAAATGTGCTGATGAGGGAGGAGATTCAAATCCAGATCGAGATGATCAGAGTGAATATCAACACTCTGATCGGGAACAGCAAGGAGGACGGAGATGCCTAGGAAATTCTTGGCCATATCATTCGGCTTGATTTTTCTCGCTGGCTGCGGCAGGAAATCGCCGGAATTCATAATAGCCGCTGGAGTAGTAGACGGCGATGTGATCACAGTCAAGTCTCCTGTTGCAGGAAAAATCAATATTTTAAACTTCAAGGAAGGAGCCAACGTCATCGAAGATGCCGTCCTGTTGATCATAGATTCAGAGAAGATAGAGAACCAGATCCAGGGCCTGGACATCCAGGAAAGAGAAATCGGCGTAAACCGGAAAAAACTCGAGCGTCAAATCAATCTGCTCAAGACCACCCGCGAATACTGGAAGGAACAGGTGGCCAGGTTCGAGCGCCTGGAAGAAAAAGAATCAATTTCAGGCGACCAGCTCAAACAGGCTCGTCTAAAACTGGATGAAGTGGAGGCCTCCCTTTTTGAAAGCCAGCAATCCCTGAACTCGCTCTCCAACCAGTCCGCAAACATCCAAAACCAGAAGGAACAGCTGCAACTGGTACTGGAAGATCATAACATCACCTCCCCCGTCTCAGGCATAGTTCTGGAGAGATTCGTTTCCGAAGGAGAGACAGTCTTTCCCAGCACACCAGTGGCTGACATACTCAACCGGGCCAGTCTTTTTGTGGAGACTTTCCTGGAAGATCAGGAACTGTCCCTCCTGGATTTAGGCCAGCACGTGGATATCCTCGTGGACGGCCAAGAGGGCCGGATGTTTGGCGGGACGATTATCAACTTCGGTCAGAAAGCGGAATTCTCGCCCAAATATATCATCTCCGAGAAAGAGAGGCGCTCTCTTCTCTACAGGGTAAAAATCCGGCTGGAGGGCGACCTGGACGTGTTCAAGCTGGGGATGCCGGTCACGGTCAGGATTGCAAAATCATAAAGGCTTGTCATGATTCGAGTCCATGAGCTTTCCAAGTCTTTCGGTGTCATCCGGGCAGTCGACAAGGTCTCATTCTCCGTAAAGCCGGGAACAATCTCCATCCTGGCAGGAGCGGATGGGGCGGGGAAATCGACTATCTTGAAAATGATCCTGGGTTTGGTTAAGAAAGACGGCGGGGAAATCTTCCTCGATGAGAAGCCAGTGGGTAAAGATTTTAACTCTATCACAGAGATCACAGGCTACATGCCCGAGAGATTTTCCCTGTACACCGACCTCAGTGTGGAGGAGAATCTGAATTTCTATGCCAACATCCACCAGGTCCCGCATCAGGAACGGGAGAGGCTGAAGCAACACCTCTTGGAAAAAACCGGGATGCTTCCTTTTAAAAATAGAAGGACAGGCGCCCTTTCCGGCGGGATGAAACAGAAGCTGGCACTTTCCACCATTCTCATCGCCGTTCCTGAGATCATCATCCTGGACGAACCCACCACAGGAGTGGACCCCTTATCACGGATCGAGTTCTTCAACATCATCGAAGAGCTGAAAGCAGATGGAAAAACGATCATCATGGCCACTCCTTATCTGGATGAAGCGGAAAAAGGGGACGAGGTCATCTTCATCAAAAATGGGAGGATCCTCCAAAAAGGCGGGATCAAATTATTGAAGGAGAACTTTCCTGCCCGGCTGTTCAGGATTCTGCCTGAAGGGAATATCCTTGAAGTCATACAGAAGCTCCAGGCAAACTCCAAAATCAAGGACGATGTGTATGTCCGTGGGAGATACATCAAATTCCTGCAAAAAGAGGGAAGTTTGCCTCTTGAGGAGATTCCAGCGCTCGAAATACGGGAGGAGATTCCCTCCCTGGAGGATATTTATATCTATTACGAAAGGAGCGGCCATGCCGGAAACAGCACAGAATGAAATTTTGGGCACGGAGAATCCCATTATTCAGGTGCGCGATCTGACCAAAACATTCGGAAAATTCACAGCCGTCAACCACATCAGTTTCGCTGTGGCCCACGGTGAAATACTTGGATTTCTGGGCCCGAATGGCGCAGGCAAGACCACTACCATCAAGATGATCATCGGCCTGATGCGCATCACTTCGGGGGATGTTGGGATTAAAAACCTAGACGTCAAGAAGGATCTGAAGAAAATCAAGACTTTTATCGGATATATGTCCCAGAAGTTTTCGCTCTACCCGCTCCTGAACGCTTACGAAAATATGGAATTTTTTGGGGGCGTGTCAGGCCTGTCGTCTGCTGAAATCCGAAGACACAAGCTCGAGATATCCCGGCAGATCCCGGATAAAATTCTCCAGCAAAAAATCATGAACATCCCCCCCGGAATCAAACAAAAAGTGGCGCTCTATACCTGTATCATGCCCGATCCGGAGATCATCTTTCTGGACGAGCCGACATCCGGGGTGGATCCCGAAAACAGGCGGGATTTCTGGATGCAGATCTATAATCTCAAAAAAGCGGGAAAAACCATCCTTGTGACCACCCACAACCTGGATGAAGCCGAATACGCCGACCGGGTCATCATCATTCACCGAGGCAACATAATCCGGCAAGGAGAACCTTATATACTGCTGGAGAGGGAAGGAGCGGATTCGATGGAATCCCTGTTTAAACGCGCTGTAGAGAGCCATGAAACGCATTGAAGCCGTAATCATCAAGGAATTCCTTCACGTCCTCCGAGATCCCAGGAGTCTGGTCGTGGTTTTTGTCCTCCCTCTCCTGATGATT
>Ga0307425_1001570_pt1 | contig 13518 bp, 8 predicted proteins | sample SalMarWE160330MG_FD_202152 | JGI IMG/M metagenome (GOLD analysis project Ga0307425, IMG submission 202152) | Salt marsh sediment microbial communities from the Plum Island Ecosystem LTER, Massachusetts, United States - WE1603-30 | ecosystem: Environmental > Aquatic > Marine > Intertidal zone >... | reverse complement strand
TAAAAGATCTGACAGGCGGAAGGAAAGCTGAACCACAAGCAGGTTCAGCAATTTGCTAAAGGTCAAGGTCCTGATAAGGTTTAATGCATCCGGCAACATCCCCGTTCGTTTGAAGGTCCCGGTCGTGTAATCCTGAAGCGGGACCTGGACAGGCAATCCCTTTTAATTGGATTCAATAAGGTCGTAGAGTTCATCCAGACGGGGGGTCAGGATGATCTCGGTACGGCGGTTTTTCTGTCTGGCCTCGGCCGTTTTGGCCTTGTCGATAGGCAGAAACTCTCCCCTGCCGGAGGCCACCAGCCGGGTAGGATCGATGGATGAATTATCCAGGATGATCCTTACAATCGAGGTTGCCCTCTTCACACTCAAATCCCAGTTATCCGCGTACGATGGATTGGTCCGGACAGGAACGTCGTCGGTGTGTCCCTCTACCGTGATCTTGATGTCCCTGTTATTTTCAAGCACCCCTGCCAGCTTCTTGAGGGCTTCCACTCCCCGGGGATCCACTTCGATGCTCCCGGTCTGGAACAGCAGTTTTTCATCCATTGAAACATAAAGCATCCCGTTTTTCATATAGACCGAAAGTCCTTCCTTCTCAAAGCCAAAGAGGGCAGCCGAAATCGCATCCTTAAGCGCTTTCATCTGTGCATCCTTGGCATTCAGGACCTGTTCCAGTTCAACCATCCGGCGGTTCCGGGCTTCCAGCTCAGCGCGCAGTTGTTCCAGAGCGACCATTTTCTGTGCCGCATTATCTTCCAACTCCTTTAACCGGTCTTCCTTTAATACCAGGTCCTGCTGGGCATTCTGCAACTCTGTGAGAAGCCTCCTGGTTTCACGGTCATGCCCCTTTAAAAGTGCATCCTGCGACTGCTTCAGGTCTTCGTACCTCCGGTTCATTTCATCATACACCCCCTTCAGCTTGTCGTATTCCTCCTGTACCCCTGCCTGTTCGGTCTGTACATCCTTCAGCTCCGATTCAAGTGAAGCGATTTTTGATTTCATTTCCAGGTTATCCACATTCAGTTTTTCGTTCCTGGCAAACAGGTCGTTCCGCTCATCGCTCATTTGCGTTTTCTTCGATTCCATCTCCCTGTATTTCTGCGTCGGAACACAGGATGAACCCGCGAGCAGAACAGGAAGAACAAATGCAACTGAAATCCAGGATTTTAATGCAGTTCTCATGGCACCTTTATTTTATACACCTTGACCAGCCAAATTAAAAAGAAAATGGCTTGGACTGAACGGAGCTTTTTAGAATTTATTAACTGCCGAGAATATGTATCTTTGTTCCAGGAATACCTCTGAAGGGTGAAGAAGAGATACGAACTACTGGACAGAATAGACTCGCCGGACGACCTGAAGCAACTGGGGCCGGACGACCTGATACGGCTTTCGGCGGAATTAAGGGAATTCATCATTGACATCGTATCATCCAACCCGGGACATTTCGGCGCTAGCCTCGGCGTGGTTGAACTGACCATTGCCCTGCACTATGTCTTCAATACCCCCGAGGACAGGATCATCTGGGACGTCGGGCACCAGGCTTACGTGCACAAGATCCTGACCGGGAGGAAAAAGAACTTCCATACTAACCGAAAATATAAGGGGATCAGCGGGTTTCCCAGGCCCTCCGAAAGCCCCTATGATGCTTTTGGAGTGGGCCATGCATCCACTTCCATTTCCGCCGCCCTGGGCATTGCCCTTGCTTCCCAGCACCTGAACAAACCCGACCGGCAGGTTGTGGCGGTGATCGGGGACGGGGCGCTGACTGGGGGACTTGCATTCGAGGGACTGAACAATGCCGGTAGCGAAAATTCCAACCTCCTTGTCATCCTGAACGACAACGAGATTGCCATTGACCCGAATGCCGGTGCCATCAAGGAATACCTGATCGACATCACGACCTCCAAAACCTACAACCGGTTCAGGAAGGATATCTGGAATATCCTGGGTGCCCTGAGCAAGCTGGGTCCCAATGCCCAGAAGTACGCCCAGCAGATCGAACACGGGGTGAAATCCATGCTCCTGAAGCAGAGCAATCTTTTTGAGACTTTAAATTTCAGGTATTTCGGTCCCATTGACGGGCACGACATCCTGCACCTTACCGAGATCCTCAGGGACCTGAAGGAAATCCAGGGTCCTAAGCTCCTGCATGTTAAAACCATTAAAGGGAAGGGATTTGCCCAGGCAGAACTGAACCAGACAGCCTTTCACTCCCCGGGAATATTCGACAAGGAAACGGGCAAGATCTTTTCCGCCTCTGCGGGGGAAAAGAAACCGCCCAGGTTCCAGGATGTGTTCGGTGAAACCCTGCTGGAACTTGCCAGGAGAAATGACCGGATCATTGGCATTACCCCGGCCATGCCTACGGGATCATCCATGAAGATCATGATGGATGAAATGCCCGAACGTACCTACGATGTAGGGATCGCCGAACAGCATGCCGTGACTTTTTCGGCCGGCCTTGCCATCGAGGGCATGATCCCCTTCTGCAACATTTACTCCTCTTTCATGCAGCGATCCTACGACCAGGCTGTTCATGACGTGGCGCTTCAGAACCTTCCGGTCGTTTTCTGCCTGGACAGAGGGGGACTGGTAGGCGATGACGGTCCCACTCATCACGGGGTCTTTGACCTTGCATTCATGCGCTCCATCCCTAATATGATCGTTTCGGCGCCCATGAATGAAGAGGAACTCCGGAACCTGATGTACACCGCACAGCTTAAGAATCATGGTCCCTTTTCGATCCGCTATCCCCGCGGCAGGGGTATGATGGCGGACTGGAAAAAGCCCTTCAGGGAAATCCCTGTCGGAAAGGGCAGGCTGATCAGGAAAGGTACCGACATTGCCATCCTTTCGATCGGAACAGCTGGGAACCTCGCGGCAGAAGCCATAAACCGGCTGGAGGATTCGGGGATCAGCATTGCCCATTACGACATGCGCTTTGTAAAGCCACTGGATGAAGACCTTCTGCACAAGGTATTCAAACGGTTCAGGCAGGTGATCACCGTCGAGGACGGCTCCCTGGCCGGCGGGTTCGGAAGCGCCGTCCTCGAATTCATGGCGGACCATGCATACCAGTGCCAGGTAAAGCGACTCGGAGTTCCCGACCGTTTCATCGAACACGGAACACAGGCGGAACTTTACAGGGAATGCGGCTTCGACGCCGAGGGCATTGTGAATGCCATTACTTCTCTCGTCAAACCCAAAGTCCTTTCCAAAGCGATTTAATCCCTGAATTTCAAAATTTGCATTACTCAGGCATAGCTGACTCGTCGCTGCCTGCCTCAGGCATAGCTGATTCGTCGCTGCCTGCCTCAGGCATAGCTGATTCGTCGCTGCCTTTTGCGCAGTAAAGCAAAAGAGAGGCTCCTCGTTCAGCTATGCCTTCGTTATGAATGCAAGCTTTGAAATTCAGGGATTAAACGAGAATAAGGGACCGGGTATCAATCAAGATCGAACTTTATGCCCTGGGCAAGGGGCAGTTCGGTGGAATAGTTGATTGTATTGGTCTGCCGCCTCATGTAGGCTTTCCAGGCATCCGAACCGGATTCTCGTCCTCCGCCGGTATCCTTTTCGCCCCCGAAGGCTCCTCCTATTTCGGCGCCGGAGGTCCCGATGTTCACATTGGCGATCCCGCAATCCGACCCGACGCTTGAGAGGAACAGTTCTGCCTCCCTCATATTCAATGTGAAAATGGCGGATGAGAGTCCCTGCGGAACATCGTTGTTCATGGCCAGGGCGTCTTCGAATTTGTCGTATTTCATCAGGTAAAGCAGGGGTGCGAAGGTTTCTTCCTGCACGATCTCCCAGTGGTTTTCCGCTTCGGCCAGGGCGGGCAACACGTAGGTCCCGGCTGCATATATCCCTCCTTCCAGGACCTCTCCCCCAAATAGTATTTTCCCTCCGTGGGTTTTTACCTTTTCGATGGACTCGCTGAACATGGTCACAGCGCCGGTGTCGATCATGGGTCCCACTAAAACTTCCGGGTCCAGTGGATTGCCGATTTTTTTTACCACCTGTTTGTATGCATTTATGAGACGGCCCTTCACCTGTTCATACACCCCGGCATGAATGATCAGCCTGCGGGTTGAGGTGCAGCGCTGACCGGTCGTCCCGACCGCCCCGAAAACAATGGCCGGGATGGCCATATCCAGGTCCGCCTCCAATGACACGATGATGGCATTGTTGCCGCCCAATTCCATAATTGTGTTTGCAAGCCGTTTCCCGCAAATTGCCGATATTCTCTTCCCCACTGCCGTTGATCCAGTCACCGACATGAGGCGGATCCTGGGATCGGCAGCGAAGTTGTCCCCCATTACCGATGACCTGGCGATCACCAGGCTGAACACTCCTTCGGGAACCCCGTTATCCTTCAATACTTTCCGGATGATGTTCTGGCATGCGATGGCCGTAAGCGGGGTTTTGGAGCTGGGCTTCCAGACGATGGTGTCGCCGGCCACGGCCGCGATCATGGCATTCCAGGACCAGACCGCCACCGGGAAATTGAATGCACTTACCACGCCGACCACCCCCAGGGGATGATACTGATCGTACATCCTGTGTTTCGGCCTTTCGGATTGCATGGTGAACCCATACAGCTGGCGGGACTGTCCCACTGCAAGATCACAGATATCGATCATTTCCTGCACTTCTCCCAGTCCCTCCTGGAGGATTTTGCCCATTTCCAGCGAAACCAGGAATCCCAGGTCGTTTTTTGCCTCCCTTAAAGCCAGGCCGATCTTCCTGACCACCTCACCCCGTCTCGGTGCCGGCCAGATTTTCCATACTCCGAATGCCTCATGTGCGGCCTGGATAACCTGCTCGTACTCCCGGGCATTTGCATTAATGACTTTAGCAATTCCCTTGCCGTTAATGGGAGAAACCGACTCGGTCACATCCCCGCTGGTGCTGAGCCAGCTTGTTCCGGTCGTTGCCCCCGAGTTGGTATCTTTGATCCCGAGCCTGGAAAGGACTCCCCGAACATCGTATTTTGTCAAATCCATAATTGGTTCATTTTGTTTTCGAGTCTGTAAAATTATCGATTTCCTAAGGGCCCGGGATGCTCTGAAGGGATGTTAAAAAGCAGAACGACGCTTCCGAATAATTTGCACCACACCCCCAAATCCCTTATCTTCGCAGGGCTAAAATTTCTCGTAATTTTGTGTGAGTGCGGGTCACACGGCCCCACCCCCACCCATCCACACCATCACACCCACACTTCACACTCATGCTTTCATGCCTTCACGCCCGGATGGCGGAATTGGTAGACGCGCTGGTCTCAAAAACCAGTGGGCTTTGCCCTTGCCGGTTCGATCCCGGCTCCGGGTACAGAAACGGAAGAAAGAGATTTTTTATCTTTGGCTTCCGTTTTTTTATTTTGTAAGTCATTGGTATTCTGAAATATCCAATCAAGGACTTTGTTGTAGAAGGAGGTTTGTAACTATCCTCTTTGAAACATGATTTTTTCACGGTTCTCTAGTCTCTCAAGCAGCCAATTGGAACTACCAGCACACCATCCGCGCGCCTATATGCAACCTGACCTCCGGTTAGTACCATTAGAAAAGACGGCTGATTCATCTTTACAGTATCAATTTTTTGCTGAAGTTTAATTAAGTTGGCAGCAGCTTCTTCAATTTGCTTCATTCCCAGTTTTACCTCAACAGCTGCCCACCGACCATCATGAAGCTTAATGATAAGATCCGATTCAAGATCTGATTTATCCCGATAATGAAATACTCCTCCATCAACGGCCTGAGCATATATTCTCAAATCACGTGTACACAATGATTCAAATAAGAAACCAAATGTCTCGAAATCCTGCAAGATCCCTTTTGCATTAGTACGCATTACAGCGGTTGCAATGGACGGATCAACAAATTGACGTTTGTTTGCCGTGCGTATAGCAGTTTTTGAACGAAGTGAGGGTTGCCAGGCAGGAACATCTTCAACAACGAATATACGACGAAGTGCATTAAGATAAGAACCCAGTGTCTTATCAGTAATAGACGACTCGTTAACCTGCATATCATCCATTATCGTTCTGGCTGTTGCCATTGTAGAAATATTGCGAGCCAATGACTGTAGCAATACTCGCACCCTTTCAGGGTCTTTCTCGACTCCATCTACACGTTGAACGTCTATATTAATAACAGCATCAACATAATTCATAGCTATTCGAGGAGACTGTTTCCCGGATATTACAGCAGCCGGCCATCCTCCTCTGCATATCGCATGTGCTAATTGCTCAATCGTCAAAGTGCTTTTTGCAGCGATATCTGTTTTTCCATCAAAAAGATCTTTGAGTGATATGCTTCCATTAGATTCATTAGATTCAAACAGGCTCATAGGTCGCATAAGCATCCGGGCAATTCTCCCAGTGCCAGAATGAGACGTTTCATTGTCACTTGGCGTTGCAGACCCTGTAAGAATAAACTGACCCAATAGTCCTCTTTTGTCGACAGCAAATCTTACAGCATCCCAGATTACAGGAGCCATTTGCCATTCATCAAGAAGAAGCGGCGTTTCCCCTTCCAGCAGAAGTGATGGCTTGGTATCTGCAATTGCCAGATAACCCGGACCTTCATCAGGATCCTGCATGTACACCACACTATTTGCTATTTGTAATGAAGATTGTGTTTTGCCGCACCATTTTGCCCCTTCCACAAGAACCGCTCCAGTCGATTCAAGCATGCTTTTTAAAAGCCTATCACTAATACGAATGATGTAATTTGAATAATTCATAGATATCTATTAATCTTCTCAAAGATACTGATATTTAATCTATTTGAAAACGTATTCCGTATTTTGGCGCTGTTTTATTCCGTATTTTGGCGCTATTCTATTCTGTATTTTGGCAACATTTTATCCTAGGCTGGATTGAATCAGACAAAAAATTAATTTCAACTTACTTTTACCCACCAGATCAACTCCAAATCCCTCAGAAAAGGTTCGTAAAACAGTCCGGTTCGGGGTACAAACAAAATCCCAGAACGCCTGTTATCTGGATGTTTTGGAATTTTCTTCTTCAATCGGGTAGGAATAAACTCATTATCCCATTTTAAGCCTTTAGAATTAACTCGGAGCAATGATTTCCCTTCAGGGGACCAATTTATCCAAATGCATGAAACCTCCCTGAATCTGAAATACCAAAATATATCATTTGCCTCTTTATAAAAATAACCTTTTGAAAACTCAAGTTTTATAAGGTTCTCTAATGTCGAATACCATTTAAATCTTTGGATGAGGTCAACTTAAACGTGGGTATTTTTAACAACAATTGACAAGTAAATTAGGATTAATATTTAACTTTGCTCCCCTGAAATCTGGCGACTGCAGGTTTCTTTCAGATTCAACATGGCAGAGCTTACGGAAAAGCAGCAACAGTTTGATTTGCGTTACATCCAGATGGCAAGGGTATGGGCCAGGAATTCCTACTGCAAGAGAAGGCAGGTAGGGGCCCTGCTGGTCAAGGATCGCATGATCATCTCAGACGGCTATAATGGCACGCCTTCGGGATTTGAGAACGAGTGCGAGGATGAGAACGGGCAGAGCAAACCCTATGTGCTTCATGCCGAGGCCAATGCCATTACAAAGGTGGCCAAGTCGAACAACAGCAGCGAAGGTGCTACCCTTTACATCACTGATTCACCCTGCCTTGATTGCGCAAAGCTGATCATACAGGCCGGGATCAAAAGGGTGGTGTACGGGGATGAATACCGGATGACCGACGGCATCAGGCTGCTGGAGAAGGCTGGCATTGAAATTGTGAAGATCAGCGACGTACCCGGAACATGAAAAAATACAGGATCAATATTATTTTTCCGCTGCTTCTGGCCCTTTTTCTGGTCGGAGGCATGTTGATCGGTAACTGGTTAAACCGGGGCTACGAACAGGACAGTTTTTCTGTATATCCCAGGGTAAATAAGATCACCGGGGTGATCGATTACATATCCCAGGAATACGTGGATTCAGTCAGCCGCGATGAACTGGTTGAAAACACCATCCCGGAGATACTCAAGCAGCTTGATCCGCATTCCATCTATATCCCGGCAAAAGAACTTGCGAAATACAACGAACCGCTGGAGGGCAATTTCAGCGGCATAGGTGTCCTGTTCAACATGCAGGAGGATACCGTCTACATCATGAATACTGTCCTGAACGGACCTTCGGAGAAAATCGGGATCAAAGCGGGGGACCGCATCATCCGGGTCAACGATTCACTCGTTGCAGGCGTCAGGATGCCCTCGGAGGATATCGTGGGCATGTTAAAAGGGAAAAGAGGGACAAAAGTAACGGTTTCCATCGCCAGAAGGGGAATCAATGAACTCCTGGATTTTGAGATCACGCGCGACAGGATCCCCATCGCAAGCATCGACGTGGCCTATATGCTGACCGATGATGTCGGGTTCATCAAGATCAGTGAATTTTCAAAAAACACACCCGAGGAGTTTCTAAAAGCCGTCGATACCCTGAACGAACAGGGAATGAAAAAACTTATCATCGATCTTCGGATGAACGGCGGCGGCTATATGAATGCCGCCACGGAAATCGCCGACCAGTTCCTGAAAGCGGGGACTCCGATCGTTTATACAGAGGGACATGCACAGCCCAGGAAGGATATCCTGGCAACGGCCAAGGGGAAACTGCTCGAGAATGAACTCATCATCCTGATCGACGAATTCTCCGCCTCCGCAAGCGAGATCCTGGCAGGGGCCATCCAGGATAATGACAGGGGACTGATCATCGGCAGGCGGTCGTTCGGGAAGGGACTTGTGCAGCAACAGACGATGTTCTCCGACGGTTCCGCAATAAGGCTGACCATCGCCCGTTATTACACCCCTACCGGGAGGTGTATCCAGAAACCATACCAGAACGGGCTGGATGATTACATCATGGAAATCCATCAGCGCTTTGAGCGGGGAGAGTTCATCTACGCCGACAGCATTAAATTTGCTGATTCACTGAAATATAAAACCCCGGAAGGTAAAACGGTTTACGGCGGAGGAGGCATTATGCCGGACATCTTCGTCCCGCTTGATACAACCATCAATACCGGGTATTACAACCGGGTGAGCAACAGGGGACTCATATACAGGTTTGCCTACAAATATGCCGACAGCAACCGGAATAAATTAGTCGGATACAGGGATCACAATGAACTGCTGAGGTACCTGAGAAAACAGAACCTGTATGAAAAATTTGTGGATTTTGCCGAACAACAGGGAGTCCGCGATACGGATGAAGAGATCATCCTTTCCCGCCATGTCATTTCCACCACCATCTATGCCAATATTGCAAGGTACACCCTGGATAACATGGGGTATTATCCCATCATATACGAAATCGATCCCACGATACAGAAAAGCCTGGAGATCTTTGCGAAAAACCAGGGTCCTTCCGCATTTCTAAAGAATTAGTACCCGCCCAAACCGGCCCGGATTTTTCCGGACATTAAACCATTCTTCCCTGAATCTATCTAAGGATCATATTACAGAAACTTTTTAAAATTTTGATATCATGAGAAAATTAGAGATAAGCAGGAAGATGATGGTTGTATTCATTGCATTGTCCGGGCTTTCGATCGGCCTGATGGCACAGCCCCGGGAAAGCAATCCCCGGTTTGAACCCGGAAATCATCAGAAAAATGACATGCTGGGCCTGAGTGAAGATCAAAAGACGGAAATAAAGCAAATCCATCTGGACAAGGCGAAGGAAATCCAGCCCCTGAAAGACGAGATGAAAATCAATAAGGCCAGGATAAATGCCCTGATCCACAAGGACAACCCGGATATGAAGGAGATCGTCCCCATGGTGGAAGCAAACGGCCGGATCCTGACCCAGATCCAGGTAAAGGAAATTGACAGCCGTATCAAGATTCGTGCCTTGCTGACGGATGACCAAAAGGTTATCTTTGATGCCCGTGAGGGACAAATGCAAAGGCACAGGGAAATGGCACAGCGTGTTCCCCAGAGAAATTTACCGGACAAACGCAGATTTTAGGTTTTGGACCGGATGCCCGCTGAAACCCGGCAACTCCCGGGAATAACGGGAACTGTTTTCGGTCGATAAGGTTGGTTTCGAGGACCTGCCATCCTTAATGGGTAGCAGGTTTTTTATTAAATTTTTATTATATTTACATATAAAAAGATGATTAACTCTTCAGAACCATGAAAATCAAAACTACTTTTGCTGTATTATTATTGCTCACAGCCAGTTTCGGGGTACTTGCCCAAAAATCAGTCAAGCTGGCAGGGGAATTACCAGATAAATCCCCTTTACTCCGCTCCAGTCACAATCCGGGTGAGCGTATTCAGCCGGAAAGGGAGAAAACCCACCCGTTCAGGCTGAACACGGAATACCAGAACCTGCGGTTGCCTAAAAATGCGGACCATCGCATGAAGGCTGAACCGGCTGCAAATGCCTTTAAGGAAAAGCTTGACAGCCTTCACTACCAATATTTCGATACCATCTCAGGAACCATGTACCTGGGTGGGGATGAATATTATTTATACGATACCAAAGGCAGGAATTATTCCTACTGGTCCACTGATTTTAATGAGCAATTTCAGGCCGTCATCCCGGAGAGCAAGATAGATGTGAGTTATTCCGGAAATTACCTGTCCTCACAGACTTTTTTTAACTGGTCCGCAGCATCGGGAAAATGGGAGCCTTACTATCGGCAAACGTACACTTACGACGCCAACGGCAACGAGACCGTACATCAATCTTATAGTTATGATACTTACGCGGGACAATGGTTTCCGAATTACATGGACAGTACCCGTTATACCATAAGCGGAATGATACAGGAAGTAGTTACGTATTTGTACGAAGGCGACTGGTATCCCAGCTCCCGCACCCTCTACAGTTATAACGGGAACGATAACCTGATCCGGCAAAACAGCTATTACTGGACTGGTGATACCATCCCCTGGCTGGACGAAATGGAAACCCAGTATTCCTATGACCAGTTCGGAAGGGATACCACGATCAGCAGCAGATACTGGGACGGTTACCAGTGGTATGACAGTTATAAAACCCTGAAAAGCTATGATGCAAACGGGAACCTTACCCTGTATGAGCAATACAGCTGGAACGGGGAAATCAAGGTCTGGGATCCGAGCTATAAGGAAGAATACACCTATGACGTCAATAACAGGCAAACCAGGGTCATTTATTACAGCTCGGACTGGTTTACCACCGCATGGTACATCGTTGATAAATATGACTATACATACGATGCCACAGGGAATGTCCTGGAAGAAGCTTATTCCACTTATGATACCCTTGCCAAGGTTTACATACCGGACTGGAAAGACCTCTATGAATACGACCTGAGTGTGGATATACAGAACGTTGCCATGCCATACTGGTTTGGAATGGAATTCGAAGGAGAAGCTGGCATGCAGTTTCACAATAAAATTACCGACTACCGGGAACTGACCTGGAACCCGAGGAGCTTAAGTTACGAGACCACGGAAATAGACCAGGTCTTTTATTCCGGGTTTTATGACAGTCCCATTAACGATGCATCCTGTAATGCTGATTTTACCTGGAGGCTGGATGTCAATGACGACCAGCTTGTCTTTTTTACGAACACCTCCGATTCTGCCGTCACATACTGGTACTGGATGTTCGGCGACGGTGCGACAAGCACCAGGGAAAATCCCCAGCACCTGTATGCGAAACCGGGGACATACAAAGTCGTTCTTACCACGGTCGATGCAACCGGTTTCTGCAACAATACAGCAGTAAAGCAGATCAAGGTCGGTAATCCGGCCTGTAATGCCGTATTCACTTACCTGATTGACACGGCCAAAATGCAGGTTGCCCTGGCAAGCCAGTCAATGGGGTCCGGTATCAAATATTACTGGAACTTCGGGGACGGTTCCGTGGATAATGGGCAGAACCCGGTCCATGCATACAACTATCCAGGTACCTACCAGGTCTCACTTACCATCTCGAGCGACCTGGGGACCTGCAGCGACCGGTACACGGCCACTATCAGGACCGGCATCAACATCTGCAACGCCGATTTCGCAGTCTATGTGGACTCGATCGATAATACCGGTTATTTCAGGGCCAAACAGGTACTGCCCGGCAACCAATACCAGTGGATGCTTGGAGACGGGGCCAGCGGAAAAACCCCGAATTTTTTCCATACATTCACCCATTCCGGATTTTACACGGTAGTTCTTACGGTTTCGAATGAACTGGCCGGTTGCGTGGAGAGCCGAAAGGAAAACCTACTTATCGGTAAACCAGCTGCAGCGGGGAAGGCAGACTTTATATACCTGGCCGGTGACGATAACAAGGTAGAATTTACCAATCAGTCCCTCGGCTCGGGCCTGAATTTCTACTGGGATTTCAACGACGGGGAAAGCTCCGAGGAAAAGGATCCGGTGCACCCCTATATCCTGCCGGGTTATTACACCGTATGCCTGACGGCATTCAATGCGGACGGCAGCCGGGATACTTACTGTGAGAAGATTTTTGCCGGCACCGATACCAGGGATGAATGCGAAGCAAGGTTTGAGTACGTGCTCAGTAACGAGGGACTCCAGATCGCCTGTATGGACCGTTCATTTGGCAATCCCGATAACTGGCTGTGGACCTATGATGACGCCTGGCCGACAAATGAAAAGGATCCCGTATGGAATTCAGCCATGCCGGCCTACGTCAGGGTACAGCAGGCGATCATGAACTCCGCAACAGGATGCCGTGACGAGGTCTTCGCCCTTGTAAATATGGGAGCAGACGACCGGATGAAAGCAGGATTTGCCTATATGGTAGACACCAGCGATAAAAAAGCTGACACTTATCCGATAGATTTTGTCGGGATTTCATTGGGTGATGCGGGCAAACTGAAATGGAGTTTCGGCGATGGAAGCTATGATTCAACCACTGTTAATCCCACCCATATCTATAATTTCCCCGGGCTCTATCAGGCCTGCCTGACCATCACCAATACCTCAACAGGCGATTCGGATACCGAATGCCAGCAGGTAAGGGTTGGCTGGCCGGTGTCCCTGAAGCAGGTAAATTCGCTTGATGTGGGATTAATAGCCTATCCGAATCCTTTCAGCGAAAGCACCCGGATCGAGATCGTGCTTGCCGAAAATACGTCGATCTTTCCGTTTATGACCTGATGGGAAGGAAAGTCAAAACGATTGCCGCCGAACACCGGACGGCCGGTACGCATAGTTTTTCACTGGATGCTTCGGAACTTGAAGGCGGAAGCTATTATCTGATCCTTGACACGGGAAATGGCAGGGCCAAACAGTTAATAAACCTGATTAAGTAATCATCTTGAATAATGTAAAAGGCCGCTCCGGTTTGCACCGGGGCGGTTTTTTAATGCTTCAGCAGGTGAATTTTCTGTTTATTCCTCCAGCCGGCCTGTGAAGCATAGTCCACTATGAAGATCTTCAGGTCGGCCCTTGATTCGTATTCAACGAAATATATTTTCTTATCCGCCTGGCTTTCGTATTTCACAGCATACCAGAGCCCGTCCCT
>Ga0307425_1001568_pt1 | contig 13527 bp, 6 predicted proteins | sample SalMarWE160330MG_FD_202152 | JGI IMG/M metagenome (GOLD analysis project Ga0307425, IMG submission 202152) | Salt marsh sediment microbial communities from the Plum Island Ecosystem LTER, Massachusetts, United States - WE1603-30 | ecosystem: Environmental > Aquatic > Marine > Intertidal zone >... | reverse complement strand
TGTCGTCTATATCATGTAGGCGAACGATATTTTATGAGTGAAGAACGAACATGGACCGAGCTGGTTGAACTGGCGCAAAAGGGCCACAGAGGCAGTATCGATTTACTGGCCCGCAAAGCCGAGGGGAGGTTGCGCGCATACGTTTACCGCGTAACTTTGGATTATGAGTTAACCAAAGACCTGTCTCAGGAGGCATTACTGCAAATGGTTAAATCTCTTGATGGTCTCAAAAAAGCGGAGAGTTTCTGGCCCTGGATGTATCGGGTGGCACAGAGTAAAATACAGCAGCATTACAAGACCAGGCAGAAGACGGCACTGATTTCCGAACCGGTCTTTTATCAGGATTTCCTTTCCTACCGCAGTGATTACCGAAAGAACGAAGGGCTCCGGCAATTAGTTCACGAGGATTTATCGAAGAAAGTAATGGCTGCGATGAAACAGATCAGGCAGCAGTATCGGGCGGTTCTGTCGCTACGCTGCTTCGAGGACTTATCGTACTCGGATATCGCCGTGACCATGCAGTGCAGCGAGGTAAAGGCACGCGTTTTATTCTACCGTGCCAAACAAGCCCTCAAGAAAGAGCTGGGCTACCAGGGCCTGAGCAAGAGCCTACTGTTGATGAGCCTGGGTTTGTTCGGCAGACTGACGGCCCCGGCGGAGGGGGGCGCGTCAGCAGTAACAGTCACCGCGAACGCCACACAGGTCGGCCTGACCGCAGCGGCGCTGGCCACTGCTAGTTCGAGACTGGGCATAGCAACATTGACGACCATAGCAGTGCTTCTGATCGGCGTGGGCGGCATGTCGCTCCGGCCGGAAGAACCTCCGCCCGAACCGCATATAAGCTCCAGAGCCGATGTCAAGAGCCTGCATTTTACCACTCAACTTATGGACAACAGCCCCGAAGCCCGCGGCAGTCTCAGTAAAGGCGCCTACGAACAGTGGCTCTATTTCCCGGACGGCATAGACGGTCCTACGTTTATGCGAATGCAGCGATGGGACCCGCAGCAGCAAAATAAACTCTGCGCATGGCTTGAAAATGAACAGGCCAACTACTACTTCGACAGCGGCTGCAACCTTGTTCATATTACCAATTGCCGCGTGTGCTGGAGCAACCTGAAAGTTCGCCGGCTGCCCACCGACACTGAGGAATTCAGCAAGTTTCTCTCAGAAGTTGAAAGCAACACCAAAGGCCTCGGCAGTTACGTGCGCGACACGAATACAGGATTGTTGATGAGCTTCGTGGATTATCGTTTCAATAACACGCCGGACTTTAAGACGGAATATCTTTACAACACCGAAGGCCCTGAGCTGTTCAGTTACGATTGGCCGGCGGATATTCCTATTGTGGACGATCGCGATCCGATGCACAAAAGAGGCTGGACCTATTTTCGCATTAATGGCATCGTAGGCGAACGGGAAATTACCGGCCGGGGATGCATCCCTTTTGTCTATAACGCGGCCAAAGAACACCCGGCATGGCTGACCTTGAAAATCGGTGAAGACCTCGAAATAACCGATTGCAGCCGCGGCGCGTATTTACGGCAAGGCGACCAGGCCATTGCCGCTTATGAGCCGGGAACTTTCTTCAAGGGCCTGGCCCGGCCGTGGATGGGGATGCACGCAGCCAATATCGTACGCCGGGACGCCGCCGAACAGCGAATATGGTTCCAGAGCGAATGGGCTCAAAACGAAACAGACGCGATTATCGCGATCTTCCACAAAGAGCAACAAAACAATACGGATTTGATCTATACGATCGATATGGAAAATGACCTAATCAAGACCATAACATTCGACGTTAACGACCGGGCACGGGGCTCGCTGATATTCTCATACATCCAGGAAATAGACCAGCTCGCCAATCAGTTCACCGAGCCGGCTATATCCGCCGGCTCACAACCCCTCACCCAACAAAGCCCCGGCATCAAATGGCTAATCTACCTGGCCCAGGGGAATCTGGGTAAATAGGCCTGAAAAACGCTTAAAAACAGTGATTCTTTCAGAGAAATGCCAGGTTAGCGGGGATGTACAAAAAAAATATTGGCAAAAGTACGAAAAAAGATGTAACATTGCAGTTACATCCACGCCTAAGCCTGTATTGCGACTCAAACCGGCCCTTGGTCCGGCTGAATTGTTAATCGTATTTGGAGGTACCACAAAATGGTAAAGAGGAACTACATTATACTCGCCGTGGGGATAAGTCTGCTTGTTCTCGCAACATCGGCTGGAGCACAAGATGAGCAGTGGCTGCAATATCATTCCGAACGGGAGGCGCAGCAGATCGTAGGCGGCATGTCATCGAGCCGGACAGTAACCTCTAATAAGCCGCAGGATGTAAAGCTGCCGGAATTCAAAACTAAACAGCAGTTTTTCATTGAGTGGGCGACCCCTATGGTGAAGAGCGGCTGGCTGTGGATAGCCCTGGATCGTACCAGCGAACAGGGGAAGTGGGACCGTTTGTTCATCGACTCAAACGGCAATGGCCATCTCGATGATGAAGACGCGATAACGGCATACCGAACGGATCAGTATTCCACATATTTCGGCCCTGTTAAGGTAGTATTCGAAGGAGAAGATGGGCCCATATCGTATCATCTGAACTTCAGATTCTACGACTATAACGAACAAAACAGACGGCTGTATATATATTCAGGCGGATGGTACGAGGGTGAGGTCACCGTAGCAGGCCAGAAGAAGTACTGTGTGCTGATTGATTATAATACGAATGGCACATTTAACGACAAATCCCTTCAAGCCGGTGACTCCGACAGAATCAGGATCGGCAAAAAAGGAAGCGAGGATACCCGTTTTTTGGGCAATTATATCGAGGTTGATGATGTGCTGTATCAGACCGAGATTGCCCGTGATGGTGCGTTCATAAAGTTGGCCAGGGCCGAAGATGTCAAATTCGGCAATATAAAGCTCCCGGAGACGATAACAAAATTTGCCGCAGGTGGCGAGAACGGACTGTTCACTCGTGAGATGAAAAATGGTGTAGCCAGGCTACCGGTCGGAAAATATCACATAGAACACTGGGAGATCGACCGCAAAGACGATAAGGGCAAGAGCTGGACAATGCGAGGCTACGGCTTCTCCGAAAGGGGTGATCTCGAAATTAAAGAGGAGGCCGAGACGGCCCTTGAGATCGGCGAGCCGATTACGGCCGGGCTGCAGGTTCAACCGAACGGCGAGAACTATGAATTTGAGAAAAGTGTGCGTGGCTCGCTGGGTGAGTATGTGACTCTGACCTCTGGCGGACAGGACGTTCGCAATCTGTGGAAGATGAAGGCTAAGAATAGTGATGGGACATTTGAAAAGATTTATCCGATGCCGGACCAGTGAGGCCCCGACTGCCAGCTCTCGCGTCGAGAGCTAATGAAAGTTACCGGAATATTAACTTTTAATCTGCAACCCCTCGGGCCTTTCAAATTTGTGAGCAAGCCCTTTGTATTATCTTTCGCACCGTTGGAAATACCTCGAGCCCAGCGCAAACTTGTTGCATGGTGGAAGTTCGATGAGAGCGAAGGCGACAAAACAAGTGATTCATCCGGCAACAAGCTTATCGGCACGCTTGTTGGTAATCCACAATGGCAACCTGAAGCTGGCAAGACCGGCGGCGCGCTGGCATTTGACGGCGACGGTGATTACATCGAATGCGGGCGTGATGAGGGGCTGAATATCTCGTGCGCGGTGACGATTGCAGCGTGGATTAAGCTTTCCAAATCAACGACCGACCAAAAGATAGCCGGCAATCAGGACAACATTACCGGCGGTTACAAGCTCAGTATATTTTCCGACAAGGCTGAGCTTGAGGTCCGGGATTCCGGCAACCTGCTAAGAAACAACAGGTTTGTTGACGGCGGAACGATTTTACAGCCGGGTGTTTGGTACCATGTCGTAGGCACCTACAGTCAGGGCGGGTCTATTAGGACCTATGTGAATGCGAAGCTGGACAGAGAGCTGGAGACGCTAAACGTACTTGCACCTTCAACAGGGCCGTTAAAGATTGGCTGCGAACCCTTCACCGGCGAGTGCCTGTTCAACGGACTTATGGACGACCTTCGCATATACAACTATCCGCTATCGCAGGCCGAGATTACAGCGCTCTATTCCGGCGAGACTCTGCCGACTACGGCTCAGAAGGAAGTGCTTGCAACAGCCGAAGAGGAACCGGGCACAAAGAGTAAATGGATACCGGTTTTAATCATTGTGATTATTGCTGTCGCCGCCGCCGCTCTGGCAATCCGCAGTAAAAAAACGACAGCATGAACAAAGCAGTTCTGAAGTTTAAAAACGGTAAAGCCGTAAAGGAGAATCGTTATGCGCAGCAATTGGATAGCGGTTTTGTGCTCGGGTTTGGTGTTAGTCTTTCCCGTCGTTTTAGTTCACGCCCAGGCTGCAGAAAGCAAAGAAAAACAAGTAACCTGCACCGGCAAAGTTGTTGACGAGCAGGGCCAGCCTATCGGCGATGCGAACATCAAACTGTACAAGGTAGCGGTTGAAACCATAGGCTTATCGTACAAGATGGAATTAGCACAGCAGGTGACTACCGGAGCCGATGGTACTTTCACAATTAACAGCGAGTTAATTGACGACCAGTATTCGAACCAGGCTATCATTTTGGCCGATAAGGAGGGGCTGGCTCTGGGGTGGGACAACTGGCGTTTAGTTAACGATGCTAAAGTTGAGATCGTGCTCGGCCCACCGGAGGTTCTGGGCGGGACAGTCGTCGATGAAGACGGAAGCCCGATAGAAGACGCCGAAATTGGCATTTCTTTTATGCTGCTCCAGACAGGTGGGCAGCCGCGATATATGGTAGGCTACATGTCTCTGGAGTTCCTTTCGACCAGGAGCGATGCTGAAGGTAAATTCTCGTTTGGCCGCATCCCGGCCGAGGCTTCAGCCGAGTTTGTCATCAAAAAGCCCGGCCGGGCCACAGTCAGTACGTTCAATCCTCAGGGTTTCCAGGGCCGGTCTTTGCAGTTTTCCACCGCGCAAACCGACATTAAGATTGTTCAACCGGTTGCGGCTAAGATCGAAGGTGTGGTCGTAGAGAAGGCGAGCGGCAAGCCGGTCGGCGGTATACGAATCATGGCCGTACGAGGCCGTAACCAGCCGAATTTCGGATCGGAGCCGGTTGTCTCGAAAGAAGATGGAGTGTTCAGCTTCGATTGTCTTGCCCCCGGCGAACATCTGCTGCAAGTTGCGACAGTACTGGGAGCAGAGGGGGACTGGATAAGCGAGCCGATGGAAGTCAGCGTAGAGGCGGGCCAGACAAAGAGCGGCGTCAAAGTCGAGCTGACCAAAGGCGGTGTGCTGGAAGTGCTGGTCACAGATTCAATTACAAGAAAACCCGTCGAAAAAGCGACCGTCTCAATTATGCCTGCCGGTGGCGGAACAGGTTTCGGGAAATCGACGGATGAATCCGGCTTGGCTCGATTTCGACAGATGCCGGGAGAATACCGAATTTCTTATCTTTACAAGGAGGGGTATTCGCGTCAGAGGCAGCAAGAGGATACGATAACGATTGAGGACGGCAAGACAGTCCGTGTTGAAATGCAGCTTGCCGGCCTGCCGAAGATTACCGGCGTAGTACGCGACGACCGGGGCCGGCCCGTCGAAGGCGCCAAAGTCAGAATTTGTCCGATGGGCGGCGGCGTGGACGCATGCATCTCCGATGTCGAGGGCAAATTCGAGGCAAGCTGGGACCCTGGCAGTTGGCACGATAGCCAAATGCCGGCCATGGTCCTTCTCGCCCGGCAGTTGGAACGTAACCTCGCTGCCGCAGTGGATGTGGATGAAAATACACACAAGGTCGATGTCACACTCAAGCCCGGTGTAATTGTCACCGGTAAAGTAGCGGACTCAGATGGCAAGGGTATCGGCAATGCCTCGCTGCTGGTTATGCTGCGGGGACCGAGATGGGGCTCTTCAATTGGTCGCTACATTGCAGCCGATGCAGATGGAAACTACGAAATCAAAGCCCTGGCGCCGGGGCAAAAGTACAGCATCGAGGCGAGCGCCGACGGTTACGGCCGATGCCGAACCGAGGCGGATGCCGAAGATGCCGCAGACAACAGGCTCAACGTAGAACCGCTCACTTTATTGGCGGCGAATCTTTCGGTTTCCGGTGTGGTCGTGGGCAGCGATGATAAACCGGTCTCCGGCGCGGATGTGTCCTGCTACGGCGATACTCAGCCTCGCAGCCGGGCTAAAACCGATGCCGAAGGCAAATTCACACTCGAAAAAATTTGTGCCGGGAGAATCCAGATAAGTGCCAACAAGACCAGTGGCTCGCAGATGCATGGGTTCATCGAAACAGAGGGTGGAGCGACGGACATAAAGATTGTAGTCAGCCAAAGCTCATCAACAATGCGCTACGAGCCGAGGCGCCCGCCTTCGCTGGTAGGAAGGCCCCTGCCCGAGCTAAAGGACGTGGGAGTTGACGTGCCGCCCGCCGATTCCGATGGAAAGAGGCTGCTGGTTTGCTTCTTCGATATGGAGCAGCGGCCGTCGAGGCATTGCGTTACGCAGCTCATAAAACAAGCCGAGCCGCTGCAGGAAAAGGGCGTTACTATCGTTGCAGTACAGGCCTCGAAAATTGACGAAAACACACTCGACAGATGGGCGAAAGAATCCAAGGTCCCCTTTTCGGTCGGTATGATTCAGGGCGACCCAGAGAAGGCACGCTTCGCCTGGGGCGTCCGCTCACTGCCCTGGCTGATTCTTACGAATAACAGTCACGTGATTATTTCCCAGGGATTCAGTCCCGGAGATTTGGAAAAACAGCTTGGCCAAAATGGGCCGTAGCCTTCAAGGAGAACCATTATGAGCAGGAATTGGACAACGCTTATATGCGTCGGTCTGGCAATTATCGTTCTTTCCGATTTTGCCTCGGCCAGCAGCGCCGAAAGCAAAGATGTCAAGCAAGTAACCTGCAGCGGCAAAGTCGTTGACGAGCAGGGCCGGCCACTTGTCGGAGCTAAAGTCTCTCTGATTGAAATGGTTTACGACGAAGCGACCTATACATACGATCCGAATCTGGTTGGCCAGGTGCAGACTGCGGCTGATGGCGCCTTTTCATTTAACGAAATGGTCAAAGGCAACGAGTACCGGCACGGATATATCGTGGCTGAAAAGGAAGGGCTGGCTTTGGGTTTTGATAATTGGGTCACGCGCGATGGGGACAAAGAGTTCCAGATTAAGCTGGGCCAACCGAAAGAGCTGGCAGGAATCGTGGTTGACGAAAAGGACGCTCCTGTTTCGGATGCCCAGGTGGCTATGTCGATGCTGGTTCTCGGCGAGGGACGAGAACGAAAGAATTTGAACAGCATAGCTGCACCGGAGCTGCTGACGACGAGAACTGACGCAACGGGCAGATTCACATTTACCCGCATCCCGGCCGGCGCTACGGCGGAATTTATTGTGGAAAAATCGGGCCGGGCGACTCTCAGCACGTACAAACGCACCGGAGATCCCTATCAGAAGCTGAATTTTGCCGAGGGACAAGCGGATATCAAGCTGGTCTTGCCGGTCGAGGCGAAAATCGAAGGGCTGGTTGTGGAAAAGAGTGCCGGCAGGCCGGTCGGCGGCGTTAAGATAAATTGCACCAGCGGGCAGGAAACAGGATATTTCAGGCCGAAACCGCTGGTATCGAAGCAAGACGGCACATTTGTCATTGGCGCTCTGACTGCAACCCAGTACGTTCTGGCGCTTGTGCAGCCCAACCAGGAATTGCCCGACTGGGTGGCCGATCCGGTCGAAGTGATTATCGAGGCGGGCAAGACCAAAAGCGGTATCAAGATTGAGCTGAGCAAGGGGGGCGTATTGGAGGTTAAGGTAACGGATGCCATAAACAAAGAACCCGTGGAACGGGCAAGTGTAAGTGTGAGCAGCCAGACCAGTAATCGATCTGCGTATAGCTATTCGGACAAAGATGGGTTGGCGCGGATGCGGCTGATGCCGGGAGATTATCGGATAACGTACGTCTACAAGCAGGGTTATTCACGCCAAAGGCTCCAGGATACGGTTACGATTGAAGACGGTAAAACCGAGCAAGTTGGATATGAGCTTCTCGGCATGCCGAAGATTACAGGTGTGGTACACGATGATGAAAACAATCCCATAGAAGGTGTGGAGATGGAGGTATGCCCTGCCGGAGGCAGGGAAGAGTCCGTTTCGGACGCCGAGGGGAGATTCGAAGTCATTTATGACCTTGGTAGCTGGCCAAGCGGCCGAACTCCCACTATGTTTCTCGTTGGCCGGCACCCGCAGCGCAATCTCGCCACCACGGTTCAAATCGATGAGGATATGAGAGAGCTTGAGATGAAACTCGAACCCGGCGTGACCATGACCGGGCAGGTTGTTGACCCGAATGGTAAAGGTATTGCCGATGTCGAAGTCAGGACCATGATGCGCGGCCCGCAATGGGGTTCGACCATAGGGCGCAAAGCGGCGATTGCCGACAGCGATGGTAAATATGAGATCAAGGCGTTGCCGCCGGGGCGTACGTACAGTGTGTACGCAAGAGCGGAAGGGTACGGTGAAAGCCGCGGCGAGGAAATCAGCACAGAGACCGCTGTGGATAATCGCCTCGATGCCGGCAAATTGACTTTGGCCGTAGCCAATCTATCGGTTTCCGGCGTCGTAGTGGATGATGATAACAAACCGGTGGCGGGCGCGAGAATTAACAGCTACGGAGACAACCAGCCATATCGCGATACACAGACGGATGTGGACGGGAAATTCACGCTTGAGAAAGTTTGTGCCGGAAATATACGTATCAGTGCGAACAAGACGGCAGCAACACGCTTGTACGGCTACGTCGAGACCGAAGGTGGTGCGACTGATGTCAGGGTTGTAATAAGTGAAAGACCCATGTCAACTCGCTACGAACCGAAACGGCCGCCTTCGCTTGTAGGCAGGCCGTTGCCCGATCTAAAAGAGGTGGGAATTGACCTGCCGCCGGCCGAAACAGAAGGTAAAATAATGCTGGTCTGCTTCTTTGACATGGAGCAGCGACCGTCACGGCATTGTGTCACACAGCTCGCGAAACAGGCCGAACAGCTCAAGGGCAAAGGTGTAACAATCGTAGCCGTACAGGCCTCGAAGATAGATCAAACGGCATTAAATCAGTGGGTGGAAAAATATAACATACCCTTCCCGGTCGGAATGGTCGAAGGCGACGCTGAGAAAACTCGCTTCGCCTGGGGTATACGCTCGCTGCCCTGGTTAATTCTAACGGATAGCGAGCACGTCATACGTTCAACAGGATTTCCCATTAAGGAGCTGAACGAGAAACTCGAATAAATCGAGGGAGGATAGAATAACGAAAAAACGGAAATTGGTTGTTATTCTTTTGCTGGGTATGTCGGTGTACACTGTGACGGCCGAAACATCAGGCCAATCACGCATAGTTCATTTCCCTGCCGACAAGTCGCTGGGCCGACTCAGAATCCGTGATTGTGGCTCCCAACGCTGGCAGGATTGGAAGGATTACAGCTTCGCTCGCGGCGATGTTTCGGTGCCTAATGAAAAGGAGCTTGAGCTTACAGTCGTCTTTGAGGCCTTTGAGAATCGCTCCTGTTTGTCCTCGCTCAAGCCAGACGATATACAAGCACTCTCTATAACCTCGCAGGAAATAACAGATGCCGACCTGGTTTACATAAATGGCCTGACTGGTCTCGAATCATTGTATATCGGTGGAACATGTATGGGGCCTTGTCCGCTTACAGGGCAAGGACTCATTAACCTAAAGGACATGACCAAATTGCGCTCCCTGATGTTGGACTTCACCAGCATCACTGATGACAGTTTCGCCTATTTGAAATCCCTCAAGGCTCTGGAAAAACTCCAGATCTATCGCAATCTACGAATTACAGGAGATGGCCTTGTTCACCTTGTAAATCTACCCTCGCTACGTGAGCTTCAGTTTTACTCTACACCCATTAGAGATGACGCTCTGAAACATGTTAACCATCTCAAGTCGCTCGAGGCCCTCAGTCTCCAGTCAACGCAAGTCACTGACGAAGGATTGGCCCACCTCAAAGATATGTCATCTCTTAAAGAGCTTCTTATACCACAACAGGTCAAGGACAATGGTTTGGTGTACTTGAAGGGATTGACCTCTCTTGAAAAACTGACCATATACAACAACGATATAACAGATGTCGCGCTGGCTCATCTGAAAAATCTGTCCTCACTTAACACGCTAAAGCTAAGTTCGCCTCGAATCACGCGCACGGCGGTGGAACAGCTCAAGAAAAACCTGCCTGAGCTGGATGTTCATATCAGCCTCCATGTTGTTGATGACTCAGAAATGGTACGTATTAAAGGGCTCTCTTATGTCACATCCCTGAACCTCGCCCGTTCGAGAGTCACGGATGTAGGTTTTGCAAACATCGATGGCCTGACTTCACTGACGTATTTGAATGTAAGTCGTACTAAGATCACCGATGTGGGATTTGCTCACTTGCAGAGACTTCGTGCGCTAAATAACCTGGACCTGACCGACAGTCGAATAACCGATGCCGGACTGGCTCATGTGAAAGATTTAACCGCGCTGAATACGCTTCGATTGCGAAATACCGCTACAACTAATGCCGGACTCGTGTATTTGAAGGACCTCAAGGCGCTGGAAATGCTCTTTCTTGACAACACGCAAATAAGCGATACGGGTCTGGTCCATTTGAGAAACCTGTCCTCACTTGGTGTTCTGTTCCTCAACGGGACAAATGTTTCCGGCTCCGGTCTGGCCCACTTGAAGCCTCTAAAATCTTTACGCGATCTTAATCTTTCCGACACACCACTTACCGACGAGTCCGTTGAGCACCTCAAGGAAATGACCGGATTACGTACCCTCACACTAAACACCACGGGGATATCCGACGAAGCTTTGAAGCGGCTTCGCCAGGCCCTCCCGGATTGCACTCTGCTTTTTAGTAAAGAACCGTCTGCATACGAGACCACGCTTAAAAAGCACATCGGACAGGGTGATGACTTCCAAATCAATGAACTGACTGAGAAGATTTAGGAGATAGACAAATGTGGAACCACAAGAGTAAACAAAAAGCTGTGATATTCATTTGTGCGTTATCCACCTTATTATATTCAGTGGCTATGGCGAGCAGCGAACCCACGTCCGCTGAGCTGGTGCAGGCTGTTCGGGCCGGCGAAAACTGGATTCATGAAATCGACAGCTTGTACATTCGCATTGAAACCAGATTAACGAGGACGCCGGAAGCAATAGCGGCAAAAACCGCAGAGTTGAAACAGCAATATCCCGACCTGACGGTGGATTCGAATCAATTCCCGGAGCTAAAGCCCGTTTCGACGGGAATCCTCGAATATGCAATCGATAAGACAAGGGTAAGATCACTGAGCGAAGAGTACAACAGCCGGCGCAAGCTAAAAATTTGGGACGGCAAGAAGCTTATGGTCTGCGATGAATCTTTCCCCAAGGGGCCTCAGCTATATTCTCTCGGCCGCGTACCACAGGGCAGCTTCCAGGACATGCTCGCGTATGAAACAAGCTGGCCCAGGGCACAGCCCCACTCATTTTGGTGGGATTATAGAGATGTTGACGAACTTATGAGCTATTATGGTCATGCTGAGGATTCCTCTATTGCCGGACGCTGCAATTATCGCTGTGTTGACTGCTACATTCTGGACGTGCCGCCGAGAGGGATACCGGGATTAGTGACCGTCCAGTCATACCCCGGCTGCGAGCAGTCAAATGACCGTCGTCAGTACGGCCTTGCCGGAGAAGCGGTCGATTTAGCGGGCCAGTCATTCCGCTGGTACGTAGGAAAGGACCACAGAATGTATGGCCTTATGTGGCTGTCCAACAACAAACCCCGCATCGAGTACTGGATGTCAGATTATAAGGAAGTCCGGCCCGGCTGCTGGCTGCCGATGACGCAGGGCTGTGAAGTCTATCGCAAAGACAATACTGGTAATTACCGCGTTGAAACTCACAGCGACTTGAAAATAGTCGATGCGCGCATTAACGAACGCCTGCCGGACGAGTTGTTCCGGATGCAGATTAAAGAAGGCGCCATGGTAACAGACAGCCGATCCGGCCGCACAATCACCTACACATATAAACCCGAGCCCCCAAACCTGGTGGGCAAAGCCCTGCCCGAATCCGTGGATATCGGCGCCGGCCTTGCGCTTGGGCAGGCAAAAAACGGCAGGATGCTCATTTGTTTCTGGGATATGCAGCAAAGACCATCGAGACACTGTCTGAAAAGCCTTGCACAGAAAGCCGGCAATCTCGCCGACAAGGACATATCCGTTCTTTGCGTGCACACCTCCGATATTGATGGAGAAACGCTTAATGAATGGATGAGAGATTACAACGTTCCCTTCACTGCAAAAACCGTTACTCAAGATGTAGAGAAAATCCGTCTCGCATGGGGCGTCAAATCTTTGCCGTGGTTGATTCTTGCAGACAGCAAACACATAGTACGGGCGGAAGGATTTAGTCTTGATGAATTGGAAAAGAAAATCAGGGAGAATGAAAATGTGGAAAAATAGGCGATTCTTAAGCGTTGCTATTGTTGCCGTGTGTGCGGGCTTTGTGAACGCAGATTCAGACGGCGCCGTCCCAATGGAGTACGAAGGCCGGTTTGGTCTGTACGAACCTCTGACAGTTGGCATTACGGCGGGCACGCCCGACAATCCGGAACTGGTACGGATCGAATGGATTCGTTTCGACCCAGTGTACGCGAACGCATGGCGCATCACGGCACGCGTGGACTGGCTGCCTGTAAAAGAAACGACTTGGCGGCTTACGATTGAACTGCTCGACGCAGAAGGCAATATACTGCGACATTCCAGAGATGAACCGACGGTGTTCACTTGCAAAGCTGGCACGCCGGGGCAAACCGATATACGGTATGCTGATTTGGATTTGGATGCCATGATGGATCAGGGACGAAGACATACGGCTCGGTTTCGAGTGCATCTTGTGCCATCAGAAGAACGCGTCACTGGTGAAAATACCCACACGCTTGAGATTGCAGTCGTCGATCAAGATAGCCGGGAACCTCTTGGTAACGCAGCAGTAGTGGTTAGTAGCTCTTACCTCAAGGAGACGTTTCGACGAAACAAGGCTTTATACGTTACAGATTCTCAAGGACGCTGCCGTGCAAAGTTCGCACGTGACGGGCTTACATCGATTGGTGTCAGCGCGCAGAAGCAGGATTATTGCACCATTGCGAAGTCCTGGTCTAACTCCGGCTCCTGGCCTCTTGGCAGAACACCGATAGTCAACCTGCCGCAACGTCACGTACTGGAGATGGTCCGTGCCTCGGCCCTGGGCGGGATCGTTCGGGATAAGGAAGGCAATCCCATCGCGGGAGCGGAGGTCCACCTTAATGCTTACTTGGAAGAGCCAAGTGGGATCATGACCGTCGATTGCGCTGTCCGGACTGATGCGAACGGTCGCTGGCGTGTTGACGGCGTTTTCGGCGAGGCAGAACGTATCACGCTACGGGTCAGACACCCCGACTATGGCGGCGACAA
>Ga0307425_1001566_pt1 | contig 13537 bp, 11 predicted proteins | sample SalMarWE160330MG_FD_202152 | JGI IMG/M metagenome (GOLD analysis project Ga0307425, IMG submission 202152) | Salt marsh sediment microbial communities from the Plum Island Ecosystem LTER, Massachusetts, United States - WE1603-30 | ecosystem: Environmental > Aquatic > Marine > Intertidal zone >... | reverse complement strand
TGCGTGCGGACTTGATTTGACACCTTTTGTCAAATTGTGTGTTTGTTAGTCTAGTTCAGCGAATCCCTAAGATAATTTTTAGTTCTTCAGCCTTGGATTTGACATTTTTAAAGGTTCTATAGAAAACCTTATTGGCGTACCACGCTTCCCCTGAAAATTTTTGATTCTTTTTAGCTTGAGTCAATTAAACTGAGTCATTTTCAATCCTTTTGTCCACGCCGTGTCAACACGGATTGTTAGAAGGAGTATATTTAAAAGGGACGCAAGGGTAAAATTCGCCGGGAAAAGATTTTGAGTTTTTCTGTAACGCATTAATTGTTAGTAACTTACTGAAAAATCGACAAGTTCCGGAAAATAGAGGAATTTTGTATCTCTCCAATTATCCGTATTGCCTGCACAGTCCTGTGCAGAAAGGAGGCACAAAAATGACACAGTCGAAAATCTTTTTATTCATACTTCAATGAATCGACCGGGTTGGTCAGGCCGACTTTGATGGACTGGTAGGAGACGGTGGCTAGACCGATGATAAGGGCAACGGCTCCCGAGAGCAGAAATGTCAGCAAGCTGATATTCACGCGGTAGGGGAATGAACTGAGCCATTTTCGCATGAGCAGGTAGGCGACAGGCCAGGCGATGGCATTGGCGAGGGCCACCATTTTGGCCAGGTCTTTTGAGATCAGGCAGACGATCCCTGATGTGGTGGCGCCGAGGACTTTTCTTATTCCGATCTCTTTGCTCCGCTGTTCGGCCATAAAAGAGGCTAATCCATACAGGCCTAGACAGGCGATAAATATTGCCAGCCCGGCAAAATAAGAGGTCAGTTTTTTGGTGCGTTCTATTTCTTGGAACTGTTCTCCAAAGGATTCATCCAGGAAAAAATAATCAAAAGGATGATAAGGATAGATCTCGTTCCATGTGGTTTCTATGAAATTCAGCGTGCGGCTGATGTCTCCCGGAGCGATCCTGACACTCAGCATCCGGTAGGGATTGTATTTATCTTCAGGTGTGATCCTGATATAGAGAGGTTTTATTTCTTGAGTTAGCGGGAGTTGATGGTAGTCCCGGACAACCCCGATCACCGTTTTTAATCCGCTGTGCTCTCCGATCATTTTGCCGATTGGATTATCCCATCCGAACTGTTTGGCCGCGGTTTCGTTGATGATGGCGGCTTTTTGCTCGGCACCGAATTCTTGGGAAAAATCCCTGCCAGCGATGATCTCCATTCCCATGGTCCGGATAAAATCCTTATCCACATTCAGGTCATACATGAGCGGAGGTTGATTAAAGGGAAAACCCTCAGGATGTTTCGAGTTAAGCTGGGGATACTGGCCGGGGATGTCCGAGGAAACAGAGACATTGACAATTCCCGAATGGCCTTTTAGCTCGTTTTTTATGGTGCTCAAAGATTTTTTGAGCTCTTCATCCCTGAAGGGAAGCACAACGACCTGCTCTTTGTTAAATCCCAGGTTTTTGTTTTTCATGTAAGCGAGCTGCCGGACAATCATGACGGTGCCGATAATAAGTGTCACTGAAGCAGCGAACTGAAGCACCACCAGAACACTCCTGAAAAGTGTGTTTTTCTTTCCGGTCCTCACACCGCCTTTTAAAACCTGAACCGGTTGAAACGCGGCCAGATAAAAGGCCGGATAGCTGCCGGCCGCAAATCCCACGAAGAGCGTAATTCCCAAGAGCGCCGGGATAAGCCACGGAAGGCTTAAGAAATTGAGCGATAATTCATAGCCAGCGATCGAGTTCATGATGGGAAGGGCAAATTCTGTCAGGCCCACAGCAAGGAAAAGCGCGAAGAAACTGTAGAGAAAAGACTCGCCCAGAAACTGCCTGACTAGCGCCCCTTTGCCAGCCCCCAGCACTTTCCTCATTCCAACTTCCTGGGCTCTTCGGGTGGAGCGGGCCGTGGCCAGATTCATAAAGTTGATACAGGCGATAATCAAAATAACAACCGCAATAAGGGAAAAAATATAAATGTACAGGATCGCCCCGATTCCTGTTCTTTCTCCGCTTAAGGGAGTTTGAAGATGGATTCTGGTAAGGGGCATCAGGAAATACTCCATGGTGCTCCCGATAAATTTGAGTCTTTTGCCCCCGTATTTTTCTATGAATTCAGGGAATTTGGCTTCCAGGACGCGGGGGTCGGCGCCTTTTTCAAGCAGGACATATGTCCAGAAGGTATTCGAGATGAAATCGTCCAAAAAAGGATGGCCTTTGGGGTTTTGGGAATACTGTGTCTGAAAAGAACAAAGCATATCAAACACAAGATGAGAGTTGCGGGGGACATTCTTGACGACGCCGGTTACGGTGTAATCATCCTGGTTGTTAAAGCGGAGCGATTTTCCGAGGGGGTCTTCAGCGCCGAAATACCTCTCCGCCATCTCTTCGGTGATGACAACGGAAAAGGGAGCCTTTAGAGCGGTTTTCGGGTCTCCTCTTAATATTGGAGAGGTGAAGATCTCAAAAAAAGAATCATCAGCATACAGGGCCCGGCCCACATAGAACTTTTTTTCCTGGTATCTGACGGTCGGGTCGGGCATAAAGCCTATTCTGACGGCGTTTTCGACCTCCGGAAAGTCTTTTTTCATATAGACGGCCGAGAGGGCATTGTTGGAACTGCTGGTCAGTTCCTTGCCTCCGTAAAGGCCGTGTCTTTTCAAAAGATAGATCCGCTCGGATTTTTCATGGTATTTGTCGAAACTGAATTCAGACTGAATATAAAGCACGATCAGAATACAGCAGGCCATCCCGATAGCCAGGCCGGCTGTATTGATGAACGCGTAGCCTTTGTATTTTCTAATGTTTCTCAGCGTTATTTTTATATAGTTTTTCAACATGGAATATAACCTTGTTTGGCCAATATTTATTTCAACTCTATCGGAGCAATAATTATGCCAACTGCCTTTCTCGAGGATTTGGATATGCATTGCACTCGACATGCCCATTCTTGAACAATATATGTACGCAAATGGACAGAGGCCCTTGCAGTTGCTTTCGGCCGCACTCTGGGCACACCTTTGGTTTTGCCGGGCCACTCGATGGCGCAAGTTATTGATAAAAAACTGGTGGGCGATACAGGATTTGAACCTGTGACTTCTACCGTGTGTAAAAGGCACAGAAAGAGGGAAAAGCGGAAAAATATAAGGGGTGACTCCTGTTGAGAGCAGATTTTTCTAGTCGTTAGGATTTCGATATCTTTAGATATAGTTGCATATTTTTCGATAATTCTGACATATTTTGGGCACAGTTTGGGCACAAAAATCTTTGGTATTGATGACTCTTTTTATGATCAGAACTGCTAAAAATGCATAAATATTTCTTGACAAAGATATCTTTTTGTCCTTAAATAATCTTTCATGAATTTTATTAAAGATTTAGTCCTCACCTATTGCAAAGTGAAGTCACACTTGCATTTTAACTAAAATCCCTCTTCTTAAATCTCCTTAGCACCTTTTTTGGAGTCAGGCATTTCTGATTCCTAGTCTTTATTTTCAAAACTATGGAGGACATCATGATTTTTGTATCTTTTTATTCCACAAAGAGAGGCTATAGATGAAAAAAATCCAAATGGTTATTCCCAAGGGCCGGCTCCTAAATAATGTCGCTGATATGTTGAATGAATCCAGCATAGGTTATGTTTCCAATGACCGTGTCTACGTTCCTCATCTTGGAGATCCAGAAATTGAGGCCAAGATCATGAAGCCCCAGAATATCGCTCAATTGATCGAGCTGGGCTCCCATGACATCGGCTTCACAGGTTTGGATTGGATTGAAGAAACAGAGGCCCAAGTATTGAAATTGATGGATTTGAAATTTGATCCAGTCAGGGTAGTGGCTGCCATTCCTGAGAAGGTGTCGGAAAAATATCTTCGAAAGAAAAGAATAGTGGTCGCATCGGAATATGTAAAGATATCCAAACATTACTTGAACGAAAACAACTTCGATTTTATTCTGCTCAGAACCTTTGGAGCGACCGAAGCATTTCCTCCACAAGATGCAGATATGATCATCGATAATATTTCCACTGGACAAACTTTACATGAGCACAAATTGAAGATCTTCGATGAAATTATGAAATCATCGACTTTTTTCATCGCCAATGCACAAGCCATGGAAGACAGTTGGAAAAGGGAAAAGATCGAAGAGATTAAAATGTTGTTTACAGCTGTTTTAAATGCCAAGGACCGGGTCATGTTGGAAATGAATGTTTCCAAGGACAAGCTGGAAGTTGTAGTAAAAAATTTGCCGTATATGAGAGCTCCCACTGTCTCTCCTCTTTATAACGACGAGGGTTATGCCGTAAAGGTGGCCGTTAAAAGAACAGAAATAGCCAAACTTATTCCATCTCTTAAGAGATTGGGAGCTACTGATATTCTTGAATACGATTTTCGGAAGGTGATCATATGAGCATAATTAAATCCAATGTCTGTTGCTTGTCGGGCTATCATGTTGAACAGTGTCAGGCTCGCGTGAAGCTGAACCAGAATGAGTTGCCCCTGGATATCCCTCCGGAATTAAAAGAAGAAGTTGTTCAAAAACTGAGCAGAGAATGCTGGAATCGATACCCTTCGGACGATTCGTTCGGACTAATAGCTGCCATTGCAGAATATGCGGGGATTCCTGCGAATGACATTGTTGTCGGTAATGGTTCCAATGAAATGATCCAAACTCTTTTATATTCCACATGCGATTCCGGGGATTCTATTGTGACTGTTCAACCGGGATTTTCGATGTATAAGAGAATCGCTTCGGTTATGAATATTGCTGTGAAGGAGGTCCCTCTTCTTCAAGATTTTGCCTTTGACCTCGATGGCCTTATCGAAGCAGGAAAAGATGCCCGGTTGATGATTTTAGCAACTCCCAATAATCCTACGGGAACGACTCTGACCTTAACCCAGATTAAACAATTGGCGGGAGAATTCTTGGGATTGTTGGTTCTTGATGAGGCGTACTATGAGTTTTCCAGAGAAACAGCTCTAGAAATCAGCCGAGAGATGGAGCATATAATCATTCTCCGGACTTTTTCCAAAGCACTGGGATTGGCAGGTCTGCGGCTCGGTTATATGCTGGGAAAAGAGGAATTAATTAAGGATATTCGTAATGCGCGAATGCCATTCTCGGTTGGCCATTTTCAACAGATTGCCGGAGAGCATATCCTCAAAAATAGATATTGGTGGCAACAAAAGGTCAACATGATAATTGAAGAGAGGCAGTCTTTATCAGGAGCTCACTGGGATTGAGGGTATTTGTCCAATCCCTTCCAAGGCTAATTTTATACTGTTCGAGTCTCAAAACATTTCTGCTAGTGAGCTATTCCAGAATCTGTTTAATCGAGGCGTGATCGTCCGATGGTTTGGCACACCTGGATTGGAAAATGTGCTACGAGTTACTATCGGTACGGCGGAGGAGAATGACATCTTCCTTAATGAACTCAATTCTATATTATTGGGAGGCGGGGATGAACCGGATACTGTTTGATATGGACGGAGTCCTGGTCGATGTCTCCCGATCGTACCGAATAACTGTTCAAAAGACTGTGGAATTGTTCGCTAAACAGAGGATCGGTCTCCATGAAATCCAGAGTTATAAGAACTGGGGGAGTCTGAACAATGACTGGGATTTGACGGAATGTATCCTAAAAGAAAAGGGCATCACTATAGAGAAAGAGAAAATAATTTCTGTTTTTCAGGAAATTTATCTTGGAAATAATTTCAATGGACTCATTCAGAATGAGAATTGGTTATTAGATCTTGATGTATTAAAAAAAATTGAGGAAAAATATGCGATGGGAATAGTCACAGGCCGGCCTAGAAAGGAAGCCAGTTACGCCTTAAGAAGGTTTAAAGTGGAAAGTTTTTTCCCTGTGCTAATTACAATGGATGACATACCCAACGGGAAGCACAAATCCCATCCTTTTGGTATTGAGCTGGCGATGGGAAAGCTGCCTGGATTAAAAACGTATTATTTTGGAGACACGATTGACGATATGATTGCCGCGCGGGAAGCGAACGCCATTCCCATCGGTGTGATCAATCCGGCGGGGTCAAAAAACACTTTAAAGAAGCTTCTGGAGGATCATGGTGCGGTGTGTGTACTGGATGATATCAACAAAATACTGGAGGTATTGCCATGAAAAGAACGGCTGAATTTGAGAGAAAGACCAAAGAGACAGAGATTGTGGCCTCGGTCGATCTTGACGGCAGGGGTGAGCATGAGATCAGAACTCCCTTAGGGTTTCTCAATCACATGCTAGAATCTTTTGCTAAACATGGCAAGTTTGATTTGAAATTCCAAGCAATCGGAGACCTTGACGTCGATCAACACCATCTAGTGGAAGACAGCGGCATAGTTTTAGGAGAGGTCTATTGCCGAGCACTTCGCTCAAAAAAAGGGATTAACCGCACAGGTTTCTTTGTCTACCCTATGGATGACGCCTTGGCGGTGGTGGCTATTGATATTTCTGGGCGGCCGTACCTTCAGTATGATGTGGTCTTTAAGCGACGATTCTGCGGTGGATTAGATTTAGATCTTCTGGAAGATTTCTTCCAGGCATTTTCAGTTCATTTAAAGGCCAATGTTGTTGTTCGCATGCCCTATGGACGGAATGATCACCATAAGATGGAATCAATCTTTAAGGCCTTCGGAAAAACAATGCGGATGGCTTGTTCTCGGGATCCTCAAGATATGGAGGGAATTCCGAGCACGAAAGGAGTGATCGATGATGATCGGAATTGTTGACTTTGGAGCTGGAAATCTTCGATCGGTTCAAAAAGCTTTCTATTTCTTGGGTTACCGGTGCACTATTTTAAAATCGCCCCTGGAATTTGATAGGGTCGAGCGTTTGGTGCTCCCAGGAGTGGGATCGTTTGGCCATGCTATGCGGAAATTAGATGAAGGGCACTGGAGGAGGCCTCTTAACGAATGGATAGAAGCAGATCGTCCCTTTCTTGGCATTTGCTTGGGGATGCAGCTCCTCTTTCATTCCAGTGAGGAATCGGAAGATACATCGGGATTTGGCTTTATCCAGGGGATGTGCAGGAAATTTAAGGCGAAAAAAGTCCCCCAGATCGGATGGAATGATATCAACATTCAGAAAGATTCAGGGCTTTTTCATGACATCCCCTCTGGTTCATATTTTTATTTCGTCCACAGCTACTATGTTGTTCCGGGTAGTGATCAAAACTTACTTGCGGATACGGACTACCATGTTCGCTTTATGTCGATTGTTGGAAAAAGCCGCGTGTTCGGAGTCCAGTTTCATCCCGAAAAGAGCGGAAAGGCAGGGCTTCGTCTTTTGGACAATTGGGTGTTGAGATGTTAGCCACGCGTATTATCCCGTGTTTGGATGTCGAGGATGGGCGCGTTGTAAAGGGGCTGCGGTTTAAACAGATCCGGGATGCGGGTGATCCGGTAGAGCTTGCCCAGATGTACGACCAGCAGGGCGCAGATGAAATCATATTCTTAGATATCGGAGCCACCTATCGCAGCCGTAGAACCATGGTGGACATCGTGAAAAAGGTTTCACAATGTGTGTTTGTTCCCTTGACAGTGGGTGGCGGTATTTCATGTGTTGAGGATATGCAGACGGTCCTGAACGCAGGTGCCGATAAAATCTCATTGTGTTCAGCTGCAATGAACGAGCCGAAACTTATCACCAAAGGGGCCGATGTATTCGGGTCTCAGTGCATCGTTCTCTCCATCGATGCAAAACGGATTGATGATTCTTGGCAATGCTATATTAAAGGTGGTCGCGAGAATACTGGCATCGATGCTTTGCGGTGGGCGAACCAGGTCGAGAAGCTCGGGGCTGGCGAGATTCTTCTCAATTCTATTGACCAGGATGGAACTCAAGCAGGTTATGACCTTGAATTGACACGACGTGTTTCAGAGAGTGTTTCCATACCCGTCATTGCCTCGGGTGGAGCGGGAACACTTGCCCAGATTTATGATGCGATAAAAAAGGGACGGGCAGACGCAGTCTTGGCTGCATCTGTGCTGCATTATAAGGATTTCACTGTCCCCCTTATTAAGGATTATTTAAAGAAAAAAGGAGTTAATGTGCGATGATTTTACCATCAATTGATCTCATGAATGGAAAGGCGGTTCAGCTGAGACAGGGCAAGAAGAAAATTTTGGAAAAAGATCACCCCGTCGAATTGGCCAGGGATTTTTCTCGGTATGGGGAAATTGCTGTTATAGATCTGGATTCCGCGTTTGATACTCGTCAAAATGAAAAAATCATCGAAGAGATCTGCGCTGTCGGCGAATGCCGTGTCGGAGGTGGCATCAGGAGCCTGGATAAGGCGAAAAGAATCTTGTCCTTGGGAGCCGAAAAAATCATCATCGGTACCATGGCTCTCAAGGATGGCCGAATCAATCTAGCGTTTTTGGATAAACTTGTTACATTTGTTGGAAAAAAACGAGTGATAATTGCCCTGGATTCTTTCGACGGGGAAATTGTCACTAAGGGTTGGCAGGAGAGATCGGGCTTGTCATGTGAATCTATACTTAAGGAGCTAGAACCTTATGCCTCAGAATTCCTCTTGACCAGAGTTGATAAAGAAGGAGTGATGAAGGGTACAGACCTCAATTTTTTTAAACGTTTGCGAGATAAAACAGAAATCCCTCTGACAGCGGCTGGAGGTATCAGCACTTTAGAGGAAATTTCCTATCTGTCGAATCAGGGCATAAATGCTCAGTTGGGGATGGCGCTGTATAGGGAAAAGATTCTTCTGACTGAGGCATTTATTGTTTCGTTGAAATGGAAAAACGATCTTATTCCGACAGTGACTGTTGATCCATCCCAACAGGTTTTGATGCTTGCGTACAGCAATCAGGAGTCGCTCCGCAGGACATTCAAGACGGGGAAGGTGTGGTATTTTTCAAGATCGAGAAATTCACTCTGGCTGAAGGGGGAGACCTCAGGTAATGTGCAGCATTTTTTAAGAGTAAGAAACGATTGTGACGGTGATGCCTTATTAATAACAGCAAAACAACAGGGGGAGGCCTGTCATACAGGCCGCTATTCATGTTTCGGCAATAGGATGTTTTCCTTAATAGAGCTCTATGATGTGATTCACGACAGACTCAAGAGTGCCGCACCGACTTCATATTCTGCCAGTCTGGATAAAGACAGGTTGGAGGCAAAAATTCGCGAGGAAACCGAAGAGCTGATCGAAGCGGAGAAAAGGGAGGATATAATCTGGGAGGCATCTGATCTTCTCTATTTTCTTATGGTTCTGCTCGCGAGGAACGAAATTCCTTTTTCAGATGTTCTCTGGGAGCTGGGGAGGAGAAGGCACACGCCGAAAATGAGTGATTTAAAGGTTGAGGAGGAGTGTGATGAAAAAGCTCAGGATTGAAGAACTAAAATCCGATTTTTTTGAACCAGATGACTTAAAAGATATGGACACGATTAAGGAGATCATCTCTGATGTTAAAGAACGGGGAGATGTGGCGTTGAGAGAATACACATTGCGTTTTGATGGAGTGGAGTTAATGGAGATGGAGGTGTCGAGGGAGGATGTCGAACGGGCAACTCGTTTTATGAACAAAGATTTATTAGATGAACTTAAGAGAATGGCTGTTCATGTTGAAAAGTTTGCTGTAGAACAGCGCAGCTCCTGCCTGGATTTTGATTATGAAATTGCCAATGGAGTTAAGAACTCCCAAAGAGTCATTCCCATCGATTGTGTGGGCCTTTATGTGCCAGGCGGTCACTACCCCTTGGTATCTACTTTAATCATGGGGGTCATTCCCGCGAAGGTGGCGGGAGTAGGAGAAGTTAATATTTGTACTCCCCCCAGAATGAGTAGAGATATACATCCCGCATTGCTTGTCGCCGCGGATATTACAGGTGTGGATCGTATATTTATGTTAGGTGGCGCACAGGCCATCGCGGCCATGGCATACGGGACCCAAACCATACCGCGTGTAGATAAGATTGTAGGCCCAGGAAATATCTATGTGAATATCGCTAAAAAAAGCGTTTATGGAAGAGTGGGGATTGATTTTATCGCAGGTCCGACGGAGACGATGATTATTGCGGACGAGACGAGTGAATCTTCGTTTTTAGCAGCAGATTTGATTGCACAGGCTGAACATGATTCAAGGGCGAAGGCATACTTAATCACTTTTTCTGAGGAGCTTGCTGATGAGGTTTTACAAGCCATTAATAGTCAGTTGGAGTCGCTTTCGACAGCTCCTATCGCCCGCAAATCTCTGGAGAATAATGGATTAATCATCATAGTGGATACTTTGGATGAAGCATTCTCTTTAGCCAATCGCAAAGCTCCGGAGCATTTGCAGCTGTGTGTTCAAGATGCACAGGCATATATTTCACGCTTAAAAAATTATGGCTCCCTATTTGTGGGATCATACGCAGCGGAAATTTTAGGTGATTACAGTTGTGGTGTTAATCATATTCTGCCGACAAACGGTGCTGCCCGGTATACAGGGGGCTTGAGTGTCAGAGATTTTTTGAAAGTTCAAACTGTGGTGGAAGTCAATAGGAAGGGTCTCTTAAATATCGGACCAACAGCGGAAATATTAGCAAAAGCTGAAGGCCTAGAAGGGCATGCGCGAGCAATCCAAATGAGGTTGGCCTCTATTTCATAGGACAGCTTATGCCTTTAAGAATTGTAAAGAAAAGCTTAAAATATGGTGGGCGATACAGGATTTGAACCTGTGACTTCTACCGTGTGTAGGCGGCCACAGTCGAAGCGAAAGCGCAGAAAATAAACGATTTCCCCTGTAAAACGTAGGAAAATCAGGCTTTTCGGATTGCGATATTTTTTGATATTTTAACGGATTTTTATACATTTCTTGATATTTTTGGGCACACTTTGGGCACAGTTTTTCAGAAGAGTGTTGTGTGGCGAATTTGCAAACAATATTTGACACTATCGATTTTTGCACTTATTGAGGAAAGTGGAAGCTAGGGCCCCCCGGGAATTCCGATTAAAAAAAATGACTGAGAGAATTAGCGCCTCACAGGACAGTGGATTCGGTAAATATGGGTCAGGTCAGGGGAACTCGTCGCAATTTGCGGCCAAAATCAAGGGCTATGTGACTATCCCGCCAAAATGGCGGGATTTTTGGCGGGATTTTCTGTATAGGCCGGGCATGGCAACCGAATCCCGCCAAATTGACAGGATTCTTGGCGGGATTGCAGCGGACGTGGACATCTCGTCGCAGGTAACGTTCATGGCGATGGTGATGGTGCTGCTGTCACTACTACTGCTGCTTACAATGATGATGTTGTTGTTGGAGGCGGCGGTTGTGGTGGTGGCACTGGTGTTGATGCTAGTCGATGTGAATATCGCTAGGCCACTTTGTATTTGGTCGCAGGACCAGAACCGATGCGCTTAAGTAGACCAAGGTCTGTAAACCGTTTGAGATGGTGTAGAGCTGTCCTCTTTGGCACGCTCATCGCAGAGGCATACTCGCTTGAGGTGACCGTAGTTTTTGTTGAGAGCCACTGCCAACCTTTTCGCTCGCTCTTGCTGAGTGAAGCGAGTATCTCTGGAGCAAGAGTTCGCTCCACGCTCGCCTTACTTCGGTAGACAGTGAGCACCACATAAGGATCTTCGAAAGTGAACTTCGGAACAGGCAGGCCGAGTTGTGACGCCAAGGACTTTATGGATCGCAAGCCCAATCCCCTTTCCTCAGCCAGTTCCATACGGGCGAAGATGTAGTGCAACATCGGGTTCCGGCTCAGCATGGGCGCGTTGAAGTTCTGAAGTTGTTCCAAAGTAATTGGAGGGATAGGTCGGCCTGGACTCTTGATCACGATTGTGTCCGAGGTGACTGCCAATTGGCACTTTGCTCCCTTGATGTCGTAGTCTCTATGGACTAGAGCGTTTACCACTCCCTCGCGAAGCATTTCAAAGGGGAGGTCGGGCGACTGGCGACGCTGCATCCGGCTTCGGTCAATTGTATTCGGCAGTTTGGCCGTCAACCATTTCTCCACCTGACTCGGCACAAGGACCAGAGGACCATCGAAACTGCGTGTTTCCTCCTTTCCATTTGGATAGTAGATCGTTCCTAGTAGTCCTGCCTGAGGCATGACATCGCGAGGAGATTTGCCGAAGAGAAGCAATCCGAAGCCTGCCGGAATGAGCTTCCTTCCCTCCTGTTGCAGCAATCCTTGGTGCAACAGCCGCTGCTGAAACTCATCCGAGCCGATCGGCTCGGGAATTCTCGCAGTTGTCCGGTATTGCTCCAATGCTTCGCTTGAAAAATCACGCAGGTCGGCGGTGGAAACCGGATTCTCGAAAGACGACAATGTAACTGCCTTCGTCTCTTCTTCTGCCGCCGCCCGTTCCTCCGCTTGCTCAATGAATTCCATATTCTGCTCGCGGATCACCTCCTGCAGATCTCGATCGAACATGTGAACCACCACTCCTCTGTCTTGAAGGTATTTGATCCCTTTCCGATCCACAGTAGGATCGGGATCTTCGATTCCCACCCAGACTTCCTTGATCCTTGCGAGAACAATCCGTTCAGCGCAACTGAGCTTCAGAGGGTTGCGCGCTCCCGGAGCACACGGTTCCAGTGTGACAAAGAACACCGCTCCATCCAGCCGATTGGCCCGGTTCTTTCGCTCCAACAGCGTGAACTCCGCGTGATCACCGTCACGCAACTCTCCCCGAAAAGCAGTTTCGATAGTGCCGTCCGGCTTGACAAGCACAGCGCCAACGCTGGGGGTCTTCTTCTCGTCCTGTCGCCCCTCAGCGATGGATTGCCGCATCACTTCGACGGCTTTCTCCATGATCTTCCTCGGATCAAAACTATCTTTCGTCTGCATGGTTCAGTCCCATTTTTCTAGTAGCTTAAAGATGCGTGGATCTGAAGCAAGCACTGTCATAGTCGTAGCTGCAATAACGGCCACGGTCATTGTTAAGATCATTATCACCGTTATAATCATCGTCGTCGTCGTTGTCATATTCATCGTGATGATCATGCTTTTCATACTGCTGGCGTACCACTTTGTTCGCGTTCAGCGTCTACTACTTGGACTTTGGTCTACAACATCTTCGACAACTCTGCGTCCTGCAACGCCGCGAGGGTGCGAAATTGGCTCATGATTTTGTTCCCTCATATAAAAATTTCCTGTTTGGTATTGCCACAAATCATTCACAATTTTTGCCCCTTCTGAGGTTTAGTAATAAACATATCATACACAATATGTTAAGGTCAATTTCCAAAGAATAGAGACAAAGCAACAAAGACAGCAAAACGATCACAATGAGAGAGGCTTCACTTGCCATTTAGTCAAGAAAACCTTTCCAACCCGGCTTCAGAAATACTTTGCTTTCTCTTCAGCATCTATAAAGAGGTACTGTTGCGTCACAAATCTGGTACACCCCGAGGGATTTTTAAAAAACTGGTTGAAAACAAATTAATTAAAAAGGCAATATTGGCGTGCAAGGGACTTAAAATCCCTCGCAGGTTGTACCTACATACCAGTTCGAATCCCGCCCCCGGAACTCTTTTCGCTGCCTAAACCTCTTTGATGTACCATGAA
>Ga0307425_1001565_pt1 | contig 13558 bp, 12 predicted proteins | sample SalMarWE160330MG_FD_202152 | JGI IMG/M metagenome (GOLD analysis project Ga0307425, IMG submission 202152) | Salt marsh sediment microbial communities from the Plum Island Ecosystem LTER, Massachusetts, United States - WE1603-30 | ecosystem: Environmental > Aquatic > Marine > Intertidal zone >... | reverse complement strand
TTTTTACGTTGGAGGGGGAATTTATCAGACAGATGACAACGAGCAATATGCCCGCTTTTCGACGCCCTAAATCTGACTCCGAAGGAGATATTGTTGTCAGTTATGCCATTACTGGAGAACCGGTCAAGATTTTTTTGAAAAAAATGGATGCAAAATTCAATCCTATTTGCGATATAGCATCGTGTATCGCTATTACACAGCCTCCGGTTTTGGAATATTTTGAGATTAGTCGTAGCACGAATTTTGTCTGGAATGTTATGAGCACAGACGAGATCATTTGGGGAGATCTCAAAAAATATGAAATCCATTTTTGTGATCCAGATGGAGAGTGTTTGAGGAAAATCATTAAGGATGCTGACAGTATTTCGATCACACAGACGGAAAAAAATAAACTGATTAAAAATATGTTCGGGGATAATCCTGTTCCATCTGATATAACTTTAAAGTTTCCCGATTCCTATCCACCGTTTATCCGATTTACATGTGATGAAGAAGGAAGAATTTTCGTTCAGAGGTATGACAGTTCATTAGATGAAGAATTGATTAATTATGATGTTTTTGACGTTGAAGGGAAATACATAGCGAAGATTACTCTGAAATTTAGACCACAAATTTGGAAAAACAACATGATGTATTGTGTGGAGGAAGACGAGGATGGATTTGAGGTCATTAAGCGGTACAGAGTGAACTGGACGATTTGAATGAACGATTGAGTTGAATGACAGTAAAAGATCTATATTTTCATACGCGGAAATGTCAATTCACCGAAACAAACGTGGGAGTGCTTTCTCTGTTATCTTCAGTGACTGCCGAGATCGCGTAAATATAGGTCGAGTCCTCATCAACTTTTCTGTGCCAGTATTCGAAGGTGTTGGCATCCACCTCTGCCAATAGGGAGCGGTATTCGTCGATCAGCCAGTATATTCTGTATTTTGTGATGGTTTCACCGGAATTCCGAGGGTTGGGCTGCCACTTTATCACATTGATTATTTCTCTGGTGAACAGAGCTCGATTTTCCACATTTTGAACGCTGACTTCTGATGGGCAGTAGGGGGATTGTCCAAGATGGCCTCTAATGGGCGTTAGGATAAAATTGGCGATTAAATTGAGTACTGAATTGATCTGAATCCCCGAGGCTTGCGGGCTGACCTCCCAATGGGAGGTCGTCACGATGATCATATCCAATTCAGGGATATTGACAATGATCTGGCCGCCGTGACCCAGGGCAAAATACACGTCATAACCTCCTGCCTGGGCCAGCCACCACTGGTAGCCGTACCCGAAATCTTCAAAGTGTTTTTTGAACCAGGACGCATTTGTCGAGTATCTTTGCGTCGACTCCTCGATCCATTCGGCAGGTATGATTTGTTGTCCGTCCACCAAGCCGTTGTTCAAGTAAAGATAGCCGAATCTGGCCATATCCCGGGGAGAAAACCATAAATACCCGAATCCGAAATAGTATCCCAGTGGGTCTTGATCCCATCTTTTAACAGTAATGTTTAACGGATCGAAAAGATACTGTTTTGCGAACTCGAGTGTGCTCATGCCCGTGGCTTTGCTGATGATTCCCGAAAGAATGTGAGAGGAATGAGAGGAATAAGCGAATGTTTGGTCGATATCAGCCGTCAGGGGGAGTTCAATGGCAAATTTCATCATGTCGGGGCTCTGGAACCATGGATCGATAAAATCGCCGCTCTCCTCGAATGGGTAACCGGCTCGCATTTCCAGTAAGTGCCGTATGGTTATATCGAATTTTCTCGGATCGAGGTCGGCCGTTATATACTCTGGGAAAAAATCCATCATCTTCTGATCGAGACTGGTCAGATAATTTTCTCTGAGTGCGATGCCCACCAGTGCGGATGTATAACTTTTGCCTGTTGAACATGTATGGTCAGCGTAGTATCTGTCTTTGCCGTTGAAGTAGCGTTCACCGATAAGTTTGCCATTCCTCACTACAAGCACGGAGTACATAAATTTTAATCGTTCAGCATGGTCAAAGGCGTTCGAGAGTATTCGAGAATCAATCCCTTCTTCTTCTGGAGAGGATACGGGCCAGTCATAGGGATCGGCATCATAATCTGTTAATCTGTAGAAGGGGTCCTCGGAATGTACTTTATTATTTTTACGATTTGTCGTCTGATCCTCTTTTTTTAAGGCATGCCCGAAATTTAAGAAGAAACTTGTGAAGAGTAAGATCATTATGATTTTCTTTGTTTTGCCGAAATACCTGTTATTTGTTTGACCTGTCATTCTTGATTTCCTCTCCGAATGTTTCGTTTGTCTTTCCCCTCAATATTATTTTTATTTAGCAAGAAGCATGCCATCTGACCTTATGGCTGGTTCATTGTCAGTTACAGATTCATGTTTCGTTTTGATGTAAAATTTTTTTACGTTTATGGATGTTTAGAAAAGAGGAGGATGAGGAGAAGAAGAAGACACAAAAAAGAAATAATAATAATAATAATAATAATAATAATACGGAGAGATTTAAGTCCTATCTATTCATATTTGATCGCTTCGACGGGATTTAAGAGTGCAGCCTTGATGGATTGATAGCTGACTGTAGCGATGGCGATCCCCACAGCCAGGACTGCTGTGATTATAAATACCCAGGCATTGATTCCAGCCTTATAGGCAAAATTCTGCAGCCACTTGTTCATTCCGAAGTAGGCGAGAGGCCAGGCAATGATATTAGCCGCTACAATGAGTTTCAGGAAATCTTTGGAAAGAAGCATCACAACTCCCGGCACAGTCGCTCCCAGCACCTTGCGGATGCCGATTTCCTTAGTCCTCTGTTCTGCAGCAAAGGAGGCCATCCCAAACAATCCCAAGCAGGCAATAAAAATGGCAAATACAGAGAATGAGGAGAAAATATCACTCAGGCGTTCCTCCGCTCCATATTGACTGTCGATCAGAACATCGAGATACTGAAAATCGAATGGCCGGTTTGGATCGAGTTCTTTCCATTTTTCCCTCAATAGACTCAGTGTGTCCTCAGAATGCTCCGGGCTAAATTTTATGGCGAGTGTATCAAAACTGCCGGGATCATTGCTGATAAATTGAGGCATGATAACGCTGTGCAGAGATGTCCGGTGGAAATCCTTGACGATTCCGACTACTGTAAAGGTTTCCCATTTGCCGACTGCATCAGTGGGCGCCCGGATCGTTTTTCCGATAGGATCGTCCCAGTTGTATCTTTTTGCTGCTGTCTCATTGATGATAACGGCACTGCTGCTATCTGTCCCATACTCTGGCGAGAAATTTCTGCCCTGAACGACCTCCATACCCAGGGTTGGAAAATAGTCGTGGTCGACACTGAAACTTTCCATAAGCTGAGCCTGTTTTACCGTATACCCTTGAGGAACAAACGGTTGGACAGAAGGTTCTTGTCCGGGGACTAAAGATGCCGAAGAGACACTGCGAACTCCCGCAATATTTTGAATTTCGGCTTTTATGGAGGCAAGCGATTGCTGCATACTTCTGTCCTTAATATCCACCACCAGCACATTCTCTTTCTCGAATCCCAGGTTTTTGTTTTTCATATACTTGATCTGGCTCAAAATAATCCCGGTTCCGATGATGAGGCTGATAGAGATGATAAACTGGAAAACGACAAGGACACTTCGCATTCGGGCGTGAGTGGATCCAGCTTTTAGGTTTCCTTTCAAGACTTGGGCCGGACGGAATGCAGAGAGAAACAGAGCAGGATAACTTCCTGCGGCAAATCCGACAAGAAGCACCAGCCCAATAAAACCAGGAACTAACCAGGGTGTTTCGATGAAGTTAAAACTCAATTCACGGCCGGATAGGGATTCGACAAGGGGCATGGCAAACCGAACAAACAGGATCGCGATCATCAGGGAAAATACACTGTAAATGAGACTTTCTCCCAGAAACTGTAAGATCAGCTCTTTTCGCTTGGCGCCGACGACCTTCCGCATCCCCACCTCTTTGGCGCGGATGGCGGAGCGGGCGGTCGTCAGATTCATAAAATTGATGCAGGCTATGGCTAAAATGAATATGGCGATCGCGGTGAATATATAAATGTAGGTCACGCTGCTGTTCGGCCTTATCTCGTTTTCCAGGTTCGAGTGAAGATGGATACTTGTCAGAGGTTGGAGGAAAAATGAGATTTCTCCTCCCAATGCCTTTAGCATATCCCCCATGTATTTATCGATGAGCGCTGGAAACTTTGTTTCGAGCTCTCTGTGATCAAAACCTTCGGAAAGAAGAAGATATGTGTAATCCCGAAAGTTGAACCACTCTTCCATGGCCTCTCTGTCAAGGTCATATAGGGTTTCATAGGAGCAGAGTATATCAAAAGTGAAATGGGAATTCCGTGGCACGTTCTTCATGACTCCTGTTACGGTGAGGTCGTATTGGTTGTTGTATTTCAGATTTTTACCTATTGGATTTTCGCTGCCAAAGTATCGTTGGGCGGTCTCTTCGGTGAGAACGACCGTGTAGGCAGACTTGAGGGCTGTCTTGGGATCGCCTTGTATCATCGGAAAGGTAAAAACTTGAAAGATAGAATTATCGGCGAATAGGATGCCGTTCTCAAAAAAGACTTTGTCTTCATACTGCACGGCTCTTTTGGAGACCGTACGAATCCTGACGGCATTCAGCACTTCAGGATAAAGCTGAATGAGGGTGGGAGCAGAGGGGACATTGCTGATCGGAGTGACGACAGCGGTTCCGCCCATGTTAGCATCGAGGCCTAAGCGGAATATCCGGCCTGCATTATCATGATAACGATCGTAGCTGAGCTCTGTTGTGATGTACATGACGATCAAAATGCAGCAGGCCATCCCGATGGCAAGACCGGCAATATTTATGAAAGCATAACCTTTATGTCTTTTAATATTTCTAAGAGCGCTTTTCAGATAATTTTTAAACATAGAGTCCTCCTCCGGAATGTGTCCTCCACATAGGAATACGAAAATAAAAAAAAGGAAGTTCCCTTTTTGTCTTTAATATTTGCTCTGGCTGGCATATCTAGTTGATAAAAAATGAATTAAACTAAATATGGTGCCATAAAAAGACCTTAGATTCACGTTTTGGATAGCAAAAACTTAAACCTAAGGATCTTAAACCAACTCGATTTTGGTGTTCATCCCCGTACACTAGTTGTACACATATGAACGCTTTAAACCCAATTCCAGCTAAGCTCAGGTTTGCTTTCCCAGAAATTCTGAGTGGCACGTTTCTTGCCAATTAATAAAGATGACACACTCAATTCTGAGAGGCTTATATGCTTTCATTTGATTTAATCTTCAATGGGAGGTCACTGAATGACTAAAAACACACCTTTCAATGGGATCAGCCGAAGACAATTTATTTCCAAAGCCATGCCCGCTTGTTCTGTTGCCTGTTTTGGTGCAGGTCATCTTCTAGCATGGAGACCAGCCGAGGCCAAAGCTGTTTTCCAGGAGGAAAAGCACAAATTTGATAACGAACTCCAAAGGAAACTGACTGTTAAACAATTTTATGCCACACAGTACAGAGAATTTATCCAGCTTGCCAAGGCCTTAGAAAAAGAAATGGGCAAAGACAAGCTGATTGAGTTCCTTAAAAAAGCTACCCAAGAACGTATGTTGAAAATGGCGCAGAATCACGCAAAGAATTCAACTGACAACAGTTTCAAAACCTATGTCAGCACTTTTCGCCCCCCGAGATACAAAGATGTGTTGACGCACGTAGTCGTCGAGGATACAGATACGGCATTCGAGTTGAAAGTGACTGAATGCATCTGGGCCAAGACTTTTCTCGATGCCAAAGCTGGGGATATCGGTTATGCTCACGTGTGCTTTGGCGACTACACGTGGGCCGAAGGCTTCAATCCACAGATCAAGATGGTCCGCAACAAAACCTTAATGCAGGGGGACGAGCTCTGTAATCACCGCTATATTTGGACAGGATGATCTGCTAGCTATTCATTGCGCGGATCAGACATTTATATCTCTGCTCGGTAATTCATATATACAATTGGTCTGATTTCTTTTGATTTTTTTTCGATATCCAAGTTGCAAATATCTGGCTCGTTTTTTCTATCCGATTTTAATCCTCTTTTTACAAACGCGACTCTTATAAGCTAAAATAATGCCGAAATGGTAGAGTTCACGAGTAAAGTCCAAATAAAGAGCTTGAGGTATTTGTGTTTACCTCTACTCCTTTTATTCTTGTTGAGCTGTGCTCCTTCTCCTACCATCGAACAGGAACCTCCCCTTCAAGAGACAAAATTCTATGATCATTTCACATCCGATGCTGTGTGGACGGCTGCGCTTTTAGCGATCGATGACCTTGAATTTGCTGTCCAGAAAGAAATCAAAGAAAGCGGCTTTATTTTCGCCCAGGCAAAAAACAATCCTGATACGCGGATGCTCCCTCCTCACTTGAATGTCTACTTACACGACGAAAATGGGAGGATCAGAGTGAGTTGTCATGCGGTTATTCCAGGACGGGAGACTGACTTACAAGCGAGTAGCGGAATTGTAAAACAGTTTTTTTCGGCTTTAGCTGTCCATCTGAGGCAATAGCATAAAGGAGTCGTCAAGATCTAGAAGAATACCTCATAAGGGATTCTATATTCTTTGAGTGCCTCGACGATTTCAATTTTATAATTTTGAAAAAAAGCGTCGATTGCGGCTTCTGATAGTCCCTGTTTGCGATAAAATCCCATAATACTGCTCATATAATTCATTCGATCGATGTACACTCTGTCAACCTTCCCTCGGAGTTCTTCAACAAGCCTCCGCGGATTGCCCGGAAGGATCGGACCGATAAACACAAATGTTCGAACACCTTGGGAGTGTATTGTCTCAAGCGCTTCAATCCGGCCTTGAACTTTTGATGCTTTAGGCTCGAAAAGCCTTGCAACTTTTTCATTATCGGTGGTGATCGTAAATCCTACCTCAGCCTCCTCGAATTGCGTAAGCAAATCCAAGTCGCGCACAACTAGGGCCGATTTCGTCTGGAGATTGATGGGGAACTGTCGTTCCAAAAGTTCCAGTAAACACCTTCGTGTGAGACGGTATTTTTTCTCCAATGGCTGGTAGGGATCGCACACCGAAGAAATCCAAACTGTGCCTTTTCTGGCCCTCTCCAATTGCTTTTTCAATATTTCAGGAGCGTTAACTTTGATGTCGACAAATTCTCCCCATGCTTCAATATGGCCTGAGTACCTCCTCATGAATAGCCGGGCATAACAGTAAGGACACCCAATTTGACATCCCGTGTAGGGATTCACGCAATAATCGAATATCTTAGATTTGTTGAGGATGCTTTTTGCCAGTATCTCCTTAACTCTGAGCATGAGGCAAAAAGATTTTTGATCAGCTTTTGAGGTCTATGAGTTTGTCATTGAGGATCCGGATATGTTTCATCTCTTCCTTGATGATATCATCCAGCTTATCCTGGCCAAAAGGACCTGGAACAAGGTCCTTCATACCCAAATAGAATGCGATCGAATCTTTTTCGGCAACGATAGCGGCCTTGAAAACATCCTCAAGAGAAGATGTCTTGATCTCCTTCTTGAAGAAGATCTTGGAATCAGCAAGAGATCTCAGATAGAGAACAGACTCATGATTGGGATCGAAGGTGGGAGATTCGGTTTCCTTTTCCGAAAGGGATACCCTCATGTTGGAGAAAGTCCTGAGGTGGTTATCTTCCATTTTGGCGAGCATGAGCAAAAAATTCTTTGTCTCCGAATCGCTCACATGATCCGCTGCGTCTCTGTAGAATTTCGCTCCATTTCGTTCGATCTGCTCGGCCATATCAAATATCTCATCCGCACTGAATGCATGACTCATCGATAAATCCTCCTCCATAGAGTAAAAATAATGACACAATTTTCTTTCATCAATATGTTGTTCCTTCCGAACTGGCTTTTATACCACAATATGGGCTGTATCTCAAGAATTGCTCAAGAATCCGGTCATGAAAAGGGATCGGGGCCGGCTGTAGTCAGCAAAAAAGGGGTTGAGGATGGGAACCAAAAAAGGAGGGAGGGCTCTTCCCAGCCGGCAAAAAAGAGCAACCCTTATATTGAAAAACCATTCTCTGATGGTTTGGATTCTCTCGATTCCTGGTAACGGTTTTTCCATTCATTTCCAGCACACAGATCATCTTGCATAATCCGTGCCAACCTCATTAGATTCATGAATTTATTGATAATAAAGAAATTAGATATAATGCGGTGACACACTGCTTTTAAGGGTGTAAATATTTTTTATATTTTAAAGAATTTTACAGGACAATTTCTAAATAAATTGGGAATTATAGTTGACACAAAACTCAGGGATGACATTTTTAATAAAGATGGCTATTTTGAGGCCAGAGTTTGGAGCGACATCCCTCCCGGCCTCTTTGCCAACGGAAAAATGTATCACATGAAGACCGATGAAGAAACAGGATATCGCTCACTCAGGCGCTATCGAATCATCTGGACAGACAAGACCTAAGGATCACACTTTCAATTTTCTTTTTTAATTGTAACGATTTGAAGACATAATAGCCGGATTCTTTATTATCCCTAAGCTTATGTAAAATGTCCTGAGATTGGCATAGTATTTGCATTTCTGAGTGGATGTGAGATTATATAAAAAGGACATCACACAAAAAACATGGCATTAGGGCAGGGTTTACAATGAAAAAAGGCGACAGGCGGGTCATTATTTTTGTTTTTCTGTTTTTGGCATGCCATTTCCTCCTCCACTCATTTGGTGCGGATTCCAGGACCAACAGGTATTTTAATACGGCCGACAGAGCTATTCTCACCAATGATTATCAAAAAGCCATTAAGAACTATTTTAAAGGGATAAATTTGTATTCAGGACGCCAAAGCGCTTCCGGAAGAAAGATGCAAACACTCATCTGGGATGATATAGGTTTTGCCTATTTGCAGTTGGGTGATCTCAAAAAAGCTGAGGAGAACTTAAAAAAAGCCCTCTCTCTTCATCCCTATAATTACAACGCGCGCTTCTATCTTGCTGTGACACTACTGATGAATAAAGATTTTGAAGCAGCCCAAGAAGAGCTTGTAAAGATTGAAAATGATATTTTTTTTGACGACAGCTGGACCACAGATGCCGATATGTTTTGGAAAAAAAGCGGAAAAATCCTGGATAGTGCTGAATTGGCGAGAATAAAAAATGAAAAAGAGGTCTTCCTGGAGAGACTGAGTGAAAATGAAGTCATCGTTCATCTGTGGGCCTTTGATGAGAAGAACGAGGGAGCCTTTTATTGCGCACAAGGCATCATTAGCCGTGAAAGAGGGCAACTCGAGGAGGCGGAGAGAAAATTTAGTGCAGCCAAGGAAGCGCTCTACGATGGCATGGATACAGGATTAAAGATCAAGCTTCATCACATGCTGATCGATCATGACAATAATTTACTCGAGGAATGGCACAACATGTTTTTTAAAGTCCTCAAAGAAGGGCGGATCAAAGAGGCAATCTATGTTCTCGTAAATGCGTTAGATGTGGATGTTCAATCTTTTGTCATCAACATGAACCTTGCCCTTACCTGTTTTGATGAGGCCAAGATTGAAGATTTCGACTCTGACTTTTTGGCCATGGCTGAGAAATACTGCGCTCGCGCAATATGGGTCAAAGATTTTACTCATGTTTCCAAGGCGCATGAGGTGGGCGCTCATGATCTTATGGGAAACATCTATTATTATCAAAAAAGATTCTTAGCTGCAAAAGAGGAGTTTTTGGAAGCCCTGCATATCGATGCGTCTGATCCTTATGTGCATTACAATTTGGGACAGGCTTATTACCTCCTTTCTGATTGGGTCCAGGCCTCAGAGGAATGGAAAATGGCCATTGAACTTGAAAAAATGTACATCAAGTCCAAGGAAAAAGGGGAAAAGGGAGCGGAAGACGAGTTGCAATACGTTTTAACTGTTGAGAGAAAACCGATTTCCCATTTGGCACACATGTCCTTGGGAATGTTATACAAAAAGCAGGATTTGAATGAAAAAGCTTTAGTCCACTATGAGGAGGCAGCTGCCATCGAACCTGAAAACTCGGAACCATATCTTGAACTTGGAAAAATTTATCAGATGGAAGGAAATACAGAGAAGGCCCTTGAGTGTTATGAGAAATACCTCTTCCATGGGGGAAAAAACGTTGAAGAGACACAAAAACTCATCGCTTCCCTAAAAAAAGAATAAACATTCAAAACGATTAACTGTATGACACTCAAGGAGGCCTCACGCACGATCAAGAATTTACTAAGGGAGAGATTAACAGATGAAAAAATGTGTGAAATATTTGTGCTGGGTGGGTACTGTCGTTTTTTCGGTGTGTCTTCTTCAGTCCTGCTGGTGGAAGGACGAGGGTAAAATCGAACTCAGCGTGAATGAGCCTGTTGTTCATGTCTGGAACACTGCTGAAGAGAGGTGGGATTTGACTATCGAAGTGACAATAACAGAAGTGAACGGTATAGGCTGCAATATAGAAAGAGTTTGGTGTGATTACTCTTACCAGGCAGGAGCGAATACAGGTGAGGTTGTCTCCCGTCCCGGTGGAAGAATCGAGCCGGGTGGGGTCTTGTTCATCCAGTTGGAGGGGTCCATAAAAACTCCCTACTACGCAGACCTCGCAGTGAAGGCTACAGGCATTGATAATAACGGTTATGCAGTCTCTGCAACGCTTTTTCCAACGAGTGAATACCAGCGGGATTCCTAAGCCCTGAGGATTATTTTCCCCTTGCTTTTGAAGTTCTGTATTCGATAGCCTTTCGTGTTTCGAAATAGATCTGAGATACGAGTTTATTGAGATCCTCTTTTCCAATTTTCTTTTTCTGGAACGACTTGACAGCTCCGTAGATTTCGATCAGCGAAAAATTTGGCTTGTATTCCGGGTGTAACTCTGTGATCATCGCCATGACCGCAGCACAAATTTCAACCCTGATGATCTCAGAAAAGCTGAGCCCCGTTTGTTTAACCCCCCATTTGAGATAATCCTCGAGCCAGTCGGGTAAGAGCACTTGATACCTTTTTAGCATTGTGATCTCCTAAAAATATAATAGCATATTTTTTTAGGCAGAAATAATATATTAATTGACAAGCACAAGCAAATCGCTTATTTTTATTAGTGCGTTAGGTAGTAAGCATTGTACTAATATATTTATTGTTATTTAACATATTTTAGGAAGTATCGAATCCAATCGGGAATTTCCCGATCAGCTGAAGAAGGTGTAGGAACAGCAAAAGGGGAGTTAAGGATGGGCCTTGTCCATCTCGCCTGAGTAGCGCCAAAAATAATTTATACCGATAGAAAAATTTCCGCATGAGAAGAGGTGCTGGCTGTTTTGGGGAAAATAAGCAAAAGGGGGATATGAAATGTTTTAAGGTGGGCGCCCTGCCCAGCCAGCACAACAAGGCTCAATTGTTTATATCACATCTTTCCCAAAAAAGTAAATAAATTTTTTAATCGATGATTATTTGACTATCACCCAAAATTTTCTTATATTTTATTCTCTTGAAAATAATCAATTTTTCGCCTCACCTGTATTTTCATAATAACGTTTGATAAGCTTATGGACATATCTTGCCTTTATGCACAGCACTCTTCGTTTCTTCCATCGAAAAGCGTTCATTTGGATTCACCTAGAAGGATGTGCAGACTCAATGCTGTAAAATTTTTTTGGAGGTTCAAGAACAATGAAAAAAGTGGCAGATATTTTACCTGGACTCTTATCCAATAACTCAAAGGTCTTAAGACGTTCTGAGATTCGTGAGCTTCTCAAGCTCACAAGACAGCCGGGAGTTATTTCATTGGCGGGAGGATTGCCCTTTCCTGGGCTTTTCCCGCTTGAAGAATTGAAAGACATCGTGGCGACGGTTTTGGATAGGGAAGGTGGCCAAGCCCTTCAATATGGCCCGACAGAGGGGGATCCCCGGCTGATCGAATGGCTTGTTCAGTGGATGAGAAACCAGGAGGGAGCTGAGATCGATCAGAACTATATCCTCATCTGTTCCGGTGCGCAACAAGCATTGGACCTTATTGGCCGCGTTTTCATCGATCCCGAAGACCCCATCATCGTCGGCCTGCCAACCTATCTTGGTGCAATTCAGGCTTTTATGGGTTATAGAGCAAATCTCATTGGCGTGCCCGTCGATAAGCAGGGTATGGATGTGGATAGGGTGGAGAAAATCTTGAAGGAATTCGCCAAAAAAGGGCATAAGGTCAAGTTTATCTACATCGTCCCCGATTTTCAGAATCCTGCAGGAGTGACCCTGAGCCTTGAAAGGAGAAAGAGACTTCTCGACCTCTGCTACACATACGATACTGTGACTGTTGAAGACAGCCCTTACCGTGATCTAAGGTATGAGGGGGATGCCCTTCCCATGGTCGGGCCCATGGACAAAAGAGGCTATGCCTTTTCTTTACACACGTTTTCGAAGATATTTGCGCCAGGACCCCGTTTGGGTTGGATCGTGGCCAATCCGGCGATCATGGACAAGCTGGTGATGGCCAAGCAGCCTGCTGATTTGTGTACATCTTCTTTTGCACAGGCGATACTGTTCGAATATCTCAATCGCGGTCTTCTTAAGCCTCATATTACAAAATCTATCGATTACTATAGAAAAAAACAGCAGGCCATGCTCGAGGCCCTGGATAGATATATGCCCAAGGATGCAGGGATTGACTGGACTCATCCTGAAGGCGGGCTATTTTTGTGGATGTGTTTGCCTGAGCACATAGATACGGACGCCCTGTTTCCTAAGGCCGTCGAAAAAAAAGTGGCCTATGTAATGGGCTCAGCTTTTCATTTTGACAGGAGCGGAAGGAATACATTGAGGCTGAACTTTTCGTATCCTTCTGAAGAGCAGATCGATGAAGGGATAAAACGTCTGGCTGACCTCTTCAAAAAAGAGCTGTAATGGATTACAGGTGGCTATCTCTAATCCCTCCGCTCCTAGCCATACTCCTCGCATTCCTGACGAGAGAGCCGGTCTTCAGCCAAGCGTTGGCCTGTTTGGCCGGTGTCCTGATGATGGGACAAGGATTGCTCGGTTTTCAGGAGCTCCTGGCTAAAGCTCTCGGAAATCGGGATATTAAGTGGGTCTTCATGCGCTGGTCGTGGCGGCAGTGGTGTCGGTGTTCTACATTGCTTTAGGTCTACTGTAGGAAAATCACAGTACGGATTGAAAAACTGCATTATAAGAGGAGTTCGACATGAGTCATTTTTTGGTTCTGGGAGCTGGGAAGATGGGAGTTGTTCTGGCTAAAGATCTTATTGAGAGTGGTTCCGACTATAGGGTCACGCTCGTAGATGTTGATTTTAATGCGCTCAAGCGTGCAAAAGAGTTTATCCAGAGCGATAAGCTTGAAAGTTTGCAAGGGGATATCGAAGACCAAGAACAGAGAGAAAAGGTCATGTTAGACAAAGATGTTGTACTTTGTGCTTTACTCCATCGTCACAGTCTCCCTGTTCTTGAGTCGGCCGTCCGGTTAGGCGTTCATTTTGTGGATGTTGTGGGGGAATTTACGCTGGAGCGTCTTGATTTTGATGAAGAAGCGAAGAATAAATCCATTACTGCGCTTTC
>Ga0307425_1001564_pt1 | contig 13559 bp, 13 predicted proteins | sample SalMarWE160330MG_FD_202152 | JGI IMG/M metagenome (GOLD analysis project Ga0307425, IMG submission 202152) | Salt marsh sediment microbial communities from the Plum Island Ecosystem LTER, Massachusetts, United States - WE1603-30 | ecosystem: Environmental > Aquatic > Marine > Intertidal zone >... | reverse complement strand
GGGTGTGCTTCGGCGGTTGATGGAAGAGGGCACTCTGCTCCCCATGACATTCGGTATCATTGCGGACGGGTCCCAGGCAATCAGGCGGATACTGACCCTAAACGAGAAAGCTTTTCAGGAAGCGCTTGACCATGTCAACGGAAAAGTGGAAATGGGGCTGCGGGTCACCTGGGATGTACCGAATATATTCGATTATTTTATCAACACACATCCGGAACTCAGAGCGGTACGCGATCGGTATTTCGGCACCAATCTGGAACCGGCGCACGGGGATAAGTTAGCGCTGGGGCGTATGTTTGACAACCTGTTGAATGAAGAAAGGGAGATCCATACCGAAAAGGTAGAAGATATTCTTTCCAGTGTCTGCTTCGAGATCAACCGAAACCCATGTCGGAGCGAACTGGAGGTCATGAGCCTGGCCTGCCTTGTGGGACGGGATAAGGCGGAACAAAAAGCGTTTGAAAAAGGCATTTTGGAAGCAGCCAATCCGTTCGACAACAATTATGCCTTCGATTACAACGGCCCCTGGGCTCCCCATAATTTCGTGGATATAGAGCTTAAGTTATGATTTGCCATTTGCGATTGCAGATCGCTTGGATTGGCGATTGACGATTGATGATTGTTTGGATTGAAAAGTGAACCAACAATCAATCAAGAATCGTCAATCGACAATCATAAATATTCAATTGATAAAATGCTTATCGTTGATGACATACTGCTTTTTCCGATGCGCAGTATCCTCTGGATATTTCGCGAATTGCATAACTCTGCCCGGCAGGAGATGGAAAACGAGGCCGAGTCCATCACGGCCGAACTGAGCGATCTTTATATGATGCTGGAGACGGAAAGAATAACGGAAGACGAGTTCGACGCCCGTGAAAAACAGCTCCTTGACCGGCTGGAATTGATACAGGAGCGCAATACCAGTATAGAAGATGATGAAGACCCTGATCCGGATAAACCGGAAGAGTGACAACTGATCAGTAACCGGCATCCGGCCCAGAGGGACCTACGCCCCGGCGGGTGATCAGTGAAAAAAGATCGGTGACCGATAACCTATGACTGATATCCGGTACCAGATTAAAGGGCTAAATAGTGACGGGAGAGAAACCGGAAGGATGTCAAAGTTTGAATACGGAAACACACAAGGTTTCACCTCTTTTCCTGCGCGACAGCCATTTGCGAATCCTTTTTTTCGGCGGCAAAGGTGGTGTCGGCAAGACAACGTGCGCTACGGCGACGGCGCTCAGACTGGCTAAACGCACCGCGAAAGCCTCCTTTCTCATCGTCTCGACAGATCCGGCCCATTCTCTGGCCGATAGCCTGGCCGACGCCACCCCTCCTTGCAATTTAAAAGTTATCGAACTCGACGCAGGAAGATCCCTAACCGCTTTCAAGAAAAACCACACCCGGAAACTCAGGGAGATTGCATCCCGCGGAACTTTCTTTGACGGAGAAGATATCAATGAGATTCTGGATCTCTCCCTGCCGGGCATGGACGAGTTGATGGCTTTTCTCGAGATCGCCGGGTGGGTGGAAAATGAGATGTATGACTGCATTGTGGCGGATACCGCTCCGACGGGACACACCCTCAGACTGCTGTCCATGCCAGCGTTGATCAAAAGGTGGCTTGATGCGCTGGATGCGCTGTTAGCCAAGCATCGTTATATGAAGAAGCTGTTCAGCGGTTCTTATCGGCCGGATGATCTGGATAAATTCCTGTCCGGGCTGGCCGGTTCGGTCAAACAGATGGAGGCTCTGCTGCAGGATCCAAAACGGTGCAGTTTTGTTCCCGTTATGCTTGCCGAAGCCTTGAGCGTCACCGAGACCTTGAGGCTGTTGGAGGGATTGAAACAATCAAAGATACCGGTCAACGATATCGTGGTGAACCGGCTTTACCCGGAAAGTGCTTGTATGGTTTGTTCGGACCGGCATATCCGACAGATGGGAGAGCTCGGTCAACTTGATGGGAAAATATCCTCTTATTCGCTATGGGGAGTTCAACAATACCCGGAAGAAATTCGAGGTCCGGCCCCTCTCGAGGTGTTCTGGGATGGAATTGTTGCATTGAACAATCAAAAATCAACCCCAGTTGAATATTCTAAAGATTCAACGGGGCAGGCAATCAACAATCAACAATCCAAACTGCCTTTTCCTGAAAAGAGGCTCCTGGTTTTTGCCGGAAAGGGGGGAGTTGGAAAGACCACCCTGGCCTGTGCCACGGCCGTCAGGATGGCCCGGACATTTCCGGATAAGGGGGTTTTTCTATTTTCTACGGATCCGGCCCATTCCCTGTCGGACTGCCTAATGAAACGGATCGGACCGGAGCCGACAGAGCTTATTCCCGGACTGACAGCCATGGAAATTGATGCACAGGCAGAGTTCGATGGCTTGAAAAAAAAATATGCGGCAGAGCTGGAGAGGTTTCTTGTCGCCCTCGCGCCCGGCCTGGACCTGACATTTGATCGAGAAGTGATGGAACGCGTCATGGATCTCTCTCCCCCCGGCCTGGATGAAGTGATGGCCCTCACCCTGGCCATGGGTTTTCTCGCCGAAGATCAATACCAGGTCTTTGTACTCGATTCGGCCCCGACGGGGCACCTGATCCGGCTTTTGGAAACCCCGGAGCTCATTCAGCAGTGGCTCAGGATGTTTTTCAACCTTTTTCTGAAGTATAAGCGCGTTTTTCGACTTCCCGGGGTCTCGGAGCAAATGATCCGGATATCAAAAGACCTCAAGCGTCTGCGTGCCCTGTTAAAGGATTTCGACCGGTCGGCGCTATATGCGGTGACCATACTGACGGAGATGGCATTTCAGGAGACAGCGGACCTGGTGGATGCCTGCCGGGAAATGGGGATAAATGTGCCTGCGCTTTTTCTCAATCTTGCCACACCGGTCAGTGAGTGCCCTCTTTGCTCGGCCCTTTACCGGAACGAGGGGCAGATCAGAAGAAAGTTTGAGCGAACCTTTCCCGGAAAGTCCCAGGTCCTGGTCCATTACATGGGGGAAACGCGGGGCATGCAGCGAATCGAGGCGCTGGGAGAAGTCTTGTACAATTGATGATTGGAGGAAAGAAAAAATCATGGCTGATTTTTCCATCGAGGAAACGGAACATATCTCTCTTTGCGAGACCCTGGATCGCATTCTCAACAAAGGCGCCGTTATTTACGGTGAAGTGGCGATTTCCGTTGCCAATGTGGATTTGATCTACATTGCACTTCAGGTGATAGTTGGTTCAGTCGAAACGGTGCGGGAGGAAATGCCAATAAGTGGTTCTAATCGTCCTCCCGTAAAACTTGGGATCAGGGCAGACAATGTCGGAAAATTAAAGATTGACGATTGACGATTGAATCCGGTTTTGAGTTTTCAATCAACAATCATCAATCAGCAATCCAAAGGAACCGGAGGTTATGACCAATGGGCGCTGTGGAACAATCCAAAATCGAATCCGAAACCCTCAGCGATTTTGTCAGAGTTATGGGCAAGAACACCGTGCCGGCTCAATCGGATTGCGAACTGAACGACCGTCGCGCCCGGATCAAGCTTGATCCTGAAAAGGCAAAAAGCGGGCTCGGTCAACTGGTGCTCACTCTAATGAAAGTCATTCACGAACTCCTGGAACTTCAGGCGATCCGTCGAATCGACGCGGGATCACTCATGGATGAAGAGATTGAAAACATCGGGATGACTTTGATGAAGCAGGCCGAGGAGATTGACAGGCTCAGAAAAGAGTTCAACCTGGAGGAGGATGATCTCAATATTGATCTGGGGCCCTTGGGAAAACTTTTGTAAGCCACCTCCATCCTTCCCCTTCTTTGAAAGTGGGCGGGGGTATGATTGAGGGAAAGAAAGTTCACCATGAAAAAGATCATAGTCTTAACCAATACTCCTGAGAAAGAGAATAGTTTGATAACCTGTCTTCGGATTTTGTTCCAAAAGTGTGAGATTTCTCTGTGTCCAAAGGATGCCAATGCCTTTAAAGATGAACCACTATCCCCGGAAAAAGAAAACAAAAACTTTCCAAAATATTATTAGGGTAAATCAACAATCCAACCTGGAGGTTTATATATGTCTATTCAACGTGCAGCACAGCATTCCATCGCGAGCACCAATCTTGCCGATTTGCTCGAACGTATTCTGGACAAGGGGATCGTGATAGCGGGGGATATCAAGATCAGCCTCGTTGACGTCGAACTGCTGACCATCCAGCTTCGCCTGGTGATTTGCTCTGTCGATAAGGCCAGGGAGATGGGCATGGACTGGTGGGTGAATAACCCCTGCTTCACCCGGGGGGCAAAAAATGATCAGGTCGTTGATTCCCTTGAAAGGATCGAGAAAAGACTCGAAAGACTGGAAACTCCCCCTTTGAAAGAATCCGGGAGTGATTCAGCATCTTAAGCCCGCGGTTTCGATTTGCGAAATTAAGCGTGGGATACACGGTTTTCGCCCGCAAGGGCAAAGCGACTGAAGACGAGGAGGTCGAATTACGGATCGGATTACTGATATTTTGATTTATCGGCTGGAAAATAAAGGGTTCGAACCGGTTGCGATCCCCAGATTTATAAAGGATGTGGTCCATACCGTTTCGATTAATCACCAAATCGGACTGACGGAAATGAATAGACGATTGTGCCTGTTAGGCTGGGACCCCATCGAATTGGATGACCACACGCTGCAATTGATCATCGTGAGCAATGAAAAGGATTCGGTCCTCCCGGAGAGAATGTTGACTTAATATTGGTCCGCTATTCATTGTGATGAAGAAAAAGAGGTATTATGGAAGCAGTCATCAAACACTATTTGAATCCTTTGCATATCTATTGCCGATTGAGGAACATAGGAATCCGAAAAACCATGGCAGTATCACTCTGCCGTTGTTATGAGCGGGTCCTTTTCAAGCGTTTTTTAAAATAGAAAAGGGCGGAGGAAGGAAAGGTTTCCAAGCGGTGTAAAGGCCGGCTCGTGAAGAGGAAGATCAAGACAGAGATGACGTATCCGGACAGGGAGCTTGAAAAACAAAAACGTATGGAAGGTGTGGCATAATGATCAACGCACCGGTACGATATGGGTATTTTTGGATGGGTTTGCTTGTGATTGCACTGTTGCTCGGGCATTCGTTCGACGCGGCCCCCATTTTTGGCGAAGTCATGCTTAATGCAAGCTATTGTTTATTCTCTCAAACCGTAGAAACCATATAATCCCTCCCCCTTAAGGGTGGAGCTTCTTCCATTAAAGCATGGTTTAAATTCCATAGCGTCGATTCCCTTATTCATTACCTTTCTTAACCTAACCCGTGCACTTTTCTTTCACTTTCACCCCTATCCCGCTTTCATACCCTAATAAAGAGAGGAATCCGTATAAATCTCCATTATAAAAGGGGATTTTTGGGCATCAATTTGACAACACTTAACTGGTACAAATTTTGCTTTTGAATATTAAGACGCTTGATATCAGGCCGGTGATGGCAACAAAAACTGACTGTGGAGGAGGCAAGGTTCACTGCGGTAGCGATTATTGCTTACAATCCAATATCGAAACAGTTGGAAGAAGATGGGGGAGGGGATGGATGCGAAGGAATTAAAAGCGAAGGAAAATCAGGGACATTTTGAACTCAGGCAGCAAGCCGAGGAAAAGCTGAAAGAAGCGCCCGGCGACAGCGAGGATCTCTCCGGAGCATCGCCCGAAAGGATGGCAAACCTCATCCACGAGCTTCAGGTTCATCAGATCGAGTTGGAAATGCAGAACGATGAACTCCGCCGCATACAGGGTGAACTTGAAAAGACCCGGGACAGGTATTCTCATCTGTATGACTTTTCGCCGCTCGGGTATTTTACACTCAGCGAAAATGGGATCCTCGAAGAGGCCAATCTCACCCTCTCTTCCATGTTAGGGTTAGAACGGAGTGCCTTGATCGGAAAGCCTTTCTCTCGGTTTGCTCTGAGAGAAGACAAAGACATTTTCTATAAACATCGGCGGCGTCTTCTGGAAACAGAGGCGCCCCAATCCTGTGAGCTGCGGCTAATGAAAAAAGACGGGCATGAGTTTCATGCCCGTATTGAATGCATGGTCATAAAAAGCAAGGGTGACGATTTAAGGCAGATCAGGGCGGCGGTCAGCGACATCACCGAACTCAAACAGGCAGAGAAAACGATAAAGGAACATTCCGAGACACTGGAGAAACGGGTCGATTTTTTACAGAGGATGGAAGCCATGGGCATATTTGCCGGAGGCATTGCGCATGATTTCACCAATCTACTGACAGTCATCATAAGTTACTCAAAATTTGCATTAGACGGAGTTGGGCCGGAAAACGAAGTTCGAGAGGATATTGAAAAAATTATCCACAATGCGAAACTCGGCGTATCGTTGGCCCATCAGCTCCTGCTTTTCAGTTGCAATCACCCGGTTGTGCGAAAAATTACGAATCTCAATGAATTGATAATCGATATGGAAAAGATGCTAAGGCGTGTTATTACAAAGAAGATAGAGCTGAAGATTTTGCTGGAACCTGATTTGGGCCGGGTCTTAGTCGATCCTGCCAAGGTGCAACTCATGATAATAAACCTTGTGGTCAATGCAGTCGATGCGATGCCCAAAGGGGGAGTGGTTACAATTGCGACTGCAAATGAGGAATCAGGCGAGCTCTCTACTCAAAAGGACAGCTCCGGCCATCAGGGACCGAAAATTGTGCTGTCGGTCAGTGACACCGGTACCGGTATGGACGAAGAGACCATATCAAAAATATTTAAACCTTTCTTTACGACCAAAAAAAAGGGGGCGGGGACAGGGCTGGGCCTGGCCATTGCTTTCGATGCTGTTAAAGAAAACGACGGATTCATAAGGGTTTACAGCCAGCCGGGACGGGGATCGACTTTTAAGATCTATCTGTCAGGAGTGCACGAGGAATGAGCGGTCGGGACTTGGCGAAGCGATTATTATCTTTGGGATTGGAGGCTCTTGATGTCAGATCCCGAACAACGGCTTGATCAACCTGGCAATAGCGTTTTTTTGGCATGAAGAATGCTTCCCTTATCGTTTTTAGCACACCGTCCACCTGCAACGGGGAGCTTCATTCATGGAACGATTGGTCTTCACACGTTGTCTTCAAGAATGGACAGATCGGTCTGTATGGAGGTTGTTCCATAAAAAAATGGAATTATCGCTATGGAATAAATTCCATATATTTTCACAAAAGGCTGACTTTCGATGAAAAAAACAAACAAAAGCGCCGGTCCTGAAGTTATAGATAAAAAGCTTATACACATTCCCATCATCCATACCGAAGCCGATATGGGAAGACTGAGCGGACCGGTGCGGAAAGCAGCCCTTCAAAAATTGGGAATAAGGGGCATAAAAAAAAAGGCCGATTTAATCGATAAAATCTGGACGGTAATTGAAAAGACCGTCGAGGGACTGGACCTGTCGTTTGAAAAAGTTCGCCTCTATCAGGACGGGTTGCCTGTTTGCGGCAATGAGTCCGGGATTGTTACTGACCTGGCTGCGTCAGGAAGCAGAAACCACCGGCTACTCATGCGTTTGATGGATAAAGGGGCCCTGATTATGGGGACCGAATCGCCGGAACTCCTCCTGGAAGAATATGAACTCACAAAAAAAATTCTTACTGCGGGCGGGAATTTGAAATCGATGAAGATCGAAGCGCACCAAAAGCCGGTGAGCGATTCCCTGCTGAAAAGGCGTGATCAATTCATCGCGGATCGAATCAACGATACACTATGTCCGGGGGAAACGGGAATATTGTTTTTAGGTATGCTTCACTCGTTGGGGCCTTTGCTGGACGAGCAAATCAAGGTTATTTATCCGATTACCGGACCGTTTAATCGATGGGACCGAATGGCATGAAAGAAAACGATATCAAGATTGTGGTCGCCGATGACGAGAAAGAGATCTGCACCCTTCTATCCCGTCTTCTGGAACAAGAAGGCTGCAAGGTCCTGACGGCCAACAATGGGGTTGATGCGCTGAAATTGATCAAATCCGAATTGCCGGAAATCCTGTTTACAGATTTCAAGATGCCGGGCATGGATGGGATTGAATTGATGACGAAGGTAAAAAAATGGGATCCGGACCTTCCGGTCATTCTCATTACCGCCTATGCGGATGTCCCAAGCGCTGTCATCGCAATCAAAAAGGGGGCACATGATTACCTGCCGAAACCTTTTGACCACCTTGAAATTGCCAGGGTCCTGCACCGGGCATTGGCCGAACGGAAACTCAAAAGACAAGTCACGCTCCTTTCCGGCCAATTGCAGGAGAAACTCTCCCTGCGGCAGAGCATGGGGCCAAGTGAGGAGATCGACCGCATAATATCCGATGTGAAGCAAGTCGCAGAATCGGATTTCACAGTAGTCATTCAGGGGGAGACCGGGTCCGGAAAGGAGCTTGTTTCCCGGGCGATCCATAACGCCAGTTACCGGTCCGGCGGCCCATTTGTAGCCATCGATTGCGGGGCCATTCCGGAGACGCTTTTGGAAAGTGAATTGTTCGGCCACGAAAAAGGCTCTTTCACAGGGGCGCTGTTTCAAAAGCCGGGTAAATTCGAAATGGCCAAAGGGGGCACCTTGCTGTTGGACGAAATATCAAACCTGCCCCTGAATTCTCAGGTCGTCCTCTTGCGGGTGCTGCAGGAAAAGAAAGCCTTTCTGGTGGGCGGAAACAAACCTTATAACGTGGACATACGGCTTTTGGCTGCCAGTAACCAGCCTATTCAAACCGCTGTCGAATCAGGCTCGTTCCGCCGGGATCTTTTTTACCGGCTGAATGAATTCACCATCAGGATTCCACCGCTTCGAGAACGCCCGAGCGACATACCTTACCTGGCTAACCGGTTTTTAAAGATTACCAACGTTGAGTTGGAAAAAAATGTAAAAGGATTTTCCAAGTCCGCCATCGATATTTTGCTCGTTTATAAGTGGCCCGGGAATGTCAGGCAGCTTCGATCCACCGTTCGACGGGCCGTACTCTTAGCGGATGACGTCATCACCGATAAACACCTGGATATAGACAGGGTGCCCCTTTCCGAACGGAGTTCGTCCCCGAAAATGACAAAAATTTTACAAAAAGACTTTTCATACAAAGATATACTACACCAGCAAACTGCTGTCTTGGAGCGGGAAATAATATCTAAGGCGCTTGAGTATACCGGAGGAAACAAGGCAAAAGCGGCACGCTTATTGCGTATTGATTATAAAACGATTCATACCAAAGTCAAACATCTGGGAATTACGATGAAGGGGAAAGGCCATGGGTGAAAAAAGCGGGAAGAAGATGGGGTTTGGAGGGATACTCGAAGGTTTTACCGATCTTGTTGAAAAGCTCGCTGAACTGGCGGAAAAGGGGGAGCAGCTCTCGAAAAGCGGTGAAATCAAGTTTAAGGGAAAGGGAGAGGACCTTAAGGGGGTCATGGGGTTCTCCGTCAAGATGGGCCTGGGCGGTGAAGGGGTCAAGGTGGAGCCTTTCGGCAACATACGAAAGGATGAGAAAACCGGAGAGCCGGTGGTCCAGGAAATCCGCGAACCGGTGGTGGATATCTTTGAAGAGGAAGACCACACCCTTGTACTGGCTGAAATGCCGGGAGTAAGCGCCGAGGATGTTCGTATTGAGGTCAAAGACGACCTGCTTAGTATCTATGCTGAAAAAAGGGGAAAAAAGTACAGCAAGGAAGTCCTCCTGCCCCGGAACTATCCCAAAGAGAAAATGCTGATTTCATGCAATAACGGTATTTTGGAGATAAAGTGTATGAATTGATGATTGACGATTGATGATTGAAAGATACTAAGAGGATTAGAAAGTAATATCTCAATAAGTTGCGGTGAAACCACTGGATTCCGGCTTTCGACGGAATCCAAGCTATGAGCTGTTAATGACAAATCAACAATCGCCAATCAACAATCCTAGGGGTTATCAATGGCTGGCAAGAAAGAAGTTGCTCTAAAGTTGAAGGTAGCCGAGGCGCTCGGCAAAGACATGGGGCGGGCATTCGCCCGTATGGGCCCTGAAGACCTTGAAAAACTGAAAGTCGCCATTGGCGATATCGTTGAAGTCTCTGGAAAACGGAAGACCGTATGCAAGGCCATGCCGGCCTATAAAGAACTTCGAGGTCAATCCAGAATTCAACTTGACGGGCTCATCCGGGAAAATGCGGGGGCCGGGATCGATGAATTCGTTCTGGTTAAAAAAATTGCATGTCGGCCCGCTCAACGGGTCAACCTCGCCCCGACCACCATAACCCCGGATACCCGGGATCTGAAATACATCGGCAGCCTTTTAGACGGTCTGCCCGTGATGGAAGGAAATCGAATTCGGGCCACCCTGTTCGGGAGCCGCAGCGCCGATTTCAAAGTGGAAAACACCGCCCCAAAAGGGCCTGTGATCATCAACCCCACAACTCAGCTTGTGGTCGGAAAGGGGCCAAAGGAGGAGACCAGGTCCTCGGTGTCCTATGAGGATATCGGGGGACTCAAACGGCAGGTGCAGCGTATACGGGAAATGATCGAACTTCCCCTGCGCTATCCGGAGATCTTCAAAACGCTGGGGATCGATGCACCCAAAGGGGTTCTTCTTCTTGGCCCGCCGGGTTGCGGAAAGACCCTCATCGCCCGGGCTATCGCCCATGAAACAGAGGCAAACTTTTTTTCGGTGAGCGGTCCTGAGGTGGTGCATAAGTTTTACGGAGAGAGCGAGGCCCACCTTCGGAAGATTTTTGAGGAAGCCTCCCAGAAGGGGCCCAGCATCGTCTTTCTGGATGAGATCGATGCGATTGCTCCCAGAAGGGAGAAGGTCGTGGGGGATGTGGAAAAACGGGTGGTGGCGCAACTCCTTGCCCTGATGGATGGGCTGACCAAACGCCAGAACGTCATTGTCATTGCCGCCACTAATATCCCCAATGCCCTGGACCCGGCGCTGCGCCGGCCGGGCCGTTTCGACAGGGAGATTTCCATCCCGATTCCCGACCGGACAAGCAGGCTGGAAATCCTGGAAATCCACAGCCGCGGGATGCCGTTGTCCCAGGATGTGGACATGGGCCATCTCGCAGAGATCACGCACGGTTTTGTCGGAGCCGACCTTGAGGCCCTGTGTCGGGAAGCGGCAATGATCTGTCTGAGACGTATCATACCCGACATCGATTTCGGCTTAACCCGGATTCCCTATGAGCAGCTCGCGAATCTCGAGGTGCACATGGACGATTTCCTCGGTGCGATGCGGGAGGTTGAACCATCTGCCATTCGGGAGGTGTTTGTTGAAGTCCCTGATGTACGCTGGCACGACGTGGGGGGCCTCGGGGCGGTCAAAGACTGTCTTGTAGAAGCGGTGGAGTGGCCCTTGAAATACCCTCATCTCTTCGAGCAGGCAGGTATCCGGCCTCCGAAAGGCATTCTGCTATCGGGAGCGCCCGGGTGCGGCAAGACGTTGCTGGCCAAGGCCATTGCCACCGAAAGCAAGGTAAACTTTATCTCCGTGAAAGGCCCGGCCCTGCTTTCACAATATGTAGGAGAATCGGAGAGGGCGGTGCGGGAGGTGTTTCACAAGGCAAGGCAGGCCGCGCCATGTATTGTGTTTTTCGATGAAATTGATGCACTGGTTCCCATTCGGAGTGCCGGTTCATCTGATTCCCATGTGGCGGAGCGGGTCCTCAGTCAGTTCCTGGCGGAATTGGACGGGATCGAAGACCTGAAGGGTGTCCTGGTGCTCGGAGCGACGAACAGGGTGGATATGATCGACGCGGCAGCGCTCCGACCGGGACGGTTTGATGAGGTGGTGGAGATTCCCATGCCGGATGAAGAAGATCGCAAGGAAGTCTTCGAGATACATCTTCGAAACAAGCCCCTTGCGAAAGGGGTCAGCCCCGGTGATTTGGCCGCCGGGACCGAGGGGTTCAGCGGCGCGGATATCGCCGGAGTCTGCCACAAGGCTGCGCTCAAGGCCCTTCGCAGAGTAGTGCAGGGAGAAGGCGGCGAAAAGAGTGGCAAGGCTGTCGACCTGCGGATTCGGAGGCAAGACTTGTCTCATACCATAGAAGAGGTGAAGTGAGGGACCATGGATTTATCAAACCACAAAAAAGATCCATGTTTCTCGGATCCGGTTTCTCGGCTATCATGAAGCGATCTATTCCCCCCAGGACCATGCGGGATGTCTCTCGCTCACATCGGAAACAGGGAGGTCCGGTCAAAACAAACCGGCTTGTTTCAGGTTTCGGCATAACGGGCCGAATCTCCGGAGCGAGGCAATCGGGGCCCGCGGGGCATGAGAATCCTGTTACGACCCCTTTGCCGACGGGGCGCTTTCAGAAACCCCGGAACTGGAAATTCCAGACGAAACCGCTCTTCAAAAAAATCAAAGGACCCCTGGTGGATGTTTTTCACGAGGCGGAGGAAGTGCTTATTGTCGTTGATCTTTGTGGGTTTGCACGGCGGGATGTTTCCTTAAACATGAGCGATAACAGATATTTGATCTCCGCATGCACTGGGGATCAAAGTTTTTTGGAGGAAATACCGCTGCCGCCGGAGGTCGATATAGAAAAGTGCGTTGAAAATTTTAGGAACGGCATCCTTGAGATCGTTATTCCACGAAAGAAAGTGAACGGTCTAACATAGAGAGGGTCGTCCTTCATGGGAAGCAAAGGCCACAAAACGCCGGAATCCGGGGAAAAGGGCTCTACAGGATGAAAAAAAATCGTACTCAACGAAAACAGACAGTCCTCATTATTGAGGACGAAAAGGAAACCCTGAATATCTTAGCCCGATTACTCAACAACGAGGGTTATAATGTCTTAGGGGCGGAAAACGGCTCCCATGCGGTGCAAATTGCCGGGAGAATTAAACCGGACGTGGCATTACTGGATCTGAATCTGCCCGACTATAACGGTATCCGGCTGTTGGGAGAACTTAAGGCGATGGACAAGACCCTTCAGGTTATTATCCTGACCGCTCACGGCACGCAGGAGGCGGTTCGGAGCGCGATGGAACTCGGGGCCTTTAATTTCCTGACCAAACCCTTTGAATTTCACGAATTGTGCGACACGGTACGGGAGGCCTTTGAAACAAAACACGGTTTGGTCAAGCAGGATGAACAACATGTCCAATGATTCCATCGCCATTTACCTTTTCTGTTTTGCACGACGCCACAGACTGCCGGTTTTTGAGGCTGCCGGTCTTGATCATCGACATCCTGTTTCATTATGGGCATTCAAAGATATCGTTGCGGTGCTGGGCATGTCATCCCTCGAGGATTTTTGCGGCCCGGAAGCTGAAAACAGGATGAAGGACCTGGCATGGATCGGGCCTCGTGCCTGCCGCCACGAAGAGGTCGTGGAGGAAGTCATGCGCCGTTCTCCGGCATTTCCAGCCCGGTTCGGAACCGTTTTTTCCTCGTTTGACGCCCTTGAGAAACTCCTTGACGTCCACTACGATGAAATATCCCGGTTTCTGGATAAGGCGGACGGGAAGGAAGAATGGGCCGTAAAGGGGCTGTTGAACAGGGCGCAGGCCAGGAGAAGTTTTTCGACACTTATGCTTTCAAGGGAAGAAGGGCGACTGGCCTCA
>Ga0307425_1001561_pt1 | contig 13578 bp, 15 predicted proteins | sample SalMarWE160330MG_FD_202152 | JGI IMG/M metagenome (GOLD analysis project Ga0307425, IMG submission 202152) | Salt marsh sediment microbial communities from the Plum Island Ecosystem LTER, Massachusetts, United States - WE1603-30 | ecosystem: Environmental > Aquatic > Marine > Intertidal zone >... | reverse complement strand
TCTTTCAGGTACTGAGCTCTTATGTTGTTAGTTTGGTTATGTTGTGTGTATTTAGATCCCTCCATTTAGTTCCCCAGATTCCTTTTGTAAGGAATCCTTTTAATTCTTTTTATTCCATATTATTTTTCAGATTCCATCCGTTTAGCCTCCGACAAAAACCAATCTGCAGATGCTTTGTCAAAACCTTCATTTGAAAGTGCAAAACGGTGGGCTTTTCGATAGTACTCTGCCGCCTTTCCTTTTTCTCCACGTGCTTCATAGACCATAGCCAAGCGATTAAAGCCATCGACCTGGTCGGGATACTCGGTCAGAAGTTCCCGGGATACGGCTTCCGCTTCATCCAATTTGTTCTCATTTATAAGATCTACGACGCTATTTGACAGTTGATCAAGCTCTGTGTAGACAGGGATGAACCGCTGTTTTTTGACGGAAGAGGGTTTTTTCTTTTGTTGTGGTGACAGACAACATTTTTTATATTTTTTACCACTGCCGCAAGGACATGGTGCATTTCGACCTATTTTGACCATGACCGAATGTTCTCATAATTTTCTATTTGAGGCAACGGCTTTATCATGCAGCTGCGATTTGCCACGGATTTATCCGCCGAGGAATACGTCCGGCAAGAAGCCTGGAAAGACGCAAAACTTGATAACTGCCCTATCCACCCGGAAGGAGGGTGTGGATTCAGGAAAAACGGCACTTACAGTAGAAAGTATCCGGAAGGAACAAAAATAGCGAGGTGGCACTGCTCAATAGGGCATCAGACGTTTAGTTTCCTTCCGGATTGTTTGTCTGCACGTTTACCCGGAGAGTTGAAAGAAGTCGAAAACGTCATAGAAGAAGTTGAAAAATCATCCTCGCAAGAGGATGCCGTTGAAAGGATTCGCCTTGATATTTTTCTCCCTGGCGCCCTTCGATGGGTTAGACGCAGGATTCTTCCAACCCGAATGGCGTTAACGATGTTGATCGAGCTTATTCCTTCCATGTTTTCGGCCTGCGACCCGACCTTGTCATCCTTTCGTTGTGCACTTTGCGTGAGCTACGCTCTTCCTGAGCTTCGTCACCATGCCGGGCCATTTCTTCAGATCCTGCCGCCTCCTTTAGGTTTTGGTTCCCGCCCTGGATCAAAAAAAATAAAGAATAATCATTTTCAACACAAAACGGGGACTGACCCACCTCTTTAAAGGCCTTAGATTGGCTCCACGGGGAGGAATCAGCTGAAAGATACAGAAAAGCGGTTTGTGATGGTTGGTTTCAGGTTGCTTGCTGGATTCGTGCGTCTTCCTGCCATCCCCAAAACCAGAGTATAGCCAGAAAGGAGTTGATCATGATCAAGAAAAAGATCCTTGTCCCCAACCGGATCAGACGCATTGAGGGAGGGTTTAGCTTTATCCCCCACCGCTTCCTGACCGATGGTTTTTTAGCCTCCTTGAGCCAGACAGAAATCCTTCTCTACCTTTTCCTTATCATAGTCTCAGATCGAAACGGCCTTTCCTTTTATTCCTACGACGCCATCTGCACCTCGCTGCAAATCACCGTAGACGATTATGTCGAAGCCAGAGACGCTTTGATCCGTAAGGATTTGATCGTCTTTGACGGCACCCTCTTTCAGGTGCTCGATCTACCTAAGGAGCCCATTCAAGAGAACGCCGGGAAGCCCCAACGTCATGGACGATTGAAGATAAGGGACCTTGTCGAGCAATCCATTGGGGGGATTTGAAGTGGGCAATGTGGATATCACGCGATTGACCAAAGCCATTGTTGATTACCTCGGTTGGCTCAACTCTACGGGAAACTCAATAAGGCTCAGGGAACGCTACGATCAGATTCTGATCGAATTTCTCATTTTCGCACTCCGGAAAGAAATTGTCTGGGAAAATATGTTTTCGTTGGACACTCTCAGGATGTTCGGAAAACATTCTGCCGGCCTTACCGGTGCAATTGATGTGCTTACAGGCTTTTCGGGTTATCTCTATGAAGAAGGCACCATCCCGGAGCCGCTTGAGGTTCCAGACAACCGAGTCCTCCTGCCCGACATTTGCGAAAAATACCTGCTCTACTTACAGCAAGGAAAAGCCGTTTCCAAAATCCTTGTCAGATCATCAAGAAGGGTGCTGGCCCCTCTAAATGAGTATCTTGAACAGCACAACATTGATCTGACAAATTTGAACATACAACACATCGATGATTTTCTGGCAGAGTTCAACAAACCATTTTGCAAAGTCACCCGCGGTATTTATCGAAGCCAGATACGGAGCTTTCTGAAGTACCTCCACGATGAGAAGGTGATTAAAAGAGCTATTGCCCATCTGCTGGTGGGACCCCGCACCTTCGGTGAGCCGAAACCGCCCAGGTTTTTACGGCCTGAAGAACTGAAAAAGCTTTTTGGCAGTATTACGCTGGATGCGCCTGTAAAGATTCGAACTTATGCCATGCTGCTCCTGTCTTACTCCTTAGGGCTGCGGCCCATTGAGATCAAGCGAATTATTCTTAATGACATCTCCTTTCAACGAGCAGAGCTCGCCATTACGATAAGAAAGACGAATAACCCCGTGGTCCTGCCCCTGCCCGAGAAAACCCTGAAGGCTATCGCCGCTTATGTCTACAAAGTCAGACCCAAAAGCCCCTACAGAGAACTTTTTCTGACCTTTCATAAACCATACAGGCCCGTTTGTACAACTGTGGTGAGCCATCACATCTCGAAGACAATGAAAGCGGCAGGACTCTCTGCTTCAGCCTACTGGTTGCGGCATACCTACGCACAGAGTTTGCTCCGCATGGGCCACTCCATATACGACATCAAAGAGATGATGGGCCATCAGAGCATCCGATCCACCCAGCGATATCTTCACGTCAACATAGAACAGATGCGAAAGGTCTTATTTGATGAAACCCTTTGAAAGCATCATGGCCTCTCAAATCGAGGCATATCTTTCTTACCGAAAAAGTTTGGGCTATCGTTCCATGCCTGCCAGATACCATCTCCTTGTTTTTGATCGTTACCTGGTAGACGCCAAAGCAGACTGGGACGACTTTCATCCGCCCTTTTTCCTTGAAATGAGGAGCCGGATCCCTTTGGAATCCCGGACCGTCAACGGTATCCTTTCCGCAGTTCGGGCTTTGTTCCGTTTCCTCGTTCGTCGGGGAGAACTGACGCACAATCCTCTGAAGGATGTTCCGCCTCTCAAGGAAAACACCATCGTGCCCTTTGTATTCTCTCCTGAACAGGTGGATCAGTTGCTGGATGTGATTAGAAGCAGAATCCGAAAAAACGAAAACTTCTTTTTGACAGACCTGGCCATCTATCTGGTTGTGCTGTTGATGGCCCGCTGCGGCATGAGGATCTCAGAGCCTGTCAGGCTTTTACGGCGCCATTACCGACGGGATGATGCCACCATTTTTATCGAAAAGACCAAGTTCGGTAAAAACAGGCTCATCCCGGTTCAAAAGGACGTCGCCACACAGATTGAAAACTATCTTTCTGTCCGTGAAACGCTCGGCCCCCATGACGACAACCCCTATCTTTTGGCCGGTAGAAAACAAAAGCATCTTTCCGATACGACACTTCGATACATGTTTCATGATGCGGTCAAGGAAATCGGCCTTCGTCAACCACGGAAGGTCGTGGGCAATGTCAACTTCAATCCGCCCACGCCTCATTCCCTGCGTCATTCTTTTGCCGTCAATACCCTGAAAAGCGTCTGGGAAAGGGGACAATGCGCCCAGAATGCGCTGCCTGTTCTGGCCGCCTATATGGGGCATACCAATTACAAGTTTACCAGTGTATATCTTCGGGTAGCCGATGCAATCAGCCGCAAGGAGCTGGTTGATTTTTCTCTTTGGCAGAAGGCTAAGAAATGAAACTGTCTCCCTTGATCCATCAGTTCTTCGATCAGTATCTGCCTCATATCCGAGGGGTCAGTCACCAGACTGTTAAAGCGTATCGGGATGCCTTCCGGCTTTTTCTTCCCTTTGCTGCATCGTTTTACAGCATCAAGGTCAAATCCCTCCGGGTAGAACATATTTCAACAGAACTGATCATCGCATTCCTTGAGGATCTGCAGAATAAAAGAAAGAACCTTGTTAAGACCCGTAATCAGCGGCTTGCGGCCCTCAAATCGTTCGCCAAAATGATCCGTTTTATGTATCCGGAACAACAAGAGGTGGCCGATACCATTCGAAACATTCCCCAAAAGCGTTCTCAGAAGGCCCTTATCGGGTTTCTTTATCAGGATGAAATGCTGCAGATTTTTCAGGCCGTTGATCTGAGAAGAAAAGAAGGGTTCAGGGATTATGCCCTGCTCCATCTGCTCTATGATTCCGGCGCCAGGGCCAGTGAAATAACAACACTCAATCTGGATTACTTTGATCCCAAGAAAAAAACCTTAGCTATCCTGGGAAAAGGAAACCGGTTCAGACTCATAAAGCTTGAGCCCAAGACCTGTCAACTGCTTCAACTCTATATCCGAAAATATCGTAACTCCCCACGCCCCCCATATCAGGACCGGCTATTTATAAATCAGCGGGGAGAAGAGCTCACCCGCCATGGCATTTACCGTATATGCAGAAAGTATCTGGAAAAGGTTCTTCCTCCAAAGCGCCTCAACAATATCAATCCCGTTCATAGTTTCCGTCATAGCAGAGCTGTGGACATGCTCTATAAAGGCCATCCCATCACGGATATCAAAAACCACCTGGGCCATGACAACATCCAGTCCACCACAGTTTATTTGCATCTGGATCTGGATCGAAGGCGCCATATCCAGAGGCGGTTTATCAGACATATGCAATCGATCCTGACGGACGATTCAAAGATAGAACAATTACTCCAGTGGGAAAATGAGGGAGATTTAATGGCTTGGTTGGATAGTTTATAGCAGGGGTAGATAACCAATGGCCCTTGACGGAGAGCTACGCAAAAAGCAAAAATATTATGTTGTCGGTCACAGAGACAGGTTCGTTAAAATGCGTGATAACCTATTGCTTTTCTTGGTTTTTTGGAATGTCTCATGACAAGCATCAAAACCTTACTGTTTTCAGAGTGTTAGGCCTACTCGCAACATAAGAGCTCTTATCACAACATCTGCTTAGGTTGTGGTAACCATGACATAGCACAACCCTCTATCCGCCTGTCTGAAAGATGATGTCACAGGTTTTACCTCGGTTGACCAACATGGCAGATAACTCAACTTTTCGGTGGTACTGAATGTTTGATATATCCAGGTGGTAGCTCGGTGGCACAAAGCCTTCCTAAGCCTCTTCCATCGCTCATCATAGCCAGAAAATGATGATCAATCTGAATGCAATCAAAAAGAATGTAAAATTTCTAAGAAAAAGCCCTTGGATTGTTACTGTATTTGTCAAACCCAGTCTGTTACGTGAGTTGTCGCCGGGACACTAAGCGGGCACAGGTATTCCCTTGATTTTTTGTGTTGTTTCGTTCATTGTGAATGTAGGATACAGGATGTAGGATTTTGGATTGGAAAAGACGCGGTATTTACTAGCGCAGAATCTGAATCAACACAGAGAGGATGGCGGCCACACATGAAAGAAGAGGGAATCCACATTGAAACACTGCCCGAGTTGCAGAAACCTATTCTCATTGTAGGCCTTGGGGGGTGGGGTAATGCACTGAACGTTGCAACAGGAATGGTAGCTTACCTAATCCGCAAATTTAGGGCGGGTTCTTTTGCCAGGCTTAATCCGGATCTCTTTTATCGGTATGATCAAGTTCGTCCCATAGTGAACATAGAGAAAGGGGTGTTGAAAGATATTTCGATTCCCGGTGGCTTTTTCTACGCAGCCAAGCCTGGTTCAGAAGGGCGCGATCTCGTTATCTTGAAGGCAGAGGAGCCGAACCTGAGATGGCAGTATTTTGCAGAAGAGGTGTTTTCCCTCTGTGAAAGGTTAGGCGTTGAATATGTAATCACTCTGGGAAGCATGATTGACAATGTTTTACACTCGGACAGGATTGTATCGGGCTTTGGATCAAGTGAAGCCTTACTTGAGAAGCTGCGACAGAAAAACGTGACGCCCATCTCCTATCACGGGCCGAGCGCGATTCACTCTACCTTACACTCAGAGGGAAAAAAGAGAGGTTTCCCGTGCATCAGTTTGTGGTGTCATTGTCCTTACTATCTCCAGGGCGCTACCCATTTTGGTATGATGTCTCATCTGGGGTCGTTGCTCTCCTACTTTGGGGAGTTCGAACTTGAAACCGAAGAGCTTGAGGAGAAGTGGAAAGAGCTTGAGGAGGAGATTCAAAAGGTTATCGAAATGCACCCGGAGGTCCAAGCCTTCGTAAAAGAACTGCGGAAAGCCAAAGTGCGCGGGTCATGGGAAAGAATGAAGGATTCAGCCAAACAAGACGGAAAAGTCATAAACCTCCAGGATTTCTTGGATCCAAAGTAGCCTTTCTTCTGAGCTTGCAGGCACTATTTAACGTAAATTTGTCAAGCCGATTACTTTGTTTTCTCGCATCATACCAAGAATCGAGAAAGACCTTATACAAGAGAACCCATCACAGCGATCCACCTCGGTGGAAGATAAAACGGTTGCTCTAAGCTTTAGGGATTTCAGGGGTCTTGCTGCCAGTTCAGAAATTGCCGATAGACCCAAATCTCATCAGGCATTCCACATGTATCTCGCAAATATCACACAATATTTTGGCTCAAAGAGGCTTACAGAAATAGCAGATATCTGTAACTTTGGGCGGTGATGAATCTTTGAGTTATCCAGATGGTACTTCTGTGGCCCAAGAAGGTTGGCCGACCTTAACTCCCGAAATCTCTGATATTGATCAGATAAAAACCGTCGACATAGCTGTAATCAAACAGTTTGCAGTCGTCCAGACCCTGTGATAAACTGATCTTAGAATCGCCCATATTTGACTTGCGTCTTTTTTAGGAATGGGTTTTGCAGAGGTAATCCAGGTTCCCATTGCATTTTATATCATTGATCCAATCTTGTAAGAGTAACTCAACATTAGGATCAACAATTACACAAGGAGACAATTATGGCTTTTCTGACGATTGATGAAACCAAGTGCAAACAGGACGGAATCTGCGCGGCCGAGTGCCCTAGACGGATTATAACCCAGGAAGATGACGAGAGTTTCCCCCAAGTTGTCGAGGCTGATGAAGCCTATTGCATGGTCTGCGGACACTGCGTGGCCGTCTGCCCCTACGGTGCCTTGAGCGTGACCGGGGTGAACATTGAAGACTGCCTGGAGATAGAGAGAGACCTGGTCCTATCCTGGGATCAGACCGGGCAGTGCCTCCGCTCCCGACGATCGATCCGGTTGTTCAAGGATAGGGCCATGGATCGGGAGACTCTCGAACAGTTGATCGAGATGGCCCGTTACGCCCCCACGGCCAGCAATGCCCAGAACCTTCAATGGACGGTGATTGAAGGGCGGGACAAATTGAAGCAGCTGTCCCAAGAAACCATCAACTGGATGGAACGGGTCATCGAAGCCCAGCCCGACTCTTCGGCGGCTGATTATTTCCGCCCAGTGGTGGCTCGCTGGTCGACCGGCTACGACGGCATCCTGCGCACCGCCCAGACTCTTATTGTTCCCTCCGCTCCCAAAGAGAATGCCAACGGTTTGGTGGACTTGAGCATCGCCTTGGCTTATCTGGAGCTGGCCGCCCAGCCCCTGGGCGTGGGCACCTGCTGGGCCGGGTTACTCCGTGGGGCCATGCTGGCCACACCTAAGTTGGTGGAATCCATGGGCTTACCCGAGGGACACACCTGGTTCTACCCGATGATGATCGGGTATCCCAAGTTTAAGTATTATCGGTTGCCGGAGAGGAAAGCGCCGGTGATTCACTGGAAGTAGCTGAACCGGAATCACTTTAGAAAATAGGGGTCGCTGAAAATGCTTAAGAGGATAGTTCAAATCCAGCTATCGTCATCTGTTTCAGATAATAAAACCACATCCGAGGACTTACTCGGTTGAGATGAGACACCCCTGACTGAAGACTATTGGCAATATTTTTCATTTAGGAATAATAGGAGTTGAGCGCTCGCTTTGGCACATGGTCTGATTTTTTGAGAATATTGATATGATAAGGGCCTGGTTGCATAACACTGGATTTGCTAAAATGCTTAAAATCTGCAGGAATAAGGTCTCTGAATTCTCACTTGAAAATTTGCCTTAATTACTATGATTAGGTGATAGTATGGAAAAAGATGCCTGGAAACTGATTGGGATATGCGGCATTTATTGCGGTGATTGCCCCAGCTATCTCGGTCATCAGATAAACGATATCGGGGAACTGGAAGCGAGGGCTCAAAGAATGGGCTTTACCCTTGAAGAAGTATGCTGTGACGGCTGCCATTCGGACAACGTGATGCCTATCTGCATAGAATGCCGCCACGGTTTTCGCCAATGCGCCAAAGAGCATAGAGTAACATGGTGTTTTGAATGTCACGACTTTCCCTGCCAGCGACTGGAGAACTTCAAGGACATTCACGTCGAGAACGGTATTTCCCATCATAAGCACTTGGTCAATGAACTCTACTACCTAAAGGAAAACGGTATCAAGGATTGGCTGACAAAGAAGGAACGGGAAGGGCGTTGCCCTCAGTGCAGCAAAAGAGTGTATTGGCGCACACGCGTTTGCCCGGACTGCGGCACTGGCATCAGGTAACTCTGATGTTAATGGTAATTTTCCGAAAATTAAGTATCAATGACCTGATTTTTTTATAGATACCAGCATGATCCTAGACATGAATTTTCCATTCATGGCAGATATCTGTAATTTTGGGCGGTGCTGAATCTTTGAGATATCCAGATGGTAAATTGTGAAAACTGGCATTTAACCTTACAGACATCCAAGGACATTCAGATCACTAATGACACTCAAACTTTATTTGGGTATCCTTCACTTCTTGACTTCGCCACCTTACCTTCCCCTATATGAAGGCCATTCAAATGCCACCATGATACGGTAAGGTTGAAAACTGCCCAGACCGCAAAATGCTAAGATGCTTTTGCTAATTTTCCCTTGCTGTTTTTTGCAGCTTTGATCTGGTAGCCTTGCACAGGACCCCAGGTGTAAAGGGCTTGAAACTCCCCTCTGCATTTTGTGCACACATATTCGTAAATCGGCATGGCCGGTTTTCTCCGTGAAAGGGATTCTGTTCACCCAATAGAGGTGATTTTTTCCTTATAACAGATCGTGCGGGTTCAGGCAATCCTGTAGCACAGAAACACGTACGGTGTTTTCCGCAAGGGACAGTGGCAAATCATCCTCTAGGAACTGCCGTTAAACCTTAAAACTTTGATGTATTTCTGAAACTTGTCACTGGCGACGACCCGGTAGGGAAAAACAGCCGTTTAAGTTATCTTGTGCGAGAGGCTCTTCTCCAGATTCCGTAAGGCGGCCTACTCGGGCTTGTGCAGGTGAATCCAGTCCAGCATCTCCTGAATATTTTTGGAGAGATACCATCGCCCGTTATCAAAAACCCCGTAATCAGCGCCTACCATGGCCGAAGCGAACCGGGTGGAATTGGCATAGAAGAGCCATTGCTCCACCCACATCTTTTCAATCGACTCATTGAAGATGCTGTCCTTCTCAGCAGGCCCCCGTGCCATGCCCTGATCCCACGCAGACAGCAGGATTTGGGTTGCGGTCAGGGTCATGGCATTGGTCGTTTGGATGGTGTTCTTAAACCGGTCAAAATGACCCTTGACCCATTCATTGCTGTGGCAGGCAAGACAGACCTGCTGCATCCTTTTTTCCCTTCTTTCCTGCTCAGCCCTGTCAATGAGATATGTGGCTGCCGGCTCACCTGTCAGTTCGGTAGGCAGGGAAAGCCCGGCCTTGTTTCGAATCACCGAGGTGTCGGCTGAAACCGGGTGGGGGTGTGCATAGACCAATCCGAACAGGCGCTCAAAAATCCGATCATTCATACGGTGGGTTCTTCGCGCCACCTGGGTCCCATCCTTTGAGACCAAGAGGCTTACGTGGCAGACTGCGCACGTGGGCGCCGTGAAATCTTTTCCCACGACCCATGGAACCGTTTCATAATTCCAGGACGAGCCATTACCAAGGGAGGAGAACATGTTTCCATGCTTGCTTACTTGATAGACAGGATATGCAGGGACATCCGGACCCTTATGGCATTCGGAACATGTATACGGTTTTCTTGCCATACCTATGTCAAATTGGTGTCGCGCGTGGCAGGCCGAACAGCAGCCTTTTGATCCGTCAGGGTTGATTCTTCCCGATCCCTGGTTGGGCCACCCGGTGAGGACGGGAAAGCTCATGTCACCGAAATCGGTTTCTCTTTTCACCATCCCTTTCTGTTTCACTTGGGTACCATGACAGAAAAGGCACGACTCTGCTTCTGTTTCTTCATTGGCAGGGCCGTAAACGATCTTCCCTTTGGAAAAAGACTGGCTGCCGTTCACCGACTTGGCAAGGGATTGGTAGACCGGGTTGTTCTTGAGATTTCCGTAGGCATGGGCCATCAGATTGTGGCTGTATTCTTCTCTTTCCAGAGGATGGCAGACCGCGCAATCCTCTGGAGTCACCACCACATGAACCTCGTAGCCATTGTGTTCGAAACTGTCCGGATGTTTTTGGGAATTGAGGGCATGGCATTCTGCACACCCCACAACAACATCTGTTAAGGAGGTGGGTATCTTGTCAAAGGAGACCCGCCGTTCCATAGACGGTTTTTTCATGGCCTCCGCTGGTGTAGTCCTGGACATACGTCCCTTTTTCCAATCCTCGACAATATTGGGACAGACCGTGGAATGACACTCCAAACAGCCCTCTGTATCCTCGCTGACCCGAGGTTCTACAGCCCACCCAAGTGCACTAAAGAAAAAAGCTATGCACAACGACATTATCACGGCCGCCTTTTTCATACGGTCTCCTTTCACGGACATGGTTTTCATAAAGACCGGTCCGGAGTCACAAAAGGATGTTCTCATCTCAAGGGCCTACGCATGGCCGCCGCTCCCTAACCGGCCTTTCTCGGGCGTAACTGGTCTTTAGTCTGCCTCTTATTACCAGGGCCTGTTCACCCCACCTCTTTTATGACCGCCTTCATAAATGCAGGCAGATCATCCGGCCTTCTGCTGGTAATCAGTTTTCCGTCTATGACCACTTCCTCGTCAACCCAGTCTGCCCCGGCATGAATCAAGTCGTCCTTAATAGCGAAAAACGAGGTCACCCTGCGGCCTTTGAGTATCCGAGCCGATGCCAGCATCCAGCCTGCATGGCAGATGGCCGCGACGACCTTTTGTGCCTCACATAGTTCCCTCACCAGGTCGACCATTTTGGGATAACGCCTCATATGATCGGGGGCGTAACCGCCTGGAATGATGACACCATCAACCTCAGCGGCTGAGATCTGATCGGCACTGATATCGGGCCTTACCCGAGTTCCTGATTTCCCTGAGTATTCCTGGGCGCTGCCGGACCCCACCACGACCACATCGGCCCCCGCCTCCTTGAGCCTGTAATAAGGATACCAAAATTCGAAATCGTTAAACATTTCTTCGACCAGGATAATGATCTTTTTCCCTTGCAATTCCATAACTCCCTCCGATTCAGTTCTCCTGTCGCGTGGCCTGCTAAACCTGTGCAACAGAGGTGTCACCACCAACTATTTCGCATATCCATCCTGCGGGACACCCACGGATAACAAAACCTTTACGGTGGCCCGCTAAAGGAACAATGGATTTATATAGTACGCTCTACAGGCCATTGCCGTCAACTGATTGTCTCTATGCGCCCATGATATGTAGCGTGGGTGGGGATCTATAGCTTGTCCTGTGACTATCCAAAAGCAGATGTTTCGCCGTCGTGAGTTTACCATCAGGAAATGAGATAGGCTTGATTCGGGGCAGGTAACTATGTAACTAATTGAGATAACGGAATAAGTAAAGATAAAAGCACCTGGACCTAATGGCAGATATCTGGCATTTTCTGTGGTGCTGAATCTTTGAGATATCCAGATGGTAGCTCCTGCGGCACGCGAAGCTTGGCCGGCCTTATCAAAGCCCCCCCCAATCGCTCATCATAGCCATAAAACGATAATCAATCTGGATTCAATAAAAAAAATCCAATTCTTTTAAAAAAGTTAATGGGTTGTGACCGCATATGTCAAACAGGTCTGTTATCATAGCTGCATGTCAAGGCGCAGTCAGTGGTTAACCGGCCCAGTTTCAATTGACTTTTAGAGAGGTTAGGTATAAACAACATTCAGTAGTATTCCCGACCCAGATTTCTTCTTTCAACCCCGAAAGGGAAAAGAGGATTAGAAATGGTCTATGATTGCCCAAAAACCCCGTTACTCCGGACAGATGGAGAGCGGGGTTTTCTATTTTATAGCCAGAGGGAAGTGCATTGAAAAATATGGCACGATCAAAAGTATTGTCGAAAGAGTAAAATATGTTGAGAACACTGATTGGGGCTTAATACCGAATTCAAAATTCAGCTGAAAGATTTACCGAGAGTCGACGGCAGGCTTGTTACCCCTCTCATTGCTTATTTTAAAGATGGAGGAGAGGTGGACTTTGGGTCATGAGTAGACCCCTCTCGTTTCCCGGATTCGACATTGGATTATGAATGAAGTTTCTAAATAAAATGAAATTTTTCTGTCTGTTGCAATGTTGCAGTGGTTTGCAGATCTTCTGATCTCCTTTAATCTTACCGTGGCTGGAATTAGAGACTTTGATTTATCAGACTACATGGCCGGGAAGGTGCAATGCTTTACGGAAAATATCAGTTTCTATGCCGTCTGAAGGATGAGACCATTCTCCCCTGCTATAAGGGGTCTACTTTCAGGGGGGTATTTGGCCGCGCCCTGAAAAGGGTAGTCTGTGCCCTCAAAAGACAAGAGTGCGACACGTGTTTGCTGAGAAAGAGGTGTGTCTATGCAATGGTCTTTGAAACCCAGGACACCATCGACCCGCCAGCAGGTTCGAGAATTGTCGCGGCCCCTCATCCCTTTGTTATTGAACCCCCGCTTAGCATGGAAACCCGTTTTTCAGAAGGGTCATCCTTCGATTTTCATTTGCTGCTATTTGGTAAAGCGAACCACAACCTCCCCTATTTTATTTATGCGTTCGAACAAATGGGGAAAATCGGGATTGGAAAACGGATTAACGGGAAACGGGGGCATTTTTCCCTTGAAGAGGTCAAAGATGGTGACGGATCGATTTATTCAAGAGCTGACCAGACGCTCAAGGAGCTGAATCTCTTTTTTCTGGACCTCAAGGATGCCGAAGACTGGCCGCAAAGTACTTTCAGGCTCAGGCTGAACATGATAACGCCCCTTCGTCTTAAATTTGAAAACCGTCTCAAGGCCGATCTGCCCTTTCATGTCCTGGTAAGGGCCATGTTGAGAAGAATGTCCTCTCTTTATAATTTCTACGGAGACGGTGAACCTTCATTAGATTACCGGGGCCTCGTTAAAAAGGCTGAGGAGGTCAAAGTTGCAGATGAGGATCTGAGCTGGTTTGACTGGAGGCGTTACTCTTTCCGCCAGGACAAGGCCATGCTGATGGGTGGTATGGTCGGGTCAGTCACCTACGAAGGAGATATCGGAGAGTAT
>Ga0307425_1001560_pt1 | contig 13579 bp, 10 predicted proteins | sample SalMarWE160330MG_FD_202152 | JGI IMG/M metagenome (GOLD analysis project Ga0307425, IMG submission 202152) | Salt marsh sediment microbial communities from the Plum Island Ecosystem LTER, Massachusetts, United States - WE1603-30 | ecosystem: Environmental > Aquatic > Marine > Intertidal zone >... | reverse complement strand
CCGCTCTATTACTTCCCGCACCTGATGGGGATCTCGCTGGTCGGATGTATTCTCGGCACCTATCTGACCAAAGCGACCGACAGGGAAACCTTGAAGGCCTTTTACCGCTCGGTGAGGCCATGGGGATTCTGGGGGCCGATCCAACTCGAGGTCGAGGCCGAGGACCCGGATTTCAGGCGCAACACGAACTTCAAACGCGACATGGTCAACGTGGTGGTCGGCACGATCTGGCAGACGGCGCTGGTGGCGATGCCGATCTACTTCGTGCTCATGCGATGGACGCCGGTCGCCGTCACGGCGGCGATTGTGGTCGTGACGATGATCTTCCTCAAGAAGAACTGGTACGACAAGCTGGAGAGGGAATGAAATGCGAAACCCTTCGCTCGGCCCTGTTCGACACTGCCCTGGCGGTGGTATGCGCCGGATGCTTCGCATCGTGCGCACCGAAGCCTGCGCCGCTGGTTTCGGCCCAGATCGGGTTCGTGACAGCTCGCGGCGACGGTCTCTTCGACGGCAAGGAAGAGTTTCGCTTTCTCTCGTTCAACGTTCCCAACCTCCATTACATCGAAGACGACCTCCGCTTCGCTCAGGCGATGCCGTTTCGATGGCCGGTTGAGTTCGAGGTCCGCGACGCCCTCGATTCGATCCGCCAGATGGGCGGCCGGGTGGTTCGCACCTACACCCTGTCGATACGCAAGGCGGACGACCCACCGGAGATGCCGCGTCATGTCCTCGGACCGGATAAGTTCGACGAACGGGCCTTCGAGGCCCTTGACATGGTGCTCGACGTCGCTCGAGCCAAGGGAATCCGAGTCATTATCCCGATGATTGACAATTGGTCCTGGTGGGGAGGGGTGACCGAGTACGCGAGCTTTCGAGGCAAAACCCGCAGCGCCTTCTGGTCGGACCCGCAGCTTGTCGAGGATTACAAGCACATGATTCGGTTCGTGCTCGAGCGCGTCAACACGCGCACCGGGGTGGCCTACAAGGACGACCCGACGATCCTCGCCTGGGAGACCGGCAACGAGCTCCACTGCCCGCACAGTTGGACCGCGGAGATTGCCGCCTTCATCAAGGAGATCGATCCCAATCACCTCGTGATCGACGGCCGGCACGAACAGGTTCTGCGCCGGGAGACGATCGATGATCCCAATATCGACCTTGTGCAGACCCACCATTACGAGAAGGACCCGCGTGAAATGATCGCCAACATCCGCCGCAGCGCGGCCCTGGCGCGCGGACGAAAGCCCTATCACGTCGGCGAGTTCGGCTTCCTGACCACAGCCGGCATGACGGCGGTGATGGACACCATCATCGATGAGGGCCTGGTCGGAGGATTCATGTGGTCGTTGCGCTTTCACAGCCAGGACGGCGGTTTCTACTGGCACTCGGAGCCGCACGGCGGAGATCTCTTCAAGGCGTACCATTGGCCCGGCTTCGCATCCGGTGAGGTCTATGACGAAGCCCGACTGCTGCGCGAGACCCGTCGCCGTGCGTTCTCGATCCGCGGCATCCGCGACCCGGAACGCGGGGTCCCCGCAGCGCCAGTCCTCATCAATGTCGGCTCCGGCGGACTCTTGTCCTGGCGCGGATCTGCGGGCGCGAATCTTTACGACATACAGAGGACGGAGTCTCTCGAGGACGCGTGGCGCACCGTCACAGCCGGAGTTTCCGACGCCGCCGTGCAATACCGTCCGCTGTACTCCGACCAGTCGGTGATCCCCGGCAGGAGCTACTGGTACCGAGTCGTGGCACGCAACGACGCCGGCCGTTCCGCGCCGTCGGAACCGTCCGGCCCGGTCACCATGACCCACCGCACGCTGGTCGACGAGCTCTGGAACGGCTCGCGGATGTTCTTCTCCGTCGGCTCACTCGAGTTCCGCAGCGACCGGGCGCGGAGATTCAAGGAGGACGCGCATGCGCTGACGGGCGGCAAGGGCTCGGCAGCGGTCTACCGGACCGACGGGCCGATCATCGGCGGCCGCATCTGGGCGTTCGCGGACACGGCTGATGAACACGTCACGTTCAGCGTCTCCGGCGACGGCGAGGATTTCTCGGTGATCAAACCCTACGTGGAGTCCATTTTGCCCGGCGACACCGCCACCTACGGCTACTGGCGGCCGGTCCGTTACCGCCTCGACGACCCGCCGATAGGGACACGGTTCCTGCGAATGGAGTTCGAAGGGGCCCCCGTGCGTATCACCCGCATCGAGCTCGAGTACGGTGAGTAGACGACGGTGAACGCCGCGACGCTCCGTGCCGAGATCGCATCGGAGCTCGAGGGTAACCTCCTCCCGTTCTGGCGCGAGCGAAGTGTTGACAACGCCCACGGCGGCTTCGTGGCCGAGATGGCCTCGGACGGCACTGTTCGCGAGGGCACTCCGCGCGGCCTGATCCTCAACTCCCGCCTGCTGTGGACCTTTGCGGCCCTGTATCGCCGTCTCGGCCAAGAACGCGATCTCGAGCTGGCTCGGCACGCATTCGATGTCCTCGAATCGGGCTTCCGCGACCGCGAGAACGGTGGCTATTTCTGGCAGGTCGACGTCGACGGGCGAGCTCTCGACCGCTCCAAGAAGATCTACGGCCAGGCCTTTTGCACCTATGCATTCAGCGAGTTCTCCCTGGCCACCGGGGAGCCCGAGCCGTTGGCGGCGGCGCGAGAGCTCTTCCACCTCATCGAGCGCCACGCGCACGACTCTGAAAATGGCGGCTACATCGAGGCCCGAGCCGCCGACTGGTCAGCGGCATCCGACCTGCGCCTCTCCGCCAAGGACATGGACACGGCCAAATCGATGAACACCCACCTCCACCTCCTCGAGGCCTACACCAATCTTTACCGCGCGTGGCCGGACTCAACAGTTGCGACGCGGCTCGATGAGCTCATCGGAATCTTCGGCCGACACATCATCACTCGCGATGCGGACGACCGCCACCTCCAGCACTTCTTTGACGAGGCGTGGAACCCGTGTTCCGACACCAGGATCTACGGCCACGATATCGAAGCCGCGTGGCTGCTCTCTGAGGCGACCGAGGTCCTTGGCGACAAGGAGCTGGAGGCGACCGTTCGTCTGTGGGCGATCGAGCTCGCACGGACGACCCTGGTGCAGGCCATCGATGCCGACGGCGGGCTCGCCTTTGAAGGCCGGGGCGGTGAGGTGGTCAACGCCGACCGCGATTGGTGGTGTCAAGCCGAAGCGGTGGTGGGATTCTGGCACGTCTTCGAACTCACCGGCGAGCCGGCCTTTGCCGACGCGGCGGTCCGGATATGGCGATTCATCGACCGTCATCTGGTAGATAGGAACCGGGGTGAATGGTTCTGGCGGGTTCGGGCCGACGGTACGGTGGACGAGAACGAGCCCAAGGTCTCGGAGTGGAAGGGGCCTTACCACACGGTGCGGATGTGCCTCGAGATGGCGCGGCGCCTCGGCGACAATGCGAACGGGGAGATGCCATGAAACAGCAGGAGTTCGACGAGCGGAGGCAACAGCTCTTTCGCGACTACGAGGAGCTGGTGACGCGACCCAACGAGCCGGTTGAGAAAAACAACGGGGTCATCCAGCGCTGGACGTACCCGGTGCTGACCGCCGACCACACGCCGCCATTTTGGCGCTATGATCTCGACCCGGCGACCAACTCGCATTTCATGGAGCGAATCGGTGTCAACGCAGTCTCCAACCCCGGCGCTATCGAGCTCGGCGGCACGTTCTGCCTGATGGCGCGGGTCGAGGGCGTCGACCGCAAGAGCTTTTTCGCGGTTGCCGAGAGCACGAGCGGCGTCGATGGTTTCCGCTTCCGCGACCGCCCGGTAGTGATGCCCGAAACCTCGAACCCCGACGTCAACGTTTACGACATGCGGCTGGTTGCGCACGAGGACGGCCACATTTACGGGCTCTTCTGCACCGAGCGCAAAGATCCGGACGCGCCGCGCGGGGACCTCTCGTCGGCGGTCGCCCAGTGCGGCATTGCCCGCACCGCCGACCTCGAAACCTGGCAGCGCCTGGCCGATCTGAAGACGCGCTCGCCGCAGCAGCGCAACGTCGTCCTCCACCCTGAGTTCATCGACGGCAAGTACGCTTTCTACACCCGTCCCCAGGATGGGTTCATCGAGGCCGGGTCCGGCGGCGGTATCGGTTGGGGGCTGTCGGAAAGCATCGAAGAGGCGGTGATCGACGACGAGATCATCGTTCACGACCGCAAGTACCACACCATCACCGAGGTCAAGAACGGGCTCGGCCCAGCCCCGGTCAGAACCGGCGAAGGCTGGCTGCAGCTGGCGCACGGGGTCCGCGGTACCGCATCGGGACTGCGCTACGTGCTCTACGCCTTCATGACCGACCTCGAAGAACCATGGCATGTGATCCATGAACCCGGCGGCTACCTGCTCGCTCCGCAGGGCGAGGAGTACATCGGCGACGTCATGAACGTGACCTTCTCCTGCGGCTGGATCGCCCGCGCGGATGGCGAGCTCCTCATCTACTACGCGTCGTCGGACACCCGCTGTCACGTCGCGACGACGACGATCGAGCGACTGGTCGACTATTGCAGGAACACTCCGTCCGACCCGCTGCGCTCCGCCGACTGCGTCAAACAAAGGGTCGACCTCATCGACAAAAACCTCAAGCTGATGGGAGGTGCGTGATGAAGAGGGTCGCTCTCGCGCTGATCCCGATGCTCCTGAGCGTGGCCGCGACCGTTCACGCCCAGAAGTTCGAGGACCTGGCCCAGACACCGCCGATGGGGTGGAACAGCTGGAACCACTTTGGATGCGATGTCACCGAACAGCTGATCCGTGAAACCGCCGACGCAATGGTGAGCTCGGGCATGCGCGGCGCCGGATACCGTTACGTCAACATCGACGACTGCTGGCACGGCGAACGCGACGCAGACGGTTTCATCCAACCCGACCCGGAGCGGTTTCCCTCGGGCATGAAGGCGCTCGCCGACTATGTCCACTCCAGGGGCCTCAAGCTCGGTATCTACTCCGACGCCGGTTGGGAGACCTGCGCCGCCCAGCCGGGGAGTCGTGGTTACGAGTACCAGGACGCCCTCACCTACGCACGTTGGGGCATCGACTACCTCAAGTACGACTGGTGCAACATTGCGGGCCTCAACGCCGAAGGCGCCTATCAGACGATGGCGAGAGCGATCGCTGCAGCGGGCCGGCCGGTGGTCTTCAGCCTCTGTGAGTGGGGCTCCAACCGGCCCTGGGAATGGGCTCGAGAAATCGGCCATCTGTGGCGCACCACCGGCGACATCACTGCGTGCTGGGATTGCGAGGTCGATCACGGCAGCTGGTCGTCGTGGGGCGTGCTGCGCATCCTCGACCTGCAGGATGGTTTGCGCATCCACGCCGGACCCGGTCACTGGAACGATCCCGACATGATGGAGGTCGGCAACGGCATGAGCGAGAGCGAGGATCGGGGCCACTTCTCGATGTGGGCGATGCTTGCCGCGCCGATGATCGCCGGCAACGACCTCCGGACCATGTCCGAGGAAACGCGCCGGATTCTCACCAACTCCGAGGTGATCGCGGTCAACCAGGACGCGCTCGGCATCCAGGGCTTCAAGTATTCCGACGATGGCGATCTCGAGATCTGGTTCAAACCGCTCGCCGAAGAGGACTGGGCGGTGTGCATTCTCAACCGGGGTCCCTCGGCTCGGAAGGTGGAGTTCACCTGGCAGGGCGAACCGGTCGCCGACGATTTTTCTGGCAGAGAGACTCTTTTTAAGGCGAGGCTCTATCGAATCCGGGATCTGTGGTCTGGAGACGATCTGGGCACCACGCGGCAGACTCTCGAAGCAGAGGTCCCAGAGCACGACGTTTTGATGATGCGCCTCACCCGGCTTCTCGAGCCCGGCGAGTGACGGAGACGACCCCATGCGGATAACCTTCATCCTGACGACCCTGATGGCCCTTGCCCAACCCGCGGCAGCAAAGCTCACGGTGGGCGAACTCTTCGGTGACGGGATGGTGTTGCAACGCGATGCCACCGTCCCTGTCTGGGGAACGGCGCCGTCCGGAATGCACATCACCGTTGCCATCGCCAATCGCACAGCCAAAGCCCAAGCCGACGCGAGGGGCCGCTGGCGGGCGGAGCTTCAGCCGATGGCGGCCGGTGGGCCGTACGAGCTGACGATCACGAGTGACGGCCAGGATCTGAGCTTCGCCAACGTGCTGGTAGGCGACGTCTGGATCTGCTCCGGCCAGTCCAACATGGAATGGACGGTGGCGGATTCGATGAAAGCAGCGCAGGAGATCGCAGCGGCCCACGATCCCGCGATCCGCCAGTTCAAGGTCCCCAGATCATGGGCCGAAGAGCCGGAGACCTCGCTCGCCGGAGGATCGTGGGAGCCCGCCGATCCTGAGCACGTTGGCGCATTCACTGCGGTGGGTTACTTCTTCGCCCGCGAGCTACGTCGTCACCACGACGTGCCCATCGGCCTCATCAACACCACCTGGGGCGGCAGCCGCATCGAGCCCTGGATGAGCGCCGGTTCGCTCGGTCTTGATGCAGACGGTGTGGCCCGGATTCTTGCCACCGAAGAGGTCGACGAACTGGAGACCCTTCACGCGATTCGCGCACGCATCGGCGACCTGCCCGACACCGACCACGGCCTCGTCGACGGGCTGGCGCTGTGGGCCGATTCAGAACTCGACGACTCGGGATGGCAAAAGACGAGCGCGGCGTCAGTGTGGGAGGACCAGGGCTGGGAGGGCATGGACGGCGTCGCCTGGTACCGCACCACGTTCACCCTCACGGCCGAGGAGGCGCAGACGGAGGTCCTTCTCGGTCTCGGGACGATTGACGATTCCGACATTACCTGGGTCAACGGACACGAGGTGGGCCGGACGATGCTGGCCTGGAACAAACCGCGGGTTTACGCCGTGCATCCGGCCACTTTGAAAGAGGGACGCAACGTCATCGCCGTGCGGGTCGAGGACACCGGTGGCGGCGGTGGTCTTTATGGTGATTCCGATCAGCGGTACGTCGAGATCGCCGGAACCAAGCGTCCACTCGCCGGCCCCTGGCGCTTCCAGGTCGGTCTGGTCACGATCAACACCGACTACCGGAAAAACCAGGTACCGACGGTGCTCTACAACAAGATGGTGCACCCGTTGCTGCCCTACCCGGTCGCCGGCTTCATCTGGTACCAAGGCGAATCCAACGCTGGTCGCGATGACGCCCTCGCCTACCGCTTGCTGTTTGCGACGATGATTCAGGAGTGGCGTGCGGGTTGGGGGCTGGGCGAGCTGCCGTTCCTTTGGGTGCAGCTTGCCAACTACATGGCCGCGGCCGACCAGCCCGGCGACAGCGACTGGGCCGTGCTCCGCGAATCACAGTCGGCGGCGTTGACCCTCCCGAAGACCGCGCAAGCGGTGATCATTGACATCGGTGAGGCTGACGACATCCACCCGCGAAACAAGCAAGAGGTCGGCCGTCGTCTGGCATTGGCGGCGCGCGGGGTCGCGTACGGAGAAGAGATCGTTTTCTCCGGTCCCGTGTACCGCTCGCACGTGGTGCGGGACGGCCGCGTGATCATCGACTTCGATCACGTCGGCGGCGGGCTGGTAGCCAGGGGGAACGCGGAAGGGAAGCTGGCGGAGTTCGCCATCGCCGGAGCCGACCGACACTTTGTGTGGGCCGAAGCGATCATTGAAGACAACAGGGTGGTGGTGTGGAGCGACGAAGTTCAAGAGCCGGTGGCGGTGCGCTACGCCTGGGCCGACAACCCTGACGGAGCGAATCTCTACAACGCGGAAGATCTCCCTGCATCACCGTTCCGCACGGATTCCTGGTAGAAAGGAGGATGGCTCATGCGCGTTCTGTTCATCGGCGGAACCGGCACCATCAGCTCGGCCTGCACTCGACTCGCAGCGGAGCGCGGGATCGAGCTCTACGTTCTGAACCGGGGCCACAGCTGGCGGCCGATCCCCGATGAGGTCACCCGCCTCATGGGAGACATTCGTGACCCGGCGTCTGCCGTAAGCGCGATCGGCAAGCTCAAGTTCGACGCAGTCGTCGACTGGGTGGCCTTCACCCCCGAGCATGTCGAGACCGACCTCGAGCTGTTCCGGGACCGTACGGGCCACTACTTCTTCATCAGCTCGGCGTCCGCCTACCAGACGCCGCCAACCAGCTTGCCGGTGACCGAGTCGACAATCCTCGACAACCCGATCTGGCAGTACTCGCGCGACAAAATCGCGTGTGAGGAAAGGCTCGTCCGCGCCTACCGCGAGGAGCACTTCCCCTCCACCATCGTCCGCCCGTCCCACACCTACGACTGTTCTCTGCCACCCCCGCGCGGGGGGTGGACGGCGGTCGACCGTATGCGCCGCGGAGAGCCGGTGGTGGTTCACGGCGACGGCTCGAGCGTCTGGACCCTGACCCACCACCGCGACTTCGCCAAAGGCCTCATCGGACTCCTGGGTCGCGAGGACGCCATCGGCGAATCCTTCCACATCACTTCTGACGAATGGCTGAACTGGGACCGGATCAACCAGATCCTGGCGCGGGCGGCCGGCACCACCGCCGAGATCGTTCACGTACCGTCAGAAGTCATCCACCGCTACGATCGCAGATGGGGGGAGAGCCTGCTCGGTGACAAGACCCACAGCAAGATCTTCGACAACTCCAAGATCAAGCGCTTTGTCCCCGACTTCAGAGCGACAATTCCCTTTTCACGGGGCGCCGAGGAGATCGTCACCTGGTTCGACACCGACCCATCACGCAAGATCATCGATGAAGAGCTCGACCAGACGATGACTCGGATCATCGCCGACTGGCGACAAGCGTTCCCCGTCTGAGGTTATGGTCCAGTGGGACCCTGGGCGTGTGGGAATTCCTCATTCCTCATTCCTCATTTCAAATCGTCGGCGTCTCGCTGCCGCCGCAGACCGGAATGAAGGCACCGGTGATGAACTCCGCGAGTTCCGATGCGAGAAATGAGACCGCGTTGGCGACGTCCTGATCGGTCCCCCGAGATCGATCTTCGTGACCATGGTCCACCTCACTCGATCGACGGATCTTCGGGCAAGCCCAGCTCACGGTAGAGTTCGCGTCGTCCCGCCTTGTCGTTGTCGAGGATCGTCCGCGCATAGCGAGCCACCTCTTCGGCCTGCGCCCGCGGTACCACCACCACGCCGTCGCCATCCGCAACGATGACGTCGCCTGGAATAACGAGTACGCCGCCGCAGACGATCGGCCGGTTGACTGACTCGATCTCGTTGCGGCCCGGCCGGATCCCGCGGCCGACGCCCCGAAAGTAGAGGGGCACACCCTCGGTCTCGATTTCGTCGGTGTCGCGGGCGGTAGCGTTGGTCACCACCCCGACCATCCCACGCTTCTTCCAGGCCAGGATGTTGTACGACCCGATCGAGCCCACGTCGACGGAGTTCGCGTCGTCGAGGACCAGCGCCGAGCCCGGACGAAGCAGGGCGTCAAGGGCTCCGGGGAGATCTTCGAGTACCACTCCCCGACCCACTCGTCGAAGTCCCCGATCGACATCTTTCCCGGGGAAGGACGGTTGGTCGGCACGTAGCGCGCGGTGACGGCGATACCGATGAAACGGTGGCGGTAGGTCTCGGAGTCCTTCCACAGAGGATGAATTGCCGGGTCCATCAGCCCCGTGTTAGGGAGCCCGACGGCGGCGTCCATGCCGTCCGAGACGTCGGCGACCCGCAGCCCGTCAAAGAGCGTCAGCAGCTTCTGATCCTCCTCGGCCGTGAAGACCGGCGTCTTGATGAAGCTTTTGCCGGTTTGCAGTTCTTCGATCGCCGCACCATCCGGCGCCGTCTGGGCCGCTGAGGCGACCGCCATGAACACTGTCAAAACCGCGAAGATGGCTCGCATGGTGACCTCCTGGTCATTCTTCGATATTGAAAAGCAGCCGGGGCGCGTCGGCTTCACGTGTGGAGAAGGACGCGTTGATCGAGCCCAACGGCGTGACGGCGATGCCGAGTGTTCGACCATCGGCCAGTCGTTGAAGAACGGGGCGCGAAATCGTGAACCAGGTCTTCGCACCCGCGGTCTCGGTCACCGGCCAATCGATGATCATCTGCGAATTGAAAACCTCTTCGAACGCCTCTCTCCGCAACAGGCTGGCGACCGTCACCGTATTCCGCCGCCACGATGGGTCGCCGGCAAGGATTTCCACCACCCGGACGAGCCCGAAGTCCTTCATTTCCTCTTTATTTCGCTGGACCGAGTGGGTCGTCAGTTCCAGGAGGCCGTGGTCCGCCACCCGTCGACCCTGAAACACGTCGAGGTTCCAGCGGAGGATCACCCACATCGTCCCGCCGACCGTCAGCAGGCGGCGCCTCGACCCACCCTCGAGCACGGACCACCCACCCAGGTTGACGTCCGGATTCGCCACATCGATGATCGCGCTCTCAGCCGCCGGGATCGCGTGCTCGAAGGTGCCGGGATCCGGAACTGGTGGATGGTAGGGCAACGGCTCGCCGAGGTCGGGTCCCACCCGCGCCGCTTCCACGACATCGACCTTGAACGAGTCGATATCGACCCGGTAGCGGCCGAGCCCCCAGTCCATCAGCGCCATCTGTGCGAAGACCGTGTCGCCCGTCTCGACCGGAAAGTCCCTGGTCGTCATGCTGATGGTGTACCAGGTCTCCGCTTCGGGAATGTCGAACTCCATGAGGTGGCTGTGAAAGTCGGTCGTGCGTTGGGTGTTGACGTGAAGGTTGACCCGCCGCGGGGCGTGGCTGGATCGGATCCTCGCCTCCACCCGCAGCTCCCAGCCGGGCAGGGCCAGCGTTTCCAGGTCCATCTCTTGCGAAACCTTGTGCTTGATCAGCGCCCACCAGATATTGCGGCGGTCGCGGGTGGCATCGACCAGGATCGAGGCGTAACCCTCCGCCGTGCTCCGGAAATCGATCGTCGCCTTGCCGTCACCCGTGAAGAAGGACCAGCCCTCGAGACCGCTCTGATCGACCCGCAACACGGGATCGTCAAAGGTTTCGAGGAACTGCGCATCGGCAGAAATGGCGCAGGTCAGCAAAAATATCGACCAGATCACGAACCCAGAGGTGCTCTTCATGACCTGCATTCTCCCCCTGCCTCAGTGCGCTGTCGACCGTAGTAGACTCCGCGCGGAGGCAGCAGATGCGATTCGGACACTTCGACGACGAGGCGCGAGAGTACGTCATCGCCACGCCGCGCACGCCCTATCCGTGGATCAACTACCTCGGAACCGAGGAGTTTTTTTCGTTGATCTCGCACACCGGCGGCGGCTACTGCTTCTATCGCGACGCCCGCTTCCGGCGGCTGCTGCGCTATCGCTACAACAACAGCCCGACCGACGTCGGTGGTCGGGCGTTCTACATCCGTGACGGCGACGATGTGTGGTCGCCGGCCTGGATGCCGATAAAGCCGAAGCTCGACTCATTCGAGTGCCGCCACGGACTGGGAACGACGAAGATCCGGGGCTCGAGGAACGGTGTGACCGCCGAGATGTTCTATCTGGTGCCGCTGGGGGAGACCGCTGAGGTCTGCCGGCTCACTCTGACAAACGATTCAAAGACGCCGAAAGCGCTCAAAGTCTTCAGCTTTGTCGAGTTCTGCCTGTGGAACGCGTGGGACGACCAGACCAACTTCCAGCGCAACTTCTCGACCGGCGAGGTCGAGGTCGAGGGCAGCACCATCTATCACGTGACCGAGTACCGCGAGCGGCGCAATCACTACGCCGTCTTCGGCGTCAACGCGCCTATCGCCGGCTTTGACACCGACCGCGAGACCTTCATCGGCCTCTACAACGGTCTCCACGAACCTGAGGTTGTGCTGACCGGCAGCCCGCGCAACTCCACCGCCTCAGGCTGGGCGCCGATCGGATCCCACTGTCTCGAGGTCTCGATCGCGCCGGGCGAAGGCCGGGACTTCGTTTTCGTCCTCGGTTACGTCGAGAACCCGGTCGACGACAAGTGGGAGAAGCCGGGAGAGGTCAACAAGGAGCCGGCGCGCGCCCTGATGTCACGATTCAGCGACTCTGCGCAGGTCGAAGCCGCGGTCGCCAAGCTGCGCGACTACTGGTCATCACTGCTGGGAACCTACGTACTCGAGTCGCCCGACGAACGACTCAACCGGATGGTCAACACCTGGAATCCCTACCAGTGCATGGTGACCTTCAATCAATCGCGCAGCGCCTCCTACTTCGAGAGCGGTATCGGCCGCGGCATGGGCTTTCGCGACTCCAACCAGGACCTTCTCGGTTTTGTCCACCTGATCCCGGAACGGGCCCGGCAGCGGATCCTCGACATCGCCGCCACCCAGTTTTCGGACGGCAGCGCCTATCACCAGTACCAGCCGCTGACCAAACGCGGCAACCACGATATCGGCTCGGGCTTCAATGACGACCCGCTGTGGCTGATCGTCGGTGTCGCCGCCTACATCAAGGAAACCGGAGATTTCGAGATCCTGTCGGAGGAGGTGCCGTTCGACAACGACGAGGCCAACACCGCCTCGCTCTTCGAGCACCTGCGTCGATCTTTCCACTTCACCTTGGAGAACCTCGGTCCGCACGGGCTGCCGCTGATCGGCCGCGCCGACTGGAACGACTGCCTCAACCTCAACTGCTTTTCGGAGACCCCGGATGAGCCCTACCAGACCACCGCCAACCGCGAGGGCCGAACCGCCGAGTCGGTCTTCATCGCCGGCCAGTTCGTCTATACGGCGTCCGACTACGCCGCCCTCGCAGATCACATGGGTTTCACGGAAGAAGCGACGGCGGCCCGCGAGCACGCAGCCAGCATGAAGGAAGCAATCCTCGAGCACGGTTGGGATGGCGATTGGTTCCTCCGTGCCTACGACTTCTTTGGCCACAAGGTCGGCAGCCATGAGTGCGAGGACGGCCAGATATTTATCGAGCCCCAGGGCTTCTGCGTCATGGCCGGGGTTGGCGTCGAGGATGGGAAGGCGTTGCGGGCCCTCGATTCGGTCGCAGAGAGACTCGCTACGCCCTACGGCATCGTCCTCAACCAGCCGGCCTACTCGGGCTACCACGTCGAGCTCGGTGAGATCTCATCCTACCCGCCCGGTTACAAAGAGAACGCGGGTATCTTCTGCCACAACAACCCGTGGGTGATGATCGCCGAGACCCGGGTTGGGCGCGGCGACCGCGCCTTCGACTACTACAAACGGATCGCGCCGGCCTACCTCGAAGAGATCTCTGAGATTCACCGTACCGAGCCCTACGTCTATTCGCAGATGGTCGCGGGCCGGGACGCGGTTCGCGAGGGCGAGGCCAAGAACTCCTGGCTGACCGGCACCGCCGCCTGGAACTACGTCGCCATCGCCCACCACATGTTGGGGGTCCGCCCCGAGCTCGACGGACTCAGGGTGTCGCCGCGCATCGGCGCCGAGGTCCCGAGCTTCAGCGTCACCAGGAAGTGCCGCGGTGCCGTCTACCGTATCCGCGTCGTGAACTCGCTGGCGCACGATGAGCCGAGGCTGGTTGTCGATGGCACGGCAATCGAAGGCACTCTGGTGTCGTACGCCGCCGCCGGCGCCACCGTTGATGTGGAGTGTGAAACCTGATGAGTGACCAGTAACCAGTACCCAGAACCGCC
>Ga0307425_1001559_pt1 | contig 13587 bp, 14 predicted proteins | sample SalMarWE160330MG_FD_202152 | JGI IMG/M metagenome (GOLD analysis project Ga0307425, IMG submission 202152) | Salt marsh sediment microbial communities from the Plum Island Ecosystem LTER, Massachusetts, United States - WE1603-30 | ecosystem: Environmental > Aquatic > Marine > Intertidal zone >... | reverse complement strand
ATGTTCAGATCGTTTCTTTTTTCTTCCGTCATGGTAAGTAATATTTTACATTTTTTTTATTTCAACGATACGGGTCGGGGGCAATTCTGCGTTCCTGCGTTTTGTTTCCCGGATCATGTTCCCGGCCAGCTCTTCGAATGCCTTTGCCACGGCCGATCCTTCATTGAGGACCTCGGGTTTACCCTCGTCGCCTCCTTCGCATATGCTCTCAACGATGGGGATCTGTCCCAGTACCGGCACCTTCAGTTTCTCCGCGAGTTTTATCCCTCCGCCATTTCCAAAGATGTAATACCTGTTTTCAGGCAGCTCGGCAGGGGTGAACCAGGCCATGTTTTCCACCAGTCCCAGTACAGGCACATTGATCTTGTCCCCCCGGAACATATTGATGCCTTTCAGGGCATCCGCCAGGGCCACCTGCTGAGGGGTCGTAACAATGACCACCCCGGTAACCGGCACTTCCTGTACCATGGTCAGATGGATGTCGCTGGTACCCGGAGGCAGGTCGATGAACAGGAAATCCAGTTCTCCCCAGCTGGTCTGGCTCATGAACTGCCTCAGGGCATTGGTCGCCATGGGACCCCTCCAGACCAAGGCATCCTCCGGGTCCACAAAAAAACCGATGGAAAGAAGCTTTACCCCGTAACTTTCGAGCGGGATGATCATTTCCTTGCCATCCACCAGTTCAACCGAGGGACGGCGGTTTTCGGCCTTCAGCATTTTCGGGATGGAAGGCCCGTATATGTCCGCATCGATGAGCCCGACCCGGTATCCCGCCCTCGCGGTTGCAACGGCCAGGTTCACTGCAACGGTGGATTTGCCAACGCCTCCCTTGCCCGATGCCACGGCGATGATGTTCTCAACGTCCGGGAGGATCTGTCGGGATTCGATCACCTGCCTGGCCTTGATTTCTATATTTCCTTCCACCTCAACCTTCGGGTCAAGGTATTTTTTCAGGGCCTTGACACAGGCCTTGCGGACCGATGAGATCACCGGGTCGTTTGAGCGATCGAAAACAATAGTAAACCCGAGTTTTTGGTCCTCCGACCATATGTCGCTTATCAGTCCCAGTTCAACAATATTCCGGTCTTTCCCTGGATATTGGACCTTCTGCAATGCCGCCAGCACCTGTTCCTCCGAGAATGGCATGATCGTGAATAATATAATGGAATAAAAATGAGCTATAAAGATACGGATTTTTAATTAGATTAATTCCGTATTGGGATCCCAGAAAAGGGTCCGGAAATGGACCACGCAATCCTCTTCCACTTCGATGCCTTCGCTCTCGAGCAGTTCCTGCATAACTCGCGAACCTCTGAAATGGTGTTTCCCGGTCAGCATCCCGATCCGGTTGATCACCCGGTGGGCGGGCACGTATTCCTGCTGGGTATGCGAACCGTTCATGGCCCATCCCACCATCCGGGCGGACTGGGGAGAACCGATGTACCGGGCAATGGCACCGTAGGTGGTCACCCGTCCCGGGGGTACCATCCTTACAACCTCGTAGACCCGGAGGAAAAAATCCTTATTCTCCGTTCCCTTCCCCTTTTTTCCCGTTCGCTTCCCTTTGTTTGATGTATACATCATGACAATTGCTTTTGCATTACAACCGGCTCAGGGCCCCGGTATGACTGAATCAAAAACTGTTCTTCATTTTTCTGCTTCCGGTTCAGGTTCCCCGATTGTTATATCCGCCGGCAGTTCAAATTCCAGGTAATGGATGGGAAGTCCCTTTTCGATGAACTGCTTTTCATAGTAGGTCTGTATCCCGAAACCCGCGGCTGGTTTTTCACTTCCGTAAAGATCCGCGGTTGCGGCACGCAGCGGCAATGAATTCATTTCAACCAATTCGAGGGTATAATGGTACAGCACCGGGTTATCCGTTTTCAGGTGGAGGAGTCCCCTGTCTTTCAGGAACTCCCTGTAAGAGTTCAGGAAATGGGGCGCGGTCAGCCGTTTTTTATTTCTTCGTTTCTTCAGCTGCGGGTCCGGGAAGGTCAGCCAGATCTCGTCTATCTCATCCTTGCCAAAGAAGGAATTGATGAATTCAATGCGGGTCCGGATGAAGGTAACATTCGGGATCCTTTCCTCCTGTGCCTGCCGGGCGCCGGTCCAGATCCTTGCCCCCTTGATGTCGATGCCGATAAAATTCCTCGCGGGAAACATGCGTGCCAGTCCCACGCTGTACTCCCCCTTGCCGCAGCCAAGTTCGAGCGTAATGGGATGGCCGTTCCTGAAATGATCCCTGCCCCATTTTCCCTTAAGCCTGAAGTCCTTCCCGAAAACCTCCTGGAACGGGGGCTGGAAGACGTTTGGGAACATCTCCATCTCTTTAAACTTGCTGATTTTGCCCTTGCCCACTAATCCGCTTTTTCCACCCGCAGTCCCACATCAAAAATAAACGGAAGTTTGTCCATCCGCATGGCCTGCTGGTAATCGAAGCTGTAGGTCCCCCGCTGTGCAAACCGGACATTCTCCTTGTACAGCTGCTGAAGATCCCAGATGTCGCCCAGGCCGCTACCTTTCCACTTGCCCTTTTCGTCGGCGAGGATGATCTGTACCGTGTCCCTGATGGAATGCCCCGACGGAGCGGTTGTGGTGATGAACAGGTAGAGGTTGCTCATGGGATACAGGCTGGCATTTCGGACGTTGACGTACAGGTTATGGGGACTGATGGTATCCTCCACCGGTACTTCAAAGTGTACGATATGGTCGCTGTACCAGATCCCGTCAGGGATCCTGATGTTCTTTTCGTAAACCCTTGACGGATCACAGGATGTCAGGACGGTGATGCCGACCAGGAGCAGGATGAACAGGGCTGAGCCCGGGAGGGTGTGAATGCGGGTCCACGGGAAGGAATTTATGGGGGCCCCCGGGAGGGGATGTACGGGAGACTCCGGGAGGGGATGTACGGGAGACTCCGGATGATTCATTAACGGATGTCTCATGGTCTTTCGGGATTCCTTTTTTGCTTTTTCCTTTTCTTTTTGCCTTTCGGCTGTCTTGAATCAAACCTGTGGAGGTCGTCCTTAACAATGTCGTTCTGGAAATCGAGTTTATGGGTTCTGCCGAAGTCTCCATCCTGTAAAGCCTTTACCTTCTTCCCTTCCCCGTTGAGACGGATGATCTCCCTGACCCGTTCGACCGGGACCGGGATCATGTTGGAGGCATTGTCCTTTTGAAATCCATACCAGTAAAGTCCCCTGTAAATATCGGTCTTCTGGTGGTAGGCAGGCCCGTCCTCCGTTTCCAGGACGGTGCTCCGGTCCGGGAAATCCTTCTGGGCATCCAGGTAGGAGTTCAGCTCATAATTCAGGCAGCATTTGAGTTTCCCGCACTGGCCGGCAAGTTTCTGTGGATTCAGCGATACTTCCTGGTAACGGGCGGCATTGGTGGTCACCGAAACAAAATTGGTCATCCAGCTTGCACAGCACAATTCCCTGCCGCAGGAACCGATTCCACCGATCCTTCCGGCTTCCTGCCTGGCCCCGATCTGCCTCATTTCGATGCGTACCTTGAAAGCATCGGCCAGGACCTTGATCAGTTCCCTGAAATCGACCCGTTCATCGGCTATGTAATAAAAAATGGCCTTGGTCCGGTCACCCTGGTATTCGACGTCCCCTATTTTCATGTCCAGTTTCAGGTCCTCGGCGATCTTCCTGGAACGCATCATGGTATCGTGTTCAAGGTCGATCGACTCCTGCCATTTTTCTATGTCAGCCGGTTTGGCTTTCCTGTAGGCCTTTTTGAGATCCTCCGAATCCGGATCGATCCCGTATTTGTAAAGTTGCCGGAGAACCAGTTCCCCGGTCAGTGAAACCACGCCGATATCATGTCCCGGGGATGCTTCCACGGCGACGATATCCCCGGCATTAAACCGGATTTCATGCACATTCCTGTAAAATCCCTTGCGGGTATTCTTGAAACGGACTTCGATGATGCCGGAAAACTGCTGTTCCCTGGGTATGTCTTCCAGCCAGTCGTGGATGGCGAGCTTGCTGCATCCGCAATTGACCCGGTAGGGCATATCAGGCAGGTCCCCCCTGTTGTCACATATGTGTCCGCTGTCCCTCATGAAGGCAAAAATAAGAATTTTCCGCCGACCCTGATCTTACCGGATCAGCTTTACCAGGGAAAGGGCAAAATCGAGCAGGACGATCCGGGCATACGCATTGGCTTCAATGTGCGTGCAGGCATCTTCAAGCTCTTTGACTATGGCCGGGGCATTGCCATCGTGAATGAAGGCTGAGAACCTGCCTGAGAAATCGGATTCAGGGAGACTCATACGTACCAGTCCCCGCTGCTGCATATTCAGCAGGTAATTCTCCCTGACCATCCGGAGGGCATAGATCAGGAAAGCTTTCTGCCTTTCCCTTCCCAGGGTTGAAATTTCTTCCACCCAGTCAAATATTTCCTGGAATTTCCTGCTGTAAGAAAGGCGCATGATGCGAATGAAAAGTTCCAGCTGGTATTCCGATTCCTCGCTCCCGGTCAGGATTTCAACGGCCGTGTTGTAGTCCCCCCCAGCCAGGAGCACCGCATTTTTTAACCCGGCCTCATCGCCGGTGAAGGTCTTCTGCAGGGCCGCCAGCAGGTCTGCGTCTGCCAGGCGCGGTACCCGGATCAGCTGTGCCCTTGACAGGACCGTGGGTAAAAGCTGTTCGGGATGCTCCGAGATAAGCAGGAAGACCGTAAGGGGAGGCGGTTCCTCGATCATCTTGAGCAGCTTATTTGAGGCCTGTGCATTCATTTTCTCCGGCATCCAGACGACCATGACCTTATGGCTTGATTCAAAAGCTTTCAGGTTGAGCTTCCGCTGGATTGCTTCGCTCTCAAACTTATTAATGATGCCCTGTTTGTTCTCCGGTCCCATGCAAGCATACCACTGCTGAAGCGTCATTAAGGGGTTTTCGAGCAGGGCTTTCCGCCATTCCCCGATGAATTCATCGCTGATCGGGTCTTTGATCACCGTTCTGGTGGTGAAAACCGGAAAGGCAAAATGAAGATCCGGGTGCACCAGTTTATCGTATTTTATGCAGGAGGGACATTTGCCGCAGGAATCCCCTGCCTGGCGTTCCGTGCAGGAAAGGTAGGTGGCATAGGCCAGGGCAAGGGGCAGGGTCCCCGCACCCGGAGTCCCGTGGAACAATTGTGCATGGGGAATCCGTCCTTCTTTGACGGACTGGACCAGCCGCTGCTTTAAATCATTATGTCCGGCAACCGATGAGAAGCGCAAAATTCTAGATTAGGTAAGCAGATTAAGGGTAAAATTAAAATACTTTTTTAACTTTGGCGAACCAAAAAACCCAAACCTGTTGTAAACTATGCAAACAATTGATAATTATAATTTTAAGGGAAAGAAAGCCATCGTCAGGGTGGACTTCAACGTCCCCCTGAACGAGTCCCTCGAGGTAACCGACGATTCCCGGATCAAGGCAGCCCTTCCTACCATTAATAAGATCACCGGCAGCGGGGGATCCGCCATTCTCATGTCCCACCTCGGCCGGCCGAAGGAAGGCCCCGAGGAGAAGTTTTCGCTGAAACATGTGGTCCCCGTACTTTCCGGTCTGCTTGGCAGGACGGTTAAATTTGCACCGGACTGCATCGGTGCGGCAACCCTGGAGATGAAAAAATCCCTTCAGCCCGGAGAAGTGCTGCTCCTGGAAAACCTGCGCTTCTACAAGGAAGAAGAAAAAGGCGACAAAGAATTTGCAGGCAGGCTGGCCGAAGGGGCGGACGTTTACGTGAACGATGCCTTCGGCACAGCTCACAGGGCCCATGCATCCACCACCATCGTGGCGGAATTTTTCCCCGGCAAAAGCATGTTCGGATACCTGATCGTAAGCGAGCTCGCATGCATGGACAGGATCCTGCATGAATCCGAGAAACCTTTTACCGCCGTCATGGGCGGGGCAAAGGTTTCGGACAAGATCCTGATTATCAAGAACCTGATGGACCTGTGCGACAACCTGATCATTGGGGGTGGCATGACCTATACCTTCATCAGGGCAATGGGCGGGAAAACCGGGGCTTCGCTCTGCGAGGAGGACAAGCTTGAACTTGCCCGGGAGCTTATGGAAAAAGCAAAATCCGGGGGTGTAAACCTGCTGCTCCCCGTCGACAACGTGGTGGCCGACAAGTTTGATAACGCTGCCAGCACCCATATCACGGCCGTGGACGAGGTACCGGAGGGCTGGATGGGACTGGACATCGGTCCCGATACAATCAAACTGTTCTCTGAAACCATTGCCGGATCAAAAACCATTCTCTGGAACGGTCCCATGGGCGTGTTCGAAATGGAGAACTTCCAGGAGGGGACCCGCAGGATTGCCGAGGCCATTGCAACGGCAACTTCAAAAGGGGCATTCAGCCTGGTAGGCGGGGGGGATTCCGTTGCCGCCGTCAACAAGTACAAGCTCCATGACCGGGTGAGCTATGTTTCGACCGGTGGGGGTGCCATGCTCGAGTACATCGAAGGCAAGGAACTGCCCGGCATCAAGGCCATCCGGGGATAAGATCCACCATACATACTGAAGGCATTATCATTTCGTCGCTGATTTTCATGCAGATAACACGAAAAATAGGCTCCTAAATTGATAATGCCTTCAGTTTATTCCATCCACCCTCCCAAATTAACCTGATCAGCCTCGTGGTTCCTTACATTCTCGCGGGAGTTTTATAATTTTAACCCATGAAGATGCCTTCGAAAGACCGGATCTTTAAGGTTTCCGGGGAGGACGAATTCCGCTGCCTCGCCATGGATGTATTCCGTTACCAGGCCGGGGAAAATCCCCTTTATAACCGCTACATAAGGATGCTTGGGAAAGCGCCTGAGAGCGTCAGGGAACCGGAGGAAATACCTTTCTTCCCCGTAGAATTTTTCAGGGAGCACAGGGTGATCACGGGGAAAGGGGAGCCTCAGCTCGTTTTCGAAAGCAGCGGCACGACCTCCAGCCAGGCCAGCAGGCATTTTGTTCTCGAGGAGGAAATTTACCGCGAAAGTTACTTACGGGGTTTCAGGCTTTTTTTCGGTTCCCCCTCAGATTATTGCATCCTTGCCCTGATGCCTTCCTATCCCGATAGAATGCATTCCTCACTTGTTTACATGGCAGGGGGACTGATACGGCTCAGCGGGCAAACCGGGGGCGGTTTTTACCTTGACAGGCCAGGGGAACTGCTGGAATGTATCCGGGAACTCGAGGATTCAGGCCGGCGCTACCTGCTGCTGGGTTTGAGCTTCGCCCTGGCCGACCTGGCGGAAAGCCATCCCATGAAACTGAAGCATGCAATGGTGATGGAAACCGGGGGAATGAAGGGCCACCGCAAGGAAATGACCAGGGAGGAACTGCACGGTTTGCTGAAACAGGCATTTGGACTGAGCCGCGTTTATTCTGAATACGGGATGACGGAACTGCTCTCCCAGGCCTGGTCCACCGCAGACGGGATATTCCACTGTCCCCCCTGGATGAGGATCATGATACGCGACCCGTATGATCCCCTGTCTCCCATGGCCAGGGAAAGCTCCGGCGGCATTAACATCATCGACCTTGCCAATATCCGCTCCTGTTCCTTCATAGCCACCCAGGATATCGGACGGCTGACCCCGGATGGGGGATTTGAGGTGCTCGGCAGGTTTGACAGCAGCGACATTCGCGGCTGCAACCTGATGGTGGGATAAAAAACAGTCGGCCGTCCAATTCTGGCTGCAGGTTTACAACAAACCTGCCTGCCGTGATTTCGGAAGGTTTTTCACAGCCAGTTCATAGGAATGGTCGATCCATTCCTTCAGTTGCCTTTCAGTAATGCTCCCGTCCATGATTACGGTATTCCAGTGTTTCTTGTTGAAGTGATACGCGGGGATGACAGCCGTATACTGTTCCCTCAAATCAATTGCCAGTGCCGGGTCACACTTCAGGCTGATTCCCCTGCTGTCCTCGGACAGGTCGAGCAGAGCAAACATCTTTCCGGTTACTTTAAACACCAGGGCGGTATCATTGAATGGAAACCCTTCGGTGACTCCGGGTTTGGCGATGCAGTATTCACGAATTTCTTCAAAGTTCATATTTACCATTTCAGATAATCAACCTGGATGTCGATATTAATGAGGTATTCTCCATCGTCTTTTCTGATATTGGTACCTATCTCAATTTGACCATTGACGTTAAACTCCCCAAATACAACATTGCTTAAAAATATTTTATGTGGAGTGTCCCCCTGATCCTCCATAAGCTTGTATTGATCTTTGAATTCAACCATTTCCGGGGAATCATCCAGCACCATGCTGATCCCGTATTCATTCTTCCATTCACTGGCACTCTTTATCTTTGTCTTTTTACCATATGTTCTGATGAACTTCAGGAGAACTTCGGCCTCTAGAGTGTGGGATGCCCCCAGTTGGTCAGTGAACTGTAAACGGAGATTCCCTATCCTGTCAACCACATCGGGTGTATAAGAATCTGTGCATTTGAATCCGATTCCTTCACTTTCTTTGAGTTTTCTGTTAAAATGAGCCATTGCTGACAGCTCCCGTCTGTATTTGCTGTCAGGAAATCGAGCAATAAACTCTGAAAGATTCTTTTCCCGTAATTCGTACTGGAATCCCCTTCTGATGAGATAGTAGTATGCCACTTCCACCTCTTTGTCCTTACCGTTCCTTATGATCTCTTCAAGGGTTTCCTGGTTATTGATCTTTCCTATCCTTTCTTCAATTGACTCATTTGATTCATTTAAAATGACTTCCTTCCCATTTTCGTAAACTAATTTCCAGATATCCGATTTCTCAATGCTTGAGACTTTATTGTTGGTGCGCCTTATAATTACCTTATTCTCCGTAACGGATGTGATTTTCCCTTCGTAATGGTATCCGGCTAACATATATACCTCATCCTGAGCTGATAATCTCAGCGTTGCCAAAAAGAAAATCCATATACATAACAAACTTTTCATACTAGTAAAGCCATAATTTGCTTAATTTATTCTTCCAGCGATTAGTCGGAAAAATCTATTCTGATAAATACCCTATCAACAAATTTATATAAATCCTAGCCCATATTTAATTGTTACAGTGTTAATCTACTCTTGAATGGCAGAAGCTTATCACAACTTGTGATGATCTGCCAGAGTCTATAAAGCACACCCCGTGAAGCGTTTTACTCCTGGCTTAACCAATTGGTCTTAAGCAATAGAATATTTTAATCAATCTTCAAATATTCATACTAATTTTTGTAGTTTACTTCAAATATTAGTATATTCGTAATACTTTTTAGGATAGTCAATGCATATTTTACGTGATATACAAGATCAGATTCAAAAAAACCTTTTCAAAGGCAAGGTCATTATAATTTATGGAGCAAGAAGGGTTGGGAAAACTACCCTGGCAAAACAAATATTGAAGGAATATCCAGAGGGCAAGTACATAAATTGTGAACTGCTGCAGTATAAAACAGCACTGGAGACCACCAATAGCGAAAAACTTAAAGATATCATATACAACCACAAGTTAGTAGTTCTGGATGAAGCCCAATCAATCCATAATATCGGACTGGTATTAAAAATCATTACAGATACATTTCCTGAAACTCAGATCATTGCTACCGGTTCGTCCAGCTTCGATCTGGCCAGTGAAATCAGTGAACCTCTTACGGGGAGAATGAGAAAATATACGCTTTATCCGTTTTCATATAATGAAATCGTCCGGGAGTATTCATTAGCAGATCTCGAGGCTCGTTTGGATAAATTCTTGAGGTTTGGCTTGTACCCGGAGGTCTATGATAAGAACGAAGACGATTCCATCGAAGAATTAAATGAACTTGCCAGTAATTACCTGTATAAAGATGTATTGCAATATCAAAACATCAGGAAACCCAATCTTATTATTGATTTATTGCGTGCGCTTGCTTTGCAGCTCGGTTCAGAGGTATCCATCCATGAACTGGCAAGTTTGCTGAAACAGAACTCACATACTGTCTTAAGGTATATTGAATTACTTGAAAAGAGCTTTGTCATTTTCAGGCTGCGTGCTTTTACACGAAACTTAAGAAACGAAATTAGTAAAACCCAGAAGATCTACTTTTTTGATTTAGGTATTAGAAATAGCTTAATTCAAAATTTTAATCCAGTTTCCTTAAGAAATGATACGGGTGGTCTGTGGGAAAACTTTTGCATTCTGGAAAGGATGAAATTCCTTGAGAACAACAGGAAATTTGTCAATACTTACTTCTGGCGTACTTACAACCAACAGGAGATCGATTATATTGAGGAGTATGGAGGTATGCTGCATGCCTTTGAATTTAAATATGCAACAACTAAAAAGGTAACTGTTCCGAAAGCATTTAACAGTTTATACCCGAAGCACTCCTTCACTTTGATCACTGCCGATAATTTCTATCAATTATTCAGTTAAATATATCTGGTAATTCACAGAACGACTTAAGTCACAAAAACAATAAAGGAGATAACTGAAATGAAAAAGTGTAAAAACCAATCACCGTTCCCGTTGATCCTTCTTTTATTGATCACAATATCTTTTTCAGCACAGGCTCAAACTCAGGTTATAAAAATATGGCCTGACCTCGCTCCGGGTTCGGAGAACAAAGAGAATAAAGAGCAGTGGAATGAAGGTAAATCCGTCTCGAATGTTTATCAACCCGATCTTACGGTTTTTTTACCCGAGCATCACGCGGAACCGATGCCTGCGATCATTATTTTCCCGGGAGGCGGATACCGAAATGTGGTAATGGAAAAAGAAGGCTATAAAATTGCGCGATGGTTGAATGAGAATGGTATTGCAGCCTTCGTACTTAAATATCGCTTAGAATTCGATGAGGCCTTACACGACGCTCAAAGAGCGGTCCGCGTGGTACGTAATTCGGCCGGAGAATATGGCCTTGACAGAAACAAAATTGGTGTCATCGGATTTTCAGCAGGGGCTCACCTGGCGGGTAATCTGTGTATTAATAACCGGGCCTACGACAGGTATGATGACATTGATACCGTTTCCTCGAGACCGGATTTCTGGATCGGTGTTTACGGGTCATATGGAAATATTGTAGGTTCAGGAAACAGACTATCCGGCAGTAAATTCGAAGCCAGGGAGAATATTCCGCCAACATTTCTGGTCCACGCAGGCAACGATTCAAAAGTATCGGCGCTTGAAAGTGTTGAATTGTATAAATACCTTCGGGGAAAAGGCATTCCTGCCGAACTGCATGTTTATGAGCAGGGAGAGCATGGTTTTGCACTGCAAAAAGACATGGGACCGGCTGTGACCAGCACGGTTGATGCCTGGTCAGGACGCCTTTTGGAATGGCTGAAGGTGAGAGGGATCCTGTAAATAATTTGAAAATCCGTTCCATAGGATCTTCGCATTACCAAACCGTAAATGAATATTCAGTGATCGAAAAAAGAAAACTTGGAAGAAGCAACCTGGAGGTATCTTCACTCGGTCTCGGTTGCATGGGAATGAGTTTCGCGCTGGGTCCGGCTCCGGATAAGAAGGAATCAATCAAGCTGATACGCAAGGCAGTCGAGATGGGGATCACCTTTTTTGATACCGCCGAAGTATACGGCCCTTTCACCAACGAAGAGCTTGTTGGTGAAGCCCTTGTCCCGCTGCGCAGCGAGGTGGTCATCGCCACCAAGTTCGGCTTTGATAATGATTCCATTTCAAGGCTGAACAGCAGACCCGAACACATCAGGCAGGCCGTTGAAGGATCACTTAAAAGGCTAAAAACCGACTATATTGATCTTTTATATCAACATCGTGTGGATCCCGGGGTCCCGATCGAAGAGGTTGCCGGTGCAGTCAAGGATTTAATACATGAAGGTAAAGTGAATCATTTTGGCCTTTCCGAGGCCGGTGTCAGAACGATCCGCCGTGCCCACGCCGTTCAACCCGTTACCGCCCTGCAAAGTGAATATTCCCTGTGGTGGAGGGAACCTGAAGCGGAAATATTACCGGTCCTTGAAGAACTCGGCATTGGCTTTGTCCCCTTCAGTCCCCTCGGGAAAGGTTTTCTCACTGGAAAAATTACCGAGGACACAACTTTCGATCCAGGCGATTTCCGGAACACCGTTCCAAGATTTACGCTGGAAAACCGAAAAGCGAACCGAGTGCTTGTTGATCTGATCGGGCAAATTGCAGAACGGAAAAATGCCACGCCGGCTCAAATTGCCCTTGCATGGCTTCTGGCCCAAAAACACTGGATCGTGCCGATCCCGGGCACTACGAAACTTCACAGGCTCGAGGAGAATATCGGGGCTGTAAATATTGAATTGACCGGGGAAGACCTTCAGGAAATTGAAACGGTCGCTTCCGGAATAACCATACAGGGGCACCGGTATTCGGAACACAATGAAAAAATGATCGACCGGTAAGATCCGGGCATTAAGAGACCGAATTCCTGATCCTTACCGGGCCTTGACCATCAATGAGGGGAGCACCTGCCCCGGTCAAACTTTTGTTCCGGTAACCCTGCCAGAGGACCTTATCGTTTCAGTCCCAGGGACCGAAAGCATCTTCGATGTGTTCGAGCCGGTACCGGTTACCCTCGCCGGTCAGCAGGATCACATCGAACCGAACGCCCGCGTCCAGGTTCCGGTATGCCAGGTATGCTCCGGCAGCCCGGATAAGGAACCGCTGTTTGCTCCTGGGGATGTGTTCTTCCAGTCGCTCCGTCCCGATGAATTTCCGGACTTTGACTTCCACGATCACCAGCTTTCCGCCGGTTTCCGCTATGATATCGATTTCCCGGTGCCCGCTCCTCCAGTTTCGCTCCAGGATCTTCCATCCCTTTTCAAGCAGGAACTGCATGGCCTGTTCTTCCCCCTTTTTTCCAATCTCCAGGTGCCTTGCCATACCTGTCTCTTCCCCTATTCAATGTAGTTCATCCGGCAGCCACCCGGCTCCACTTCAAGGTGGACTTCACGGCCCAGGACCAGGGTAAGGTTTGGTACCTGGTGTCCTGCGGGGAAACCGAAGCAGACGGGAAAACCGTAAGGTTCCACCGTATCCCGGATGATCCCGTAAGCATTCTTGCCGAAGGGGACCTCGTTGTCGTGCATATCGGTCATTCCCCCGATAATAAGGCCATTCAGGTTTTTAAGCATGCCCGACATGCGCAGGTTGAGCATCATCCGGTCAAGGTGGTAGAGGTATTCGTCCACGTCCTCAAGAAAGAGAACGGCTCCCCGGGTGGGGATCTGGAAGGATGTTCCGGTCAGGCTGAAAAGGACCGACAGGTTACCTCCCAGCAGGAGTCCCTGGGCGTTCCCGTTCCGGTTCAGAGGGTGGGGAGGAATCTCATAATCCGTGAATTCCCCTCGCAGCGCCCGGATCAGGCTTGACAGTCCCGCTTCATCCTTCCCCTCTCCGAGTGTATAGGGCATAGGGCTGTGCAGCACAGCCATGCCGATCTTCATCAGGATCAGGTAGTGCAGGGCCGTTACATCGCTGAAGCCGGCGATCCATTTCGGCCTGCTGGCCAGTGCATTCAGGTCCACCCTGTCCAGCAGCCTGCCCGTACCGTAACCGCCCCTTGCACAGATGACGGCTTTTATTTCCGGGTCATCGAGCATCGCCTGAAGATCCGC
>Ga0307425_1001557_pt1 | contig 13604 bp, 13 predicted proteins | sample SalMarWE160330MG_FD_202152 | JGI IMG/M metagenome (GOLD analysis project Ga0307425, IMG submission 202152) | Salt marsh sediment microbial communities from the Plum Island Ecosystem LTER, Massachusetts, United States - WE1603-30 | ecosystem: Environmental > Aquatic > Marine > Intertidal zone >... | reverse complement strand
ATAAATCTGTCCCGGTTCGACTCCCTCATTTTCCACGTATCTGGCGACATGCTCCGTTACCTGGTATATCTCCTTGCACTTCGGGCAAATCTTTCTTACCAATCGCTGTGCAAGCACTCCGTTCAACGATGCCGCTATCAAGTACGGCTCAATACCAATATTAACCAGTCTTGTAATACTGCAGGCTGCGTCATTTGTGTGCAGCGTCGATAAAACCAAATGCCCCGTAAGAGCCGCCTGGACCGCTATCCGGGCGGTCTCGTTATCGCGAATCTCTCCTATCATTATCACATCGGGGTCCTGACGCAGTAAACTCCTCAGCGATGTAGCAAAGTCCAGATTAATCTTCTCGTTAATCTGGACCTGATTGCAGAAACCAAGTTCATACTCAACCGGGTCCTCAACGGTCGAAATATTCAGTTTATCGCCATCCATCTGAGACAGAGCTGAGTAAAGGGTCGTACTCTTACCAGAACCGGTCGGGCCGGTGACGAGTAAAATCCCGTGAGGCATCGCTATCTGATCGTCAAAACGCTTCATCACATCAGGCTCCATACCCAACTGCTCAAGGCCCCGTGTAATCGATTCACTGTCAAGCACACGGATAACCACCTTTTCTCCATGATTCGTCGGCAGCGTCGAGATACGTAAATCGATAGCCCTGCCGGCGACAGAAACTTTGATTTTGCCGTCCTGTGGGAGCCGTCTTTCCGAAATATCGAGGTCGGCCATAATTTTAATTCGTGAGACGATAGCAGGATGCATCTTCAACGGTGACTGCTTCATTTCGAAAAGTACGCCGTCGATGCGGTACCTCGTCCTCATATACTTTTCCTTGGGCTCGATATGAATGTCGCTGGCGCCCTCACGTACCGCGTTGCTAATCAGATAATTGACAAATTTAATGATGGGCGACTGGCCTGCCATTTTTTCGAGGTCATCTGACTCTTCCTGCTGGTCCTGGACAACCTCAACATCTGTCATATCATTTATGATATCATCAATGTCGTAATCGATTCTTTCACTATCGAAGGTCTCGCAGACATTATCTATATCTTCATCCAGGCATACGACTGTCTCAGTTTTCATCTGAGTTTGCCGTTTAACGTCTTCGATAATGAAAAGATCGGCTGGACGACTTGTTGCCACAATGAGGATTTCGTCTCTGATCACAATGGGCATGATGCGGTTGCTTTTTATATATTCAAGGTCAAGCTTTTTAAAAACGTTTTTTTCGACCTTGTCCGGCTCGATCTTTTGAAATTCGCATCCGTAAAGGTTTGCCCGAGCCATTGAGATATCCGGTTCATGAGCTAAGTTCAGTTCTTTGATTAAGTGGCAGATATCACAATTTGCTCTCTTTTTCTGTATTCGCCTCAGTTCGGAGAGCTGATCGCCCGTAATTTTTCCCATTTCGGAAAGGACATCAGCCTCATCCCGAGTCTGAGTGGTACTCTCTTGTTCCTGCTCTGGGCTATACAGTTGCGACAGACCGCTGATTTCCTCATCGTCGTCATTATCTAAGTGGCCGTTAATTTGATTCTTGCTGGTCCGCTGCTCTTTGACTTTAAATCCAAAAATCCGTGCCATGATTTTATAATACCCCCCAGTTCTAAGCGTTGTATATCTCCAAATCCGGTCAAACGCTCCTGTTTCAGAGAACTAACGACAGTTTATCCAAAACGAAAACGTGCTTCATCTCTGAGGATGAGCATATAAAAACCTCCATGGGAAGCGTTAAATAAAATATAAGTAATAATTCGAGGCTATTCAAATCAGTCCGCGTTATAAAAGCGATACTTTTTAAATGTCCGATAGAACCTTGCTGTGAAGTGCGAGATTAAGACTTCCGTGCCGAAATGATTATTTGAATTATTTCAGTTTTGCTTAATGCTGGATTTACTAAGCGTTAACAACACCATGAGAATTCGCTGTAGAAGGAGGCTTCGTGTCTCGTGCGAAAATCTCATCTGCCAGATCTTCACCCACCTGCTTGACATAATACTGCTTGATGACTTTTTGTCCCTGAGTCTGAAGGTTACCCATAGAAGAAAAAACACCAATCTTCATAAGAAGCAGAATTACAATGCAGGCAGCTAAATTCACCGCAGAGTGCCCATAATGACTACATCTTTCCAGCAGCTTTGGCTCGGGAAGCTTTCTTTCGAGCTTCTGAGCCTTCGGTTCACGCCGGAGACTGTGCTTAAGCACGGCAATGGCCTGCGTATTTGCACGCATCAGCAAATCAAGGCCGTGAGGCTGACTTTTCATAAAAGATAAGGCAAGATTTACTTTACCGTACGAAACGAGTCTATGCTGACATCTCGGACAGTACATAATATGGTTGTGCAGCCACTTTGCCTCTGGACCAAAACGCCTGCTTATAGCTGCATATAGCCATGTTCTGATTCGTTTGCATTGATTGTTTAGTTTCATAACTCTCATTTTTATTCTTCTTTACTCATCCACACTGATAATAACTGTATTGCTTTACACCGGTAAACTCTCGCTGTCGCTGCTGATATGCCTAATATCGTGCTGATTTGAGAGTAAGATAATTCCGCCAGATCGCGTAATGTAATAACGTTCCTTAAATGCTCAGGCAATTGAGCAATATAACTTCTTAAGGCTTCCTGCAGGTACTTCGAATCAATCTCTCTGGCAGGAGAGCTTACAGACGCTGTCGTAAAAGGCCTGGACCGCTTATTTCTCTCGGCAATCCTTCGTCTCAGCATTGAGATTGCAATGTTATTCGCTGTGCGAAAAACATACGCTTTTAAATGTTTTGGTTTTCGCCCTCCTTCATAATGGGCCAGTTGCAGAAACGTATCCTGATAAGCGTCACAAACATCCTGTTCGTTGCCCAGAATTCGCCAGAGCATAGTAACCAGTTCCTGGCCGTAGTTCTGCATCGTAGAGAGTATCCATCGCTGGCTCTCAACGACAGACTCATCAGCGGCGAAATCCCAAACCGATCCGTAACTTATGGCCTTACCAAACATAAGCGTCAATTCACCCTGTGTTACATTATCTATCTATTAAGACGCAGCACTAAATAATATGTTAACAAATTTCTTCGTAATATAGTGAAAAATTTTCTTTTTTCCTGGATAACGTTTAGGTATGCCGCTGCGTCTTATGTTTCGGTACAAAGTGTTAAAAAGGTAGAATATGTCAAAATCATATTGCATAAACATGGATATAAGTAATTGTAAAAAAAGCCCTTACGAAAAGCATGATAACGCAAATGACGTTGTGTCTTTGGTGGATGATTTGCTCACAAAAGCCGTGGGATGCGGTGCAAGCGACGTCCATTTCGAGCCTACGGGCATGGAATTAGCCGTAAAATTCCGTCTTGACGGCGTTCTGAGCACCATCGAAAAGCTGCCCGGCACGATATCCGACAACGTGATTGCACGATTAAAAGTTCTCGGGGGGCTTTTGACCTATCGCAATGATATTCCCCAGGAAGGCCGAATTGAAATCAACAAGAACCAGGGCGAAAGAATTATGGATCAGCGATTGGCAGTCTTTCCAACAATACACGGTCAGCGGGCAGTCGTGCGTTTATTCTACAACAACGCCGAGCTTATGGCACTGGATCAATTAGGCTTTTCAAAACCGTTATACACAGGGCTTAAGAACATTGCCGCCAGGAACCAGGGTGTTTTGCTGCTGACCGGCCCGGCAGGCAGCGGCAAAAGCACCACGCTTGCCGCTCTATTGCGTTATATTCTAAAATCTTATGCCGGAAAGAGCGTTGTTACCCTTGAAGATCCTGTGGAAATCAGGATCGATGGTGCGACCCAGGTCCAGATTACGCCGCACGGACAGATGACTTTTCCTACTGCTTTGCGATCGCTGCTCAGACAGGATCCGCAGGTTTTGATGATCGGCGAGATCCGGGATGCTGAGACTGCCAAAATCGCTATCGAGGCAGGATTGACGGGGCATTTGCTAATGAGCACAATGCACAGCGGCTCACCCGCCGGGGCTCTGCTGCGGCTACTGGAGATGGGAATCGAACCTTACCAGGTTACTTCCAGCATCTCAGCGGTCCTGAACCAGAGATTGGTCAGAAAACTCTGCTACAAATGTAAACAGAAGATCGAAGAAACCAATTCATTCAAGGCCACAGGATGCGACGATTGTCTCAACACCGGCTACAAAGGCCGCTTCCTGATCGCAGAAATGGTTCAATTAGACAGTCAACTGCGTAAGGCCATCTTAGCAAAAGCAGACCTGGATGAGCTTGAGAATATCCTCAAAGACAGAGGCCATACAACGATGCTCGCCGACGGCCAACGACTGGTCAACGAGGGCATAACAACGGAGGATGAGTTGAATCAAGTTTGTGGAATAGTCCCGGATAATCCCTAAGCTTTCGGAAATATTATGAAACGCACTATCATCTTTTTTATTATTCTGCTACCGATTGTGGTTCCGGCGGAGGCTCGCACAGTTGAACTGACGCTCCACCCGGCGAAATCACCGAAACCGGAGCAGAATTACCAGCTCATAGTAAAAGCCGAGGATCAAATTGACGCCGATGCGGCGCCGCTATATGAAAAGGCCCTGCAATCATTGCCGGGCGGTCTGAAGATGGATGAAATTAACCAGTGGCTGAAAACTCCGCCGGATAAGCTGCCTCTAAAAAAAGTGCAATCGACTCTCCAGCAGCTTGAGCCCGCACTGGAATTGCTTGAGCAAGCCGCCAGGTGTAAGCGATGCGAATGGCCCTACTTGTACGATGATGAACTATCGGAGAATCTACGCGAACATCGCAGGCTCCTGTTCTTTCTTGCCTTAAAGGTGAGATTCCAGATCGCCCGGGACCGCTACGATGATGCGATAGGAACTGTTCAGACAGGATTTGCGATGGCCAAGCACTTAGGCGATGATTCCACTCTTGTCCGTGGCCTGGTCGGGATAGGCATCTCTTCATACATGTGTCGACAACTCGAAGAGTTTATTCAGAGATCCGATGCGCCTAACCTTTACCGGGCTTTGCGGGATTTGCCGCAGCCGTTGATTGATCTGACCAAGCAAGTAGAATGGGAAGAGCCGGATACTAAAGGAAAAGTGCATTTGCAGATGAACAGGTTGGATCGTCACGTGACGATCCTGCAATGTATCGAAGCGATGCGTCTCTATGCAGCAGCCCACGAAGGCACATTCCCGAAACGGCTCAGCGATATAACATTGGTTCCTGTTCCCGACGACCCCGCAACGAACAAGCCATTTGTTTACACCCGGTCCGGTGCAAAGGCTGTTTTGGAAATGCCCGCTCTAAAAGGAGTGACTGAAAGAGATACGACCCGATATGAATTGAGTCTCAAAGAATAGAGCTCAGAATATACTGCTGTTTTCTGTAATAAACAGGAGAAGAATAAGATGGTGAGCTTCGAAAGTAATACGACGACATCCACAGGCAGTCTTATAAAAATCATTTCTGCCTGTTTTTTAGTTCTGTTACTAACCATAGTTCCGGCGGATGCACGCCGTTCCGCTGAAGGCCCGGTTGAGCTGACAATTTATCCGGCGAAGGCCGGTGAGCTTGAGAAGAAATACCAGCTTATGGTAAAAACCGACGATCAAATCGACGGCGATGCAGTGCCGCTGTATGAAAAAGCGGTTAAATCTATACCGAAAGACTTTAACCAGGAGCAGATTGTAGAATGGTTGAAGCTGCCGGTCGAACAATTGCCACAGGAGCAGGCCGAAGAGACGTTGCAGAAATATCTTGAAAGCCTGAAACTCGCGGTGCGGGCGACCAGGTGCAGAGAATGTAACTGGCCCGAGTGGAAGCCCGGGGATCAGATTGAGAATCTCACTGAGTATCGGAAGCTCGCCTTTATCCTTGAGTTGTGGGCAAGGCTGGAAATCAGCCGGGGAGGGTATCAGGGAGCCACTATCGCTATGCGGATGGCGTTCGGGATAGCCAGGGACCTGGGGCAAGCTCCTACGATTATACAGGTGTTAGTGGGAGCCGCTGTCGGCGAAGTTACGTGCAGAGAGGTCGAGCAATTCGTGCAGGCGAAGGATTCGCCGAATTTGTACCAGGCGCTGGCAAGCCTGCCCAGACCGCTTGTCGACATGGAAAAGGCGATTGAGAGCGAGAAAAAGGTCAGCCTCGAATCACCTTTGAACAAACTCACGCAAGAACAGATTGCCAAGCAATTGGAGCAGGCACACGATCGGACACGCGTCATTACAAAACGCCTATCCAACAATTTGAATGGACTGCAATGCGTGGAGGCTATACGGCATTATGCGGCTACGCATGATGGACAGCTTCCGGAGAATCTAAGCGATATAAATCAGATAGAGGTGCCGAAGGACGTGATGAGCGGAAAGGCGTTTGAGTATCGCCGCACTTCTGCGGGGGCAGTGTTAAAGTCGGTCATGCCGGAAGGCGGCGGGCCAAAAGATATGGTTCACTATGTAATTGTGTTGAAAAAGTAGTTTGATATACGAGGATTGACAATGGCTACATTCGAATATAACGCACTGACATCGGCCGGCAGGCTGATGAAGGGTACGATTGAAGCGGGCACAAACCAGGAAGCGGACGAGCTGCTCAAACAGATGCAGCTTGTCGTAAACTCCGTCGAAAAGGCCAAAGCAAAAAAGCCCAAAACGGCCATCGGCAGAAATGAGTTTGTGCTTTTCAATCAGCAGTTGGCATCGATTACTAAAGCCGGCATCCCTTTGGAAAGAGGTCTGCGGGAGCTTGCCGGCGATATCAGCTCCAGGTCGATGCGCCGGCTCGTCAATGCGATTGCCGATGAGCTTGAAGCGGGCGTGAGCATTGAGAAAGCGTTTGAAAAGAGACAGAAGCATTTTCCACCCCTTTACGGCCGGATATTAAAAGCAGGAGTCGAAACCGGCCGATTGAGCGAAATGCTGACCAGCCTCAACAGGCATCTGGAGATGGCCAGTCAGACAAGGAGAATAATTTTCGAAGCGATGACTTATCCTGCGGTTATCCTGGTTCTGGCGTCAATTATTCTAACGGGCGTTTTCACGTTCATCATTCCACAGTTTCAGTCTGTACTTGAGGAAATGACCGAGGGTAGCCAGTTGCCGGCCCTAACCAGATTGTTTCTTAGCATGTCTAAAAACGTGGTGCCTTTCTGGACCGCAGTAGGATTTTTAATTGCTGTGATTATTGTATTGTTCGCAATTCTTTCCGCATCGGCGGCAGGTCGCAGATGCAAGGAGTCGCTTCTTTTAAGCACACCGGTCATCGGCAGAGTTTACCATAGCAGCATGCTCAGCAGGATGGCCGAGGGATTGGCAATAATGGTGGCGGCCGGCTCCGATATGCCTCTATCGCTGAGGTTAAGCTCGGGTGCTACGGGAAGTGATAAGCTTATCCTTGAAAGCGAGGCCCTTGCAGCCCAGATCGAACAGGGAGCTAATATTTTAGAGGCCGGACAACTCTGTCGTATGATACCCAGGCTATTCTTGTATTCGATTCAGTTAGGCACACAACGCAACGAACTGCAGGACAACCTCTACAGTCTGGGCCAGATGTACGCTGAGCAGGCACGCTGCGGCCAGGCAAGATTGCAGGCAGTATTGTTACCGGTCATGCTGATCGGGGTAGGATGTTTTCTGGCAATGACCATCCTTGCGATGTTTTTGCCGATGATATCCATCATAACGAGTTTATCTGGGTAGGTTTTGATATGTTAATAATATTAACGATTTTATTATTGCTTGTTTACATGTATCTCGGGTGGAAGTTCCCGACAATCGCCTTGGTGACTTCACCGTTCGTTGCCGGCATTATGATTTTTATTGGAGTGGCAGATGAAAATACTGCGGCAGTGGTAATCGCACTAGGCATATTCATTATTACTATCATTGCCGTACTGTTGTCTAAACCCGAGCCCGACTCGGAACAGTGGCCCAAAAAATGTGCTAAATGGATTCTCGGAATCTTTGCACTATTGCTTCTATTAATAGCTATGGGTGCTTTTGTCGGGCCTTTTTTCATTATTGGCATTATGTTTGTCATTTTGTTAGTGGGCTCAATCATAGCCTATGGTTTGACATCACGGCATGCAACTGACGCTTATATTATTTCGACGATTGGTTCGAGCATGCGGCAGAATCTTCCGCTTCCGATGGCGCTGGAATCGGCGGCGAGTGGATATGCCGACAACCGCTCAAGAATCCTGAACGGAATACAAAAATGGCTGGTACAGGGCTATTCGCTTAGCGAGTCAATCAGGCGGGGCTATCCAACATGTCCCGGATATGCGTTGGCAATGATCTCCGCTGCCGAGCGGATTGACCAGCTTCCCCGCGCACTCCATGCAATCGAAGTGGATATGGTGGCTAAGGCTGACGAACGTAGAAAGATAAGACCGGTTCACCCGGCCTATCCGGTAATATTAATGGTCTTTACATTCTTCATATTATTGAGTTTTATGACTTTTGTCATTCCGGTGCTTGAGACGGCGCTACAGGAAATGATTGAGGGAGCGAAACTTCCGGCGGCTACTCGATTGCTAATAGGAATTACAAGTTTTGTCGCATACGAATATGCGTTGTTAATCTGGCCAGTGCTTATATTATTCTTTATTGCGATTATAATAATTTCGATATACAGCAAATTCAGACCTCGTCGGCCCGACAAACCCTATCTGCTTTCGCGAATGGGTGACTTTGTGAAATGGCATCTGCCTGTTTTGCACAACTTCGAGAAGAATTATTCGCTGGTCCAAATTGTCGAGCTTCTCCGGTTATCACTGAATGCAGGCTGTGCCGTTAATGAAGCTATCGAAAATACGCTCGGTTTGGATGTGAATAACTGCTTTAAAAAGGGTTTGAGAAGATGGCTGGAAAAAGTAGAGCGAGGAGACAATATCGCGGCGGCAATCAGAGAATCCGGATTAGGCTCTCCCCTGGCGTGGGCGTTCGACGAGAAAGTGAACCAGGGCAATACTCCGGCAATATTAGAAACGCTCGAGTCGTTCTATCGCACAAATTACAGCTATAGCGTGAACCTGGCCAGATTTATTATGTGGCCCTGTATAATCCTTTTCATGGGAGCAATCGTGGGATTTGTTATATACGCGATATTTTCACCGAGTATTTTAATAATCGAGAGTTTATCGGGTCAGGTGATACCATAACGCGGATATATGGAGCGAATTTATGTCAAGTAAAAAAACACGATACGGCGGCTTCTTGATGACGGAGATAATTGTGGCATTGACTGTTATGGCAATGCTCCTGGCCGGATTGGCATTTTCAATGAACGGTATGGCAAAGTTTAATCGCTACCAGTTAGTCAGGCAGCAATGTGTCGCCGCGGCCCAGGCGGAGCTTGACAGCCTCACCGCAACGGGTAAGCCAATCCAGGATGAAGATTTTCACCGAATTTGGCCTGAACTCAGCGTGTCCATCGAGAAATCCGCCGGGGTCGACCAGTGGCAAGGCCTGGAATTGGTGAACGTCACAGCAAGCGGCAAGAGCTTTCGCAAGGAAGTGAAAATTGAACTGTCCAGATATATTTCGAGGGACGAACCATGAGCCGAAGGGAAGTGATAAATATGCGTAAGGCCTTTAGTTTAGTAGAAATACTCATAGTAATCGTCGTTCTTCCATTCGTATTCCTTCTTTTCGACGGATTATTTAAAACACTTGCCAGCGAGATTCCATCATCCCTCCGCATATCGAACGAACACACGAGCCTTCTGCATATGCAGGCGCAGATGCAGAAGGATATCGACCGGGCAAAAAGCCTTCCGCTATCGTATGCGGGGCTCATCCCGAACGACCGGCAAGTCTTAATCGAGCTGCCGGAAGGCGTGTTCAGTTATCAATTGAAGGATGGCCAGGTGCTGAGACAAAAACTCACGGACGCCGGACAAAGCGACGCCGAGAATCCAATAGTCTGGTTACTGCCTCACGCGAGCGTGCAATGGAAGGTTTGGGCAAGAAACGGTCGAGGCTATGCTGTCGAAGCAAACACCCATATCGAGCATAAGAGGCGTGGCCAGTGGAAAAAGAAAATGGCCCATTCGCACCTGTATTTTGCAGGTGCACTTGGAAAGGAGCTGAGATAAAGATGAAGAACCGAAGGCGCCGCGGCTTTGTTTTGATATTTGTTATTATGGCGATCATCGTTATCGGAATCGAGATGTTCGCCTTGTCCGGTATCGCCAACACTATGCAGTTCCAGTCGCAAAATGCTTATCTCAAGGCATGCAGGCGAAATCTGCTGGCAAGCGGTTTATTGTGGGCGAATGAAAATATAAAGGAAAAAAGTAGCGAAATTCTTGATAAAACGATACAATTGGATGTGAGCAAAATGAATATTCGCGATTCGGCGTTAGATGTGACTATAAGTGTCGCATCTGAGGAAGAGGCGGAAATTCGAATAAATACATCGTGCGGCCGGGGCAGGCAGACTCTCAAAGGTTCCGGCAAATATAGAATCGAGTTCCATGATCAGCAGGAAACAACTCTTAGAGCACGCAAAAGCCCAGCAGGCGACTGACATACATATTTGTGCCGGGGCGCCGATTCTCTTTCGAGTTGGAGGAAAACTGGTCCCGATTACTAAAGAAAAGCTGACTGCCGAGCAGAGCCGGGACATATCGCTGGAACTGCTTACCGAAGAGCAGCAGGCCGAGTTTAAGAAGAATCTGGATTATGATTTAATGCTGGCGGACGAAGCCGGCAGGTACCGGATCAATGTCGGCTATTTTAATGGTGCGGTCGGCTCGACAATCAGAATCCTTCCCAACCGGCCAAAAACTATTCAGGAATTATCCCTGCCTGACATCGTCAAAGACCTGGCCGGCAGAACAAAAGGACTTGTGCTGATAACCGGAAGCACCAGTCAGGGCAAAACCACGACGATGACGGCGATGATCGATGAAATAAACACAACCAGCGAGAAGCACGTCGTGACCATCGAAGACCCGATTGAGTACGTGCATACGAACAAAGCCGGCGTTGTCAGGCAAAGAGAAGTCGGAAGGGATACCAAGAGTTTCTATTCGGGACTTCGGGCAGCCTTGAGGCAGGACCCGGATGTGATTGCGATAGGCGAGATGAGAGACTATGAAACCATCAAGATCGCCCTGGCAGCCGCCGAGACCGGAGTTATGGTCCTTTCTACTCTGCACGTCATATCACTCGATAAGATTATCGAAAGACTTCTGAGCTATGCCCCCGCTACGGATGAAGGCCAGTTAAGGTTTCTTTTAGCCGAATCTCTCCAGGGCATAATTCACCAGGAACTTATCCCCACGGTAAACGGCGAACAGAGGGTAGCCTGCGAGGTACTGGTTGTCACGAGTGCCGCAAAGAATATTATCAGGAGAAAAGGAGGATTCTTCCTGAGGAGCGTTATCGAAACGGGCAAAAAGCACGGCATGGTGACAATGGCCGAATCGGTCAACGCCCTTCTCGAAGCCGGCACGATAAGCGAAGGCGTTGCGAAAGCCGTCCTGTCAAACTACAAGTAGTACGCCATAAGAAGTCACAGTAGCAGCTACGATAGGAAGCGGACCATTCAATTTGAAAAAAACATCAATTCGCATAGACTAAAAGTGCCGTTTGGCGTGTTTCTACTATGACGTGTGAGTACTCACGTAATTAAGGGCAAGCCCATTGCGATAGAAGACAGACTATTAATCAGGAGGTTTAACGCAGGAGATATGGATGCTTTACGCCGTATATACGAGAAGTACAAGCCGGACCTGATTAGTGTGGCAAAAGCCCTGCTGAATGATGCTGCTGCCGTCGAAGATGTGCTTCATGATGTCTTTGTCCGTTTTGCATCCCAGGCCGGACGTTTCCGGCTTAACGGTTCGCTCAAGGGTTATCTGGCAATTTGCGTTGCGAACCGTGCCAGGAATGTCAATCGCCGAAACCGGCAAAATGGGCAAGAAACACTCATCCGAACCGGAACCGAATCATCAGGCCGACCGGAACCTTCTCAGGCTGCGGGATTTATGGAGCGGCGACGTTCTGTCGCTGGTGCTCTGGCTCAACTGCCGCAAGAGCAGTGTCAAGTGGTCGTGCTGCACGTGCTTAGTTCCCTGCGTTTCCGCGAGATCGCTCAGCAAACCGGCGAGTCGGTCAATACCATTCAAAGTCGCTACCGCTACGGGCTTGCTAAACTACAGTCTCTGTTGAATGGCGAGGTGGATTTATGAATCGGGCCGAGAAAATCAAAGAGTTGCTGTACAAGACGTTTCATGAGTCTGCCGACAGGATCGGCTCAGCAGCGATGGATGAGCGTATTCTCAACGATGCCTCCACAAGCATGAAACAGGCGGTGGCCGCTAATCAGCGGATTTACCCCATCTCTAAATGGAGAAAAATCATGAGAACCAAAACAATAAAATTAGCAACCGCCGCGGCGGTCCTCGTCGCGGTATTTGTATTAACGACTTTTGACAGGTTCTCCGGCACAGCCTGGTCGGTGGAACAAACGATCGCAGCAATCGAACGAGTAAAGAGTATGCAGATAAAGGGAACGGCCCGCTGGGGCCCTGACTCCGAGCCTGAACATGTTAACTTCAACTTTTGGATCCGGTTCCCGGGCGAGAACTCAGAGCCCCTCAAGATGCGTTTCGAGTGTGAGAGACGGATCGTTGTGGTTCAGGGCAATGTTGCGTACGAGTGCTGGCCCAATGAGAAAGTCGCCAGGGTCAAACACGGCCCCGGTATTCCAGACCTGAAATACTGGTACAAGGCGGCCGAGTTAAGTCCTTGGCTGACGGGTAAGATGCTGGAGACTCTCAGACAATTCAGTGATGATTGGAACCAGGCTACTCGAATAGATCCCGATTCCGGCCAGGAGCAGATAGTTGTTACTTGCAGCTACCATCCGAGCAACACATCATTTTTAATCGTAGTGGACCCGAAAACCAAGTTAATGCAAACGGCCAAGCTCTGGAATAACCTCAAGCGGGAGGGAGAGCCGGACATAGATGCACAAACGTTCATCTACAATAAGGATATACCTGATGAGCTATTTGAAATCCCCCCGGGCATGACTATCGTGAATGAGAAAGAAATCGAAGAAAGTAGAGCTCTGATTAATCAAGGCGAAGATTTATTCCACAAGGAAAAGAAATATACCGAAGCGATCGCAGTTTACCAGCAAGTCTATGAAAAGTACTCGGATATGAACGTCGCTGAGGAAGCTTTGATGATGATTGGGTTATGTCACAGACGGCTCGGACAACATGAAAAAGAGATCGAAGCCTACCAAAAAGCCGTCATTGAGTTTCCGAATCTCAAAGGATGGATCGAATCGACATATTTTTACCTTGGGCGCGCATACATGGATATCGGACAAAAGGAAAAGGCTCTTGATGCCTTCGAGAAATGTCTGGCCGCAGGGCAGGGAGTCCGCAGACCGGAACAATTCCCTCTCAAAGACGCTCGCGAGAACATCGCCAAAATCAAGGCCGAGCAGGACAGCCGGCTCCGACCATAACCTCTACCGATCATAAAACATATCGGGTAAATCTGTTGCCCTGAACTGAATATGTGAACCTGCCGGTCTCTAAGTTTGAGACCGGCAGGTTTGATTGTTTACTATTGTGTTAAGAATGGAAAAA
>Ga0307425_1001556_pt1 | contig 13604 bp, 11 predicted proteins | sample SalMarWE160330MG_FD_202152 | JGI IMG/M metagenome (GOLD analysis project Ga0307425, IMG submission 202152) | Salt marsh sediment microbial communities from the Plum Island Ecosystem LTER, Massachusetts, United States - WE1603-30 | ecosystem: Environmental > Aquatic > Marine > Intertidal zone >... | reverse complement strand
TCTCCGCGAACAAAGGTACGAACGACGCACAAGTAAGCGTCGACTACAGCTTGAACAACCTTCGTTCGATGGATCCTGGTAGCTACACCGCAATCGTAACCTACACCGTCACCGCCAAGTAAGATCTACTCACCGTCCCCGGGGATTCAAACCTCCCCGGGGATAATTCTCTCGGTTCACAGACAACGAAACCTCCAGTCGTCGTGTGGCGCTCTCTTCGCCTGTTCATGCGAGGAGTTGGGGAGTCTGCCTCTGCACGGCGTAACATCCTAGTCTCTTCTCATGTACACGTTCTGTTGCATTTCAATCGAGTTGCATTGTGTGTCCAATCGCGCAGAATAAGGTCCAGGAGGACGAGAATGAGAAAAGTTCGGATTCTGCTCGCTGCTGCAACCGGAATTCTGCTTACGGCAATGTCAGCAAGCGCGCTTCAGATAACGCAGATCGAGTTTGATCTGCACCTTGCAGACGGAGGCAGTGGGACGTATTCGTTCCAGGTGATAAACAACGAGACGGATGCACAGGACGTTACGGTGTATCTTGGTGACTGGACTCGAAGCGAGACGGGAGATAACGATTTTCTTGCGCTTAACAGCGCGCGCTGGCTGTTCGGCCGCACGTTTAAGAAAGGCGACGAACTCGACATCAAGTACACGGTCAACGCAACCGATAGCAGCATCGCGGTGACCGGCACCTACATCTGCGGCAATCCCTCTACACAAGGGAAGATTGCGGGTGCTTCCGATCTTTCCGCTCCTTCAGTGACAGTGACGCCGGAGACGCCAACTGATGCAGTTGTGGTAGTTACACGCACGGCATCAGCAAAGACAGATGACGGATCAATCGCCGTATACTTGCATGTACAGGCGTTGCAGGACTTCGTTGGCCTGCGGATCGACGAGGTATTCTCGTCGCACGTCGATGTCGATTCGGTAGATACCGCCGGCGGAGAATTCTCCGTCGTATCCAGATCATGCGGCGACTGGATTGCGGTTTCGCCACAGACCTTTCGTATCGCGCCTGGAGATAGGCAAACCGTCAATTTCACGGTAGATGTGCCGGCCGACGTGGCGGGAACGTACTGGGCGATGATATTCGTACAAGGAGCGCCGAGGCCGCAGCAGCGCGAAGGCGCGACCGTTCTTGCCGTTGAACGCTTCGGAGTCAAGATTTACGAGACAGTGCCCGGCACGGAGATCCGCATGGGACGGATAGACGGAGTCCGCAGGACCGATAGCGACCCGCTCACCTTTGACATCACGTTCACAAATACAGGAAACGTACAATTGAATCCCCAGGGGGCGATCACCATTATCGCTCAGAGCGGAGACACTGTGCGCACGATACCGATCGAGGAATTTCCGATCCTTCCTGACAAGACACGGATCATCACAATCAAGAGCGACGAAGATATGCCTCTTACCGCCGGTTATTATCGTGCCTTGGTAACGATCGACTATGGTGGGGACAACCTTGCCGGAGGAACGCGCGACTTTCGCGTTCAGTAGGGTCGGCATGGGTTACTTCCTTGGTTTCCTGCCTGTCGGAAAACGATGACAAAGATGAGCCTGCGAGAATTCGCTTCTTCCTTCTCTTTACCCGTCACCCATTACGCATAACCGGTCTTACATGCTCTCGAGATCCAGTCTTCCAAGCACGCAACAAAAAAAACGGCCCCCAATAACTGGGGGCCGCCGCGATTCCATTGCTCTACGGCTCACCCGGCCAGGGACCGACTACGCCCTGTACCGCCCATTCCATTGTGATAAGTGAATCGACGGACATCCACATCCCTTCCGGAACCTGCAGGTTCCCCTTGCGATCGTAGATCGGACCCTGGAACGGATCGAAGGTGATGCCGGGATCGCCCATCTGGTTCAGGCGCGTTTCGACAAGATCGTATGCGCTTATCTTGCCCAAGGTTGGGTGATCGACTACCGCCGCCTTGAGTTTGTCAACGTACGCCGGGTTGATCGGCATCCCCGTTTCAGCTCCCATCTCTACTGCACCCTGCTCAAGCAGCCACCAGTAGTCCACATTCTGGAGATTGTGCGCAGTATATACGCCGTCGTAGACCTTCTGGAGGAAATCCTCATAGATCGTTTCCCAGTGGACAAGTTCCCCTGAAACGCAATATTCGGGACTGAATTTGTACATCGGAGAATAGTGAGCAAAGCTTATCAAGCCGCTTTCACCCGCTACCTGCACGACGGTGGGAGAATCCTCGGTAAACGCGAACGCGTCACATCCCTCGGCAATTAACGCTTCAGTCGCCTCTTTGGCCGCGGCAGGATTAAACCAGTCTTCGATCCAGCGCACGTGTATTTCCGCATTCGGATTCGCTTCGCGCACCCCGATGGCAAATGCGTCTAGATGGCGTTTCACTTCCGGAATCGGGAATGCACCAACGTAGGCGACCTTCCCTGTCTTCGTGAGTGCGCCAGCCATCAATCCGTTCAGATAGTAGATTTGATAGAAATCGGCCATGTAGGTGGCCAGGTTTGGCTCGCGCTTGAATCCGGAACAATGAGCGAAGATCACGTCCGGGTACTTCAGCGCCGCTTCGTCTGTACCATCCATGAACCCGAAACTAGTCGTGAGGATGACGTTGCAATGCTCATCGTTCACCAACTTGTCGATCGTTGGGCCCGCATCTCCCTCGGGAACGCTTTCCACGTATACAGTCGTCAGCCACGGGAACTCATTCACCAGGATTTGCCGCGCGACGTCGTGCGCATGGCTCCACCCATAGTCTCCAACCGGTCCGACATAGATGAACCCCACCTTGAGCGGAGTTCCGGGAACGTACTCAGCAGCCGTTGCCATCAGACCGCCGACCAACACCATAGCCAATACTGCTATCAGCAGAGCTTTCCTTTTCATAACTACCTCCTTGAAAGTGCACATGTAGTCCTCTTCCCTGCCTGCTTTCCTCATCACCTCCTTTTCTACTGTTCACCTCTTGTATACGGTAAAGTGAGCGCTGCAGGCGCCCCCATTCGCTTGTGCAGGGTTCCACGAGAGACAATTACGAGGATGATTATCGCAAACGCATACGGCATCGCCTTCAAGAGTTCCGGGGAAACCCACGTTTGCAGGCGATACGAAAGGTGATACAACGCAGCGAACAGATACGAGCCGAGGAGCCCGTACAGGGGATTCCAAAACGCAAAGATGGTTAGCGCGATCACAATCCAGCCCATCCCTCCGGTCATTCCTTCAGTCCATGCCGGGCGATAGCTCAACGACAGGTATGCCCCCGCTACCCCGGCAAGGACACCGCCAACTATCACGCATAAATAGCGAACGCGAGTGACATTCACTCCGAGAGAATCGGCGGTCGCCGGATCCTCCCCCACAGCGCGAATTGTTATCCCAATCCGCGTGTGAAACAGGATATACCACATGATTGGAACGAGAAGCATTGTCAAGTACACGAGCAAGGTCTGGCCTTTGAAGAAACCGGGACCGATTATGGGTATCGCCGACAGACCCGGAATTGTCACCTTGTGCAAGGAAGAAAACAGCGGCAGCCCCACCCACTTGCGTCCGAGGACGCCGGCAAGGCCTATCCCAAGCATCGTAAGAGCAAGTCCAGAGACCACTTGATTCGCCTTGAGCGTGATTGTCGCAAAGGCGTGGATGATTGAGAACGCCCCGCCTACGGCACCGGCAACAAGGACTCCCAGCCACGGATTGCCGGTAGTATAGGCGGTGACGAACGCACTGTACGCGCCCATGATCATCATGCCTTCTATCCCAAGATTGAGCACGCCCGACCGCTCTGCGTAGATCTCACCGAGCGTGCCCAGCAAGAGAGGTGTGCCATAGGCAAGTGCTCGGCTAAACGTCGATATGAACCAACTCTCCCACCCCATCAGCGCCTCCGTAGGGAAATCTTGTAGTGCATCAGTAGCTCGCTTCCGATCAGGAAGAACATGATCAGCCCATTGAATACGTCGATCAGTTGAAAGGGAAGCTGCAACGAGACCTTTATCACATCACCGCCGGCCATCAGGATTCCGAAGAAAAGCGCGGTTATGATCACTGCAAGCGGGTTCTTACGAGCAAGCCAAGCGACGATTATCGCCGTATACCCGTACCCCATCGAAATCTGGTTAGGGTCGAGCAACCGCATGTGCACGCCGGCAACTTCTCCTACGCCGGCGAGGCCGGCGAGCCCACCGGAAATCAACATAACAACGAGTGTAGTCTTGAGCTGGCTGATGCCGGCAAACCTTGCCGCATGCGGATTCTCGCCGACAACCCTGATCTCAAACCCCATCTTGGTGCGGTTCACCAGAACATAGGCCGCCACTGCAAGCACAAGCCCCAACACGAGGGTGGGCCAGTGGACGTGCGTGCCGGCGATCGTCGGAATCTGTGCCGCCGGAGGAAACTTGTCGGTGTATGCGAACCCGCGCATAGTTGGCCCCTTCCACGGGCCGTGAATCAGCCACATGATCAGGTACATCGCGATGTAGTTCATCATCAGGGTAGTAATGACATCATTTATCCCCAGCTTTGCCTTCAGCACCGCCGGGATCAATCCCCACAGCGCACCGGCAATGAATCCGGCGACAAACATGGCCGGAATGACTATCGGTCCGTGAAGTCCTGAGAATAATGCGACCCAAGTAGCGGCGGCAGTGCCAAGAAGAAGCTGCCCGTCGGCGCCAATGTTCCAAAACAGTGCACGAAACGCGACTGTAAGTCCGACGCCTATGAGAAGAAGAGGGATCGCGCGACGAAGCGTCTCGGCAAAACCATGCCAACTTCCCAGCGCCCCCCGCAGTATTGTTCCGTACGCCTCGATCGGAGGCACACCGAACAAGGCAAAGAAGATCCCGGCAACAACAAATGCCGCAACAATCGCAATCACTGATACTGTGAGTATTGTACGCCCCGACGGCAGCGGCCGTCTTTCTATGCACAACCAGCTGGGGGCGTGCATCATTCGCCTCCCGATTGTCTCGTCCCTGCCATCATCAAGCCCAACGTTTCAATCTTCGCTTCATCGGCTGCGACTACTCCCATCACCTCTCCATCGAATAGAACAAGAATACGGTCGGACATTGACATAATTTCCTCTAAATCCTCAGATATAAGGAGAATTGCCGCACCGCGTTCCCGCTGCTTGAGCAATACTTGCCGTACCTGCTCCGTCGCCCCCACGTCGAGACCATACGTTGGGTGCGCAGCGATGATCAACCGCGGCTCGCCGGCAAATTCACGCGCGAGAACCAAGCGCTGGATGTTCCCTCCCGACAGCAATTTGGCCGCGGTTTCATCGCTGGGAGCCGAGATCTGGTAGTCGATCATCGCCTGACGCGCTTTCTCATTCGCCGCGTTCTTGTCGAGGAACATCCCATGCGAGAACTTGCGATAGCGATAGCTCTTGAGCATCAAGTTCTCGCGGATACTCATGTTGGCTACGGTGCCCATCCGGATCCGCTCCGCCGGTACGTGTGCCACTCCACGATCCGCGATCGCGCGCGCCGAGCGATTGGTAATCTCTTCATCCCCAAGCAGAACCCTGCCTCCTGTCGCGTGGCGTAGGCCAGTCAGCACTTCAGCTAATTCTGACTGTCCGTTACCGGACACGCCGGCTATTCCAAGGATCTCGCCTTCGCTCAGCGTGAAAGACGCTCCGCGTAGGGCAGGGAGAGCACGGTCGTTCAACGCTTGCAGACCATCCACCCGCAACACCTCGTCACCTCGTTGCCCCGCTGCCTTTTCCAAGCGGAAGACGACCGCGCGACCGACCATCAACTCGGCAAGCTCCGGTTTGCTCGTTTCCGACGTATCGAGCGTGGCTATTGTCTTTCCTTTACGCAATACAGTGACGCGGTCGCTTATCTCCATAACCTCGTCCAGTTTGTGCGTGATGAAGATAATCGTGAGACCGTCGTCCACAAGCGTTCGCAAGGTTGAGAATAGCTGATCGACCTCCTGCGGCGTGAGAACGCTCGTCGGCTCGTCCATGATCAGAATGTCGGCATCACGGTACAGTGCCTTGATGATCTCAACTCGCTGCTGTTGCCCCACGGCGAGCTGCCATGCCTTCACCTGCGGGTTGACGGCCATCCCATAGTCACCGGCAATCTTCCGGATCTTCTTCCGTGTTCTCCGCGTGTTCAGAAACGGCCCCGTTCCTTCATCAAGGCCGAGGATGATGTTCTCTTCCACAGATAAGGTTGGGACGAGATGGAAGTGCTGGTGAACCATACCAATATGATAGTCAAGCGCAACACGCGGAGAAGGTATTCGGATCGGACTACCATTGAGGCAGATCTGCCCTTCATCCGGTTGATACAAACCATACAAGATCCGCATCAACGTCGTCTTGCCGGCGCCGTTTTCCCCAAGAAGGCAATGAATCTCTCCCCGGCACACCGCAAGGTCGACGCCGTCATTGGCAACAACCCCCGGAAAGCGCTTGACGATGCCATGCAGCTCAATGGCGTAGTCGGCTACAGCATCCAGGTTTACTCCTTATGACTTAGCCCCGTATTGTTGTCCCTTGAGAATCATAATAGTCATGCAGTCTCATGACGTCAACACATCAGACGTACCGAGCAGATCAGCTGCCCTACGCAAAGAAGCTCAAGAGCCCGGTCATTGACCGTCCGGGCACTGCCCGGACGAGGCGGGCGGTTTGTGTTCGTCAGACGCCGGCGCGGTGCCCGCGCGGTAGCGGAAGAGAAAGACGAGCAGCATGCATACGCCGGTAAGAGAGACCCCGCCCCACAACAGCGCTGCGCTTCCCATCCCCATTCCTCGCCCCATGAGCGACATCCCAATGATGCTGAGAACGACGCCGAGCCGATTCGCAATCAAGTGCATCTCTCCTCCATCCTAACTTGTCGGGCTGACGATCGGATCGCACTATCATGATAGTCGGGACGCTGCGCCGTTGTCTGGTCACACGTCCAGCTCCTGGGTGATCCCGGATCACTTTCGATCGGGCGTTGTCTCATAGCTGCATGTGGCTATAATATCAAGCATGGCAACACTCGACGATCTGGCAAGAACACTCGGAATCTCCAAACGTGCAGTGCGTTTTCGTGTCGACGCAGTGAGCGATCTGTTGGATAAGTACATCTCTCACGGCGAGAACAACCGCCTCATTTTTGCGGGAGAAGCGGTGTTGATTCTGCGTCGACTCGAGCAGCTTCGTTTGGAGGAAAGGCTCCCCATCCACAAAGCTGCCGACAAGCTCCGGGACGAACTGCAGCCCGGGATGCAAGATGGGGATGAGATCGATGACAAGCTTGGACTCGAAGTGAAGCTGGAGTACCTATCGCAAGTGATAGAGGCGCTTAGGAACGACCGTGACTACTGGCGAGCCATCGCCGAAACGGTACAGAGCATACTCCCTCCTGATCGGATGTGGGTAAGCAAGCTATTCCCCGCCCTGCCGAACGACCCGCGCTTGAACTAGCCATGGGGCATCGATTCTCATGCGAACAAATCAGTGAACTCGCGCCACTGAGCACGCCTCCGTTGCTTATGCCGATGAAAATGTCTCCATGGAGCCCCTGAAGGCAATCGTACGTCCGATACCACGTCCCCGCTGACAAATGGACTCATTGGTCTCGCTGTCCATCGCTTTTCCCGTTTCGCTTCTGTTTCTCAGCGTACATCCTTTCGTCGGCCTCGGCGAGGACCTCCCCAATCGGCCGCCCACTGTCGGGCAGCCAGTGGGCGCTTCCGATGGAAAGTGTCACCGGGAATGGAGTCAAGTGGTTCGTCCGATTGCGTTCGTTCACCGCGTGTTCAATGCGGTTCTTGATTGACTCCGTCTCGCCGTCGGTCTCTAGGAGAACGAGCAAGAACTCATCGCCGCCATACCGGACGACAAGATCCGTCTCCCGAACCTGCTCGACGAGAAGCTCCGACATCGCGCGCAAGACCTTGTCGCCTGTCTGATGGCCGTATGTGTCGTTTATCTCTTTGAAGTGATCGACGTCCATCATCAGGAATCCGATCGGATGATCGTAGCGCTTGGATCGCATCAGTTCTTGTTCGATCACCTGGTTAAAGTAACGGCGGTTGTATACGTCCGTCAATGGATCACGCATCGCCTGGTTGCGCAGCCGCTCCTGCAGGCGAATGCGTCCGATCGCTTGGCTCGCGTAGCCGAGAAGCAGGTCCAGCAAGCGTGCATCGTCTCCTGTAAACGCATCCTTCTCTTTTGACACCACCTGAAACACACCGAACTCCCCAATCGGTGCGCTAATCCCCGATTGGAAGGCCGTGTCCGTCGGCCTGGCATCCGGAACCTCACTGAAGGAGCCGAAGGTGAAGGTCTTCCCACTTGCGTACGTCTTTGCTGCCAGTCCGCCTTCGGACAGTTTGGTTCCTTGGCTCGCGTCCGCCGGCAGCTGAGACGATGTCGCCATAACCACGAGCCGGTCGTCAACAACTATATCCAGTGAGCAAAGCGTGAAATCGAGGATCTCCTCAGCGGTGGCCACAACGATACCATAGATTTCATCCTCGTTCCGGCATTCCTCCAAGCGATACGCAGTTTCGTGCAAGTGTTCAACCTTGCGATGCGCCGCAGTCAATGCCTGCTCGGCGGCAAGCCTCTCTGAAACGTCAAGAGTGATTGAAACGAGATACGGCGTGTTAACCAAGGTGAATCCAGCGCCGTGGACCTCAACGTCGAACTCCGCCCCGTCCTTCTTGACATTCACCGAATGACTGACAAACTGGCCCTTCTCTTTGATCGCCCGTTGGAAGTTCGTGAATCCGTGAAAATAGTCGGGGTGAATCAGCTTCTCCGCCGACATGCCGATCAATTCATCGCGGCCATATCCATACATGCGACACGCAGCCTGATTTGCATACGTTATCCGACCGTCGACGCTGAAGATCAATATCGCATCTGTCGTCGAGTCAAACACTATGCGAAACTGCTCCTCGCTCTCCTGCAACGCTTTCGTCCTACGGGCAACTTGTCTCCTCAAAGTAAGCGTCCAGCCGACAAAGCCGATGGCAGACAATCCGAGCCCAATGCTGATGCCGATGATGACCCAGAGCGTTTGTCTCGACATGTGGTGGTCGGTTTCCAGATGGATCCACTTCTGGGTAATGGCATCTTTTTCGCTTTGCGGGACGTGTGCCACCGCACCCATTACGATAGCGTTCAGCTCCGGCCAATCACTGCGCGACGCAAACGACAGATTGGAGTAATACCCGCTCTCCCCCGCCACGTGCAGGTTGGTGATTCCTTCCTGCTCGATGTAGTAGATCGCCACCGGCAACGTCGCCACCATTGCGTCGGCCATTCCCAAAGAGACTTTCCTCAGGCCGGTAGCCACATCCGGAACCGGATCGACATGAACATCCGGATAATCACGGGCAATGAACTCCTGCCACAGATATCCGTCCACAACCGCTACGTTCATGCCTGCGAGATCATGTAAGGTCAGGCCATCGTTCGTCCCTTGTCGCGCGATGATCACCCCGGAAAGGACAATCATCGGATCCGAGAAGGAGACGTAAGAAGAGCGTTCCGGCGTATTCGCCGCCGCGGGCAGGGCATCGACCTCGCGATCCCTCACCTTTTGCAATGCCTCATCCCAACTGCCACATCGAACCACCTGAAACTTGAGCCCGGTTTCGCGAGCTATGAGGTCAAGGTAGTCGGCCGCCATACCGCGATAGTCGCCGTTATCATCGAAGTACTCGATCGGAGGGAAAGATGGATCAGGAGCAACAGTGACTACCGGATGGGCGGCAATCCAATCCTGTTCGTCCTGAGTCAGCCAGGATCTGGAGTCGGCATCTGTGCTACGCGCAATCGCCACCACGAAGGCAAGCGTCACAAGAGCGGGCAAGACAAAGACGACGAGAACACCTTTGCGAATTGTCCTCGCGATCGTTTTACTCACAGCTTCTCGCACCTTCCAGTGTATCCCATCGCTAAATTATTGATTGTCTCAGAACATTGCATTGCTCGTCAAGCACACATGTCCCTGCGGCGCGTGTTCAATGGGCGGCAAGCTTGTGCACCTTGAGAAAGTTGGTGCGACCTTCCCCTAAGGGTATTCCGCCCGTAACAACGACCGAATCGCCTCGCTGCGCAAGGCTAAGCGAGAGCACGGTTTCTTCAATCACCGACAGCATCTCGTCGGTCGTCTCACACTTCGGCACGAGGATGGGAGTCACTCCCCAAGTAAGTGCAAGCCGACGGTAGGTCGCCTCGCTGGGAGTGAGCGCGACAATCGGCTCGAACGGCCGCTCCCGCGCCACCATTCGCGCCGTATACCCGCTGAAGGTCGAGGTCACGATGAGCCTGGCATCGATTTCTTTAGCAATGGTCGCGGTTGCGTCGCTGATCGCGTCCGTAATCGGTTGTGCATGATGCACCTGCGCAAAGCCGACAGCATCGACCCAATTGATCATCTTTTCTTCGACAATAGCCGATATCTTCGCCATCATCTGAACTGCTTCCACAGGATAGCTACCGGTCGCGGTCTCCCCGGAGAGCATGAGGGCATCGGTCCCGTCCAAGATCGCGTTCGCCACGTCGCTTGCCTCCGCACGCGTTGGCTTGGGGCTTGACAACATGGATTGCAGCATCTGCGTAGCCGTGATCACCGGTTTCCCCACGGCATTGCATTTGCGAATGATCTCCTTCTGGTACATAGGCACCCTCTGCACCGAGATTTCCACGCCGAGATCTCCACGTGCTACCATCACTCCGTCGGCAGCGTCCAGTATGTCGTCGAAATCGTCGATCGCCTCCCGCTTCTCGATCTTCGCGATGATCGGGATGTCGTCATGGTTGCCGGTAATGTCTCCCCGTAGCAGGGAACGAAGCATTTCTATCTCCGCCGGTTCTCGGACAAATGAAAGGGCGACAAAATCAACCCCGTAGTCACGCGCAAGCAGTGCGTCATGTCGATCTTTTTCGGTAATAGCGGACACGTGTGATCGCCTATTCGTAGCACTCCGTGGTGCAGCAACACCTTTGTGAGAAAAGAGATCTCCCGCCACCACGACCCGACACACAAGTCTGTCACTCATCTTCCGAGCAACGGATAGTTCAATCGTCCCGTCATCGATGAGAAGGGGATCTCCTATCTGAACATCGGCTATCAGATCGGGGTGTGGCAGCGGTATGACATTCTTCTCTCCTGCTGATTGCCGGGAGGAAAGGACAATCTCATCACCCACTTTGAGTACAAGCGGCTCGGGAGAGACTTCTCCGATGCGAAGTTTCGGGCCTTGCAGATCGGCCATGATAGCGACCGGCAGCTTCTTCTCGTCCGCCAGTTGGCGAATCAAGTGGATGTCGCGTGCATGTTCCTCGGAGGTACCGTGAGAGAAGTTGATCCGTGCCACGTCCATTCCTGCATCGATCAGCGCGCGCAACATCCTCTCGCTCCGCGTGGCGGGTCCGATAGTACATACGATCTTGGTGCGTGTATCGTTCAATTTTCTCTCCTTCTTCAATCGCTACATTCTACGGCAGGCCGGATCAAATGCATACCCATTACTGACGTTTCACGCGCTAGCTATTTGGTGCATCTTCCGGTATGATGTCACACTAATCGTGACCATACCTAGGTGGGGGGAAAGGATGAGGCAAGCCATCAACAAGCGGATGGCGTTCTTGGCGGCGTTTCTCGTGCTCGCAGGGATCGTTGTACTGGGTGGCTCCGTCGCCGCTCAGGTAACAGAGCATATCCCCTGGGATCCAACACAGCCCGTCGCTTGGCACTTGTTCATCGGTTCGCCCCCCGCGGACGCGCATTTGCAGGCTGAGGCGGCAGCGATTCACATGACCCTCAGCTGGTCCGTCTCCTACACCATCGACTATGATCGAACGCGCAAGCAATGGTACGGATACGTCGATCAGTCAAGCATTAGGGTGACGAATACAATGGAGCCTTCCTTGTCGTGGGTCGTCCCCCAAGGTGAGGCCTCAAGAGTGCTTGTACATGAACAGCGTCACTTCGATCTAAACGAGGCATATCGGCGCAAACTAGTCTGCCTGCTCGCGCAACCACGTTCTACGGGAACCACCGCCGACAGTGCTCGGTCAGCTCTGAGCGAGAAGATCAATGCGACTGCTTCGCAGCTTCTTGACAAGCTTTCCGATATGCAGGCAACCTATGATAAGGAAACGGTGCACGGCACCAATCCTCAAATGCAGGCAAGTTGGTGCGCAGATATCGATGCGTGGCTCGCCAACCCAATGCAGGCGCCCTAGATCGTCCAGCAACACCTCCCCACGACGAACCGAAGTCGTTCCGGTTGACAACCGCGCATTTTAGCCGAACAACACATGCTCGCGAAGGAATCTCTCCACGTCAGAGTAGAAGGCTGCAATGGTATCTGTCTTCCGCCAGCCGTGCCCCTCTCCCGGATACAGATGGTACTCATGCGCGATACCTCTTCGGCGTAGCGAAGCCACGATCCGATCCGACTGTTCCTTGGGAACAACTCTGTCGTCTTCCCCTTGAAATACCGCGATCGGATCGGTAATCCGATCGGCGGAGAAAATGGGCGAGCGCTCGCGGTATGTGTCACTCGCCTGAGGAAGCTCCCCGACAAGCGAATCGAGGTAATGTAGCTCCAGCTTATGCGTCGCCATGGCCAAACCGAACAGGTCGGACACTCCGTACTTGCAGACCGCGGCGCAGAACAACCCCGGATGTTCCGTTAGACAGCGAAGAACCGTAAATCCGCCGGCACTTCCTCCCATGATAACAAGCCGTCGCACATCGGCACGGGTGCTATCGGCGAGGAAGCGTGCGCCGGATACGGTGTCTTCCACGTCAATCACGCCCCACTCTCCATCGAGCGCCTTGCGGTACTTGCGACCATATCCGCTGCTGCCCCGGTAATTCACCTCGAGCACGGCGTACCCACGCGAGGTGAAGAACTGCGTTTCAGCATTGAAGCCCATCGCATACTGCGAGGTTGGGCCACCGTGCACAAGCACGATCGCCGGCGGCTCGCCGTCTCCGATGAACGCAGCGTTTGTCGGTGTATAAAAGAGCCCGTGCACTTTCTCGCCATCCTTCGACCGCCAGGTCACTGTTTCCGGGATGGACAGATCATCCGCGGGCGTCGTCTCGGTGGCGCTGAACCGGTGGATACGCGACCGGGATCCGGATCGAAGAGCACATGTAACCACTCGCGCGGGTATCGACGTTGCCTGCGCAATGACGGCAATAACATCCTCGGTGGGCGATGTCGAAATCTGAGCCAGATGCGTATATTCAGCGAGGTGCTTGCCAAGATCTTCGTCGTCCCCCGTTGCGAGAACATGGCGACGCAGCAAATCACGCCCGCCCTTGCGGGCAACGTAGAGGACTTCCCTGCCATCGTGACTGAACTCGTACGTCCGCTCTCCCTGCTCCCAGGCAGGAAGCGAGATATCCGCATCACCGCTCGTCAACCATTGCATCTGCTCGGTCCCCAAGTCGTATGCCGCAAGGTTGCCAAATCCTGCCTCATCCGAGACAAAGACAAGCATCGTGCCGTCAGGAGAGAATTGCGGCTGAAATACGGACACATCGGGCTTTGCAACAATGCAGTTGTCTTTCTCAATCGTGGGCAGTGCGCGCCCTCCGGTCGTG
>Ga0307425_1001555_pt1 | contig 13611 bp, 14 predicted proteins | sample SalMarWE160330MG_FD_202152 | JGI IMG/M metagenome (GOLD analysis project Ga0307425, IMG submission 202152) | Salt marsh sediment microbial communities from the Plum Island Ecosystem LTER, Massachusetts, United States - WE1603-30 | ecosystem: Environmental > Aquatic > Marine > Intertidal zone >... | reverse complement strand
AAAGTTTTATCTAGCAAATTTCTATCTAGCAAGTTTATACTTAGCAAAGTTTTATCTAGCAAATTTCTATCTAGCAAGTTTATACTTAGCAAAGTTTTATCTAGCAAATTTCTATCTAGCAAAGTTTTATCTAGCAAGTTTTATCTAGCAAGTTTTAATTGGTACAATATTAAAATATGTATAACCATAACTAGAAGTTACTGGCCCAACATTTATATTACTACCCGTGGCATGATACACACGGGTTTGTATATAATCATTTGTGGATAAACTTAAATTTAAGCTTATATTCACACCATACCGCCCGTTTGCATCTGGTCTACCTGCTTTACTATTTATTATAGTTCCATTTAAAAGAATTTCAGCAATTCTAATTGTTGAAGTAGTGGAGTCTTGCCATCTATAAGCAACATTTACATTATATAATCCATTTACAGGTATTGTAATTTTATTAGTACCATTAAACATACTTGACGGATCTACTTCTATAGTGTTAGAGCTAAAATCTAAATATGTAAAACTAGAACTAGGTATACTTTGTGTTGTAGTTCTAGTTAATAAACAATGTGCTTGAATTATATTCCCTATAACTCCAATAATAATAAATTTATTTAAAATTTTTACTATTAATACATTTGATCCAACTTTAACATTTACTAAATGATTTAAAGCTTTTACATTTATTGCATCGTCGGACGGCGTTAATTTAACTTGCAAAGTATTCATTATTGATGTTAATAACCCATAATTAAAATTTTTATTCAATTTCGTAAATCCTCCTTATGATAGAATTAACACTTTGACCGACTTTCAATGAATATGTGAATGATTCTATCCTATAAATACTATTTATATTTAAAAGGGTATTTTTAAATTTATAACAATCCCCCGGATAAGGAATACCATCATTCCATGTGTTTATTACTAAAGCATGTTTATAATTAATAGCCTGTTCAATTTCAAGCATTTTTAATAATTCTCGTCTTGCTCTTAAATCCACGTACGACTGGCTAACCGCTTCACTTTCAAACGGTTGTACAATAGTACGCCCTAATGAAGTTATTGACAATGGATGAGAACTCAAGCCCTCATCTTCAAAGGTATACGTGCCAATCAATGGCTCTGTATCCTCTTCGAGTTGATTTGCTATAACTAGAGCATAATTATAAACATTTGTATAATCTTCAATAGAAGATACACCTTTTTCATACAAGGATTGATTATTATCCTCAAAACTCCATACTATTTTTTTATCATTATTCCATGGAATAGCCCGATAATTGCCTAAACCATCACAAAATAATTTCTCATAATTAATTGTATTTAGCAATGAATTAATTATAAATAATTTAGATTTTCCAACTTCATAACTCATATCTTCAGACAAAGTCAAAGTTGCATCTTCTATAATATATTTTACCCAAGATCCTACACTATCTAAAATACTTTTAATAGTATCAATTACATTAGTACCCGATTCATATGTTACACTAGCAGTTATTTTGTCTTGTACCAAAGCATATAATAAGTCATAGCAAAATATATTTCTAGTTACTACTTTACCATCACTATCTTTTTGTGGTGATAACATTAAATAAGTACCTAAAGGAAATTCATAAATTTCACCTTGATAATTTATCCAATATTTTACTCTGATTAAATCATTTAAATAATTTATAGATGTATAATCCTTCATAGATAGTGTACAAGTATTTATTACATCTCTGGTAAAATTATAATCAATCATTGCATTTTCAATTTTGTTGGTTACAAATTCATTATGTATGTATGATCCATTACTCAATGATAACAATTGATATTTAAATCCCTCTGTTCTTGGAAATGTTAAAATATCTGATACTTTTAATTGAGTAGGTGGTATAAAAGTAATTGATAAACTTGCAATAGGTTGATAATCCCAAGAATCAATATCAACACCACTATCAGAAGTTTCATAATAAGTATTACTACTAAAAAATATAAAATTACTACCTTGTGACCAGTTTTCACTATTAATTTTTTCTTGAATCATAGCAGTAACATCATAACTAAATGTTTGTTCTTGTACCGATTCATCAAATAACATTGGTATAAATTCATTTAAAGGTGTTAAGTTGGTAAAATCACTATAACTAGCCGGTGCATCGTTTTCATCTGCGATATGTAGTTCACTGCCTACATATCCATTCTCAACATCCCAAACATTAAAATTTAAAGTAGCTTTTTCAATAACTGATCCCCTAGGAATATCAAACTCTCTAAATAGTTGAAAATAATCACAATAACCATCCATATCATAAAACATATAACCTAACATTAATGCACCATCATTAAAATTTATCCCTGATAAATCATAATTTACGAAACCGTCATCAGTTGATTGATATATATTTTTAACTATTGTTTGTCTAGGCATTATCCATCATCCTCAATTCTTTCAATTACACATTTAAATTGATATGCGTAAATATCTTTTTTATCAAATTGTGGAGTATTAATATGACATTTAAAGTAATTACCTTTATAATCCCGATAAAAAATATTTTCACTTTCAGTAATTTCTTTAATAGTTGCATAATCACTAATTAAAACATCACCTGCGAATGTAATCATTCTTTTAATTGAATCCCCTATATATTTAACCGGATAAGTTCTACCCTCAAATTGTTTTAATGTAACATCTATTTGGTTTGTATCACTAAATAAAATATCACCAAAAATAGCTAAATATGTACTATAACTAGTACCACCATTTAAAAAATAATAACCTTGTAATGTTTGTGTTATTTGTTCAACATTACTTTTTGCAATACTAGGCGTTGTACTAACTGCATTTACATAATAATAAGTATCACCGCCAATATTTGGCAGATAATCACTTATCGTGGTATTGGGTTCTATATCTTCATAAACTAATTCATAATTTACGCCATCTATAGACCTGTATAAATTATTATGATCGGCGATAAGTTCCGTTCCTTCAGGTGAAGGATTTTCTATATCAATAGTAACTATTCCAGTATTGTCATTATTAACAGTTATTACAGGTGTAGAAGGAACATAAAAATCAGTTGTAAATTCTACTTCTGATTCATAACTCCACAACCCTGCATTATTATCCTGTACCTGCAAAGTACATTTATAATTAGTAGCATTTTCTAATTCATAATCAAAAACAGCCTCACCAGTACCTCCATCATTAACCGGTGAATATGCTTGTTTACTTTCTAGTAAAACGTCATTTTCATCATATAATTTTGCTATATATTGAGCTTGACCCACTGTTTGTGCTTGTGTATATAACCATTGTAAAGATAATAATGAATAACCATAATCATCAACACCATTAGGAGTTGTTATAGTTCCTACAGGTCGACCAACTGTATATAATGCTTCACTATCTGACCAACTTGACTCAGTTGGATCTTGCCCCCAAGTTTTTACTTGCCAATAATATATTTCATTATTATCAAAAGTATCAGCCGCAAATTCATGATATTCTAAAGTACTTGACACTTCATCAAGTTGAGGTGTTACCGGCCAACTATCAGCTAATAATTTATATCTTAGACTAAATTTGCTTTGACTCGTTCCATCAACCGAATTATGTCGCCAACTAAATGTAATAGCATCATTACCATCTAAAAATTCGCCAACTGGATATAATAAAGTAGGTGCATCCGGTGGTGCTATTGTTATAACTTCATTACTTTCAACATAGTTATACCACAGTGATTGTGTTGTTTCTTCACTTCTAATTCTATATTGTCCATATACATATGGACTTGAATCTATGTATTCTTCTTCATCTGTAGTAACTGTAACATCTGATCCCCAAGATCCCCAACTTGCACCTTGATCTGGTGAAGATCTTTTTTGTATTCTGAATTGATCTTCATTTGTTGAATTATCATTCCATGTCAATTTTACAGTAGTGCCAACTCTAGTAGCTACAACATTTGACGGTTGTGCAGGTGTTGTATTTACATAACCAGAATAAGCATAACTACTATAACCCGATTCATTATAAGTCTTTATTCTATATCTATAATACCTATTACTTTTTGTAGTGGTATCACTATAACTTGAAGGACTTCCCGATATTTTAGCAATTCTATAATACGAATTAGTTACATTATCATATCTTTCAATTATTTGATAAGTATAGGGTTTATCAGATGTTGAATGTTTAGTCCATGATAAATTTATTTTAGAATTAGTTACCCATGAAGCACTAAGACTTGTTACCGGATCAGGTGCAGTAATATAAAATAGACCCACATAAAATTCTTTATTGTGTGTAGAATATCCCGACATACTCGTAACAGATGGGAATCCTGCGGTATTGGTTTTCCTATAACTAGTACCTGCACCCGTGGCAGTTGTACCCGCTATATGACCACCTTTAGGATTTCTGTATAAACCGACCCAATAAGTACCACCCGATAATTTTATAGGTGTTATTGATTTAGTCCACCATTGTTGACCTCCCGGTATTTCACTACCGGAAGGCATATTAAATACACTAGATTGCCTTAATGCTTGCCAAGGTGAATTGTCATTCCATAAAACAAGTCTAGTTGCTACCGTACCACTATACCCTGATGCATAAACTTTTAACTGAGTAATTGAAGCATTTGCAGGTACACCGCCCACCGCACTACAATGTTGATTTAAATAATTTATTATGGTATATGTATAACTAGGTGGTGTACCGCTCGATACACTATATAGCCAAGGCATTTATTTTCACCTCTTTCTTTAAACATTCAAAGCTTGAAAATGTTTAATATTTTTAAATAGATCTATCAAATCATTTAGATCCTTAATTTCTTTAGGATCTATATTAATTTTATCTATATTTATATTATTTATTTCTTGCATAGTTTTATTAGATATTTTGGTTGTTTTTGCTTGATAAGGTTTTAACATTGCTTCTGTTTCGTTATTACTATAAATACTAGCCCCCGGCGGTACATACATTAATTCTCGACCTCTTTCTCCTACGGTCGCCCAGTGACCTACAAGGTTATTTTTTACACCCATTGCATGACCTTTTAACTCAATACCTACGCCCTGACCTTTTCCAGATCCCCAATTTTTAGGTGGATTACTATTTAATCGTTTTATTTGTTCAATTGCTTGACCTACAAAATCAATAATTGAACTAATTGCCCCTATTATATTACTTAATTGTTGTACCATAGATGATGAATCAAAATCCTCTATTTGTTTTAATAGTTTTTCTATTGATTTTCTAAGGTCTTGCAGTGATCCTTTAGTTTGTTTTGATATTCCTTTAACACTATCTAGCGACCCTTTATCACCTGTTACTAAATAGCTCAACGCAGGTATTAAAGTTCCTGTAATATAATTTTTTAAAGATTCAAATTGTTTTCTTAATTTTACTAAATTTTCTTTTAAATTTGTACCATGGTCTTTAACTTGTGTCAAAGATCCTTTTTCACCAGTTGCCAAAAATCTTAAACTAGGAATTAATGAATCCATAACAAAATTATAAATATCAACCATTTTTTGTCTAACAAAATTTAATGCGTTTTTAGTCGAATTACTAGCATTTTTTACGTTTTCGAGACCTTCACCAGTCACCAAAAATTTTAATGCTGGAACTAAAGATTCTATTATAAAACTTTTAATACTTCCCATTGTATTACGAATAGCTTGTAATCTATCTTTAGTAATAAAAGCGGCTTCTTGCACACTTCCCAAACCTTCACCACTAACAAGATATTTAAGTCCGGGAACAAAAGAATTAATTATAAAATCCTTTAAAGCTGTCATAATTCCATGAACCGAACCGAATTTATTATATAATTCCCCTAGTCCTACCATTGCAATAACACCAGTTAATAAAGTAAATCCACCGGCTAATAATCCCAATGGTATTAACAATAAACCAACACCGCTTATTAATGAAACTATTAAACTGCCAATAGTTCCAATTGCTGTTATCATTCCCCCAGCTACTAATATTAAACCAGCAAAACCAGTTATAACTAATGGTATAGCCGCCGCAATACCCGCAAAAATTAATATCATATTTTTACTTTTATCAGATAAATTATAAAACCACTCTGATAATTTTTGTAATTTATCAGTCAACCAATCAATTAAAGGTGTTAACTTATCACCAATTTGTATTCCGATTCCTTCAAGAATAGATTTAAAACGTGTCATTGCTCCGGCTGTATTATCTTGCATAGTCTTAGCAACGGATGATAATGCACCTTTTGAATTATACAATTTTTTAGTTAATGTTTCTAAACCATCAGATGTACCTTGCAATAATTTTTTAAAATCATTAAATCTTGTTTTTCCACCAATCATTTGCATGTAAGTATTCTTTTGTTCCTGAGTCATTCCCTCAAATTTTTTATTAATTTCTTTTAAAATTACTGTCATACCTCTAAATTTTCCATTAGAATCATAAACTTCAATACCCAAATCAGACATTGCATCACCTGCACGACCAACACCCGACGTTAAATTATTCATAACACTAATTAAAGCGTTTCCGGCTTCTGATCCTTTAACACCTCTATCAGCTAATACACCCAATAACGCTCCGGCTTCTTCTAATGGTACATTGAAGGTATCAAACAATCCCCCGGCTGTAACCATTGCCTCGAGAAATTGTTGCATTGATTGATTAGAATTATTTTGTGCATTCGCCGCAATATCTAAATATTTCTTTAAATCTTTAGTTTTAAGATTTAAAGCCGCCATACTATCAGTTACCAAATCAGAAGTAAGACCCAGATCCATCATTCCGGCTTCACTAGCTCTTAATACAGGTTCAAGCCCTACTTGGATATCTTTTAAATCCCATCCAGCTAAACCCATGTATTCCATAGCTTGTGCCGCTTCCGTTGCCGATTTACTTGTCTTTCTTCCCATTTCTTGTGCCAAGTCTCTTAAAGTTTTAAATTCTTTACCGGTATATCCTGTTACCGCTGATACTCTAGACATTTGCTTGTCAAAAGTAACAGTAGTTTTTATTGCTGCCGCTCCAATTCCTAATAATGGTAATGTTACCGTTTTAGTTAATAAAGATCCTACGTTTTTCATTTTCTGACCTACACTAGTCATTCCCCGACCTAAACCGGTTAATTGACTTGATACTCGTTGCGCACCATCTAAACGAACCCTAAAAAATAAGTCTGCTATTTGCAATTTTCACACCTCCTTATTTTTGTTTTATATCATCAATCTTTCTAACCATACATTTAATATGATGATTTTTATTAGCAGTGTTTTGAGGATCTCCTACAATTTCATAAGTTTTCCCATCATATTTAATAAAATCATTAATAGTGATTGTCAAATCACTAGTATAAAATTTTCTTAATGTTTCGTACGTGTCTTTATCAGCTATTTGAACCGGGTTATTTGACCCACTGCCTAAATAACCTTTTATAGATGATTCATTATAACTAATGACCGGCGTTAATGAAGAATTCAACGATTTAACCGGTGTTAATTTTATACATTCTTTATAATATTTTTTAATCATTAAATCACCTCAATCAACCAAATGATCCCAAACAGTAAATAAAGTTTGGTTATATAATTGTCTATAATTATATAACATACTTAAAATACTAGATGGATATCCTTGTGATTTATCCTCATATTCAACCGAATAATCGTCAATCTTCTCTTTTTTTATACCCTGAGATTCATTTTCATTTTCTTTTATTTTAAAATCAATCATTAAGGCAGCTACTTTTTTTAAAGCTTTAGGATATTTAATTCTTGTTATATAAATTAATTCTCCGGTATCTTCATCTTCAACTTCATCAATATCATTTAATATTAATGAATTTTGATTAATCGTATCTATAGTAAAAATTCCATCATTCCTTATAGAATTATACACTCTTATCGTATCACCTACATGAAAACCCTTTGTATTAATATCATTTAAATTTAAGCTATTTAATGATGAATTAAACGATATTAAATTAGAAGTTATAAAATTAAATTTCATATCAACAAAATGATCCCGGCATTTTGTACAAATATCATTTTCAATAAAAGGTAATTGTATTTTGATGAAATTATCATTATCAGTATTATTAATATCTAAAATTGATTTAACCTTATTTAATGTTACTAACATTTCTTATATCACCCTTTTCAATTTAGGTTTCTTATTTTTAATTTCATTTATAATTCTTTTTTCTTCTTCATTTCTAAAATTCATCCCCAAACTTCTTGTCTCAGCTTCTTTTTTAGCACTATCAAGATATTCCTTAAATGTATGTTTAGACGATCCGTTCTCCTGATCCCTTAACCACATTTGAAAATATCTATCTTCTATTTTTTCTTCAGCATCTTTTTTAATATTTAATAAACATTTAGCATATAAATTAAACCCGTCATCAAATGGCAGGTTTAAAATATATTGTAAATATGAAAAATCTTTATAATATCCCATTATAGGCTCTATTATATTGACATTATTAAAATTGTTTTGTATAAATAAATATCCATAAACAATACTTTTTAAGTATTGTTTTCCTTCGAGTTCCCCATCATATTTAACTTTTTTTTAACATCATCCATCCTAACAATATCTTGATTATTCATTACACTTACTAATATCTTAGGAATCCCAGCTTGAAAAATATCTCTTAATGTTTCAGTGTATTCATCTATAGTCATATTATCAATATAATCAGTTTTAACACCTTTAAAATTAGCTATTAACTGATATATTTCAAGTTTTGCTTTACATTGATTTTGTAAAATAAATGCTGTAATATCACCAATAATCATTGCCGCTTTTATTTCAAGCTTTTCAATATCAGCATCTAGACTTTTTTCTATTTTTGTTAAAAGAAATTCCGCATAATGTTTGAAATTCACTCTATCTAAAATTTCACTCACTAACATTACTTCAGGAACTTTCAATTTTCTTTTTTCATCACTCATAATTTTTCTCTCACTTTCAAATTTTTATTATTAAGATGCTTCTTCTTCATCTATATATAAACCGCAAGTAGACGGTGTTAAGTATTCATAAAAAGCAGTATATGTCATTTCGCTTATAATTTCATCTTTTTCTTTAAATTCAAAAGAAATGTCATTCATATTAAAAGCATTATCCAACCTAATAACGCAATATTCTCCACTAGCTTTATAACCTTTAAAAGTTACATTAGTTAGAACATCTGTAGAAGCAAATGAAGTGTTAAATGTTATTTTTTTATATGTTCCCAGAGCATCTGATCCATCAGCGACCGTTACATTAACACCATATGCCAAATTTACATAATTTATTTTAAGAAAATTTATTATTAACCTAGCAATAAATTTTGTTGGTCGTCTCATACCTTTTGTTGCTCCTAAAGATCCATCATATTCAATTTCCTTAATTTCTTTTTCAATCTCGAGTTTCGATCCACCCCTTGTAGCTCCTATAATAGCTTCACCGGCTTCACCGTAATTGACATATACTACGCCCTCACCTAAAAGCAAATCTTTAACTTTCTCAATTACCGCAGGATCTATTTTGTTTATATCTGCCATATTTTTACACCTCCTTAAGCTACATATTCGTAAATTTCAATAGGGCAAACAAAATTATTTTTATCCCAATGAGAAGTAAATTGGGTTTCATTAACGACTTCATCCATTGATTCAAAAGCCAATGACAAGTTTCCATCATTAAAAGCATTCTTAAGAATTATTTTAATTTTTTTACCATCTAATTTAGTACCTATCAAAGTTAAATTTTCTAAATAATCATCTTCTGATAATGTTAAATTAGGTGTATATCTTTTATAAGATCCTTCATCAGTATATTCAAATAGCCCACCATTAACCGGTACTATTGCACTATCTGAAATATCTTGAATCAGATCTATAGAATCCACATAGAATTCTAGTGCATCATCAGTTTCATCCGGTACTTGAAAACTAATACCTGTTACCGCTGACCAGTCACCCGATCCAACTTCTGTAAAAGCACTTTTTAAAACTTTTAAATTTGTCCACTGATCCGCAGTCAAGGCACTAGCCTCAACATCATATTTATAATAGTTGGTTTCTGTTCCTTCACTATCCATATGTAATCTTATTTGAATGCTATCTGTTCCTAATATTGCTAACATTGCTGTAGTTATATAAACACTAAAACCAATAAAATCTGAAGTTCCTGAAACTTCACTATTAACGAATGCAGTTAAATCTTTTGTAACGGCAAAAACTTCATGTATTCCGTGAGCTGTTTGCCCTGAAGCAATAGAACATTTTGCCGATTGATTGCCTGAATTAACTATTGAAGTTTCTGCGGCATATGTACCGCCGGTTGCCGCCCAATCATTCGATTCCCATGTTCCGTCACTTTCTGCATCTGATATTTTTTTCCTATTAAAGTATTTTAGATAAAGATTTTGTAAAGTTATCATTCCTAATAATCGGGTATACCGTACTAGTGGTACGCCATCACTATCAAGTGTCGGTCCATATGCTCCATCAAAACTTAACTCTTTAATAGTTCTTATAATATCTACTTTGCAACCGTCACGAGTTGCCCCGATTAAAGTCTGTAAAGGTGTATTGTAATTAAGATACGCTTTAAATTCACCAGCGATTAAATCATTTGCTACGGGTATAGTTGGTATTACTGCATTAACTGACATTTAAACATCCCCTTTCATATTAATCTACTTTTAATAAAAATCTTTGATTATAATGAGATATACCGCTTTCTATCTCAATTATAGGAGACTCGAATTCTATTGTTGAAATATAAAATCCATCATCTTCATTTTGCATACTATTATTTAAACCAATATAATCTTCTCTACCATTTTTTATATAAATAGATTGTTGAATAATATCAGTATCATCATCTTTATTATCCCAATAATCTAATTCTAATATCCAGTCTTTTCTATGTCGTACATTATAACCACAAGCAGTAAATTTATAAATTATATAAGGTGGTGAGGCTATCGGCTTTTTATTAGTAACTGGAATAGTCGCCAAATTAGCCAATCTTTGACTGACATATATTTTTAATGCATCATATTCCAAAAAATCACCTCATCCCTTTCTTTAAATTAGTCACAATAATTCTACTTATATCATTTGTATGATTGTAAGCCGTTGGTCTTACAAAACTATGGGCTGACATTTTATAAGTTCCGAATTCTTGGAATATGGCATAATCACAGCCATAATTTCCAATATCTACATAATGATTACCAGTTTGATAATCATTTCTTGATTTTAAAAATCCGGTATCAACCGGCGAATATTTATTTAATTTCTTTTCGCCAAATATACCTACTTGTTTCAATGCTTCTTTTTCATTTTTTTGCAATTGTGTTATAAATTGAGGTATCAAATTTCTAAATGTATACATCAAATCACTTCTTTATTTCTTTATAAACCTTATCCATTTTATTTGAATAATTTGTTAAACTCATACCTTCTTTTAAATCTTTATTATTTAAATTAATTCCAGCATCAAAATCCTCACAAAAATCTTGAATAGTTGAAACTAAATTAAATGTATCATTAAAATTTGTACTATAAGGTGTAACTTTACTAGGTTCTTGACATATAATCGGTAATCCTGCCTGTATAGCTTCTCCTATAGTACGAGTTATAATATGATTAGGTGTAATTAAACAATCACCAGAATTAAACACTTTATTTAACTCAGTTGTTCGTGGTAATAAATCACCTAATATACCTTTATCTTTCATGATTCCTAATAAAATATTATAAGGATTTTTCAATGGAAATTCTAAACCATAAATATGTAATTTTAAACCTTCAATATGTTTTGAAGCTTCTAATACACCTATTAATGTTTCGTATATATCGTAATCCTCACGATCAGCATCACAAAGAATTAAATTATATTTTCCGGTACTAGAAAAATTATGTTTAAGATTTTGATTAAATGGTTTTGAATCAATAACTGGATAATCCAAACATAAATTTTTTTCTTGGAAAATAGGTTTCCAATGTGATATATATTCCGGCCAAAAGTATAACATTTTTTTAGTTCTAGACCATCTATTCACATTATGATATAAACTATAGGCTTGTGATTTTCCCTGTATTTCTGGTCTAAAACATGCTAACGGTCGACCGTGTACCACCCAAATTAAAGGGGCATCTGTTCTGACTAAAATATTATCAGACAAACCAGTATGCATAATAATAATATCAGCATCATCTATTTTATTTAGATTATCAGTTATCAATTTATAATCACTTCGATTATCAATTTGATTTTCCTTGCCTTCTTCTACCATTTTACCATCTATGATTATACCGGTATCTATGATTATAACTTCATGACCTCCAATAAGGTAATCCGCTTTAATCATATCTCTAGCCGCTTCATATAATCCGCATCTATATGGTGCAAATGGTAATACATGACAAATTTTCATAATTTCATAATCTCCTAACTTTATATTAAGCCGCCACAACGCCGACTGAATCAATTTTTGAATTAGTTACAACCATGTGACTATCTAATTTACTTGTTAATGTACTAATTAAAGTACCTATTGAAACTACTTTACTATCAGCTGTTGATAAACTTGTCGCTACTGAAACAACTTTACTATCAGTTGTAGATTGTAAAGTACCTACAGAATCAACCTTTGATCCATTTGCAGTACCAAAAGATGATACTTTAGAATTAATTGTCGAATTTATAACACCTACAGAATCCACTTTTGAATTTCCTGTAGATTGTAAAACACCAATACTATCAACTTTTGAATTTCCTGTAGAAGCTACAACACCAACACTATCTGTTTTTGCATTTCCTGTGGATTGTAAAACACCAATACTATCAACTTTTGAATTTCCTGTAGAAGCTACAACACCAACACTATCTGTTTTTGCATTTCCTGTAGAAGCCACAACACCAACACTATCCGTTTTACTTGCCGCTTCTGAAATATCAGTCGCTACACTATCAAGTAAAGTTGCAGTGGAATCAATTACAGTTGCAGAACTGCCTATAGTTGATACCGCAGTTGATTGAACTGTAGTTATTGAATCCAAAATAGTAGCAGTTGATGCAATAGTTGATGCAGTTGAATCAATAGTTGATAGACCTGCGCCAATCGAATCAAGTTGCCCCGGGATTGTATATGCCATTTTTAACCCTCCTCATCCTTATATTCTAATAATTTTTTCCTACATTTTTCAATTTCAATTCTAATAAACGCCACAATTGCACGTCTAAACCATCTTCTAAAAAACGTTTCTGTATTTATATTATTCCACATTTTACTTTCTGTATTCTTAGCTTCCTTTTTTAAATCGATATTAATATCAAATTCAAGGACAGGTATTGCATAATGTTTACATCTAATATGAAATAATCCGGCTGTTTGGGCATCTTCAAATTCTGACATAGTCAAAATTCTACCCTGATATGGTTCACATAAAGGACATGAATTATTATGTGAGGATATTTCCACTTTTTGATATTTATCGTGTCCAACTTTGTCCAATAAATTTCTCCTTAAAAATTCATTATTCCAATGTGTGGTATACATATTGGAATAAGTTTCTAAGTTCCATTTCGCACCGTTTCGAGCT
>Ga0307425_1001553_pt1 | contig 13617 bp, 13 predicted proteins | sample SalMarWE160330MG_FD_202152 | JGI IMG/M metagenome (GOLD analysis project Ga0307425, IMG submission 202152) | Salt marsh sediment microbial communities from the Plum Island Ecosystem LTER, Massachusetts, United States - WE1603-30 | ecosystem: Environmental > Aquatic > Marine > Intertidal zone >... | reverse complement strand
GCGGAGATTGCATAAATATAAGAAGCATAACCAATAATTGCGCCCACTACAATTAAATATCCCATGGCAAGAATACCGGTTTGTGTAAAATGAAACCGGTTGAATTCTCCGAGCAAAGAACCAACAATAGTTTGAGCTAATCCGGCAATCAGCATTTGCACACCAGCACCCATCAACGGATGAACAGAAACCTTGTGATATTTTGAATAAATGCTTCCAAGAGACCATGCAATTACAGAACCCATAAGTGCAAGAACACCAAGAATATTTTTTGAGTTCAGCCATGTTGAAAAATCCACTCCAAAAATTGTTGTTACACCGACGAGACCAAGTATCAAACCGATTATAATCAGGTAGTTTAGTTTTGGTCCCTTTTTCAGTAACGATTCAAAACTTACCATCCAGAAAGGGAGGGTTGTGATCAGCAGGGCAGTTAACCCGCTTGGAAGCCTCTGTTCGGCTATCACAACAAGTCCGTTTCCAAAACCTAGTAGGGCAATACCAACAATTGCAAGATGAATTAAATCCGATTTTACCGGTAATTGTTTTCCTGTAACTCTAAGAACAGAAATTAATATTATACTTGCAATTATCCATCTGAAACCTGCAAACAACATTGGCGGCAGTTCGGAAACACCGATTCTTATTGCAAGATAGGTTGTTCCCCAGATAATACAAATTGCGACCCAGGCTAAAATTGCTCGTAACGGTGGTTTATTCATTTAAATATATTAATTAGAAGTACATTAGTTGAAATGCGAATATACGATAAAAAGTTCAAGTGCAGGTTTAAGATTAAGAGTGTGAGCAGGAGTAAGCGATAGCGGTTCGTCTTTTATTTACCTGCCGCTTTATATAAATTTATAATTACTTTTTTTGAAGTTAATTCACAAATCAGAACAAAACACTTTGGAGAATAATAAAATGACTACAATTGTTGATATAGTTGGAAGAGAGATTTTAGACTCAAGAGGCAATCCTACCGTTGAAGCGGAAGTAACATTGGAAAGTGGCGTAACCGGAAGAGCTGCAGTGCCTAGCGGAGCCTCAACCGGTGAGCATGAAGCAGTTGAGTTGAGAGATGGTGATAAAAACCGTTATGGCGGCAAAGGTGTATTAAAAGCCGTGGAAAACATCAATAATAAAATTGCCGATGAGCTAATTGAATTTGATGCAGGCGATCAGGTAGGCATCGATAAATTTTTAATAAATCTGGATGGAACAGAAAACAAAGCAAATCTTGGTGCCAATGCCATCCTCGCTGTTTCACTTGCTTGTGCAAAAGCTACTGCTCAAACACTTGGTATTCCTCTTTATCGTTATATAGGAGGAACAAATGCCCGTACACTTCCTGTTCCGATGATGAATATTCTTAATGGCGGAAAACATGCGGATAACAATGTAGACTTCCAGGAATTTATGGCAATGCCGGTAGGCGCACCGAATTTTGCAGAAGCGTTAAGAATGGGCGTAGAAACTTTTCATGCATTAAAATCTGTTTTGAAATCTAAAGGATATAATACTGCAGTTGGTGATGAAGGTGGGTTTGCGCCTAATCTAAAATCCAATGATGAAGCAATTGAAGTCATTCTGGAAGCAATAAATAAAACAGGTTATAAAGTTGGTGATGAAATTGCAATCGCACTTGATCCTGCTTCGAGCGAAATGTTTCTGAAAGATAAAAAGAAATATCAATTCTTCAAATCAGATAAATCTGAAAAAACATCTGCCGAGATGGTTGAGTATTATGAAAAATGGGTAAATCAGTATCCGATAGTTTCTCTTGAAGATGGTTTAGCTGAAGATGATTGGGACGGCTGGAAACTTTTAACTGAAAAATTAGGTGATAAAGTTCAGCTTGTTGGCGACGATATTTTTGTAACAAACACTCAAAGACTTTCAAAAGGAATTGAGATGGGAGTCGCAAATTCTATTCTCATCAAAGTAAACCAGATAGGTACATTAACCGAAACGCTGGAAGCAATTGAAATGGCAAAAGTTGCCGGGTATACAAGCGTGATCAGTCACCGTTCAGGTGAAACCGAAGACACAACTATTGCCGATATTGCTGTTGCTACAAATGCAGGACAAATAAAAACGGGTTCCGCTTCAAGAACGGATAGGATCGCAAAGTATAATCAGCTTCTCAGGATTGAAGAAGAGCTTGATACAAATGCTATCTTTCCGGGGATGAATGCACTAAATTAAAATTATAACCTGTACGTTTACTTAAGCTGATCCGCATTTTTCATGGGATCAGCTTTTTTATTGGTTTTCATTTCATTTATTTTCTATTTCAATTTTGTAAATATTTTTTTGATTTCATGGCATACTTCGGTGAAATAATTGCACTCGTTACAGCCTTTCTTTGGTCGGGAACTTCATTCGCATTTACAGATGCAGCAAAAAGAATCGGATCGCTTCAGCTTAATATCAATCGGATGATACTGGCTTCTCTTTTTCTGGTGATAATTATTCTTGTTGCAGGTTTCTCTACCGATTTGAGTCTAAAACAAGTTGAATTCTTAATCGTCAGCGGTTTTGTAGGTTTGGTATTCGGCGATTCATTTCTATTCAAATCCTTTCAATTGATAGGTGCGAGACTTGGTATGCTAATAATGGCTCTCGTTCCGGCAATGAGTTCTCTACTTGCATTTTTCTTTTTAGATGAATCACTTTCAACACTGGCAATTACTGGAATGGCAATTACAATTGGCGGAATAATTTTCGTTGTTGTTGAACGAAGCAGCGAATCAATTCCATTGTTCAGATCGAGTCCTCTTGGAATTTTTTATGGAGTTTTAGGTGCATTAGGTCAGGCTGGTGGATTGATCCTGGCAAAATTTGCATTTACCGATGGAGAGCTGAACGGATTTGTTGCTGCATTTATAAGATTGAGTTCAGCAGTATTAATATTTTTTCCTGTTGTACTTTTTATAAGAAGATATAAAAATCCAATTCGTCTTTACAAAAAAAATATTCCCGCATTGAAAGCAACGGTTATTGGTACAATTCTCGGCCCTGTTCTTGGAATTACCTGCAGCTTGATTGCCATAGCAAATACTAAAATTGGGATTGCTTCTACTTTAATGTCATTAATGCCGGTAATAATGCTGCCCATAGCCAGATATTATTACAAGGAAAAATTGAGCTTCCGGGCAATCGCGGGTGCAATTATTGCTGTTATAGGGGTTACTGTTTTGTTTATGGTTTGAAATCACAATTATTATTTTTTTTACATCGTCGGCTCAGTTCATTGATAAGGGAATTTTTTCATCCCGATATTATTTATAGATTAGTTTTAACAATTAGGAAAAAATTTGATGTCTATACCTGTTCAGGATAAAAGTAATTATTTAAAAGGTCTTTTAATCATAGCAAAAAGAGATAATATCTTATCCGAATCAGAAGAGGAAATTCTTAAAAATCTTGCTAAAAAGTTGGGATTTTCAACCGATTTCTACGAATATACAATTCAGAACCTGCTTACAAATGAGTATCTATCAGAGGAGCCGGTTCAGTTCTCAGAAAATAACATTGCCATATCATTTATACAGGATGGTTTAAGATTGGCAAATTCTGATAATCATCTTCATGAAGAAGAAGTTAACTGGTTGAGACAAACTGCATTGAGTAATAATCTGGAACCGGAATGGTTTGATGAAAAGTTGGATGAGTTAAAGAATAATCATTCGGATATATTAAAGACCGAGTTTGCTTTGTTATCTCTCATTTAACTTTATTAATAAAGATTTTATATTTCACCCCTAACGGAATTCAAAATATTTTAGATCTTTCTTTTCTACAAATATGTCGTACTTGCGGCGTTTACTTAAAATATAATTCTTAATTTTTCATTGAATTGTTGTTCTCCTTCCTAATTTCTAATTTTAAACTACATTTTAAAATTCACATTTATTAACTCACTCTATTGAACTGCTTACAAATCTTTTCTAAGAAGGTGAATCAATGAAGAAAATGAAAGCCCTGGTTAAAAAATATGCAAAGCCGGGAATATGGATGGATGAAGTTCCAATTCCTGAATACGGACCCAGTGATGTACTAATTAAAATTCACAAAACTTCAATTTGTGGCACAGACATTCACATTTATAGCTGGGATGAATGGGCACAAAAAACCATTCCTGTTCCAATGCATGTGGGACACGAATACGTTGGAACAATTGAAGCGTATGGTGATAATGTCCAGGATGTTGAACTCGGTGAACTTGTAAGTGGTGAAGGTCATATCGTTTGCGGACATTGCCGGAATTGTCGCGCTGGCAGAGGACACTTTTGTCCCAACACAACCGGTGTTGGTGTAAACAGACCCGGATGTTTTGCAGAATATCTTGTAATTCCGGTTTCAAATATCTGGCATTGCGATCCGCGAATTTCTAAAGATGTAATTTCTATTTTCGATCCTTTCGGAAATGCAGTTCATACAGCATTAAGTTTTGATGTTCTTGGTGAAGATGTTCTCATAACCGGTGCTGGTCCTATTGGCATTATGGCAGCTGCAGTATCACGATATGCCGGTGCCAGGAATGTTGTAATTACAGATAAGAATCCTTACCGGCTTGAGCTTGCTAAGAAAATAGGGATAACACGTGTAGTTGATATAACTAAAGAAAAACTTCCCGATGTTCTCGATGAACTCCACATGGTAAGCGGTTTCGATGTTGGACTTGAAATGTCCGGAAGCATAAAAGCATTAAATGATATGATCGATGTAATGTATCACGGTGGTAATATAGCTTTGCTCGGCATACTTCCTTCAGAGGCAAGTGTTGATTGGACAAAAATAATTTTTAACGGATTAACAGTTCGCGGAATTTACGGAAGAAAGATGTTTGAAACGTGGTATAAGATGCAGTCTATGGTTCAATCGGGATTAGATATTACACCGGTAATAACACACAAATTTAAAATTAATGATTACATAGAAGGATTTGAGATTATGAAGTCTGGAAATTCAGGGAAAGTCATTTTAGATTGGGAATAAGAACCTATTACAAAATTAAAAATTTTCAAGATTACTGTTTTGATTTTGTAATCTTTTAATTAAAAGGAGTTGCAATGTTTACAAATTCTAAAACTTATTATTCAAATACTATTAAGCAAATAAAAGAAGATGGTCTTCTCAAATCAGAGCGAATTATTATGAGTCCGCAACGTGCAAACATTGAAGTTACCGGCGGACAAAAAGTTTTGAATATGTGTGCGAATAATTATCTGGGACTCGCAAATCATCCTGATATTATTAAAGCAGCAAAAGAAAGTTATGATAAATGGGGATACGGTTTGTCTTCTGTAAGATTCATCTGCGGGACACAGCAAATACACAAACAGCTTGAAGAAAAGATAACTGAGTTTTTAGGAACTGAAGATACTATTCTTTACACTTCATGCTTCGATGCAAACGGCGGCTTGTTTGAAACATTACTTTCCGATCAGGATGCTGTTATAAGCGATGAATTAAATCACGCAAGTATAATAGATGGAGTTCGTTTGTGTAAAGCACAGCGTTACCGTTATAAGAACAGCGATATGAATGATCTGGAAGAAAAGCTGAAGGAAGCAAAAGCGAATAACGCAAAACAGTTATTGATTGCTACCGATGGTGTTTTTTCTATGGATGGCTACATAGCAAATTTAAAAGGTATTTGTGATCTTGCTGATAAATACGGTGCGATGGTTATGGTTGATGATTCACACGCTGTGGGCTTTATGGGAAAGCATGGAAAAGGCACACACGAGTATAACAATGTAATGAGAAGGATTGATATCATCACCGGAACGCTGGGTAAAGCTCTCGGTGGTGCAAGTGGCGGATATACAAGTGCACGTAAAGAAATTGTTGATTTGTTAAGGCAGCGTTCTCGTCCCTATCTGTTTTCTAATACGGTTGCGCCTTCAATTGTTGCAGCTTCGCTGAAAGTTCTTGAGATGTTAAGCTCAACAACTCATTTACGTGATAAGCTTGAAGAGAATACAAAATATTTTCGTGAGAATATAAAGGCAGCAGGATTTGAAATTAAAGATGGCGTACATCCGATAGTTCCCATTATGCTTGGTGATGCGGTTCTCTCACAAAAAATGGCAGCACGACTTCTGGAAAAAGGTGTGTATGTTATCGGCTTCTTTTATCCTGTAGTTCCAAAAGACACTGCAAGAATAAGAGTGCAAATTTCCGCAGCACATTCAAAAGAAGATCTCGACTTTGCAGTTGAGAAGTTTAGCGAGGTAAAGAAAGAAATGGGAATTTAATTGTTGTTTGGAAATGATGTTATAGGGGTGAGTATAATGTAGTTAACAAAATCCATTGAAAATTTAATGTTTTTCAAATATGATTTTTTACTCTTTTGGCGTAACGTGTCCAAACCATTCATTAATTGGAAGTTCAGTAGTCGATCTTTCTGATACGTTATAAAATCGTGAATCCCCATTATTTTCTATATGATCCATCATTCTTTTACATTCTAAATATATGTCCATATGACACTTTTTAAACTTCTTACCGCTACCGCATCTACAAATATCATTTCTTTCTAACGATTTGAATTTTAGCCAATCAGTTGATTCAAAAAATTCCATCACTTCTTCATCTTTTCTGTAGAAAAATATCTCCTTCTTTACAACTGATCCGGTTGTTGCCCCAGATTTATAACCCGCTAGATATGTTACCGGAGAACGAAACTCAAATTCCGATAGACCAAGTTCCAGGGGTTCTTTGTTACATCCAACCGATTTTTTGTACGAATTATTAATAATTACTTTATTTACCTCATTAAGTTGTTCTGTATTTAGTTCATTTATTTTGTCTTCGCATATATAGATCGGTGATTTGCCATGAAAGTATACAACATAATAGTTTTTTGATAAAGGAATAAACAATATTACTTGCTTAAGTCCAATTTGCCGATTAGAGACATTTGTAAATCGATTTTTAATTTTTAGGGCTGCTGTTGAAACAAATTGATCGCTTAAAACGAAATTTCCTTCATTACTTTTTAATATGCAGAAAGAATAGTGGTTTACCACAGTTTCACTTAGTCTTTTGATATAATCAGAACTAATAAGTTTTCGTATTAAAAGTAAAACACGATCTTCCGGACTTTTTTGCTCATGAGAGAATTCATGTAGAAGGGCACCGCTACGATAGTAGAAAATCAGATACTCTCTCATATATGAATTAATTAATCGATTAATTTTTTTAAAGTCATTAGAGTTCTCCTCATATTTTTCCAAGGCAGAAATGATTCTCGAAAATGCAGGACCTATATAATTTTCTATTCTACTGAAATATTTTTCAAGAATATTAGCTTCAATTAATGAATGTTCATATGTGAATCTTTCGGCCATTGAGTTTGAAACATTAGTCAAGTATGTTTTCTTTTCCATCACCAATCCTTCATAAACCTGACCTTTATCATTTGAAAAATTCTTAAGAATACACTGAGGAATGTAGTGTTGAATAATTACTTTTTGTTCTTTGCCTTCTCCCATATAATTATCCTATTTTTAATATGCATTAAGTCATTCTTATGTTATTAAAGGTATAAAACATTAATTATTAAATTAGATATGGTATATTAAGAATTATTTTAGTTAGTAATTAGTTGAATTTTTATAATTAATCTTAACAATGAACAAAATAGAAACACACAAAGGCGATATAACAAAACTAAAAGTGGATGCAATTGTAAATGCGGCAAACACATCTTTGCTTGGTGGCGGGGGAGTGGATGGAGCAATTCATCGTGCTGCGGGACCAGAGTTGCTTGAGTTCAACAAAAAACTTGGTGGGTGTGCAACCGGCGAAGCAAAAATTTCCCCGGGATTTAACCTTCCCGCAAAATTTATAATTCATACAGTTGGTCCTGTTTGGAGTGGAGGAAGTAACAACGAAGATAATCTACTTGCAAATTGTTATCGTAATTCATTGAGATTAGCAGTTGAGAATAAAATTAAAACAATAGCATTTCCAGCAATAAGTACCGGTGTTTATCGTTTCCCTTTAGAAAGAGCTACAAAAATTGCTATAACCGAAGCGAAGAATTTCTTAGAGCAAAATCAGGAGATAGAAAAAATATTCTTCGTTGCATTCGATGAAAGTACGCACGATTGTTATAAAGAGCTGCTAAACGATTAAAACTGATCAGGGTCAATTCTTTTCTTAAACTCACCCTAAAATTTTTGTAAATTTAAATCAATAAAAATTGGAATGTTTTCATAACTCTGTCAAGGAGACAAAAATGGATTACAGAATTGAAAAAGATACAATGGGAGAAATCAAAGTTCCTTCGGATAAATACTACGGCGCTCAAACTGCAAGATCTTTGATGAATTTTAAAATCGGCGGAGAAAGATTTCCACGCGAAATAATCCGCGCACTTGGTATTCTTAAAAAAGCTGCGGCATTAACAAACCAAGAGCTTGGAACCTTGCCGAGAGACAAAGCCAACCTGATTGTGAAAGCTGCCGATGAAGTTATAGAAGGAAAGCTCGATGAACATTTTCCGCTTGTTGTCTGGCAAACCGGAAGCGGAACGCAGACTAACATGAATGCTAACGAAGTTATCTCCAACCGGGCGATTGAATTAGCCGGTGGTGAAATGGGAAGCAAAAAACCAATTCATCCGAATGATGATGTGAATAAAGCACAGTCTTCAAACGATACGTTTCCAACTGCAATGCACATTGCTGCCGTTGAGGAAATCCACAGAAGATTAATTCCGATGATTACAAAACTGAGAGATGCCCTCGATAAAAAATCCAAAGAGTTTGAAAGCGTTGTAAAGATCGGAAGAACACATTTAATGGATGCGGTTCCACTTACTTTGGGTCAGGAATTTTCCGGTTATGTACAGCAATTAACAAATGGTCTCGAAAGAATAAACGCCGCAATGCCGAGAATGTACGAACTCGCGTTAGGCGGAACTGCTGTAGGAACCGGATTAAATACTCATCCTGAGTTTGCAGTAAAATCTGCTAAAACAATTTCGCAGCTTACAGGCAAACCGTTTGTAACGGGAAGAAATAAATTTGAAGGCTTAGCTGCCCACGATGCGTTGGTTGAGTTCAGTGGTGTGTTGAAAACGCTTGCTGTTTCATTAATGAAAATTGCAAACGATATCCGTATGCTTGGTTCCGGTCCGCGGTGCGGAATCGGCGAACTAAATCTTCCCGCAAACGAACCGGGCAGTTCTATAATGCCGGGAAAAGTTAATCCGACACAATCTGAAGCGATGACAATGGTTTGTGCACAGGTAATGGGTAACGATGTTGCAGTTAACATCGGTGGTGCAACGGGACATTTCGAACTGAACGTTTTCAAACCGGTAATAATTTTTAACGTGCTGCAATCGATAAGATTGATTTCCGATGCTTGTGAAAGTTTTACAGATAATTGTGTGGTAGGAATTGAAGCGAATACCAAAAACATTAATTCACATCTTAAAAACTCTTTGATGCTTGTAACTGCGCTTAATCCACACATAGGTTACGATAATGCAGCAAAGATTGCAAAGAAAGCTCATGCGGAAAATAAAACACTTAAAGAAGTAGCAGTTGAGCTTGGGTTATTAACAGCAGAAAAATTCGATGAGGTAGTTAAGCCGGAAGATATGACAAGACCTAAGAAGTAGATCCAGATTGTCATTCCCGTGAAAGCGGGAATCTAAGGCAAATTAAGGAGCGATTTTGGCAGTAAAACAAAAAGCTATTGGAACTATTTGGAAACTTAGCAAAAAACAGAGGGCAAATAAATGAGCAGATTATTGACAGTTGAATCGGATGAAAATTCTGTCAAAATTCATCTAAATAATGAAGGGATAGATTTCTTGGTTTCAGAATTAAATTCATTGAAGAAAAATAATGTTAGCGATCATTCCCATTTTATGACGACTGATTTAGGAGGAAATGAGCTAACAAATATTAAACAAAGTGATGATGATAAAACAACTCTTATACATCATTTAAAATTATATTTTTGGAGTAATAAGAAATAACTTTAATAATAAAGGAACTAAAAAACATTAATTTTATGGAATCATAGAAGGATTATATAACAATAATAATTTTGGAGGAAATATGGATCGTCCTTTAACAGTAGGTTATTTGAAAAAGAAATTATCTGAAGTTGATCGTGATTTTCAGATTACATTTGGTTCTTCATACTATAGGAAAAGGCCACTAATTTTTTACAGGTTCAAAATACGTGGCGATAAACTTCTGCAAATTGAACTCAACGAAATTGATCAATCTTTGGAACCCACATCGGAACAAGAAAATAGAGAAACGGTAGGATATTTTATAGACCATCTGAAAGAATTTGAAGATGATGTTGAAATTACTTTTGGTTCAAGTATTGACGCGTCACCATTAGTTTTTGACTCAATATCTAAAGCATTATCTATAAATCTTGTTCAACCGGAAGAACCTAAATGGGAAGTTGATGGAGATCAAGGGACAGAGGGCTTGCATTACATAAAAAGGAAAGATGGCAGGTAGTATCTAAGTATATAAAATCAATTGCAACTGTTTAAAACAAAAAAGACGGCAGAAAAACTCTGCCGTCTTTTTCTTTACAACTCTTATATATTACTTACGGTATAATTTCAATTAACGAACTTGCAACAGTTCTGTCTCTGTCATCAAGTAGAAAAACGCGGTAGAAACCGGGCTCTTCAAACTTCAAATCGCTGCTTGAGTTTTTTGCAAAGAAAACGTACTTCATATCAGGCTGAATTGTGTAATCAAATTTTTTGTAAAATTCGAAATCCCCCGATCTGAAATTATATTTATCGAACTGGATATGTACATCATCAAGATTAAGTGCATAATCCGATTTTACCATCACTGTTAAATAACCAGCCGTAAACCTGTCACTTACACCAATTTCTCCTTTTTTTGAATCGTATCTTTCACAGAAGTAGAGGATTGGTTCGTTTTGCGCATAAGCGGCTATTTTAAAACCGGATACTACAACAAACAGTATAAGAAGAGAAAACAATTTGAATTTATTCATTTAAAACCTTTCTATTTAGTTCGGGAACAACATAGGGGGAAATTTTATGCCCTCCAAAAGAATAAGCTGCAATTTATAGGGTAAAAAAACGGTATATTTGTTAATATATACTAATTTTCGCGATGTGAATTAAAATGGATAACTGGAACGGAATCGGTTCACTTTTAATAGCTTGCATTGAAATAATACTTCTGTTAAACCTGCTTTTCTTTTCCGACAGGAACCGGATTAACAACACTGCAAACCTGGTGATTTTTCTCCTGATGATATATCAGGCATTCGAGTTTCTCATTTGCTGGGCAGGATTTGCTTCTCCGTTAATGGTTTATCTTGCTTTTGTCGATATATCATTTCTTCCAGCGTTAAATCTCATACTTATATTCCGTTTGCTCGATTACAGAAATAAAGCTTGGGGATTAATCTTTCTTCCCGCAATTAGCTTCGTAATATATTATGCTTTTGTCATAAATCAATTTAAAGTAGCAAGCTGCGCAGTTCTTTATGCTTCATATTATTATCCTTTGGGTGAATTATATGGAACATTTTATTATTTACCGATTGTAATTAGTATGATTTTGTTAGTGAGAATTATTCTAAAAAATGAAGAGAAAAAGAAGAAGTTTATTGCGAAAGTTTTACTTACAGGTAACGTGATTATAAGCATTCCGGTTATAACGGGATTTATTCTGATGTTTACAGGAAATTATTATTTGGTTTCAAAAATGGAAAGCATTATGTGTAAATTTGCATTCTTTTATACTCTGAGTTTGGGCGCGATAAGCCTGTATAATTCTAAAAGAAATAATGGAAGAAACGATACTCAACATATACCTGATAATTAATAATGATCTCGTAGAAGAATTCCGTGCTGTTGCATATACAAGAGAAGGTGGAGATGATAACAAGATTAAATTCCTTAAAAGCAAAGCGAGAGAAGATTTTGAAAATGCTTACCATTTCGATGCACCTGTAGACGATAAAGGAAAATTCATGAGTTATAGAAGATTTCACAAGTTCGAAAAAAGAGGAATGCATTTCCAGTTGTTTGAGGAAATATTTGCTAAGTTCGAAATGCCGGAACATCCTTTAATTTGTGTTACACCTGTTGTCGATGGAGAAATTTATGCAAGCGAATGACTTTTCGTATTAACATTTATAACTTAGTAAACTGATTCTAAAATATCGTTAATGAAATTAAAACTAATTCAAATTGTATTATTAATAATTATTCCGTTAACATTTATGGGAAGCAAATTGTTTTTTAAAGATAAGACACATATAAAAACAGAAATGAGTGTGGTTGAAAAACAGGATAAACTAAACCAGTATTATTCCAATAAAAAGCTCGGCTCATTTGTTGAAAATGGGAAAACATACTTCCGGTTATTTGCTCCTTCTGCCGAAGTTGTCTGGCTGGTAACATTTGATGATCCTGAACAAACTTACGGTAATGAATATGATATGACGCAAGATGATGACGGTGTATGGGAAACCTCGATTGATGGTGAACAATACGGATTGTTTTACGGATTCAGGATCAGACACTATAATGATTCCGGAATTGAAAATATTATTTGTCTTGATCCCTATGCAAAAGCTGTTGCAACTTATAATACATATTTCAGTCCGCGCAGAGCCATCGTTGTTAAAGAAGACAATTATGATTGGGGTGACGACGAGTGGATACAAATGGATTGGCGTGACCTGATAATTTATGAAATGCATATTCGCGATATGACCGAAGATCCTTCATCCGGAGTAGAGCAAAGAGGAACGTACGAAGGATTGATCGAGGAAGGAAAAACAGGTGGAATAAGTTATATAAAAAATCTTGGTGTAAATGCAGTAGAAATTTTACCGGCACAGGAATTTGCGAATATAGAAATTCCTTTTCAGGATTCTTCAAACGGAAAGTTTAACAATTGGAATCCCTACGAGCGAAACCATTGGGGTTATATGACCGCCGCTTACTTTGCTCCGGAAGCTTATTACAGTGAAAATACGAGGGGGATGCAATTTGATAAATGGAGTGGAAAGGATGGGAAAGCCGTACATGAGTTTAAAGATATGGTTAAAGCATTTCACAAACAGGGAATTGCAGTAATAATGGATGTTGTTTACAATCATCTGTCAGAATATGAACTTGGTAATCTAAAGGAAATTGATAAAGAATATTATTTCCGAAGAGACACAAAAGGCAACTACACCCAGGATAGTTATTGCGGTAATGATCTGAAAACTGAAAGACCAATGGCAAGAAGACTTATAGTTGAAAGTATTCTTTACTGGATGCAAGAATATCATGTCGATGGCTTCCGCTTTGATCTTGCAAAGTTGATAGACTGGCAAACAATTGAAACTGTTATCCATGAAGCACGAAAAATTAATCCACAGGTAGTTTTTGTTTGCGAACCATGGGGCGGTGGTTATGACCCTTCCGGGTTTTCAGTACGCGGCTGGGCTGCCTGGAACGATCAGATAAGAAACGGGATAAAAGGAGAAAATCCGTTTGATGGATTAGGCTGGATATTCGATAAGTGGTACGGAAATAATAATCCCGAAAAAATTAAAAGTTATGTGAACGGT
>Ga0307425_1001551_pt1 | contig 13626 bp, 14 predicted proteins | sample SalMarWE160330MG_FD_202152 | JGI IMG/M metagenome (GOLD analysis project Ga0307425, IMG submission 202152) | Salt marsh sediment microbial communities from the Plum Island Ecosystem LTER, Massachusetts, United States - WE1603-30 | ecosystem: Environmental > Aquatic > Marine > Intertidal zone >... | reverse complement strand
AATCACCAAAAAATGAAACATCATCTGCCTATCATTATATTTATCAGAAAACGTGATTTATGCGCGCCCCCACATGATCTTCAGTGTTTTTTTCCAGATGAAGGGCTGGAAATCAGCCTATGATATGGCCGGCTTTAACATTCCATAAAGACCCCGCATTTTTAACAAATAAAACATTATAGATCCAAACACTTTAATATTGGCACAGTTTTTGCTAGTATCGAGATTAGGTGAAAAGAAATTGCTTTTTTACTTGAATATATGCTAATATTTCGCTTTCCCGAAGTGGATAGATAGTAAACCATTAGGAGAGGTTGAACATGAAAAGAAGAGTACTCACAGCATTAACATTGACGCTGCTCATCGCCATCCCTGTGGTCGCGCAAGAAAATCCCTGTGATCAGGCATACATCAAAGCTATGACAACCCCAGATGCCAGCCAGAGGGTAAAGCTCCTCAAAGACTACCTGGGGCAATGTGGCGGAAAAGGATCCCAATACGAAAATTTTGCATATGCAAACCTGTGCACAACGCCATACAGCGGCAAAACAGCCGCTGAGACCATTGAATATGGTGAGAAGGCTATAGCGTTGGGCGGCCTGGATGATCTCATGAAATACCAGGTTCTCGTGACAGTGGCTGCCATTTACGGACAACAAGGACAGAACTTGGTAAAAGCAAAAACCTATGCCCAGCAGGCCATACAGATCGGAAAAGACCAGAACAACAACCAGCTTGTGGGTGCAGGCACTTATGTTCAAGGTCAGGTGCAAGAAAAATCCAAGGATTTTAAGGGCGCATCGAATTCTTATATCAGTGCTTACAACATCCTGAAAAATAAGCAGATCACCACTGACCTAAAAAAAGTGGCAAAAGCTCTTTACGATGCCAAGGAATACAGCGATGCTGCAAAAGCCTGGAAAGTTTGCGTCAGCGTAGCGAATGACTATCCCTGCATTGTCTATCTGGCAAACTCTCTGAATAGGTCCGGACAAAAGGACGAAGCTCTGACATATTACAAACAGGCCTACGCAAAAGAGAAAAAGGGCGATGTGGCATACAACATGGGAGTCATCCTAGCTTCAAAAAGCAACTCACACAACAACGGTTCAGCAGAGGCAATCAAGTATCTGCTCGATGCAAGCTTTCTCTCAGAAGCCAATTCTCAAAAAGCTATGGATCTTGCCCAACGGCTTTTCTTCAATCGAGAAGTCCCGGGATACAACGAAAAGATCAAGGAACTCGGCGATATAAGCAAAAACCTCGAGGCTCTAACAAAGAGCTTCAACGATAAATTCGGTGAAAAAGCCGAAGAGGACCTCTCCGACACTGAAAAAACAGAAATGGAAAAAATGTTGAAACTCCTTGAAGCAGAGCAGAACGCCGTCGAAAAGCTCCAAGCAGAACAGCAGCAGGCATTGGAGAAATTCAACGCTCTCGTCGATCAGACCAAAATACGTTTAGGCATATAATAACAGCCTGCAGCAGACTCCGATAACAATCTTCTCTCCGAATTCTTAAGCCTATTGGTGTGCTTTTACTCAAAAAAACAGCCGTTCCTCGATTATAAAAAGTTGGATGAGGAGAGGAGCACTTTTAAATCCGTGATCGTAAGCACACAAGCAAAAGGAGATGTCCCAATTGAACTTTTGTTCTTTCTGTAATAATATCAATACAATCCGGAACAGCGGCCGGAAAATCCGGCCCCTCTTCAAAATGAAAGAGTGACATCCAATGACCCTCACGCTCAAAGAGGCCCAAAAAAAAATTCACAAGCTCAGAGAAGATGTTGTCGCCCACGAAAAGAAATACTATGTCGATAACGACCCGCAGATTTCCGATTACGAGTTCGATGTGCTCGTCAAGGAACTCACAAATTTGGAAAGAGAGTTTCCAGAACTGGTAACGCCCGAATCGCCCACTCAAAGAGTGGGAGAACAACCCCTTGAGGGTTTTTTCCCGGTGGAACACAGCACTCCCATGCTCAGTCTCGACAACTCTTACACGCTGGAAGAGCTGAAAGAATTCGAGGACCGGATACGAAAAATCATACCCAAAGAAAAAATCGCTTATGTTGCAGAATTGAAGATCGATGGATTGGGAATTTCTGTGATGTACCGCAACGGAAAATTTGCGCAGTCCGTTACCAGAGGTGACGGTCTAAGAGGAGATGACGTTACCGCAAATGTCAGAACGATAAGGAGTATTCCACTCTCCATACGGCAATCGGATGAGCTCGAGGTCCGGGGTGAGATCTATCTGCCCTATCGTTCGTTCAAAAGAATAAACCGAATGCGAGAGAGCGAAGATCTTCCTCTTTTCGCTAATCCAAGGAATGCCGCTGCCGGATCCATCCGGCTTCTCGACCCGAAGGAGGTCGCCACACGAATGCTGGATGCCTTTCTCTATTCTCTGTTCATTGGAGGAGAGGAGAAGGAGAGCCAATGGCAAAACCTCATAACAATGAAAAATCTTGGATTCAAGATCAATCCCCATTCACGCCGCTGTTCATCACTTAAAGAGGTCATCTCATATTATGAAGAGTGGCAGGGACGCAGGGATACGCTCGATTACGACGTCGATGGCATCGTTGTCAAGGTAGATTCCACAGCACAACAGAAACTCCTCGGTAGCACGGCCAAATTCCCGAGATGGGCCATTTCATTCAAATTCCCTGCAAGGCAGGCAACAACTCGGATCAAAAACATCATTGTTCAGGTGGGAAGGACAGGAGCCCTCACACCTGTGGCTGTTCTTGAACCGGTCAAGCTCTCGGGAACAACGATAAGCCGGTCGACTTTGCACAATGAGGATGAGATCCGGCGGAAAGATATCCGTATCGGAGACTTTGTGCTGATCGAACGGAGTGGAGATGTCATTCCAAAGGTCGTCTCGGTGATGAAGGAGAGAAGGACGGGGAAAGAGATTCCCTTCGATTTTCCGAAGAAGTGCCCCGTGTGTCACACCTCAACATTCCGACCCGAAGATGAAGTCGTCTCCCGGTGCATCAACCCTTCCTGTCCTGCAAAACTACAAGAATCGTTTCTCCATTATGCTTCGCGACGGGCTATGAATATCGAGACACTCGGGGTGGCACTTGTGCACCAGCTTATGGCAAAAAAACTCGTTCAAACGATTCCCGACCTCTATGTCCTCAAATATGAAGACTTGGTGGACCTCGAAAGGATGGGACCCAAAAGCTCACAAAACCTGCTGGATGAGATCGAAAAATCGAAACAGCGCGACCTCAACCGTCTGATCTATGCGTTGGGCATCAGGTTCGTTGGTGAGCGCACGGCCCAAGCACTCGCCTCTCACTTTCGACGATTAGACTCTCTAGCCAAGGCTTCCTTGGAAGAGCTGATCCAGGTCGAAGATGTGGGACCCAAGGTCGCTGAAAGCATCGCCTTCTTCTTCCAGCAACGCGAAAATTTGGAGCTTTTAGACAAATTGCGAGCGGCGGGTGTCCGCTTCTTCTCTCAAACTGTGGCATCTCATGAAGGAGGGGCTCTATCCGGAAAGACATTCGTGTTGACTGGAAAGCTGACACGATTCAGCCGCGAAGAAGCGAAAAAACGTATCGAGCAGCTCGGGGGAACCGTCACCTCGTCGGTGAGCCGAAAAACAACTTATATCATTGCAGGGGAGGATCCGGGATCTAAGCTCGAAAAAGCTCAAGCATTGGGTGTGCCAGTCCTCGATGAAAAGGATTTCCTCAAAATGATCTCTCGCTGAATCGCAAAACTATTTCTTCTTTTTCTTCCCAAAAATGGCCTTCGCAAACTTATCTTTGAGCCCTTTCACATCAAAAGACAGAAGGTCCTTAAGGTCTTTGATGTCTCTAATTCCACCTTTTGACTCCGATCTATGAAGCTCCTTCAATTCTTTTAAAGCTTGAGGATTCCCCGGGTCGACTTTAAGGGCTTTGCCGAACTGGTTTTTTGCTTTTATTTTCAAATCTGCATTCTTATACATGACTCCCAGACCCAGATAACCATCCGGACTCCATGGTTCCATTTTTATCACCGTCCTGAAATGCTCTTCTGCCTTTCTCAGGTAGAAGGGGATCTTCGTCTCAACCATGGCAAGCAATAAAAAAAACTTGGATTTGTGAGGGTCGAGTCTGATGGCTTCATCCAAGTAGGCCATAGCCTCTTCATACCTCGCCTGGTTATAGAGTGTCTTGGCCTGTCGGAATTTCACATCTGCTTTCTTCCTAACGTTTCCTCGGTCACCCGCCCCTTCCTCTGCAAGTTCCTTGTCATATTCTTCTCTTTTATCATCATCGCTCAATATATGATAGGCCTTGGTGATCTGATCAAATACTTCATCGATCATTTCTTTTTTTTCTGCGGCTAATCCCCGTGAAAACAAGTCTGGATGGTATTTTCTAGCCAATCCAAAATAGGCCTTCTTGATGTCTGTCACAGATGCCGATTTGGAGACATCAAGAATTTGGTAGAAACTCATCGTAGTAATTCTGCCGAGGAAGTCTTCCGCGTTCTGAAGCTTTTCAGCCTGATCCTTTCTCATCGGTTTTGCTGCAGGCTTTTCCTCGGCGTCGACGACATATTCCTCCTGGCTCACCTCGATCAAATTCAAGCAATAAAAGAGATACAAGCTTTTCCAGAAGAAATCAGGATTTAATCCCGAGTACTTCAAGATGTCGGCGGGCGGAGAATCGGCATTGATCTTTTTTAGAACTCCCTTTTCCTCCTCAGTCAGATGAAGGATAAGACCTCTGTCCCTGGGAGAAATGGTCTGTTTTTTCAAAAATTTTTCCAGGTTGGAATCATATTTCATGCGTCGCACCCCATCTGTGATGAGGGTGGGAATGCTGATCTTTGAGTCCAGGTCCTCCAGGCTCAATTCTTCTCTTTCCTGGAACATGAAAGCACCATTAAATATCGGGAAAAGGTTCAGGGTAACTTCTCTCATCTGATAGGTCAATCCATCCAACAGATCTTGTTGCGAGATGAGCCCGCGCTTGACCAAGACTTGACCGATGATTTCCATGGGCTCGATGTACTCTTCGATGTTTAGATACGCCTCCTGCGAGAGCTTCCCTAACCTGTATAAAACCTCACCTAAAAGCTCCGGCTGTTGGTTTGTTTTGGTAAAAACGAGATTCCCATCCTGGAAATAGAGATATTTTTGGATGCTCTGGTATCGAAATGTTAGCTGTCCCTTCTTATTATGAAAATAGATATCTCGGAGATAGCGGCCTATATGCTCCATATTATTGCCTGCTTGGCCCTTTTGGTTTGGTCATCCTGTTTTCCGTACTAATGGACGTTGTCTATATATATATTACAAACGCAATTCATTTTTCAATCAATATATCCATCCGCAGAGTATTTGCAAATCGGCGAAGGCATGAATTGGCACATTCAATAATGAAATTTGTGTTCGTTCGATCACAGATTTGGAAATGCCACCCCTCTCGTATGCGAGATTGCAAAGCTCTGCAAATTGTGTTAATTTTTCATTCATGAAGGTTGCCATTGCCCAGATCGCCCCACATTTGGGAGATGTGGACAAAAATTTAAAACTCCACGTGGATTTAGTCGAAAAAGCTAAAAAAAATGAGGCAGATCTCCTCGTGTTTCCAGAATTGAGCCTCACCGGATACACTCTCCAAGATTTCGTGCCGGATGTCGCCTTGAAGCCTGATCAAGCCTCTGTCTTTGATCGATTGAAACAACTCAGTGAAAACATATCTCTGGTCGTGGGGTTTGTGGAAGAGAAAGACAAAGGGCTTTTTTTCAACTCGGCTGCGTTCCTCACGGATGGGAAAATACAGCACATCCACCGCAAGGTTTTCTTGCCCACCTACGGTATGTTCGAAGAATTGAAGTTTTTCGGCCAGGGGAAAAACTTTCAAACCTTTCCCTCACCTTTCGGAAAAACTGGCCTGATGATCTGCTACGATTTTCTTCATTACGGAGCGGGTTATCTTCTGTTTGCCGGAGGCGCCGAGGTCGTCATCGTCCTCAGCGCAGCTCCGGGAAGAGGGATCACCGGGGAAGAGGGATGGGAAACAAGCCACATGTGGGAACTCATGGGAGAATCCTTGTCGCGATTCTCCACCTCCTTTGTCATTTACGCCAATCGAGTGGGCTTTGAGGACGGAAAATCCTTCGCCGGAGGATCGTTCATCTACAACCCGGGTGGCAAGCTTATGGCAAAGGCCCCGTACGGAGAAGAGGAGTTTTTGGTGGCGGAGATAAACCTCGATGAAATCCGGACTTTCCGAAAAAAATGGCCCTATAAAAGGGATGAGAAACCAGAAATAATCCTCGAGGCCCTCAAAAGAATAGTCAGAAAATATGAAGATTAACACATCCTTTGTCGAAAAGATCCTAACTCTGTTTATCAAAGAGGAACTGGCGAAGTTCCACTTCCAGCTAGGAATTGTGGGGATTTCAGGAGGACTGGACTCGACTGTTTGTGCGTTTCTTGCTTCGAAAGCCCTCGGACCAGGCAACGTGATAGGCTTTATTTTGCCCTATGGAGATACTTTCGGCAGGGATATCGACGCTCTGGAGGTTGTCCGCACCCTTGGAATACGATCAGAGATCATCAATATCGCTCCCATGGTTGACGCCTATTATAACGAACACCCCACAGATAATAAAATCCTGATCGGAAACAAAATGGCCAGGGAAAGAATGTCCATCCTGTATGACTTCTCTGCGAGGGAAAAGGCACTCATCCTGGGAACGAGCAACAAGACAGAGCTGCTTCTCGGGTATGGAACGATCCATGGAGACATGGCCTGTGCGATAAACCCATTGGGAGACCTCTACAAGACGCAGATCCGGGAGCTCGGTCAACATTTGGGCGTCCCCGATAAAATCCGGAAAAAGGAGCCAACAGCCGGGCTCTGGGAAGGACAAACCGACGAAGAAGAACTCGGCCTGACATACGAAGAGGTCGACAGGCTGCTCTATCAGATGGTCGATAAAAGAAAAACTGCCGATGAAGCGATCGCTATGGGCTTCAAAAAAGAGATGGTCAAGCGTGTTGTTCTTCTTTTAAAGAACTCCGAATTCAAGAGAAAACTCCCGCCTATCGCCAAACTCTCGGAACGCACCGTTGGGCATGATTTCCTTTTCCCTTACGACAGAGAACAATAGTCTGGGTTATACGAGGGAAACTATGGACGGCGAAACCAACCAGGAAAAAAGTGCCGGCACGCTTTATGTGGTCGCCACTCCGATAGGCAACCTGGATGACCTGACGTTTCGAGCACTTAAAACTCTCGAGTGCGTACAGATCATCGCCTGCGAAGACACCCGTCAGACAAAAAAAATTTTGAACGCATACAACATCAAAAAGAAGCTTATCAGCTATTACCAGCCCAGAGAGAAACAAAAAATTCCTTTCATCATCGATCGTCTCTTGAAAGGAGAGGATGTGGCACTTGTTTCGGATGCGGGCACACCAGGCCTCTCGGACCCTGGTTTTCCCCTTATCAAGGAGGCAATCGACCTGGGCATCAAAATCGTCCCTATTCCTGGCCCGTCGGCCCTGACTGCGGCTCTGTCTGCAGCGGGACTGCCGACACACCGATTCCTTTTTCTGGGCTTTCCACCTCCGAAACGAGAAGCGACCAAAAAATTGCTACGATCGCTCAAGGAAGAGGCTTCGACTCTGATTTTTTATCTTCCCCCGAGAAAATTTTCTTCTTTTTTGAGTGTCATCCACGAAATCTTGGGGGAAAGGCAGGTCGTCATTGCCAGAGAGATGTCCAAGATACACGAGGAATTCATTCGCGGAACAGCCAAAGAACTCACTCTTTCCCTGAAAGAAATATCTAATAAGGGAGAAGCCACAATCCTCATCGGTCCTCCAAAAAAGCGGAAGAACCAAAGGTAAAACGCAAACTTCTATGGGGAATCCCATTCCTTTCGATTTTTTTTAAGGCTTTTTATATGCCCAAAAACAAAAAAATAAAAAAATTCTTAAATACTTGACAAATAGGCACTCAGATATTATATTATATACATACTCAAATAATTAGGAGGTTAAAATGGCAATTATTCGATGGGATCCTTTCAGGGATCTGGTGACTCTCAGAGAGAAAATGAATCGTCTGTTCGAAGAGGCCTACTCTGCTCGCGGAGAGGAGCGTGATCTTGTTTCTAGCTCATGGACACCTTCTGTCGACATTTACGAAACCGAAAATGCGCTCTTTTTGAATGCAGAAGTTCCTGGGATCAAAAACGATGACATCGAGATCAAGATCGAAGACAACACTCTGACTCTCAAGGGAGAGCGCAAGTTCGAGAAGGAAACAAAAGAAGAAAATTATCATCGTGTAGAAAGAGCCTATGGGTCTTTTTACAGATCATTCTCGCTTCCGGCTTACATAGACCAGAATAAGATCGAGGCAGAACATGAGAACGGTGTGTTGAAGATCACCATGCCCAAAAAGCTTGAGGCCAAACCTCGTCAAGTCAAGGTTCTTAAGCTCAAAGGACAGGCCACGCCCGAAAAGAAGGCTAAGAAATAAACTCCACTCATTAGAACAATCAAAGCGCCCAGGCTATTTTGTTTGGGCGCTTTTTTTATGCGCTATGCTTGGGCGAGGGTGAGAGCGCGAACCTCTTTCGCTTCGGCTTCGACTAAAATCTTGCTACACTCACGAACGGTGGCACCAGTTGTGTACACATCATCGAGCAGGAGGACGGTTTTATTTTTAACCTCCTCTCGATTGTGGACTGCAAAGGCACCCTTCACGCTTCTCAACCGGTCTTTCATGGACAGAGACATCTGGGGCGGCACGTTTTTCACTTTCACGAGCTGTTTATCAAGAAGCTGAATCCCCTCGTGTTCTGCCAGCTTTTTCGCAATAATCTGCGCGTGGTTGTATCCCCGTTCCCGTTCTCTTTTAGGATGAAGGGGCACAGGAACAACAGCATCCAATCCCCACCATAAAGCATCCTCATCTGCGAGGGCATGGAGGGCAAATTTGGCAAGCCCTTCCGCAAGAATGGGTAAATTGTGAAACTTACAAAGAAGGACAATCTCTTTCAGTCTTCCCATGTAACGGCCGCAGGAACGATGCCGGGAAAAGGGTGGTTTTTCTTGCAGGCAGGACCCGCAGAAATGGGGTTCGGTCTCCCCCTCAAAAAAGCGCCCACAGCTTAAACAAAATGGTGTGCGAGCAGGTTTGAGACTCTCCCAACAGGATTTGCAAACTATTCTTTCAGCGGGTGATTCTATCAGAACCGAGCACAGCCTGCAGAAGGAGGGGAAAAAAATAAGCTCAAAAGACCTTACCCTTTCGATTGCATCATTCAGAAAAGAGGTCTTCAAGAAGCCCCTTCTTCCTCTTTGTGCTGACACGTAATACAAAGACGTGCCCACGGAACGACATCCAGCCTTTTTTTGCCAATATCCGCTCCACAAGTCTGGCAAACGCCAAAATCTCCAGTTTCTGCTCTTTTTAACGCTTCACCTATCAAAATAAGCTGTTTTCGTTCCGCGTCGGAGAGGCTGAGGAGAAATTCCTTGGTATAAGAGCTTTCTGCTTTATCACCGACGTCCTGCGCAATCCCTGTTTCGACCTCTTTGCTTTCTGAGTAAAACTCGCTCATTTGGTGGTTGATCTCCTGCCTTCTCTCCAGAAGTTTTTTCTTGTAGCGTTCTCTCTCTTGTTTCTTCAAATTGTCCCCCTCACTTCGCGTATTGTTGACCACGAACGATCGTTAAGGAGCGATAGATTTGCTCCAAGAGCATAAGCCGACTCAACTCATGAGAAAATGTCATTTTAGAAAAAGAAAGACACACATCCGCACGGTCCAAGACACTTTCCGCCAAGCCCAAGAATCCACCCACAACAAAAGTAACAGCCTTAGCCGAGTGAGTTGTGACCTTCCCTAAAAAACGCGCGAATTCTTCTGAGTTCATCTCTTTCCCTTTATGAAAAAGACAGATGATATAGTCATCTTTGAAATGTTTTTCAAGCCCCTCGGCTTCGATTTCTTTTATTCGCTCTCCATGTTTCTCCGCCAGTCCTTTAGCTTCTTTAGTTACGATGAGTTCGCAGTTCTCGATCTGATTGATCCTCCGCAGGTAATAGTCCTGCAGGTTTTTTATGTCTTTATTGCGGGTTTTCCCCGGCCAAAGCACCTTTAATTTCATGAAGAAAGCTCGCTTTTTCTCTTTTATATCTAACTGTTCTCCTATTTCGAATAGAAATTAGTCAATAAAAAATAATGACTTCAGGCCCAAATGTCAATATTTTTTTTAATAAATAGCCCACTTCCACTCCCGTGACATAAAACGATATGAGATAAGAATCGATCAAAGAGAAAGTTTGATGCCGTCGCCCCACAATTTCTCGAGGGCATAGTACTCCCGTGCTCTTGAAGAAAATATGTGCACGATGAATTCTCCATAATCCATCAAGATCCACTCCGCATTTTCCTTGCCTTCTATACTCAACGGTCTGATTGCAACATCCTTCAACTGCTCTTCGACGCTCTCATAAATGGCAACATTCTGCCTGGATGAGTTGCCGTGCATGATGATAAAAAAATCAGTGAACGAAGATATGCCGGTCAAGTCCAGGACAACGATATCCTCTGCTTTTTTCGATCGGCTGGCTTTAACAGAAATCTTCACACCCTCAGGGATGTGTTTCGTTTTGGCTTTCTTTGTGTTTTTGGCATCCATTATTTTGTGTAAATAAAGACGATTCTCCTTGATATAGTTTTTAACGCTTTCCGGCAGCAGCCCCTCCACAGGTTGACCGGTTTTTATTCTTTCTCTCACTTCGGAGGAAGAGACATCCGGAGTCTTGATGGAAAGAAGATATATCTCGTGGACAGAACTTTTTTCGCTGTCCAAGTCAAAGGATCCAGAAACCTCGACCATCCTTCGTGTATATTTTCCTGGCAGGATATCTTTGGCTTCCTCCATCCGAAATCCGGGACGACTCATGACTATGAAGGAACACTGCTCCAGGACTTCCTCGTAATCCTTCCAGGTTTCGATCTCCAAGAACGCATCGATCCCCAGCAAAAAAAAGACGTCTGTCTGAGGGAACATCCTTTTTATTTTGTTTAAGGTTACGATAGAGTAGGACGTCCCTCTTTCACCGATCTCGAGAGACGACGGCAAGAAATCGTCTAAGGGGGCGAGGGCCAACTCGACCATCTTTAACCGGTGCTCGGCTGAAACCACATCTGCAGAGCCCTTGTGCGGGGGAATGTACGAGGGAATGAACAAGATCCTATCGAGGGAAAATATCTGCTGCACGTGTTCCGCAGCCTTCACATGGCCCCAATGGATGGGATTGAATGTTCCTCCAAAAAGCCCTATTCTCTTTTTTCCTATGTCAGGCATGTGTTTCATCTTCGAGTTCCCTCAGTGTCTTTGACATCGCATCAACCAATTGTCTGAGCCCGATCCTTTGGAGCGCAGAAATGGCGAAAAATGGCAGCCCTTCCCGCCTTGCCACCTCTTTTAGCATTTCCAATCTTTCTTCTGATCCTGGAAGAAGGTCTATTTTGTTTGCCACCAAAATCTGTTTGCGCTTGACCAGGCTAGACTCAAAGGCTTTAAGTTCTCCTTTCACGATGTAGTAATCCTGGACAGGATCTCTCTGCGAATAGGGAGAGATATCGATGAGGTGAATCAGTATTTTTGTCCTTTCGATATGCTTGAGAAACTTCACGCCCAAGCCATGCCCCAAATGAGCGCCTTCGATCAGCCCGGGGATATCCGCAACGACAAAGCTTTTGAACTCATCTACATCCACTACGCCAAGATTGGGGATAAGCGTCGTGAATGGATAATCGGCAACAACAGGCTTTGCCGCTGAAATTCTCGAGATCAAGGTGGATTTTCCCACGTTTGGAAAACCGACAAGTCCCACATCCGCGATCAACTTGAGTTCGAGCAACAGTTCCTTTTCTTCACCAGGCTGTCCCCGTTGACGAAAGCGTGGGGACTGGTGAGTTGATGTCGCAAAAGATGCGTTCCCTCGCCCCCCTTTTCCACCCATGGCCGCAAGAAACCTCTGGTCGGGGGAAATAAAATCGAAGAGAACCTCCTCTTTTCCGGATTCTCTGACAACAGTGCCCACCGGCACTCTCAAGTCCAGATCTGTACCGCTTTTTCCCTGACGGTTCCCTCCTTCACCATGCGCCCCTTTCTGAGCCTTATTGATGGGGTGATAACGGAAATACGCCAGAGAATTAATGCTGTTACTGGATTTTAAAAATATGCTTCCCCCATTGCCTCCACGGCCTCCATCAGGGCCACCCTTGGGAACCCCCCGTTCCCTCCGGAAACTCAGACAGCCGTCACCGCCCTTTCCTGCTCTGAGGGTTACTTTGACTTGGTCGACAAACATATTGAGAGGAGTGTAAACCTCCTAGGAAGGAATGACTGAGACGAACTTCCTGTTTTTGCCCTTGGTCTCGAAGAGGACTTTTCCGGTCACCAAGGCAAAAAGAGTGTCGTCCTTGCCGCGCCCCACATTCATTCCGGGCTTGAACGGTGTTCCTCTCTGGCGAACTAGGATAGAGCCTGCATTTACGAAATGTCCTGTTGAGCGCTTAACACCCAGCCTTTTGGATTGGCTGTCCCGTCCGTTCTTAGCGCTGCCACCTGATTTTTTATGTGCCATCCTCTTACTCCTTGGTTAGTGTCATTTTTTGGTTTTTGCCGGGGACTTGGCCTCTGTTTTCTTTTTAAAAGGAACCTTTAGCTTTTTTTCTTTTGTTTTTTTGGCTTTGGTTTCTGCCTTGGCTTTAGCTTTTGGTTTGGCTTTGGCTTTTGGTCTGGCTTTGGCTTTTGGCTTGGCCGGCACTTCCTTTTTCTTCTCAGCTTCGGCTTTTTTGGCGGGCTTTTCTTTCGGCGCAGCCTTAACTCCGGTCACAATTTCCTCTATTTTAATCCGTGTCAACTGTTGACGATGTCCGGTCTTTTTCTTGTACTGTTTTCTTCTTTTTTTCTTGAAGACTACGACTTTGTCGTCCTTGAAGATTTCAAGCACTACGGCCTTAACCTGAACTTTGTCCACATATGGAGTGCCTATCAATGTCTCCCCAGCATTGTCCACGAGCATTACTTCACTAAAAGTTACCGTATTATCCGCTTCGATGTTGAGTTTTTCGACCTCGAGCACATCTCCCTTCTGGACTATGTACTGTTTTCCTCCGGTTTTGATCACAGCAAACATCTTTCTACCTTTATTCTTTATTATCGTTATTGTTGTCAAAAAAAGACGGTGCCTAAATTTAGCATATAGCACCACTTATGTCAATATGAACATGGCTCAATCCGCGACCCCGCAATTCTATATATCCTACCTCCGTCTTGAAGTTCGGTTACTTTTTCTATGATTTAACCAGATTCCTTTCAGCCCCATTTTATTTGATTCAATACGCTCGCTTGACAAACGCCCCTCTTTTTCTCTACCTTTAGGGTGATTTTTTTGAAGCACCTTTATTGTGGGCGGTTAGCTCAGCGGAAGAGTGCCTGCCTTACAAGCAGGGGGTCACTGGTTCGAATCCAGTACCGCCCACCAGAGATTTTTTCTTCTATCTCTATTTTTTAGGAGTTTCCCTCAAGAAGACAATCTTGTTTAATGGAATTATATTGAGC
>Ga0307425_1001550_pt1 | contig 13627 bp, 10 predicted proteins | sample SalMarWE160330MG_FD_202152 | JGI IMG/M metagenome (GOLD analysis project Ga0307425, IMG submission 202152) | Salt marsh sediment microbial communities from the Plum Island Ecosystem LTER, Massachusetts, United States - WE1603-30 | ecosystem: Environmental > Aquatic > Marine > Intertidal zone >... | reverse complement strand
TTGTAAATATGACCGAAGTGTGCCTTCACGGTGTTGTACCGTATCTTCAGGCGTTGGGCTGTCGTGTCACTATCCAGACCGTCAAATAGCAGTTTGAGTATCTGCATTTGCCGCCCGGTAAATACATAGCACTTCTGCACATGATCCCATTTTGCCTTGCTGATTAACATGACAACATTATGATTGGATCGGTTAAGTTTGTCACGTTTATTTACCAAAGATTTCATGAATAGAGCTTCCCACCTTTAGCCCGTTTCCTGCTTTTTACACATCCTATGCTCCGGTCGTACACAGGGCTATTCGCGCCGGCTAAGTAAAGAACTCTCACACAAGACAGCATACTTCGTGGTAATTGTTATTGATCCCGAATCGCCTTGTAAGTCTTCCACCAAGAGCGTACATATTCTATGGTCAGCGTTCTTCCAGAGCCGGCTAAAAGGCCGTCGGTGGGTTATTATCTTCGGCGGGCTTTAATTATCGTCGGAGCATGCTGATTCATTCAGATATATCGGAGCCAACGCTACCCACACCGTCGTTCGGCGTAGTCATCCGACTACGCGTCCAATATATCAGTCTATCCGATTTTTATTGTTGTCTGTTCACATGGCATTCAATGCCCAGCAGAGTTAGCAACTGTTTTATGAAAATGTTCGAAGACAACGATACATTTGCTTGATGGTGTTTGTCGTAGTCATCCGACTACGCGCCCAATACGTCAATCTGTCCAGTTTTCTGTTGCTGATGCCTGCTATGCGCAGCAGAATGATATCCCTTTTTTGAAATCGTTTGAAGGCAATGATACACTTGCCGGTGTTCGTCATAGTCATCCGACTACGTAACTGATATTTCAAACAGGCTGTTATATGTTGTCATTGTTGATCCGGTTGAAGGCGTACGAATTGCAGAAACGCTGATGGAGGTTCACATCATTTTGGTCGACTGTCAATGTGAATCCGCCGTGCTCGCTCGTTCGGACGGATATAAATAGTGTCACCAACGAACTATGCGCTGGCGATCAGATAGACCGTGACGACAATTACTGCGACGAACGCCCAGCCGACCAGGAAGCCGACTACCGATGTGCGTGATGGTATCATGAATTCGAGACTGGTGTTCGGGAATATGTTTCTCTTCTCGGGGACGACGGCATCGTCCGGCAGCGTGCAGGGTACAGCAGGCTGCTCTCCCGGCTTGATCGGGGTCCGGATCAGGGCATAGTAATTATCGAGTTTCTCCTTCGCTACCGGTTTGGTCAACAGGCTGAACACGATGCCGCTGATTAATCCGGCCGACAGATACAGAATCATCTGCCACGGCAGGTAAAGCTGGCCGTTCCACAGCATAAAATCAGGCAGGCACTGTGCGCAACCGGCGTTGAAATCCCAGAGAACATACTGGCCGAATGAGATTTTGCTGGTGAACAACATCACTGCAAAGCTGACCAGGGTCGTTGCCCATGCTCCGGCCACAGTCATCCGCCGCCAGAACAAACCGAGCCAGAAAGCAATCCCCATCATCGCCGAGACCTTCCAGAATATTTCCAGTCCCGCCACGACGCCGGGCAGCCAGAAAGCAAAAACCACGCCGCCTGAGACAACGACAACAGAAGCGATCCGACCCACAGTGACATAATGTCTCTGCGGTCTGTCAGAGGATAACGGCCTGTAAATATTCTCGGTAAAAAGCGCCGCCGACGCTATCATGAACGCATCGCACGAACTCATTACCGACGCCAGAAGCGCTGCTAAAAAGACTCCGAGTATCCCCGGCATAATTTTCGGCAGGAAATCACCGGCTACCGCCCCGAAGACCTTATCGGGCTCGACCTTCACACCCCGGCTGCCGAAATACACTATTGCGGCAAGACCTGTCAAGCACCATGGAATCGTGCAGAGGCGCTTGATGATATTTCCAAACATCCACCCGAATCTTCCTTCCATCTCCGTCTTTCCCGCGGCGCAGTTGCTCATGGTGTGTGGTTGTGTCACGATCCCGACCAGCGCATTAAAAGCAATCACCGCAATGTAGAAGAACCCGATTTCCGCCGGGGCGACCAGAGTAAGTTTTTGCGGATCGGAAATCGCACTACGAATCCCGTCCATCCATCCGACGGCGTTCATGATCAACGGCAGCAGCAGGAACGAGAAAATGATTGTCAGGATGCCCTGGATGAAATCCGTAATAATCGCCGCGGCAAGACCTCCCGCCACGCCGTATATCACGAAAACGATAGTCATTATTGCAATCGCTACGTTCGCCGACAAAAGCCCCTGCGTGCTGGCCGAAATCACCTCGCTCGAACCTCGCAGCATCAGGCCGATATTCACCGAAAGATTCAGCATCCCGATAAGCGCATACAGCACTGCAACGCTTCTGTCGTACCGCGCCTCAAAAACGTCACCGGTTGTTATCGCACGAAAGCGCCTCATCACGGGAGCGATCAGCCAATAAAATGGCGTACAGGGAAGCCAAAGCCACTGGTACCAGATCCCCGAGAGCCCGCTCGAAAAACTTTTCGATGCCACTCCCACGGCCTGGTCCGAATGTGTCCCCGCTCCGAATCCGAACATTACCATCATAGCCTTGCCGAATCGCCGGGGCATGAAAAAGTCATGGCTTTCTTTTATTTTTCTCGCGCTCCAGAAGCCAATGGCAGCCATGCCGAGCAAATACAGCGCCAGTACAAAAATATCCGCAACATGCAATCCAAACACAGGCATTCATCCTTTACAATTAATCAGTTTTGGAAAATGTAATTAGAAAAGGACAATTGAAAACTGTCAATCGAAGATTGAAAAAAACCCCGCAGCGCATCCGTTCGCTACGGGGCAATGAAAAAGCAATACCATATTCTCGATACTTGATATTCGAATTAACCCAATTGCCAATCAGGAGCATCGAGCATTGCTCATTGCTCATTTTTTCTCATTTTTCATCTGACGGTTCGAACTGGACCCGCCCATGTCTCATCACCATTTTCAACTTTTTTTCTCCAGGCTGTTCTGCCGTTTTCTCCGGCATGCCGGTGCTCTCCACAGTTTTCCTTGGTATTTTTACTTCCACACCGAGCCGGCCTAGTTCACCAGCCACTTCCGGTTGTGTGGAGTCGAGCTGAAAACTACGAACCAAATATTCCTTTGCCCGGTCTTTATCACCTTTACCCAAATAATAGTAGGCCATCTGCTTGTTAATTTTTGCCGAATCCGGCGCCAATTTAAGGGCTTGTTGATAACAAGTCAACGCATACTCATCAAGTTGCTGCTTTTCAAACGCCATTGCAAGCCTTAGTGACTGGATATCAGAGCTGCCAACCTGATTCACATAGATATCAGCATAGTTTTTAGCTTTAGCTGTATCGCCGCTATCGAGGAATAACTTTACCATCGCAGCTTGAGCGTCCGCATTAGCAGGATCAAAACTCAAAGCTATATTGTAATGATACTCCGCCTTCGACCAAAGCCCTTCGGCATGATATAACTGGGCCAACTCATAATGCGCCACCGGGTTTTCAAACCTGATCTCCAGTGAATGTTGTAGATTAGCCTTTCTTGCTTCTGCCGGTAACTTTCGCATCCTTTCAGCTTCAGCGGCTTTCATCTCCTGACTCTCGCATCCGACGAGGACAAGCAATAATACACAAAACAAAAGAAGGATAAAAGTAAAAGGAGAAACCCGGCTTGAGCTAATGGCAAAACTTCCTGTTTTTATTTGTCTGCTCTTGACTCTTCCTGTCATTGTGGCCTCCACTTTCGAAAGTTATGGTTCGCCTCTATGCGAATTTCTACCTCTGGCCATTGAAACAATGCCATTTTGATATACTATAAAAATCTTTGCAAGAAAAAATTTCAACAAATCAAATAAAATATAAATTTTTTCTCGATACTCACCGCTCAATTTGAAACTATGAATAGATGACTGAGAATTTTTGTAATAAAATGGTAAGATGCATCGACTTATATAGCGACGGTTCGTCACAGGCGGAATTAAATGAAGCTCGTTTGCTCTGCTGGAAGCTAAATCAAAGCCGGGACAAGGCAAAGAAGTTCTCAATGAGGCTTGTAAGTGATTGATTGGCAGTTAATTATCAAAGAACACGGCTCTGCTGTATGGCAGACTGCATACAGATTGTTAGGCAACGATGCAGATGCAGCCGACTGTTTCCAGGAAACTTTCGTTTCGGCTCTGAAGTTCTGCAGTCGTAAACGAGTGCGGAATTTTCCAGCACTATTGACCCGGCTGGCTACCGCCCGGGCGATAGACCAGCTCCGCCGCCGATTTCGCCGGTCGCATTCTGAGACAGTTCCTGCTGACTGGACTACTTTGCAAAGTACAAATCCGTGTCCGTCCCAACAGGCGCAACATAACGAGTTGACAGAAGGATTGCGAATATCGCTAAGTAAGCTGCCGACACAAGAAGCACAAGTCTTCTGCCTGAGATATCTGAATGATATGAGCTATCAGCAAATTGCAAATGAGCTTGGCATAAAGGCTAATGCCGCCGGTGTGCTGCTGCATCGAGCCAGAGCTAAACTACGCGAATCTTTCGAGTTATCGATGAAAGAGTATAAGTGAGGTTATATTATGGAAGAAAGCGAAAATAAATTAGAAAAAGCGGTAGAAGCCCTAAAGAACGAGCAGATTCCCCCGGGCCCGCCAAAGGAAGTTATCAAATCGACTATGGCAATGCTTAATGAAGCCGCAGAACAAGCAGATACGGTAAATCAAAAGCACCGAATCCTGATTTTAGAAGGTCTAAGGGCTGCAAAAAGCCTCCCTAAAATCGCCGCTGCGGCGGTGCTGCTTATTGCTGCTGGTTACATTACGGGCAGACTGTCAGCACCGCGAGCACCGGATATGGAACAGATTCGAGCTGCTCTTGAACCGGCTATTCGCCAAAATCTGCTCAATGAAACGAAACAATATATGCAATTGGGCCTGGCAAACGCTTATGTCCGAATCAAAGATGAATTGAGCCAGCAATACCGTCAGGAACTGAATCGCGTAGCGCTGCAGTCCGTAGCTGCTTCCAACGCCGTAACAAATGAGCTGCTCACAGAGCTTGTAGAGTCTTTCAATGAAGCGCAAAGCCATGATAGGCAACGGATTGTGACGGCTCTCGAACAGATAGAATCGAGAAGGCGGCAAGACAGAACCGACTTGAGCAACGCTTTGGCAACTTTGGCCGTGCAGACGGAAGATGAGCTGATACGAACCAAACAGGATATGGCACATTTTTTATCGAATACCCAATCAGATCAATCAAATCGGGATGAAATCACAGACAATTAAAATTGAAAGGACAGGAAAATGAAAACGCTTACTCAAACAATCATTCCAATCGTAGTATTAAGCTTGTTGGCGGCGGGTGTTGTTTCGGCCAACAACGCCTCTGATGAGGAAATCCAGGCTACAAAGGCCGACATTGGATTGATACTTGCGCAGGCCCAATCAGGCCAGCCCGCCGCCCCTGTACTTCCTACTCCACCCACGCCGGCGACTCCTCCAACACCGGCTCCTCCAACAGCGGTTACTACTCCAACACCACCGACTCTGCCAACCATTAGTAAGAACGTCTATAATCTCACCAATGCCCTATCTTTCGGATCGAGGACCGGCGGTAGCGATATGGTTCTTGTGATACCCACCGAGCAGACCAAAACAGAAGACCTTATTGCCATAAACGAAGATATGAACGTTATGTCCCGCATTTTCGAGAAAAACCTCGAACAGGATAGCATCGCGGATAGCATCGCAACTTCACGACGCGGTCTTTTTATCGACAGCCGGGATCCCTTCGGGATGTTACTGGGAGGCAGCAGAGGTGATATACAAAGCATGTACCTGCAGGGCTATGGAGCGTTGTTTATGCTGAAAGTGGATTTGCCGCTCTCACCTTCGCCTGATACGCAGCAGGAGCAGCAGGAGACTGAGAAACAAGAACAGGGCGATTCGGTTTGGAAGCAGACGGTACAGGAAATGTATAATCCGGAGAAAGTCAATAGAATACGTCGGCCCGAGCAACAGCAGGTGAAATACGATCCTGAGAAGGTGGAAAACCTCAAAACAACCCTGATAAAAACCCTCAAACACGCAACGAATATCCGAGTTTTGAAGCCGGATGAATCGGTGATTCTGACGGTTGTCGGAAGCGGTGAGGCTACAGGTACTAAAATAATAACGGCAACTGTTGCCGGAAATAATCGACAGGTAATCGTACAAGAGAAAAATGCTAATGGAAAAACGTCAATGAGGATAGTAAATGGCAACTCATTAGATGATATAGGATTATCTTCGCCCACAGTTCTTGTTATTCGCGTGAAAAAGTCGGAAATTGATGCCTTCGCGAAGGGCGAGCTGGATTTTGACAAATTCCGGGCAAGCGTGCAGATGTTCTCCTATCCTTATCTGGGTAGCGTAGAGGTACGTGGAGATTCTTTAGGTCTTTATGGTGAGCCTCTTTCTACCGGTTCCAGCAGAAGACGGTAGACTACTTTTTTCGTGTCTTTGATATCCGAAGGATAAGGTGCATCGCAAACCAAGGCCGGGCTAATTACGCTCGGCTTTTTTTATGAGAAATAGCTGGTCGAGCCGGGCCGCAGGATTGGACAGGGAGAGGAAAATTGTTTATAATAGTATTTGTCTTGTTTGAGCAATTAAAAGAAAGGTAAAAAAGATGTCTGAAAATGTGAATCGCAGGGGCTTTCTCAAGAAATCTATAGTTGTCCCAACGGCTGCCCTTGCTTTGAGTTTTGAAGAAAAAGCTTTATTAGCGGCAACAGCGCGAAAACCGGCTGCCGCAATACCCTCAATTTCTGCTCAGGGGATGCCTATGGGCAAAATCGGCAACATCAAGATCAGCAGAATCTTTTGCGGCGGCAATTTAATCAGCGGGTTCGCCCACAGTCGGGACTTGATTTACGTTTCAGGCCTGCTGAGCCAGTACTTCACTGACAATAAAGTGATGGAAACTTTCGAGATATGCGAAGAATGCGGAATAAATACCGCGATACTCCGGCTCGACGACCACTGTATCAGGATTATAAATAAATACTGGAACAACAGGGGCGGCAAGCTGCAATGGATTTCCCAAGTGAAGATGCCGTCAAACGACCTGCTGAGTGAGGCAAAAGCAGCTATCGACAACGGGGCTATCGGAGTATATGTGCACGGCGGGGTCGCCGACAGTTGCGTCGAACAGGGCCGGGTTGACCTTCTGGCTAAGGCAGTCGAATTCGTAAAACAAAACGGCGCCATCGCAGGCGTCGGCGGTCACAGCGTTAATGTACCCATCGAATGTGAAAAGGCGAATGTAGGCGTCGATTTCTATATGAAAACCCTGCACAGCCACAAGTACTGGTCCGCCGACGGCCAGCCCGAGAACGACAATATCTGGTCCAAAACACCGGAGAAAACCATCGAATTCATGCAGAAGGTGGACAAGCCCTGGATCGCTTATAAGGTCATGGCTGCGGGAGCCATCCATCCAAGCGACGCCTTCAAATACGCCTACGAAAACGGGGCCGATTTCATCTGTGCCGGGATGTTCGATTTTCAGGTTAGAGAGGATGTGATTATCGCAAAGGACATCCTGTCGGGCAGCATAAACAGGCAGCGACCCTGGAGAGGATGAGAGAAGCTTAAGTTCATCGGGCTGTATATTTCTTTTTGCAGCACTGGCAATTTTAGATTATCGCTCCGTGAGGATGGATATAGCCTGGATTATTGGAACCTCCCCCGCCGCATGACGAGACTCCGGTCTCGTTGAGCCTTATAATCGTATGTTAAGTCATTGTATGCCTTTGCCGATGAATGATAAGAGAATTAGGCTTAAGTAATCACTGGGAGCAATTTAGATATGCTAAGACCAATTTCCAGCACTATATGCCTTCCGGCCGATCGAGACAACTTGCCCCATGTCCAATGGGAAGCGGATGATATTACCAATGACCGATTCAGGCTCATCGACCTGATTGATGATATGTGTGCCGGTAAAGATGTCTTTTTTCAATTCGTCCGTGCCGTCAAAAACATTATGCCGAATAATGTCAAGACGTTGACCCTGGACGATACCGTCGGGAAAGCCCTTCAGTTTATGAAGCAGAGCGACATCCGGCACGTATGCGTCGTAGACATTCCGATCGGAGAGGAGAAAAAGCCCTACTTTGTCGGAGTCGTTTCGGAAAGAGATATATTCCGGCAAATTCCCCCGAATATCGAAGTAAAAGCAAATCCAAAAGTGCAACGACAGCTCCTGGGACAGATCGTCACAAGAAAACCCAAAACCGTATCGCCGGAGACATCCATCCCGAATATGCTTTCAGTCATGTTGGATAATCACGTTGATATGGTGCCGGTCCTCGATGGTGAAGATCTTGTGAGTGTTATCACCACAGCGGACATTATGAAGCTGATAGTCAGGTTCGAAACGATATACCGGTTATCTGCAAAGCCAAAGGAAACAGGCCATTCACCTAAGAAAAATGGGTCTGCCGATCGGCTTCACGGAGGCGACGATAATGTGACATCGCTGCTCACAATTATCCTGCAAACCGTTAAAGACATTATGACCGAACAATTGGTTTGCCTTAGTACCGGCGACAGCCTTGCTGCTGTAATGGAATCGATGAAAAACGGAGAATTCCGGCACGTACCGATAGTGGACGAGGAAGGTGCAATGGTCGGGATAGTGTCCGATCGGGACGTTCTGCGTTATCTTCCTTTCGTAGGCGGGCAGCGTCTGCCCGGGACAGGTGCGTTTCGCAGCAGCCTTTTCCATGTTGACATAAGGGACCCGAGCCTCAGCCTGCCCATCTCAAGTATCATGACGCGAAATGTCACCCACATCCGGCCCGACTGCAGTTTCTACGATGCGGTGAAAATGCTGCACGAATTGAAGATAAGCTGCCTGCCTGTGGTTGAAGAAGAAAAAAAGCTTCGGGGAATAGTCACTGTGACGGATGTAATGCGGGCTTTGCTCGGCGCCTATGAACTCGCCGAAAAATCCGAGACTTAGTCCACCCTGCTCATTAAGCGTTCATTCCAGTCATGGCCATTTATAGAGCGAAACTTCCATTCGATTTGATTTACGCCGGATGGATGTTACGCCGTCCGGCTTTCTCCTGCTGATTCGGCGAGTGCCAGAGCCCTCTGGTCTTCGGCGGGAATATTAGAACCGCTCTTCAGCAATGCCTGGAAGATATCGAAGGCTGTCACCAGACCATGCACGTTGCCTGCTTCGTCCGTCACGGGCAGGCATCGCCCGCGAAACTGGCTCATATATTCCATAATCGCGGCAAGCGATGTTTCCGGTTTTATGGTGCGAACGGGTCTGCTCATGATCCATTTGATTCTGATTTTAAGTGTCGCATCGTCCAGGGGCCGGCGCCATTTCGTAAATATGGGTTGCAAATAGGGACTCATTGCTCTTGTTATGTCGGATTTTGAGACAATGCCTTCGAGCGCCCCGTTTTGCCCGATCATGATATAGCCGGCGTCCGTCTGCTTCATTTTTGCAAGGGCCTGCTGCATGCTGTCGTCCGGGCTTGCCCAGGTGACCTTATTTTGCATAATATCGTTTGCGCTTATATCAAAAAGATCTCCGGTGACGCCGGGTATCTCGTTTTTTGCCATTGCGGACTGGCCCGGGAGAATCGCCGGCGACTGAGTTATTTTCCGGATGGCTTCGAAGATTTTGCCCGTTGCGGATTCTTCGCTCGTCTCGGATGTTGCAGCAGTTTCTTCGGCAACGTCATTGGTAGCGTTTGGATCCGGAGCGGTATCTTCCTGGTCAGGGGATGAATCAGGCTCCCAGAGCTGATATTCTTCACATTTACTTTGCCCGTCAGCGGCATTTTCAGAATCGGCTGTGTCTTCCGGAACTTGCCCGGTCTGTGCTTGCTCTGCAATCTCTCCGGCGTCAGTAATCTCAGCGGGTGTTTCTTCAACAGACGGCTGCTCTTGTTTAGATTCTTCAGCGTTAATTTCCTCGACAGCGACATTTTCAGAATCGGCTGTGTCTTCCGGAACTTGCCCGGTCTGTGCTTGCTCCGCAATCTCTCCGGCGTCAGTTGCCTCAGCCGGTGTTTCTTCAACAGACGGCTGCTCTTGTTTAGATTCTTCGCCGTCGTTTCCTTCGACTATATCAAACTCTTTATCAGGCTCTTCGCAATCGATTTTCTCAGTGGCAGTTTGCATATCTTGAGTGTTCTCCTCTGTCTCTCATTGAGTTGCTTGTTCGATCACAGTGGTTTGTTCCGGCACAAAATCAGAGCTTTCGCCGAAAATTGTCTTCGGGAAAATAACTCCGCAGTTGAAGGACGGGTAAGAGCCGACTGTCATTTCGTATGGGATAAAGAAAACTTCTTCGTCGCCGGCCAATCCCATCGTTTCTTCGGATTTATCCCATGGTTTCCCGACAAAGGCCGGCAATCTGTGCGAGAAGTGATTATACCCTTCCAGCCCCTCGCTAAATACCCTGTCCCATGAGCCGACCAGCAGGTTGCCGACTTCCCCTATGGCATCAACCATGCTCTCAGCAAGCTCGGCGGAGGCGTTTTGCCTGTTAGACATAATCCGTTCTTCGGGCAACATAATTATAATGCCGCCAAGGGTAAATAGTCCCTCCTGGTCGAATATGAATCGGAAGGTCCCGCTAAGGAGACCCTCAGAATCCACAACATTGACAGCAACCAGCTTATTAAAACGTTGCTGAAGGCTTGCGACGATTTCAGTTGCAATCTCACGCTGCTCACATTCAATATCCACGCCGAACGTGCCGGATATGTCGTCACAGAATGCCTTTAACGCTTGTGTCGCTAATTCTGTTACTCGTGATTCAACTTCTATTTGGGATGTTGCCATATTCTTTTCGTAGCAAGGGCGGTTCGCGAACCGTCCCTACCCCACAGCGGATATTATTCCAGCATTTTTTATAGAACAGTTGCTCTAAGAAACACCAACACCCCTTTTTTCGGCATATTCCGAGGGCACTTTTAGTTAAAAGCGGGAAATTAAATGGGGCCTATACCTAATCAGGCGGTATAGGCCCCAAACTAATGCAAATACTTATATTATTTTCACACCTGCTTTCGCAGGTTTACACTTGCCCCGGCGAAAGCTCCGGAGCGGTTTTTACTATTCAGCAGCCTCTCTCGTCCGATACAGCCGAATGTCGTCGATGTAAATCTTGCCGGAACCGCCGGGCACCGTCATATTGCCCTGGGTTCCAAGGCCGATCGCAATACTGTCCACGTCGGTCAGGCTTATGCCCTGGTCGGCGAATGCCTGCAGGGGGATTACCCACTCCGTCCAGGCGTCTATCGTTGCAGCAGCCGGATCATCGTGGATCGCAATCGCAGGCGTGCCTGCATTGTTGGACACGGCCACATAAAGCGGCTCAGCATCATTGCTGACTATGCCGATGTCCTGGTGCGCCCACTGTGGACCAACTGAGCCGGTGGTCGTGACGTTGGAGAATACCGCCTGGCATGTCAAAGGGGCATTAGTGCTGCACACTGCCAGGCCGATATAGACATTCGAACTCATCGAGATGTTGTCCGGCGTGCCCTGCATCTGCCAGGTAGAGCCATTAGTCGAACTGTAAGCTGTAAAGTTGCCGGATAAGTCACGCTCTATCTTCACCCAGTACGGCGCGGAGATTCCACCCGTCGTATCGGCGGCACTTGTGCCGGCCGTTACGTTGCGTCGCTGGAAAGAAACACCCTGAGCTGGTGTCACTACCATCATCGCGTGCGTGGAGTCCGCATCAAGCGTCTCGCGAATCATAACGCCGGCCTTGGCCCAGGACCATGTGTTCTCTACGCTTTCGACTCTTGCGACAATCGAGCCGGCGCCGGAGAGCGTCTTGAAAGCAAAGTGGAACTCGTCAGAGTTGCCCCAGATATCGGCGCCGGAGCCGGTCATAGTGTATGTTCCGACCGGGCCTTCAACGAAGCTGCCTGTGGACGCAGGATAGCCTCTGAACCACAGCGACAATTCGCTAACGCCACTCTTAGTCCAGTCACGGGGGGCCGTCAATGTGAGTTCTACCTCCGAATACTTCGAGTAGCCCTGCTTGTTGTTGTCGTAGACAACCGGCATTGACTGACGACCGCTGTTTACTATACTTTCTTCAGTATAAGAAAAGGTAGTTTCGTCGCCTACAGCGGCACCGGTGCCGTTACCGGCGTAGTAATTCGCAGATCCCTGTGCGCCGTAGCCAAGGCCGTCATGCCAGGCGTACCAGATCTGATTGTCGCTGGCATCGTAGCTTTCGAAGTCGTCCACGAGGATATAGTCGGCTACTGTAAATCTCCAGGTTCTGCCTTTGCTGATTGAGCCGTCGGTATTGTACTCGTCGATTCGCCAGTAGTATGGCCCGCCGCCCCATTCGACGCCTTCGGGGGGAGTATAACTCGTGCCGTTCTGGCGGCCGCGATAGATGTCGGCTGTAGAGGTATCAGCATCATCGACAGCGTCCATATCGGTGCCGAAATACACATCGTGCTGCGAAGCGCTGTCTCCCGGTGACCAGGTCAAGGGCAGAACTTCGTCAACGCCCGGCGTTGATCCGTTGGCCGGATTCGGGCTCCAGGCAACGAACAGATCGCCACGCATAATCTTCTGAATTTCATCCTGCGTCAGCGTCCTGTTGTAAATACGCACATCATCGATAGTGCCGTTGAAAAATTGATGGCCCGTCCATGCTCTTGCACCTAATGAAACCATCCTGCTTGTAGCATAATTGTCGTTATTGGTGTTTGTATCTGAGTTCTTTAATTCTCCGTCCAGATATATTTTGTGGCCGGTCGCTGAGTCTTTAGTCCCGGCAACCATGTGCCAATCACCCGAAGACCAAACCGTTTTACCCACACCTACCGCGTGAAAACCGGGAGCGGTATCGTAGTAGTGTAACGACAGGTCTCCATCGACGCCGACAGCATCTTCTACGCCGAAAACAAGGTCGCTTCTCGAACCGATACACAGCAGATACTGAGGACCGCTGTCGCCGTTTATGTCCTCGCCGACCCTGAACCAGGCGGTGTAAGTATAATTATCGGGTATATACAATTCAGCCGGGGTACCCAGATCAACGTAATCATTTGAGCCGTCGAATTGCAGCGCACCTCCGTCATTACCTTCAACCCATATCGGACCGTTTGCCAGCGTTCCGTGGTTATCGTGGCCGGACCAGTCGAGCACGATATTACCAATGCCCTCGTCAAGCTTCCACCAGCCGAGAAGATTGGGATCGGTAACAGGTATTTCGGGTCTGGTGCTGAAGCTCCAGACGTCACCTGTATACATAACAATACCGTCGGACTCATCTACACGCCAATAGTAAGTCTTATTTGATTCGAGCTGGCTTGTAGTATAGTTTGCAGCCACCTGCTGAGTACCTCCGGCGGCATTTGCTACAGTATCGAAATCGTCGCCAAAGTATACGTAATGTAATTTCGCGCCGAAACCAGCCGTCCAGCTTAAAGTGGCCGCGTCGGCCGCTAAAAATTCCGTGCCATCATCGGGAATAGGGTTATACGCCTTCCTGGGCGGAACCGCAAAGCTCCAGACGGGGCCTTTCCACGGACTATTCGGGTCGGCATCATTGACTTCATCAATTCGCCAGTAA
>Ga0307425_1001547_pt1 | contig 13663 bp, 11 predicted proteins | sample SalMarWE160330MG_FD_202152 | JGI IMG/M metagenome (GOLD analysis project Ga0307425, IMG submission 202152) | Salt marsh sediment microbial communities from the Plum Island Ecosystem LTER, Massachusetts, United States - WE1603-30 | ecosystem: Environmental > Aquatic > Marine > Intertidal zone >... | reverse complement strand
TGAGGACCTTTCTGAGCCAATGATAGACCTCTTTTTTAAGATCAATACGGTCTATAAAGCGTCTATATGTAAATTTATCTTTTTTGATGATTGAGATAAATGACCTGGCCTCCTTCTCCCGCCCCTGATCATGGGCCCCCTTGATAAGGGCAAGCGATGGGAGATTTTTTTGTCTGGCCAGATTGTATTCATGGTGTGTGGCTGAATGCCTATCGATTTTGGGGCCATATTCCCGATCGATCATAAGGATGTATATCTGGCTCTGTTCAAGTTCATGTAAATAGGGTTTGTCTTCGGGGCGAAGAGGCGGAGACTGTTTCTCAAATAGAATGGGTGTACAGTGCTCCTTTAGAAACGGGTCGGTTGAAATGAGAGAAAAAAGGGCTTGCCTCTCAGGTTCAAGCTCTTTTTGGACCGAGCTGATAAATGTTCGGTATTTAGTCACCGGAACAACTCCTTAAACCGTCCGGAAGAAAATCTGTTCGGCCTTGTCTCTGCGCTGGTTGCGGGCCGCAAAGGTCTGGACCGCATTGGCCTTGAGCTGGTCATTGCCCTGAAAACCCCGATCCAGACAGATGAACTGCGAGGGTTCAGCCTCGGCCACAGCATTTATGAGTTCGGGGGTGATCTCGTTTTCCAGACAGATTAGGAGTGCCCCTTCGGCCATGGAGAAGAGCGTTTTACCGGCCAGTTCCCGCTTTTCCACCTTTTCCGTGGGCATGAAGCCCGCCTTTAAAAGCAGCTCAAAGAGGATGTCTTCCTGCGTGGCGTTTGAATCGATATGGTCGATGTGAAGTTCCAGTTGTCGGGCGATTTCCTCTTTCGAGGAATCCGCAATGCCCCCGCCCCATATCTTGAAATTGGATTTATCCAGTTTGAGGACCTTGAACCCGAGATCGATATCGGGTAGTTCCTCGGCCATGCCGGGAAGCATGCCTTCGGCTTTTTTCACCTTGGTGGCACGCTCTCCCTCGATCTTCTGAATGACCCGCCGGATACGTTCCTTGCCGATGTCGGCGATGGTTTTATAGCCCGCCTTGAATGCTTCGGACTTTTCATCACACGGCTCAGGGAGTTGCACCATGATGAATTTGCGGTGGCCTGCGTCTTCCTTGTTTAGGTCGAGAACGGCGTGGGCGGTACTGCAAGACCCTGAGAAAAAATCTAGAACACAATCCATATTCCCAGTAGTCTGCTGAACTATTTGCTTGATAAGTTCTGATGGCTTTGGGAAATCGAAAATTTGAGCACCAAAGATATCTCGCACTACCGCAGTTCCATGTGATGTATGGATTTTGTCAATAATTGTAGGAAATGAAGTGAATTCATTAATAATGTCACTCCGAAACTTCTTTTCTCTTGGCCTGCCTTTTGGGGTTTTAGGGAAGAGAATCCGATTCTGCTCAATAAGCTTGTGCATGCGATCCTGTGCATATCTCCAACCTGTTGTTTCTGGCGGATCATAGATAACTTCTGTGTCTGGATCAGTGATAGAATAATGAAGGTTCGGACGCTGGTCTTGCGTTGCCAGACCGAGCATGCTCCGACTCATCCATGGTCCTCGGGGATCATTGTCGGGATTTGAATATTTTGATTCATCTCTTGGTCGACCAACCAATGAAACAGTATTATTTCTAGAATAGGCTAATATGTACTCATGGTCAGTTGAAATATTTCGGGAAGAACGGGCATCGGTAAACTTCCTGCTTTTCCAGATAAACATCGCCAGAAAATTTTCTTCCCCAAAAATTTCATCACAAAGCTTCCTCAGATTGCTCACCTCTCCGTCATCAATGGAAATAAACATCACCCCATCCTCCCGCAGCAGATTCCGGGCCAGGTAAAGCCGGGGATACATCATATTGAGCCACTTGGTATGAAATCGGCCTTCATTGGGGGTGTTGGTGGAAAATTTCCTCCCCTTATCGTCGGCCAGCCCGGCATAGGCCAGGTAGGTGTCCAGGGTTTCCGAATAGTTGTCAGGGTAGATGAACTCTTTTCCCGTGTTATAGGGCGGGTCGATATAGATCATCTTGACCCTGCCATAGTAGGATTTCTGGAGGAGCTTGAGCACCTCCAGGTTGTCGCCCTCGATAAAGAGATTTTCCGTGTCGTCGAATCTGACCGATTCCTCCCGGCAGGGTTTGAGCGTGGCGAGGGAAGGCTGCTGGATGAGCTTCATACAGTCCTTCTTGCCGGGCCAGTCCATGCCGTAGCGCTCCCGCCGTGCCTCGAAAAGATTGCTGAAGCTCCCTAATTCGGCCTTGAGCTTTTCAAAGTCGATGACTTTAATTGGTTCGCCCTTTTCGTTTTGGCTCTCGGTGAAAACCGACGGAAAAAGGGCTTTCAGCCTTGCACGATTATCAGCGCCGACATCCATGGAGCGCAGGTCCATCTTTTCCAGCGAACTATTTACGACCTCTTCCTTTTTCATGGCTTCTCTACCTTCCGCTTCAAATCCCGGTACATTAAAAAAAAGGATCTATCGTTCCTTGTTCCCCGATTACCCGGCACTCCGCTTCGCCGATTCATCTTTTCAGCAATGCCGGCCCGTCTGCACCGGTGCCCTGAAAGATCAATGCGGACTTCAGGGAATGAGCTTTTTCACGCGCCCTACAATGCCGCTTTCCAGACGGACCTTGATCCCATGGGGATGCGTGGCGGATTTCGTGAGGACATCCTTGACGATGCCTCCCGTCAATTTTCCGGATCGCTGGTCCCGTTTCTGCACAACCATAACCCGCGTTCCCGGTTTGATATCCGCCCGGAGTATTTCGCTCATAATGATAAGAGTCTATGAGAATCCTGCGAATGGGCTGAGTCTTATCTGTTATGTCATCGCTTCTTCCAAGTACCTCTTAATTTTTTTCCGGTTTGTTCCGAGGCTGGAGAACTGTTTTTCCGAGACATCACTGAACCTGGCAAACTCCCTGCGATTTTCAGGGACGGTTTCTTCCATAAAGACCCTAAAGTCCTCCATAAACGTAGACCGTACCCTTTCCGTCATCCTGGTTTCTGACAATTTATGTTTCAATGGCAAGATATATATTATTTATGTTAAATTTATGATTACTTATCAAAGATGTGCAGAAAAAGCAAGGTAAAACAGCACCCCAGAGGCGGACAAGAGAAAACAGGGGTATGTTTCAAAACAACGGTGGCCGGTTAAATGCGGACTTCAGGGAATGAGCTTTTTCACGCGCCCTACAATGCCGCTTTCCAAGCGAACCTTGATCCCATGGGGATGCGTGGGGGATTTCGTGAGGACATCCTTGACGATGCCTTCCGTCAGTTTTCCGGAACGTTGGTCTTGTTTCTGTACAACCATGACGCGCGTTCCCGGTTTGATATCCGCCCGCATTATTCCGTTCATGTGTACCGCCTATAAGTTTAAGGGTCGAGGTCAACACCGCTGCCGTGCCCGGAAGGAGTTACTCCTCTTCAGGGAAAGCATCTTCGTATATGTCACAGAGTGCATCGTGGTATCCCCAGCCGATCCCGGAGGAGGAGGTCATGATCCGGTGCAGACGCTCCCGGAACGGTTCCTGTGCTTCTTCCGGAAGTTCAAGCACTTTGTCCAGGGCCCGGCCATACATGGAAATCAGGGCATCATAGAAGGGCTCGTCGATATCCCCGTAATCGAGAGCACACTGGTTGCCGGGAATATGGTCCCGGATCATGTCAGCCATTTTGGCCACTGGCGGGCAAGTCAAAGAAACGCGGTCAAAGATCCGGGGCATCTTTGACCGCTCACCCTTTTTCTCTATCTGGCCTTTACCTGTTTCAACTCCTCGGCGGTTCGGCAGATCTCCGCCCCCTGGATGGCATCAAAGCTCTTGGGCATGGAAAAGCCGTATTTTTCATTATATGAGGTTTGTCCCCAGAGGCAGTCCTCCACCACCGAGTGGTCCTCGGGCCGCATGATCTTCCAGCCTTCCGGGGTATCCCATGCAAGGGGTTCCCTCTCCACGGCCTTGATGATCTTTTCGGTATCGGTCGTGCCCGCACGCTCGACAGCCGCCTTTATAAAATAGACGCCTGCGTAGGTCTCCCCCGCCATATAGTCCGGATATTCCTTGAAACGCTCATAATAGGCCTTTACAAAATCCCGGTTCAAAGAGGAGTCGGGTGTAGTGAAAAAATAGCGGGACGATACATAGACGCCTTCGGGCATATCCTTTCCCATGGGGACCAAAACCTCCAACGCCCCTGCGCAGGGAAATGCAAATTTCACATTCTTGAAGAGCCCGGTTGGCAATGCCTGTTTTATGAAGTTAACTGCGTCTTCGCCCCACAAGGGGGACCATACCGCGTCCGGTTTGGCCTCTTGGATCTTTTTGATGTATGGGGTGTAATCTTTTGCAAAAAACTTGGGAAACAATTCCCCTACGATTTCCACGTCGGGTCTAAGTTCCTTGAGCTTTGCTTTGAACATATTCCAGGAAGAGTGCCCGTAGGAGTAGTCGGGACCGATACACATATACCGTTTGTAGGGTTTGGAGGCCAACAGATAGGCCCCTGAGCGGGCATGCATCATGGCATTGCTGAGGGTGCTGAAGATGTAGGGATGGAGCTTGGCACCTGTCAGGACATCTGCCGCCGCCTGGGTGACAATCAAGATCTTCTTGTTTTCTTTGGCAATTTGGGTCAGGCCCATGGCAAGACCGCTGGAGGTCGGCCCCATCAGGAAATCTACCTTGTCCTCATTGATGAATTTTTTGGCAAGTCCGGCCGCGATATCCTTTTTGAGTTTGGTATCTTCAACCATGGCCTCCAGCTTCCTGCCTAAGATACCACCGTTTGCGTTGATCTCGTCAACCGCTAATTCAATAGCCTGACGACCGTGCTTGCCGTATCCGCCCACCTTGCCCGATGAAATAAACATGGCGCCTATTTTGATCGGTTGGGCGTCGGCAAGGGCCGAGCCAAGGGCAAAAACCAGGTTTAGGGTAACAATGGCAATTCCTACGATCCATCTCTTTTTATTCATAACGACCTCCTTTAGGCATTGATTGTTTTCACAAGAAATAAAGCGGAGACAGGATGTCCCTGCTACCTCTGTCCGGAGGCTGCCTTATTTCCATGGCAGCACCCGAGATCCAACCGTGGAACCGGTATTTGACGAAAGATCCTTCTCTTTGTCCCATCACCTCCTTTCCATTCTTGGTCTGAATAACAGCCAAAATCCGTGTTGGATTTCCAGATATTGTACAACTATTTTGAGAGACAGCCTCACTTAGACCTCGTCAACAATGGCGACAGGTCGCACCCAGCCCGCGCTGGCCCTTTTGATGTTGGTCGGGAAACAACAGACCGTGAACCCGAAGGGTCTCCCGATGGCTGCCAAGTTGGCCATTTTTTCCATGTGGCAATAGCCGACGTCAATCCCGGCAAAATGGGCCTCCCATATGACGCTGGGATCCCCTGTTTCCCGGAACTCTTTGGCGAGATAGGGGAGGGGCCGATCCCAGCTCCAGGCATCGATGCCGACCACCCGTATCCCCTGTTCCGTCAAAAAGAGGGTGCTTTCCCTGTCCATGCCCGCACCCGTAACGAGGTACTTCTCTGTTCCCCAGGCCCTGTCGGCCCCGGTCTGAATGAGCACAATGTCTAAAGGCTTGATTTCATATCGGATTTTATCGAGCGCTTTCTTTATGTCCCTGGCTGTAATTCTTTCTCCATCGGCCTTGTGCCGGAAGTCGAGGACCACGCCGTCACCGAAGCACCACTCCAAGGGTATCTGATCGATGGTCAGGGCCGGCTTCCCCTGATCCATGGTGGGGTGATAGTGATATGGCGCATCCATGTGCGTACCCGAATGGGTGGTAAGAGACAGCGTCTCCACCGCCCACCCCAGGCCCCCCGGCAACTGATCTTTCCTGACACCGGGAAAGAACGCTTCCATCTGCTCGGCCCCTTTAACATGGTCAGCATAGTCGATCCGGGGGATCATCATTGGCGGATCACTCGGCAGATCCGCTTCAATAGGGATACTGAGATCGACAAACCGTTTCTTTCCCATAGCGCATCCTTTCTGTTTTTGTGATGGTGGTTCAGTTCTCTCTATTCATACGGCTTGGAGATCATGAGGGATAGAGCATAAAAAAACTGACTGGCTGAATTGCCAATTACAGCATATGAAGTTTGTCCGATGTCAGGACTTCCGGTCACAGGTCATAGATGTTTACCAAAGGGAGCAAAAGTACAGGGAGACTATGTTTAGAAGATCGTTCCAATAACCTCCTTTGCCTTTTGATACTGCGAATCACTCAGCATGATTGAACCATCCTTTTTGACATTCGGCGCATTATCGATATTGTATATCCTTTCCTTCAGTTTGGCCTGCTTTGCAATCCTGTCAGGTATATCAGGAGTCACGCCGATAGCCTCCTCAACATCATCGGAAAACTTACCCGGATCAGCGGTCTCGTAGATAACTGCAAGACGGTCGTGGTTTCCATTTAGATAGGTATCCAAGGCCCGCCACCCAACAGCTCCGTGGGGCTCGACGATGATTTCGAAGTGCTCATATACCTCCCGCATGGCCGCGTAATGATCGGGGTTGCTCACGCTGATGGAGTAAAAATCTCTTCTCATGGCCCCCATATCCGGTCTGATATCCATCACGCCCTCTTGGATGACATTACCGGTATTATCCCGCTTATCGTATACATGCCCGCCGTAAAGATCGATAAGCCTCGCAAAATTGCTCGGGTTTGAGACGATCATGGCAGATGAAGGTGATTTTCTGGATGGTTTCACCCGGTAGTCTGCTGTCTTGAGAAATTCCGGGAACTCATCGTTCTCATTGACGCCGCATATGATTTTCGCGATGGGAAGCCCCATCTCCCTCGCCATTACTGTACCCATCATATCTCCAAAATTCCCGGAGGGCACGCTTGCAATCATCGGTTCATCGTATTTGCCAACGCGGGAATATGCAAAAAAGGGGTAAACGGCCTGGGGCAGGAGTCTCCCCACACTGATCGAGTTTGCAGACGTGAACCGATCAGGGTCGTTGAACAGCTCGCCTGCGAACTCCTTATCCCCGAGAAGGCGTTTTGCAAGGGCCTGACACACGTCAAAATCCCCATTTACCTCAAAGGCATAGACGTTGCCACCTAAAGTTGTCATCTGTCTCCGCTGCCTTTCGGTAACAGCCCCTTTTGGAAAAAAAACAACATTGTCAATCCGCTCCAGGCCATGAAGAGCATCGGCCACAGCCCCACCGGTGTCTCCGCTTGTTGCAACGGCTACAACCCTCCGGAGGCCGGACTTCTTGAGAAAATAATTGAGTGTCCTTCCAAAAAACCGGGCAGCATAGTCCTTGAAAGAATAGGTCGGTCCCTGAGTCAACCATATGATATGGGTCTTACCCGTAACATGCCCCACTTTTGTGGGAATTGCCGTATCATCATAGGCATCTTCGAGCATTTCCCTCAAATCCGCCCGCACTATTTCCTCTTTCAAGAAAGGGTAAAGGACCTCAAAGGCTATTTCCGCGTAAGACATACCTCGCATAGCCTTAATGCCGGCGGGTTCCTGCCTGGGAATTGCATCTTTGGAGACCATGTAAAGGCCATAGTTGGAGGCAAGACCGTTCATCAGGGCGGTCTCGAAATTGACGCGCTCTGATTTATCATTGGTGCTGTAAAATGTTATCTGACCCATGGTAGACCCCGTTTTAGAAGTAGGCAGCAGGGAGTAAGCAGTAGGCAGTGAGCAGTAAGGGGTAGGCAATAACGGGGAAACCGAATAGGTTTCGTGACCTTCTGCTTACTCCCTACTGCTTTGTTTTTATTAAAATCAGAGTATATATCCAGAGAGAATCCCTGTCAAAGAGTAAAAAACGTGCCAAAGAATTCCCCTTTTCGATTTTGCTTGACATGAAAATCGATTTCCAATAGATTCCCCTTGTAACTATATTGTAATCACAATGTGATTATATTTTTTGGGGGGGTAAAGAACCCGAGAGCATTAAATCAGCGCTTTATTATGAGGGATAACCAATGAGACTTAAAGACAAAATCGCTTTAGTGACAGGCAGCAGCCGTGGCGTTGGGAGGGCCGTTGCCCTCGGTTTTGCAAAGGAAGGGGCAAAGGTTGTTGTCAACTACACTTCCAATGAAACGGCGGCCAAGGAAGTCGTTGATGAGATTCAATCCTTAGGGAGCGAGGCCATCGCCGTCAAGGCAGACGTGGCGCAGAAAACAGAGGTAGAGGGTCTGGTCGGGGCTGCTGTTGAAACCTTTGGAAAAATCGACATTTTAGTCAATAACGCCGGGTTCACCCGTCCCGCATTAATGATCAAAATGACTGAGGATCAGTGGGATCAGGTAGTCGATATCCACCTGAAAGGCGCATTTCTCTGCTCCCAGGCCGCTGGACTTCGAATGAAGGCGCAGAACAGCGGCAAGATCATAAATGTTATGTCCGTGGCCGGCCTGGTTGGTACAGTGGGCCAGATCAATTACAGTGCGGCAAAGGGGGGCATCCTCAGCATGACCAAATCCATTGCCCGTGAGCTTGCCCGCTATAATGTCTGCTGCAATGTTATCTCTCTCGGCATTGTTGCCACCGATATGACGGAAAAGATACGAACCGATGAGAAGTTAAAGGAGATCTATATGAATAGAATCCTCCTGAAGCGCTTTGCCGAACCGGACGATATCTCTCCCGCATTTGCGTTCTTGGCTTCCGACGAAAGCAACTACATCACCGGTCAGCTCCTCTGTGTGGACGGCGGCTATGGAATGATTTAGGATTGATGATTGACGCCCCGTAAAATAGAAAAGAGGAAGCATTTCAAGGGGTAATATTAATAATTGACCACTCAATCTCGCCTCAAGCGGGACTCAACCAAAAATAAAGGAGGACAAAAAAATGGCAGTACCGGACAAGATACAGACCTGGCAGATGGTTCAACCCACCTCGCGTGACAGGGAATCCGGCGAGGTAACAGCAGGTAAGCTCGAAAAAACAGAAATACCCGTACCTGAATTGGGAGTCGGAGAGGTCCTGGTGGAGGTTGCGGGTTGTGGGGTATGCCACACGGACTTGGGTTACTTCTACGATGGCGTGCCTACAGTCTCAAAACCCCCTTTGACATTAGGCCATGAGATTTCAGGGACCGTGGTGGCCGGGGATGAAGGATGGGTCGGCAAAGAGGTTATCATCCCTGCGGTGATGCCCTGCCGAAAGTGCATGCTTTGCAAGACCGGCCGGGGGAACAGGTGTCTTGATCAGAAGATGCCCGGCAACAGCATCGGGCTCTATGGGGGTTTTTCAAGCCACATACCCGTACCGAGCATTGATCTTTGTGAGGTCAAAGACCGCGGAGAGATTCCCCTCTCCCACTTGGCCGTCGTGGCTGATGCCGCCACAACACCCTACCAGGCCGCCAAGAGGGCCGATCTGCAGCCGGGTGATAATGTTATCGTAGTGGGAATTACCGGTGGCGTGGGTCAATATGTAGGCCAGATCACCAAGGCCTTGGGTGCAAAGACGGTTATCGGGATTGCACGCAATCAGGAAAAATTGGACAGGGCGCTTGATTACGGGGCGGACTTTGTCATAAATTCCACTGACAAAGACGCCAGGGCCGTTTCCAAGGAATTCAAGGGGCTCTGTAAGGGAAACGGGCTTCCCAATTTCGGATGGAAGATCTTTGAGGTCACCGGCGCCAAGGGGGGACAGGAGATTGCCCTTGCCCTGCTGGGGTTCATCGGCAAATTGATTGTGGTGGGATTCGGCCTTGCGAAGACCGAATACGCCATCGGTCGCCTGATGGCCTTTGATGCCGAAATCATAGGGACCTGGGGATGTCTCCCCGAGTACTATCCGATTGTCCTGGATATGGTCCTGAGCGGCAAAATCAACATGGACAGTTTTGTGGAGACCCGTGCCATGAGCACTATTGCCGAGACATTTGCCGAGGCCCACAAAACACCACCCATGAAAAGGATTGTCCTGACGCCTGATTTTTAGGCTATCCCGCGGTCCCTTATGTATGAAACGGAGATGTTAAATCAGAACAAAAAATAGACAAAAAAATAAGAGGAGGATACATTATGGCTTTAGAATGGATGCCGAGAGACAATGAAAAGAAAGATCATGCCTTGCACACTGACGTCCACTGGGGGACCGAGGCCCCTTGCGCGGTTTATGAAAAGCGCCCCCTCACCGACCCCAAAGGGAATGTTGTGGACGGTCTTTATGTGTCATGGATTCGTTTGAATAACCCCAAACAGTACAACTCCTACACCACGGAGATGGTAAAGGGCGTGATCGCCGGTTTTGAAAACGCCTCCTTAGACAGGAGCGTTGTGGCTGTGGTTTTTACCGGCACCGGCCCCTACGCCTTCTGCACCGGCGGCAACACAAAGGAATACAGTGAATACTACGGCCTCAGATCGGATGAGTACGGCCAGTACATGGAGCTCTTCAACCACATGGTGGATGGCATCCTGGCATGCAAAAAGCCGGTCATCTGCAGGGTCAACGGCATGAGGGTGGCCGGGGGTCAGGAGATCGGAATGGCCTGCGATTTGGCGATTGCTTCAGATCTGGCTATTTTCGGGCAGGCAGGTCCGAGGCACGGTTCTGCCCCTGTGGGCGGGGCTTCGGACTTCCTTCCCTGGTATCTCAGTATTGAAGACGCCATGTGGAACTGTATCTCGTGCGAGATGTGGTCCGCCTACAAGATGAAGATGAAAAACCTCGTCAGCAAGTGCGTACCGGTCCTCAAGGTGGATGGCGAGTGGGTCAGGAACCCTATGATCATTACGGACAAGTATGTGGGAGATGGTGAGATCGTATACGGTGAATTCAAACGGGGTGACGAGGCCAAAGAGGCCCGCGCATTCGTAAAGGAGCATCAGCCCAATGCGGACTTTGAATTATTGGACAAAGAGGTGGACAAGATCGTATGGACATTTGCCAACCTCTTCCCCGGATGTCTCATCGAATCCATCGACAGTATTCGCCAGAAGAAGAAATTTTTCTGGGATACCATGAAGAATTCCCACAGACACTGGCTGGCGGCCAATATGGGAGGCGAGGCCTTCCTGGGCTTCGGGGCCTTTAATACCAAGCGGACCACCGGTCAGGATACCATCGACTTTATTAAGTTCCGCCAGGATATCGCAGAGTGCAAGACCTGGAATATGGACATGTTTGCCGAAGTCCTCGGAAAGCCCAAGGAATAATCGTTTTATTGTAAGGCTGTGAACCCATGTGGCAGGCAGGGCGGCAAGAGCAGACCCTCCTGCCATTTTTTTAGGAAGGAAAGGAGAGAAACAATCATGGCTTACGAACATATTGAGGCCAATTTCCAAGATGGTCTGGGCACCATCACCCTGAACAGACCCCCGGTGAATATCCTGAACATTGCAATGATGGACGAGATCAACGAGGTTTTGGAGGGGTGGCAGGGAAAGAAAGATCTCAAGTTGGTCCTTTTTAACGCCAGGGGAAAATGCTTTTCAGCCGGAGTGGATGTGGGAGAACATATGGGTGACCTGGCCCCCAAGATGATCGGGGCCTTCCATCGCATGTTTCGTCTTATGGACAGGATTGGAATCCCCACATTAGCCTCAGTCTATGGCTCATGCCTCGGCGGTGGATGCGAATTAGCCGTTTTCTGCGACCTCGTCATATCTTCTGAGGATGCCAAATACGGCCAGCCGGAAATACAGGTAGGCGTCTTTCCGCCCATTGCCGCACAGATCATGCCCCGCATCATTGGACGCAAAGCGGCCATGGATCTGATATTGTCGGGAAGAATTATATCGGCTGAAGAGGCCCGAAGCATGGGGTTGGTGAACAAGGTTGTGGCAAAGGAAGAACTGGAATCCGCCACAGATGAATTCGTGAAACCCTACCTTAAGCTGAGCGCAGAGGTCTTGAGAAAGACCAAAAAGGCCGTCACGGCCGGGCTGATGGACGATTTTGAACCATCCCTCAAGATCATTGAAGATATCTACCTGAACGAACTTATGAATACCGCAGATGCGCAGGAAGGGCTAAAGGCATTTTTGGAAAAACGAAAACCTGATTGGAAAAATGAATAAGACCGCTGAAAAACGCCCCCTTTGGCCCAATCTCCGCGTTACATTCGGATTTTAATCCTCGAAATATTCTGGATATTCCTGTGGTTAAAATCCTCATGCGCCTTGATCTTGAACCAAATTGAACATTTTTCAGTGGTCTCCTAGTTAGAGGACTTGAAGCCCCTGATGACCAAACACCGTCAGGGGCTTGAGCATAATATCACCGTCTTCAGTTGACGTGCCCCTTGATATAGTCAATTATCTGAGTGGTAGTTGTTCCCGGACCGAAGACCTCTGCAATGCCTGACTCTTTCAATGCAGGAATATCTTCGTCAGGAATAATGCCGCCGCCTAAGACTAATATATCATCCACGCCCTTTTCTCCCAATAATTCCATTACCTTTGGGAACAGATAATCGTGGGCCCCCGACAGGATGCTCATGGCGATGACATCCACGTCCTCCTGGATGGCAGATTCCACAATCTGTGAGGGAGTCTGTCTCAAACCAGTGTAAACCACCTCCATGCCAGCGTCCATCAGGGCGGAAGCCACCACCTTGATCCCCCTGTCATGACCGTCAAGTCCGGGCTTCGCTGCCAACACCCTTATCTTCTTCTCTTTTATCATATCCGATCTCTCCCGCCTGCTAATTCGTCATTCGTTGGTTGTCAATCATCAATCCATTCATCCCAGGGTGTTTACCTGCTGATATTCACCGAATATCTCCCTTAATACGTCACAGATTTCTCCAAGGGTGGCGTAGGCCTTGACGGCCTCTAACATGAGAGGCATCAGATTCTGATCCCCTTCGGCCCCCTGTTTCAGATCGGATAGGCGCTTTCCCACCACGGCATCATCCCTTTTTGATCGAAGTTTCTTCAGCCTCCCGATCTGCGATGTGCGGACAGCCGGGTTTACCCTCAGGAGATTGGTCGGCTTATCCTCCTCAACCTGGAATCGATTCACCCCTACAACGATCCTCTCTTCCTGTTCGATTTCGCGCTGATATCTGTAAGCGCTGTCCTGAATTTCCCGCTGGATAAACCCCTTTTCAATAGCCTCTGCAGCCCCCCCTAATTCATCAATCTTTTTGATATAGGCAGCGGCCCGCTCATAGATCTCACGGGTGAGATTTTCCAAATAGTAGGACCCGGCCAGGGGATCCACTGTGTCGGTCACGCCCGTCTCGTAGGCAATCAACTGCTGTGTCCTGAGTGCAATCTGAACGGCCTCTTGCGAAGGCAGGCAAAGGGCTTCATCCATGGAATTGGTATGCAGAGACTGGGTACCCCCCAAGACCGCGGCCATGGCCTGAAAGGCAACACGCACAATGTTGTTTTTGGGCTGTGGCGCTGTCAGGGTACACCCCGCTGTCTGGGTATGAAACCGGATCATCATAGACTTGGGATTTCTGGTCTTGAATCTTTCCTTCATTATTTCTGCCCACAACCGCCGTGCGGCCCTGTACTTGGCGACCTCTTCAAGAAAATCCGAGTGGGCATTAAAAAAGAAGGATAGCCTGGGACCGAATGTATCCACATCCAGACCGGCGTCAAGCGCTGCCTGGACGTATGCAATCCCGTTCGCCAATGTGAAGGCCACCTCCTGCACG
>Ga0307425_1001545_pt1 | contig 13678 bp, 12 predicted proteins | sample SalMarWE160330MG_FD_202152 | JGI IMG/M metagenome (GOLD analysis project Ga0307425, IMG submission 202152) | Salt marsh sediment microbial communities from the Plum Island Ecosystem LTER, Massachusetts, United States - WE1603-30 | ecosystem: Environmental > Aquatic > Marine > Intertidal zone >... | reverse complement strand
TGAAGACCAAAAAACGGAACATCTTCCATATAGGGAATGACCTTCTTCTCTTCCTTTGTCTCCTGATCCTTCTCTTCAGCTTTCTCTTCCGTTTTCTCTTCTGTCTTCGAGTTGTTTTCAGACATGTCTGCCTTCTCCTTATTCATTCATCACACCGGCTCTTTGATTCTGGCCATGGCATAGTCATTTAGAATTTCGCCCCCAAGAACATGCCCTTGAAAAATCTTACGTATCTTATCAGCATCAAGATCACGGTAAATTACAGCATCTTCACCCATACGCTTAATCGTTACATTCGGTTCACTGCTGCACATCCCCGCGCATCCCGATATTACTACTTTTATGTCATCTCTCTTGGATCCTTCAATCTCTTCTTGCAGGGCCTTATAAACCTCCTCACCCCCTGCTGCAATTCCACATGTCCCTAAGTGAACCGTTATCTTGACCGTATAGCCGTCCTTGCTCAAGGAGTTTTCCTTTTTTACCTTTTCCTTAAGTTTTACAAGGTCTTCAACCGTGAGTATCGCCATTCTTGGCTCCTTATTGCTGTTACTTATATTTATCAATAATTTTTAATGCGCTGTCCGGTGAAACACCACCATGGGTAACTCCATCCACAACCATGACAGGGGCCAACCCGCACGCCCCAAGACACCTGACCGCCTCTAATGAAAAACGCCTGTCTTCGGTCGTGTCACCTACTTTCAAATTAAGCTCAGATTGCAGGCGATTCTGCACCTCGGCAATACCCCTTACATAGCATGCAGTCCCCATGCATACCTTTATTGTATGCCTGCCTTTCGGCACCATGGTGAAAAATGAATAAAAGGTCACAACTCCAAAAACAGTACTCCCTGGTATATTCAGCCTATTACTTATGTACTCCAAGAGTTCCATTGGCAGATAATCCACAACGACCTGGCACTCTTCAAGGACGGGTATCAGACACCCGGGTTTGTCTTTATAGCGATCAATGATTTCATCTACCCGGGCCATCACATCTGTTGTGAGGTCCGGATTTACAGATTCAAGATTACTCCCTGATTGATACATGTTCAAATCTCCTGGCTAAATCATTTTTACATGTTATTTTCTGATTTCGTTTTCCTCGTTTACAAGTTTACCTTTAAAACCACATCACGCCTTTTCAATATGTACTGCGCACACCTTGAACTCTGGTATCTTTGCCGTCGGATCAAGGGCCGCGTTGGTCAGCTTGTTTGCCGCGGCCTTGGCATAATGAAACGGGATAAAAATGGTTCCTCTGACCGCTTTACCTGATAGCCTGGCCTTTGCCTCAATCTCACCCCTTCTGGATGCTATTCTTAAAAGATCCCCATTTTCTATTCCGTATGCCTCAGCATCCGGGGGTGAGATTTCAACAAAACACTCGGGCGCAAGATCATTCAGACCTTGAGATTTCATAGTCATGCTTCCCGTGTGGAACTGGTAAAGGACTCGACCCGTAGTAAGATACATAGGATATTCATCATCCGGCAACTCTGCAGGGGGCTTGTATTCCAAGGCATGAAAGACACCAAGACCGCACGTAAACTGATCCACGTGCAGACATGGCGTTCCAGGGTGATCAGTGTTAGGGCACGGCCAGTGGATCCCGTCGTTCTTCAAACGGTCGTAGTTAATGCCGCAATATGACGGCGTAACCTGCGCAATTTCCTCCATTATTGCTTCTGCGCTTTGATAGTCCATGTCATATCCCATACGGGACGACAGATCGCTTATGATTTTCCAGTCTTCCCTTGCCTCGCCCGGGGACTCAACGGCCTTTCGTACCCGCTGCACCTTTCTTTCCGTATTGGCAAATGTCCCTTCTTTTTCCGCGAATGACGCAGAGGGTAGCACCACATCGGCCATTTTGGCCGTTTCAGTTAGGAAGATATCCTGAATCACTAAAAAATCCAGGTTTTCCAAAGTCTTTTTGGCATGGTTCAAATCAGGGTCAGATACCATCGGGTTCTCACCGATTATATACAGAGACCTCATTCCACCCTCAGCACCCTTTTCCATCATTTCGGTCACGGTAAGACCCGGTTTGTCCGGGAGTTTCTCCACGCCCCATGCCTTTTCCATGCGTTCACGGATTGCAGGATCATCCACCTTCTGGTAGCCCGTATACACATTGGGAAGCCCTCCCAAATCACAGGCACCCTGCACATTGTTCTGGCCGCGGAGGGGATTAACACCACCCCCGGCAATGCCCATATTGCCGCACAGCATGGCCAGATTAGCCAAGGACTTCACATTATCCGTTCCGGTAGTGTGCTGAGTGATGCCCATGGCATATAGGATTGATGCCGCCGGTGCCTGAGCGTACAGGCGGGCCGCCTCAACAAGTTGATCTTTGGGGACACCTGTAATTCCTTCGACATACTCAGGCGTATATTTCTCAACGGTCTCTTTCAGCTGTTCAAATCCCACGGTCCGGGATTTTACATAATCCTCAGGATATAAATTTTCCTTAATGATTACATGCATCAACCCGTTAATAAAGGCCACATCGGTTCCAAGGTTCAGTCTCAACCAGAGCGTTGCAAAACGGGTGATGTCTATCCTGCGGGGGTCTGCCACGATCAATTTAGCCCCTTTAAATGTAACCGCCCTCTTTACATAAGAAGACAGAACAGGATGGTTCTCCGTAGTATTAGACCCCTCAATCAGTATAACATCGGCTTTCTCGATGTCGGCAATGGGATTTGTCATGGCGCCACTTCCAAATGCTGCGGCCAGACCGGCCACGGTCGAGGAATGTCAGAGCCGGGCGCAGTGGTCAATATTATTGGTCCCGATCGCAACCCTGGTGAATTTCTGGGCCACGTAATTTTCTTCATTTGTAATACGGGCACTGCACAATACCCCTATGGAGTCCGGACCCGATTCTTCTTTGATCTCTTTCAATCTGTCGGCAACCAGTTTAAGCGCTTCATCCCAGGATGCCTCCCTTAAATTCCCATTCTCCCGTATAAGTGGCACCTTTAATCTTTCAGGATCATTAATAAAATCGTATCCGAACCTTCCCTTCACGCAAAGGCTGCCGAAATTGGGTCCCGCGTCCTCCACCCCGGTCACCTTGACGACTTTATTGTCTCTTACGTGAAAATAGAGCTGGCACCCGACACCACAATAGCCACAGGTGGTACGGACCTTTTTGGTCTCTAAGGGCAATCGACCGGACTCAAATTCACTTTTGGGAATAAGGGCACCCACCGGGCATACCTGTACACATTCCCCGCAAAAGACACAATCCGAATCCTTCAGGGCCAGATCTCCTCTGGCCACGACTTTTGATTCAGCGCCCCTGTAGCCAAGGCTTATTGCATTGTTTACCTGGACCTCATTGCATGCCTGAACACAGCGGCCACAAAGAATGCAGCGCGAAAAATCCCTTACAATAAAAGGGTTGACATTCTCGATAGGATAACGGGTATCAGAGGGTGGAAAGCGATTAGTTTTTACCCTATACCGGATAGCCAGATCCTGAAGCCTGCAGTTGCCATATGCGGGGCAGAGATCGCCGTGCTCGTCTGCTTCCATTGCTCTCAACTGGAAATCGGTCCACGAATCCACGTCCATATCCTGGGCAAGGCAATTATGCTGTCCTGATGCCAAAAGCAACTCTATATTCAAACGCCGTGCCTCCAAGACCCTGGGAGTATCGGTCTTTACTACCATATTTCTCCCTGCCGGTGCTGCACAGGAGGCTACAAGGGCCCTGGCACCTTCCACCTCCACCACACAAATCCTGCAGGAACCCGTAGGCGATGCTCCCTTCAAATAACAAAGGGTCGGAATATATATCCCGTTTTTCTCGGCAACCTCAAGAATCGTTTCACCCGGTGAAAACTCACATTCTTTACCATCTATGATTATTAAATTTTCAGAATTCATATTTTCTCCTGAAAAGACAATTAGTTATGAAATATATTGCAAATAAGCTGCACAAGAAAGCCACATATCTTTAAAAAGGCTGGCCGAGTATAACAAAAAAAAATATTTTTTTTCAAAGCTTTTTTCGCAAAATCCTGTTGAAGATTTTTCATTTGGGAAGATTAATTGCCATAACTCAACTAAAGCCTTCACAAATAAAATTTGACAGCCTTTTGCAGGATGCGATATTTTCTATGCACGAAAGATATCCAATACCTTACGGAGGAAATACTATGTTCGAGGAACGGGAAATAAAAATTCTGAAAAAGGAAAATGAAAAATGGTCCAAGGAAGTTCAACAGAAACTTGAAAAACGACCGGAGATGAAAAAAGAGTTCGTTAACACTTCCGGAATCCCGATTAAAAGACTATACACACCCCTGGATAATAAAGATATGGATTATCTTTCTGAAGTAGGGTTTCCGGGCGATTATCCCTTTACCAGAGGAGTTCAGCCGACCATGTACAGGGGCAGACACTGGACAATGAGGCAGTATGCAGGGTTTGCCTCGGCAGAGGACTCCAACAGACGTTACAAGTTCCTTCTGGAACAAGGCCAGACAGGAATATCTGTGGCATTCGACCTCCCTACCCAGATAGGATATGATTCGGATCACGAGATGGCCATGGGAGAGGTAGGAAAAGTTGGGGTTGCCATAGATTCACTACTGGATGTTGAAACCCTCTTTGATGGTATTCCCCTCGATAAGGTAAGTACCTCAATGACCATTAACGCAACCGCAGCCATTCTGTTAGCCATGTACATGGCCATAGCCGAGAAGCAGGGTATCTCTCCGGAAAAATTAAGAGGTACCATCCAGAATGACATCCTCAAAGAGTACTCTTCAAGAGGGACGTATATATTTCCTCCCAAACCCTCACTGCGAATTGTTACGGATATACTCTCTTTTTGTTCCAGGAATATTCCTCAATGGAACAGTATCAGTATCAGCGGTTATCATATGAGGGAGGCCGGCTGCACTGCCGTGCAGGAAGTAGCCTTTACATTGGCAAATGGGATCGCTTACGTGGAAGCAGCCTTGAAGGCCGGAATGGGTGTGGATGCATTCGGCCCCAGGCTCGCCTTCTTTTTTTGCTGCCACCAGGATTTTTTCGAAGAGATTGCCAAGTTCAGGGCAGCCCGCAGGTTGTGGGCCACCATAATGAAAGAAAGATTTAATGCTAAAAATCCCAGGTCCATGATGATCAGATTCCACACCCAGACCGCAGGGTGTACCCTGACCGCGCAACAGCCCAAAAACAACATAATGACGGTCGCTTTTCAGGCCCTGTCCGCTGTCTTGGGAGGGACTCAGTCCCTGCATACGAACTCTATGGACGAGGCCCTGTGTCTTCCCACGGAAGAATCTGTCCAGATCGCCCTTCGTACCCAACAGGTAATCGGACATGAACTTGGCGTAACCGATACTGTGGATCCGTTGGCCGGGTCCTATTATATTGAGTCGCTTACAAGGGATATTTGCGAGAGGGCGGAAGTTTATATCAAAAAGATTGATGAGATGGGAGGGTCTCCTGAAGCAATTGAAAAAGGATATATCCAGAAAGAGATCCAGGATAGCGCCTTCAAATTCCAGCGGGAAATTGAAGAAGAGAAACGAATCGTGGTAGGGCTAAATCGGTTCCAAGTAGAGGAGGAAAAAGTAACAGGCCTATTGAAGGTAAATCCCGCAGTCCGGATCACTCAAATTGAAAAGCTTAAAAAGCTCAAATCAGAAAGAGACGGCAGCAAAGTAAAGAAGTCACTTGCTGATTTAAAAAAGGGCGCACAAGGAGATGCCAACCTGATGCCGCTCATCCTCGAGTCGGTTAAGGCTTATGCCACACTAGGTGAGATCTGTGATGTGCTAAAGGAAGTTTTCGGGGAATACGGGCAGCCTAGCGCCCTTTGATAGTAATGACAGCAGAAGATTGATACTTATATATCATGGTCAAAAATATTCTGCTATTTATACGTTAAGGAGAGATCATTATGGGTTCAGGAACCAAGATAAGGGTATTAGCAACCAAACCCGGGCTTGACGGACATGACAGGGGAATAAAGGTCATTGCAAGCGCGCTGATGGATGCAGGTATGGAGGTAATATATACCGGATTAAGACAGACACCGCAACAAATCGTGGAGGCTGCTATCCAGGAAGACGTAGATGTTATTGCCATGAGTAGTCTCTCTGGCGCCCATGATTACCTCTTTCCGAAGGTTATGGAGATTTTGAAAGAAAAGGGGGTGGAAGACATACTCGTGCTTGGCGGAGGCATAATTCCGGATGATGATATGGAGGATCTCAAGTCGTGTGGCATTGCCCAAATTTTCGGCCCGGGATCCGATACAAGGGAGATTGCCAAGTTCATCAAAGAAAATGTAAAAAGATGAGTGACTACTCACGTAGTCAGACTGAAGGTGTTAAGACTGAACAGTTACAAAGATGATAACTAACTAAGGCTAAAACCGTATCAAGAAAACGCCGGAGTGCGCCAGCCGTCTGTCAGCCAGCAGGGATATGGCGGGTTTTTGACTTTAGGGCTTATATGGTTTTTATCGTTTTGATGCCCTCTGAACGAGTTGAGTTATATCCAGAACCTCTATAGGCACCTTATTTCTCCTCACATAGGTGGCCATGGTTCGTACACATTGCTGGCAGGAAGTGATTATCGCCTGGGCACCGGTGCCCAGGGCATCTTCTATCTTCCGCTTGGCAATCTCTGTGGCGAGATTAGCATCAATCATTTCTAGGTTTCCCCCACCACCACAACACTGACAATTTTCCCTGTTTTGTGTTAATTCCACTAACTTCACACCGGGAATGGAGCGGATCACTTCTCTCGGTTCTTCATATACCTTGGCTCCACGACCAAGATCACAGGGATCATGATAAGTCACTGTCACAGGAAGCTCCTGAAGAGGTAAGCGATTTTCCTTGACCAGTTCCAAAAGAAACTGAGTGGCGTGCACGATCTCAAACTCCGTTGGGTAGTATTCCCGCCACATCTGATAACATGAAGGACACGCAAAAACGACCCTTTTGGCCCCTTTTTCCCGAACAGCTTTAAGGTTGTGATCCATGAACTCCTTGAACATATCTTTTAACCCGGCCCCAAGCATTGGAAAACCACAGCACCACTCCTCTTCACCTAACAGCGTGAAGTCAACCTCGCCCAAATCCAGGATTTCTGCGAGGGCCATTGGAATATTCTGTGCCAAAGGGAAGTAAGCCGCCAAACGTTACGGCTTTCTTTGAGGTTTTCCCGGATCATGTCAATTTTTTTCGGATAAAACTTGGAATGCACCATGTCCTGGCGAAGAGAAAGCCAAACATCCCGTAGTCGGATGCCTACGGGACAGACTTCCTGGCAGTTCCCGCAGAGGGTACAGCGAAAGACTGTGTCACTGAAATGCTTCAATTGGTCTTCTGAAAACCCTTTCTTTCCAAAAAAATTGCGGAAAAACCCTGTCCGGCCCATCAGGATCTCTCTGAGACCTTTTATACGGTAGATCGCAGAAAGTTCGCCGTCTAGAGAGGCGGACACCGCGGGGCAAACGTCCGCACAGATTTGGCAATTGGTGCATGCCTCCATCTCCACGAGCTGCCTTATACTGTAATCCTTATTGGCCATAAAAAAATTGCTCCGCTTCGCTCCGAACTTTGAGTGGCCAGGGGTCTGTCATTCCCGCGTATCTTTCTGTCATTCCCGCGCAGGCGGGAATCCGGGACCTAATATAAAATGTAACAACCCGCGATTTAATAAATCTAAAATTTGCTGGCCCAATTTTAGGACCCTTCCTTATACCACCAGTTCTGAGACTGTGTCACAATCCCTCCCGGTCATTACGACACAGCCTCTCTACTGGTGGTCGCTGCTTCCATTACTCCTCCGCGTACTTCTCAATATCCGCCAAAAGCCATTTTTCAACCGCCTCCTGGCCTTTGATCAGATTATCCAGTTCGCCTTTATCATCAGGCTTTATTTTGTACATCCAGCCCTTTCCGTAACAGTCATCATTTATCAATCCCGGATTTTCCTCCAATTCTTCATTCACACCCACCAGCTCCCCATTGACAGGGGCAAAGGCCTTTCCAAGCCATTTTCCCGATTCTATCTTGGCAAATTTTTTGCCTGTATTCAGTCTCTTACCCTCATCTGGAAGCTGGACATAGACGATCTCTCCCGCCATGACCTGGGCAAAATCATCCATGCCCATTACTAAAAAGTCTCCGTCATCTCTAATCCAAAAATGATTCTCCTCGTAATACAGTTCATCCGGCATGTTGTAATTCTGGATCTGCATAAGTATACCTCCTTTTCTTTGTCATTACCCCTCGGATATTTGTTCTTCCCTGCGGATTATCAAGTCTTCCGGCGGTTTATTTATTTTCCATCAACTCATTTATGAATCGAGTGATATTATAGACCTCAAACTTCTGCCTGCGCAATTTGGCATTTGAAAGGTTGTGAATGCACGAATTGCACTCCGTTAAAACCACCTCGGCGTCTATTTCCTCAGCCTCCTGGAGTCTACGCCTCGCCATTGCCAAGGAATTCTTGGCATAGGCCCCCCTCACACCACCCCCGGCCCCGCAGCAGAGGGAATCGGCGTGGTGGTGAGCCATTTCAACAAAATTCGGTGCAATCTTTCTAATTATTTCCCTTGGCTCCTCGTAAATGCCGCAATGTCTTCCCAGGTCGCAAGGATCGTGATAAGTCACCTTCTTGTCGGTCTTAACGCCCATGTCGAAATCCTTCAAGAATTGGCTGATGTGCAGGACATTGACCCCTTTTTCCCTAAGTTCGGCATATTGGGGTTTGTTGTTGAACGTACGAGAACAGTAAGGACAACCTGTAATGAGCGTCTTGGCACCTGTTGCAAAGACGAGTTCAATGTTTTTTCGAGCCAATTCTTCGTTGATCTCAAAACCCACATCTTCAAGAACACCGCTGCAACAGACCTCATCAATAAGCGTGTAATCCACATTAAGACGGTCCAAAAGATCCAGGGTAGCCTCGGTTGATTCCTCTTCCCTGTAAAGTCCCACGCAACCCACGAAATAAACGATTTCCGCCTTTCTGTTTTTCTCTCTACCGAAATCTTCGGCATCATCTTCTGCATAGATATTGGTATGCCTCTTCAATACCTCATTCATTCCCTTGAAAGCAGGGTGACAGGTTCCTATACTAACCATATCCTTTCTCACCTGCTTGATTATATCGGGCACATTCACACCTGAGGGGCAGTTTTCGAAGCAACTGGCGCAGGTAGTGCACTGGAACAGGCTTTCAATCAATTCATCGTCGAGTTGGATTTTCCCGTCCATTACCTCTTTTAACAGCAGCATCTTTCCCCGGGCATTCAATGCAGGACGGAGGGTGGATCCGAAAACAGGACAGACCGCCTGGCAAAACCCGCATCGGGAGCATTGCAGGACTTGTTCTCGGTACTTTCTCTCAAAATCGTATTTGGCTTCCATTTTATTCATCAAGCGCCATCTTCCCGGGATTGAGAATGTTATTGGGATCCAACAACCTCTTGATGCCGCGCATCACGTCCATGGCCGCCGGGTCATGCTCCAGGGTCATAAAGGGGGCTTTCTGGAGACCGATTCCATGTTCACCGGTGAGAGTTCCTCCAAGATCAATGGTTAATTGAAAGAGTTCGGCACTCGCCGCTTCCTTACTCTTAACCTGTTTCGGGTCATAGCCGTCGTACACGAATTGGGGATGAAGATTTCCGTCTCCCGCGTGGCCGTAGGTTGCGATTATAATGTTGTGCTTCTCTGAAATGGCCTTAATCCCTTTTAGCAAATCTGCGATCTTTGTCATTGGAACGGTCACATCTTCAAGTACAACATGGGTTTTAATCCTTGATAAAACCGCGTACGCTGACTTTCTGGCCGCCCAGAGATCAGAGGCCTCCTCCTCAGATTCCGCTCTTTTGATCTTACCGGCATTGTTTTTCTTGAAGACCTCAATAATCTTTTCCATCTGAAAATCGGTCTCGGCCGTTGTATAGCCATCCGTCTCAGCAAGTAGTATGGCATCAACTTCCGGGAGATCGAGATCTGTGTTCCGGTTGATAGCCATAATGGTATCATGTCCCAAAATCTCCAGCACACTGGGTATTATACCGCTGTACATGATCTGGCTGACGGCCCGGCCCGCATCCTCAAGGTTATCGAAGGTGGCCATCGAAGTAGTGGCCGCGGTGGTCTTGGGGTTGATCTTGAGGGTAATCTCTGTAACCACCCCCAATGTTCCCTCTGAGCCCACAAAAAGCTTGGTCAGATCATATCCGGACACACTCTTCATGGTCCTTGAACCGGTCCTCATGATACGCCCGTCCGGAATAACCACCTGTAGACCCAGAACATAATCTCGAGTGGTCCCATACTTGGCTCCTTTCACGCCCCCGGCGTTAGTTGAAACATTCCCCCCTAACGTACAGACAGTTCCGCTCGCGGGATCGGGCGGGAAAAAAAATCCATATTGCGCAAGTGCTTTCTCAAGATCGGCGTAAACCACACCAGGCTGAACTATCACCAGGCGATCTTCGATACTGATCTTTATAATTTCGTTCATACGACTCATGTCGAGGACAATCGCCTCATTCAGCGGAGTAGCCGTACCGGTAAGACCCGTTCCTGCACCTCTGGGGACGACCGGGACATGTTCCCGGTTGGCCAACTTTAAAATATCCGACACATGCTCGACGGTCTCAACCCATACCGCGCACGAAGGCCTTTGGCTATACTCAGACGCATCATAAGAATATGAGACCATATCGATGAGGCTGTCTGTGTAATTATTTTCGCCCACAATATCAATCAGGGCCTGTTTGATTTTCTCGGCCATAATTCACCTTCAAATTTCTTTGTCAATCCCTAATTATCGCCGGACATGTTCATGTTCCGAGACCGCATGCATGGCCAGAACTATAGGCCCCATGATAATATGAAACATACGGCTGAATGGAAGATAGGCAACAAATATTCCGGTCAAGATGGCATGGATATACCATATGTATCCATAAGATTGTGTCAAACCGGTCGAATCTGAGAATAGGGCGCTGACTGCACAGCCAATAAACGCATAACATGCACCTGCAGGACTACCTGTCATGGCAATGCGCATGCCCTCCAAAATAAAACCGATCACCACGATGCCGCCAATTAAGCTAAGTGCCAGCCGATCCTGCCCCGGCAAGCCGGGAAGCTTTTCTGACTTCTTAAGAAATCCTCGAATAAAGGCCAAGACAGCTCCTAAAATAATCATGATCCCTGTCACGTCAAACAGAAAAGCGGTCGCCGGATGGTTCTTATCCAGCATGGGCCAAGTCACAAGGCATTCGGGAGCCCAGAGAGATGTTATAAGGGCGATCAGACCCCAGAAAAACCTGAAAACAAATGGAAAAAAAATCAAACTGTGGATGACCCAGCGCGCTCCGGACTGTCTGAAAAGTCTTCGCTGAAGAAGAACATCCAAGATCATTGCCTTGACTATCAAAAATATCTTGCGGGAAAAAAGGTTTCTGATGCAGCTCCATAACAGATCGAAAAGCCTTCCAATTGGGCCATCATGCCTTTCTCCCAGAGTAGCCCCGGATAACCAATAAGAAAAGAGCATAACGATTCCGGCCAAAAAAACGATTAAAGCAAGGATCGTGGTTGTATCACCCACCGAAAAGGTGGCTGTATGGCACGGCATACATATGATACTTTTCGCCGGCAAAATCATGGATACGGCTCCGACCTGATTTCCCTTGATATGGCATCTGCGGCATGCGGTTTCGTCATCACCGGGGATCATTTCATGGATTCTGGAAGGCTCCCCGGTTTTAAGAAGCTTCCTGTCCCAAAGAACGAGCTTGGATTCAGGATCCCTGACGGGGTTCACGCCGGTCAAATGGCATGCCTCGCAGGCAACTAACATATGGGAATCATGGGCCACCTTTTCGTCATGGGGAAGATGACAATGGCGGCAATTTTTTATCCTCTGGTTAACGTGATTGAATCGATCGGCTTCGACATGACACTCCGTGCAGGCAATCCCGGCATGAGGAACTGACCGGTATTCAGTGCTATCTATCAGTGAAACTACCTTGCCGGTCATTTCTTGAGCCCTGGTTTCCCCCAAGGAATGGCATTGAAAACAAAGTCGCAAAATTTGGTCTTTTCTTTGAGGCTCCTGGAGATCAATGGCGCGATGGCAATCTAAACAGGCCCTGTCTTCATCGGAGGGCGGCGGTAAGGAAGTACGTGTTTCATGGCAGGCACCGCATTGTTCACGACGGGGTTTAGTGGGATCAAATTGACCCTGTTCTTTCCCAAGACTAAGTTGGTAATGGGGGTTATGACATTTAAGACAATTCTCATATTTTTGGGGTTCTTCAACCTTCAATGTTCCATGGACCTTTTCATTCAGATCATCCATGACATTATCGTGGCATGACAAGCAGTTATCGACGCTAAAAAAGTCTTGAAGCTTTTTATTGACATTCTCGGGATTCGGATGGAGATCTTGTTCGGTAATTTTCTCGTGACAGTCCTGGCATGGGGTCTGTCCATGGGCCGACATGTGAAATTTTTCCGGATCTATCAGCCATGAAGCATCACTTGTCTGAAAACCTAATATTAAGGAGGCTAAAACAAAAAAAAGAATAGTTGTATTTCTTATTGTCATTTTTCTGTTAAGCTGGTCCTTAACATGATTACTCAAACTCATCTTACCCCTTGAGACCTTTGCAAAATACCGAAATTGTCATTGCGAGCGCAACGAAGCAATCTCCCTATTTTTAAACAAATTCAATGAGATTGCCGCGTCGCCTGGCTCCTCGCAATGACCCAAAGGGCAAATTTGCAAAGGTCTCACCCCTTCATAGGAAACTTTTTTTCCGATTTCTTGGATACATTCTATCATGAAGGGCGAACAATAGCTCCGTGACAGGTTATGTTTGAAATGAATTGGTTTATTGGTAAGACCAAAATATCAACTTACCATGTAATATCAAAAAGTTTAGAAGGCTTTTAGCAGAAGTGATGCTGAAAGTCAATGAGGACATATCAAAAACACCTTATGCCATAATAACAATAATAACATATTGAAATAAATAAATTTAGCAGAAAAAGCGGGCGCTTTCCCTTTTTTATTGCACAGCTATACCCAGGAATTAAAGGAAACTGTTTAATTTTTACCTCATTATGGTATTACCAAAATAAATTAAAACCAATAAACTTTTGCCCCTGGGATTTCTGCAATAGAACTCAGGGTTTTTCCCATCTTGCGGCGAGAAAGGCCCCTGTCATTAAGCCCTTTTTCCGCCCTTCACGTTCGATTCCATGCGCCTCCCCAGGGTCATCATCCTTTCCAAAGTATATAGCTGTCTTGATCACAGCACTTACAGGGACAATGGAACGTATCTCATCAGGTGACCTGAAAATTGTCTTTTCAAATATCGAAGGGCCTTTCTTGGCTTCATCCATCCTGCGCGCGGCCCAGGGACTGAGGCTGTTGAGGGTGGTCACCACAATTCTTCCGCCTCTCCTTGTCACACGGAATAATTCCTTAACAGCCCTCTGTGCATCTTTTACAAACTCAATAGCGGTCATGGAGACGACTTTATCAAAGGAGTCGTCCGCGAAAGGAAGGGACATCATATCGCCCACAATCCCACTGAAAGGATATTTTTTTGCCTTGTGACATGCCCTTATGACCATGGGCTGGG
>Ga0307425_1001544_pt1 | contig 13680 bp, 13 predicted proteins | sample SalMarWE160330MG_FD_202152 | JGI IMG/M metagenome (GOLD analysis project Ga0307425, IMG submission 202152) | Salt marsh sediment microbial communities from the Plum Island Ecosystem LTER, Massachusetts, United States - WE1603-30 | ecosystem: Environmental > Aquatic > Marine > Intertidal zone >... | reverse complement strand
AACAAAGCCTTGATGTTAGGGTCGTCCTCTGGAGCGCTGCGCGCGTGGCAGGTGGCGCCGAAGGCGGCAATTTTTGTGGTTTCCCACTCCATATCGCGGGCGCGTTTGAAGAACTCAACATCTTTGGGGTTCGAGCCAGGCCATCCGCCTTCAATGTAGGCCACACCCAAGGCATCGAGGCGCTTGGCGATTCGAATTTTGTCGGTGCCCGAAAGCGTGAAACCTTCTGATTGAGTGCCGTCGCGTAGGGTTGTATCGTAGATTCGGATCGATGTCATCATATCTTCCTTCTTCTGCTAAAGGCAGTTTGCTCGTAAGCCGTGATTTCATTTTCAAAGGCCAAGATGTAACCCAACTGGTCCACGCCCTTAAGTAGACAGGTTTTGAAGAATGGGTCGATCGGAAAGGAAACCGAGTTTCCGTCTGGCAAGGCGATAGATTGGTTTTCCAGGTAGACCGTGATCTCGACCGCAGGCGCTTCTTCGGCCAGATCGAAGAGTGACTTGAGCGTTTCTGCATCCACGCTGATGGGCAATAAATTGTTCTTAAGGGCATTGTTTCGGAAAATATCGGCGAAGGATGTGCTTATTACCGCGCGGAAACCAAAACCGGTCAACGCCCAGGGAGCATGCTCGCGGCTCGAACCACATCCAAAGTTATCACCAGCCAGCAGGATTTGCGCACCCTGATACCTGGGATCGTTGAGTACAAAATTGGAATTGGGAGTGCCGTCAGCGTCGTAGCGCCAGTCGGCGAACAGGGCAGCGCCCATGCCATTCTTGTCGATGGCTTTCAGGAACCGTGCCGGGATAATCTGGTCCGTGTCTACGTTTTCAACAGATAAGGGAAGCATGCGTGAGGAAAATTGTGTAAATTCTGCCATAAAAAACCCTATCCTGCCGGAACCGTCAAACCTGCCTTGTCAGGGCGGCGCCCGGCAAAGACCGCGAGTTCATAGATCCGGAAATAACAATCTACTTCTTCGTACCCGATCTCACGCAGCCAGTCGCACTGAGTTTCGATCGGGGTCAGCAAATTGGCCTGCCTGTCCGGTCGGTTCATAAAGATGTCTGCGATCTGCTGGCGCGATTTTCCACCGCCATTCTGAACTTCCAGCGCATGACGTTCATCGATGACGGCCGTATCGAATAATTCAGTTGCGAGGGGTGCAGCCGGCAGGATATGCTCGATATTGACGAACCACCCGCCCGATGCCAGGAGTTCGAATATCCCGGCGTAAACGGCCCGCTTGCGAACGTCAGGCTGGTGGTGAATGGAATAACGGGACACGACCGCGTCATACGGCGCCTGCCAGGCTGGCGGAACTGCTCCGGCAGCGCTTAACATCCCCACCCAGGCCGGATCGCCATAGTTCAGGTCGACGAATTGCAGCCCGGAGGCGTGCCACTGCAACTGCTCGCGCGCTTTTCTCAGCATCAGCTCCGAAAAATCAGCAAGCACGCCCCGGGCCTCGGGATACCGCCCAATCAAGGCTCCTGCCAGGATACCGTCGCCGCAGCCCAGGTCGAGAAAGGAACTCACCGGCTCCGTGCGGGTGGCCAGCAGGCTCAGCATCACGCTGATCTGCTCGTGAGCCAGTGGAATTGCGACGTGGAAATCGAGAAAGCGTTCAACGATGGCGGATTGCTTCCAGACTTCTCCGCTGACCTGCATATTGTCATTCATGCCAGCACCTCGCGCGCATCGCTTATCCTGCCACTGAGCGCTGTAGCGGCAGCTGTCAGCGGCGAAGCCAGGAAGGTGCGCCCACCTCTACCCTGCCGGCCTTCGAAATTTCGGTTGCTGGTGCTGACCGCGTACTGGCCCGGTTCAAGCTGGTCACCGTTCATTGCCAGGCACATCGAGCAACCGGCTTCGCGCCAATCGGCACCGGCCTGCTTGAAGATGAGGTCAAGTCCCTCGGTTTCTGCCTGCTTCTTGACTTGCTGCGAGCCAGGTACGACCAGGACGCGTACTTCACTGGCAACCTTGCGGCCTTTCAACAGAGAAGCCGCCTGGCGTAAATCAGATATGCGCGAGTTGGTGCAACTGCCAATGAAGACTACGTCCACTTTTTTCCCAAGCAGTTGTTGGCCGGGTCTCAGATCCATATAGGCCAGAGACTTTTTTAGTGCAGCTTTCTGCGAGACATCTGCCAGTGCAGCCGGGTCAGGAATGCGCCCGGATATCGGCATACCCATACCGGGATTGGTGCCGTACGTGATCATCGGCTGCAGTTTCGTAGCATCCAATGTGACTGATCTGTTGTAGGCCGCGCCCTCGTCGCTAAGCAGGGATTTCCAAGACACCAGGGCCGCCTCCCAGTCCGGACCCTTAGGGGCGTGCTCGCGTCCAGCCAGGTACTCAAAGGTGGTTTCATCGGGCGCGATCATCCCAGCACGGGCACCGCCCTCAATGGACATATTGCAAATCGTCATGCGTTCTTCCATCGTGAGCGCACGGATCGCTTCGCCAGTGTACTCAAACACATGTGCGGTTCCACCGCTAATACCAATTTTAGCGATCAAGGCCAGAATGATATCTTTGGCTGAGACCCCATTGCCGAGTTTTCCATCCACGCGCACTTCATAGGTCTTAGGTTTACGCTGCAGCAAGCATTGGGTTGCCAACACATGCTCGACTTCGGAGGTGCCGATACCAAAAGCCAATGCCCCAAACGCGCCGTGCGTGGCGGTGTGGCTGTCGCCGCACACGATGGTCATACCGGGTTGGGTCAATCCTAGTTCCGGGCCGATCACATGTACGATGCCGCGCTTCGGGCTATCCAACCCATAGAGCGGGACAGCGAATTCGACTGCGTTGGCCTCCATCTGCCGGATCTGCGCTGCAGCGATAGGATCGGAAATCGGCAGCGACGGGTTATGCGTGGGCGTGGAATGATCCAGCGTCGCAAAGGTTTTATCCGGACGACGGACTTTCAACCCACGCAGGCGCAGACCCGTAAAAGCCTGGGGTGAGGTCACCTCGTGAATGAGGTGCAGATCAATATAGAGCACAGCCGGGGAGTCGGGCTGTTGGGTCACAATATGCGCATCCCAGACCTTTTCGAAAAGAGTCTTTGCCATACGAATACGCGTCAGGACTCGGGCGTGTCGTACTGCGAGGTGGTAGGTACCGGTTGAGGTTCCGGGCTAAGTCCAGCCATGTCCCAACCTGAGGGCATGGTGTTGGGCTCGGGGAACGGTTCAAAGATCGGGTCTTCAGGAACAGTTGTATTTTCGTTCGGCGTGGTTGACATGATTTTTCTCCTTTTTATTGTTCGGGCGGATCGCGGTCCACCTTGCTTTATCCGACCAGCATGACCCCGTAGTCATTCTGGACCTTTTCCATCTCAGTCTTAGAGATGATGAGTTTGTTGAGCGCGTTTATGTAGGCTTTCGCGCTGGCGACTATAATGTCGGTGTCGGCGCCATGACCACCATAAATACGGCTAAAGGGCAATTCCTTCTGAGCGTCCATGGTCTGCTGGCCGTTGCTGCCCTGCACACGCACCGTGACCTCGCCAAGAGCATCGATGCCCTTGGTGATGGCATGCACGTTGAACTCTAATAGCGTATTGGGAAATTTGATGATGGCATTGATGGCTTTGTAAGTGGCGTCCACCGGTCCAGTACCGATGGCGGCTTCGGTATAAATCTTGCCATCAGGAGCTTTCAAGCGCACCGTGGCTGTAGGCATCCCCATCGTGCCACAGGCAACCTGCAGGCCGTCCAGAGAATAGACGGAAACCGGTTGGTAAAACTCGTCTGCGATCAGGGCCTCAAGATCAGCATCCGTGATGACCTTCTTGCGGTCAGCCAATTGCTTGAAGCGTAGAAAAGCCTGGTCAAGTTCGACCTCATCAAGCGCGTGGCCCATATCCGCCAGACGCGCTCGTAAGGCGTGGCGCCCGGAATGTTTTCCCAGCACCAGGTTTGACTGGCTCACTCCCACATCTTCCGGGCGCATGATCTCGTAGGTCAGCTGGTTCTTGAGCATGCCGTCCTGATGGATGCCTGCCTCGTGCGCAAAGGCGTTTGCGCCCACAATGGCCTTGTTGGGCTGAACCGAAATACCGGTGTAATTGCTGACCAGTTTGCTGAGGCGAGAGAGCTGGGTCGTATCAATGCCCGTTTCCAACCCGTAGACCGGGTGGCGCGTCTTGAGCGCCATGACTACTTCCTCCAAAGAGGTGTTGCCCGCGCGCTCACCAATACCGTTGATAGTCACCTCGGCCTGCTGCGCGCCTGCCCGGATGCCTGCCAGCGCATTGGCGGTCGCCAACCCCAGGTCATCATGCGTGTGCACCGAAACGGTGATGGCTTCGCTCATGCCGGGTGTGTGCGCGATAATATTGGCAATCAGAGCACCAAACTCTTCGGGTGTGGTGTACCCGACTGTATCGGGGATGTTAAGCGTGGTTGCGCCGGCCTGAATGGCCACGCCCAGCACCTGATACAGGAATTCCGGGTCGGAGCGGCCGGCGTCTTCGGGACTGAACTCCACGTCCTCACAAAACGAGCGTGCATACGCCACCATCTCCTGCACTTTCGCCAGCACCTGCTCGCGGTCCATGTTGAGCTTGTGCTGCATGTGAATCTCGGAGGTGGCCAGGAAGGTGTGCAGGCGGGGTTTTTGAGCGCCCTTGATAGCTTCCCAGGCCTTGTCGATATCGCCCGTGGTGGCACGCGCCAGCCCACAGATCACCGGCACAGAGGCCTCAGGCTCACCCTGTGGTGGGTTGCCGACCTCGTCTGCGATGCGGCGGACGGCCTCCAGGTCATCAGGTGAGGCAGCGGGAAAGCCAGCTTCAACGATATCCACACCCAATCGAGCCAGGTTGCGAGCGACTTCCAGCTTTTCAGCGGAAGTCATGGTTGCGCCAGGGGATTGCTCACCGTCTCGTAAAGTCGTATCAAAAATTCTCACGTAATTACTTTTCATGAAATGCTCCCAGTACCTTATTTACCGTTATTCTTCCAATTTTCAGGACGCAGCGAGCGGACTACGGCACCCACCTGCCACATCTCCGAATCGTGCATAACTTTAAGTTCAGCTTCCAGGTTCTGGCGGTAGTTCGGGTCCGAGTTCTTTTCCAGTACGATGCGTGTCTCCTGGCCATCGACCACGCTCTGGTAGAGCTCCGCAAAGACCGGAGCAACGGCATCCCGGAACCTGTCCTTCCAATCCAGCGCACCGCGCTGGGCGGTGGTGGAACAGTTGGCGTACATCCAATCCATGCCGTTCTCTGCTACTAACCGAATGAGCGATTGCGTCAATTCTTCAACGGTTTCGTTGAAGGCCTCAGAGGGCGAGTGTCCATGTACCCGCAGTTCGTTGTATTGGGCTTCCATCACGCCCGCCAGCGCTCCCATCAGAATGCCGCGTTCACCGGTCAGGTCTGAATAGACCTCATTCTCGAAGGTGGTCGGAAAGAGATACCCCGCTCCAATGGCGATGCCAAGGGCGATGGTGCGATCCCGTGCTTTCCCGGTGGCATCCTGTTGTACGGCGAAACTGGCATTGATGCCGGAGCCATCCAGGAAATTGCGGCGTACGCTGGTGCCGGAGCCCTTCGGGGCGACCAGAGCCACATCCACATGCGGTGGCGGGATCACACCGGTCTGATCTTTATAGGTGATCGAGAAACCGTGCGAGAAGTACAGCAGGTCGCCTTCGTTCAGGCATTCGACGATCTTAGGCCATTGCGAGCGCTGACCGGCATCCGAAAGTAGGTACTGGATCACCGTGCCGCGTTCGGCAGCCTCTTCGACCGGGAAGAGCGTTTCGCCCGGAACCCAACCGTCTGCAAGGGCTTTGTCCCAATTGGCTGTTCCCTGGCGCTGCCCGACGATCACACTGACCTCGTTGTCACGCATGTTCAGGGCCTGGGCTGGTCCCTGTACGCCATACCCGAGAACAGCCACCACCTCGTCCTTGAGCACTTCACGCGCCTTCTCAAGCGGGAATTCATCGCGCGTGACGACCTCTTCGACCACTCCACCAAAATTGATTTTTGCCATGAGATGCATGCTCCTTTCAGTCGGCGCCCGCTGAGGCGTATTCTTCGGGATGCCAGCCATTGCCGTTCGCACCTGGATTGCGGCGGATGCCGGAATGCTCACCGCGCGTCATGGCCACCTGACCCGTGCGCACCATCTCCATGATGCCAATCGGACGCAGCAATTCGACCATGCCTTCGATCTTATCTTCGGTGCCGGTGGCTTCCACGATCACCGAATCAGGTGCAACGTCCACGATGCGGGCGCGAAAAATGGCCGCCAGGTTGTTAATCTCGCTGCGTTGCTCGGGCGTGGCTTTGACCTTGATCAAAGCCAGATCGCGAGTCACTGAAGGCTGGCGAGTGACGTCTTGTACATCGATCACGTTGACCAGTTTGTACAAATTGGCCTCGATCTTGTGTGCATCGATATCGTTTTCACAGTTGGTCACGATGGTCATCCGCGAGACGCCCGTTTTTTCGGTTCGTCCAACAGCCAGAGATTCGATATTGAAATTCCGGCGACGGAACAGCGATGCCACACGGTTCAGTACACCTGGTTTGTCTTCAACAAGTGCGATCAGTGTATATTGCATATCTCTCTCTCCTACTCTTTCTCGGCTTGCGCCCGGACGGGCCGTCTTAACATTTCATCGAGAGCCGCACCCGCAGGAACCATGGGGTAGACCGCTTCTTCCTGCACCACGCGGAATTCGAGCAACACCGGCCCGGGTGTGGCACGAGCGAAAGCGATGGCCTCCTGCACTTCATCGGGTGAGGTCACCAGCCGGCCCGGGATACCGTGTGCTTCGGCGATCTTCACAAAATCAGGAGTGGGCATGTTAACGGCTGAGTACCGTTTTTCAAAGAAGAATTCCTGCCACTGGCGCACCATGCCTAGAAAGTTGTTGTTCATGATGGCGATCTTGACATTCGCGCCTTCCTGTACGGCGGTGGCAAGTTCCGCCTGCGTCATCTGGAAACCGCCGTCGCCCACCACCGTCCAGACTTCTTCATTATTGTTCGCCAACCAGGCACCGATTGCAGACGGCAAACCGAAGCCCATTGTGCCTGCCCCACCGGAGGAAAGCCAGCGTTTTGGTTTTTCCAGAAAGTAATACTGCGCAGTCCACATCTGGTGTTGGCCGACATCCGTGGTCACGATGGCGCCGCCGCCGGTTGCTTCCCATAGAGCATGTACCAGGTGGGAGACGTGCAACTTGCCATCCTCCGGCCAGCTCATGATGCTGCGAGCGTCCCCTTCGGCTTTCCACTCCCCAATTTGCTGCATCCATTCCGGATGGTCATACTCGTCCAGCATGGGCAAAAGATCCGTCAACACCGTTTTCAGGTCCCCTACCAGCGGCACATCTACTTTGACGTTCTTGTGGATTTCAGAGGGGTCAATATCGATGTGAATTATTTTTGCGCCGGGGGCATAGGTGTTGAGGGTTCCGGTCACGCGGTCATCGAAGCGCATGCCAAAGGCCAGCAACAGGTCTGCGTTCTGAATGGCCAGGTTGCTGTGGGCTTCGCCATGCATGCCCATCATCCCCAGGCTGAGCTCATGCGAGGCCGGGAATGCCCCCAGCCCGAGCAGAGTCATCGCCACCGGGGTATTCGTCTTGACGGCAAATTGCTGGGTGACCTCCTCCGCACCTGACATCAGGATTCCCTGACCGGCCAGGACTACCGGACGTCTGGCCTTTCTGATCAATTCCAGGGCCTGCTTCAAATCCGCTTTGGGCGCGTGAGAGGGAGGCTGGTAGCCTGGTAATTTCACCTCTTCGGGATAGCTGAATTCGACCACTTCGATCTGCGCATTCTTGCAGATATCGATCAGCACCGGGCCGGGCCTGCCACTACGAGCGATATAAAAAGCCTCCGCCACCACTTCGGCAATCTCGTCGGCATGCGTCACCAGGTAATTGTGCTTGGTAATGGGCAGCGTGATGCCGGTCACGTCGGTCTCCTGGAAGGCATCCCCACCGATCAGGTGCGCGTGTACCTGGCCGGTGATGCACACGATCGGGGACGAATCCATCATGGCGGTGGCAATGCCGGTCACCAGGTTGGTCGCGCCCGGGCCGGAGGTTGCCATGGCCATACCGACCTTGCCAGATGCGCGGGCGTAGCCGTCCGCCATGTGGGCCGCGCCCTGCTCATGCCGCACCAGTACGTGATGGACCGGGTAGCTCAGCATGGCGTCGTAGATCGGCATGTTGGCGCCACCGGGATAACCGAAGACCACCTCAACCCCTTCGCGGACTACACATTCCCATAAAATCTCTGCACCTGTTTTTTTCATACTCTTCTCCTTTAATAATTCCAACTAAAAATCGGTTTCTAACACCGCGCCTGTGTCAGCAGAAGTCACAAAATACGAATACCGTTTCAACCACTTGCTGCGGATCTCAGAATGGAACGGGGGTAGCGCGCTCAGCCGTTCACGGATTTCCACATCGCTTAAACGAACCTCCAGCCGGCGTGCCGGGAGATCGATCTCGATCAGGTCGCCAGCTTTGAGCGCACCGATCGGACCGCCGGCGGCCGCTTCGGGTGAGACGTGACCAATGCAAGCGCCGCGTGTCCCACCGCTAAAGCGTCCATCTGTGATCAATGCGACCTTGTCGCCCAGGCCCTGCCCCATGATGGCAGAAGTAGGCGAGAGCATTTCTTGCATGCCTGGGCCGCCCTTGGGCCCTTCGTATCGAATAACCACCACATCGCCGGCCTGCACTTCTCCGGCCAGGATGCCAGCCAACGCCTCATCCTGCGATTCGTAAATACGGGCCGGGCCGCTGAATTTCATCATCTCCGCGCTTACGCCACCCACCTTGACGACCGCGCCGTTGGGGGCCAGGTTGCCGAACAGGATGGACAGGCCACCTTGTTTCGAATGCGCCTGCTCATAGCGGCGGATGACTGAATCATCCTGGATGTCACAACCTTTTATCGAAGCCCCCAGGCTCATCCCGCTGACGGTCATACGCTCAAAATGCAGCATACCTGTCCCACGCTGGACTTCGTTCAAGATGGCCGGGATGCCTCCGGCGCGATGCACGTCCTGCATGTGCCACTTGCCTGCCGGGCTGACCTTGCAGATGTGCGGCACCTTGTCGGCCACGGCATTGATGCGCGTCAGCGGGTAGTCCAGCCCGGCCTCATTGGCCAGCGCCAGCGTGTGCAGTACAGTGTTGGTTGAACCGCCCATGGCCATGTCCAGTGCAAAGGCGTCATCGATGGCTTCAGCAGTCACGATGTCACGCGGTTTGATATCATGGTCGAGCAGGGTCATGATCTGGGTGGAGGCCTTGCCCGCCAGGGCTTCGCGCTCTTCCGTCTTAGCCAGTGCCGAACCGTTATACGGGAGCGCCAGTCCCAGCACTTCCATCAGACAATTCATTGAATTGGCCGTGAACATGCCCGAGCAGGACCCGCAAGATGGGCAGGCAAATTTCTCCAGAATGGTTAAGCGTTGCTCGTCGATCTTCCCTGCAGAATAGGCGCCGACCCCTTCAAACACCGAGATCAGGTCGATCGTCTCGCCTTCAGGCGTGCGGCCGGCTGCCATGGGTCCGCCGGAGACGAAAATAGTCGGGATATTGACCCGCATCGCAGCCAGCAGCATGCCGGGGACGATCTTGTCGCAATTGGGAATGCAGACCATGGCATCAAAACGATGGGCCTCGATCATGGTCTCCACGCAATCCGCGATCAGCTCGCGTGAGGGGAGCGAATACTTCATGCCCAGATGACCCATGGCGATGCCGTCATCCACACCGATGGTATTGAATTCGAAAGGCACCCCACCCGCTTCACGCACGGCTTGCTTGACCAGTTTCCCGAACTCCTGCAAGTGCACGTGCCCGGGGACGATGTCGACGTACGAATTTACGATCGCCACGAAGGGCTTATCAAAGTCGTCTTCCTGCAAACCGGTGGCGCGCAGCAGGGCGCGGTGCGGGGCTTTGTCGTACCCTTTTTTTACAGTATCTGAGCGCATAATATTCCTTTTGGCTGCTCTTACGTCGACATCATCGATGCAAGAGAGCGGAAAAAAAACGAGCCGCCCGTTTGCTTGGGCGGCTCTCGCTTTCTCCAGGTGTGCCTATCGATCCTTCACGATCCTGACCAGTCCAACCACAAGCGGTCTCTCCTTCACAAGAAGGAGGACAATAATCAGGGTGACAAAAATTTCTAAGAGGATGGTATGGTGCATTTCGAGTTTCCTTATTAGTACAAAAAAGCCGCCCGATGTGGTCGGGCGGCTTGTGTTTCTCTACGCTGGTAAGCTTATTTTACTCTGAGCGCTGCCATCCCAACCACCAATTGGTCCTTAAGAATAAGGACCGAAAGAATAACGATAAGCACAAAGGAGGTTAGTGTGGTTTGCATGGCTTGTCTCAGGTATTTCGCTCGATTATAGGAGTTTTATGAAATAAGTCAAGGGAGAAACATTGCAATAAGGTGTTGTTTATACAATCTTTATGTTCTTCCATTTCTTCTAACAGGAATGGATTCCACCCCCACCAGTACCGGAAGCACCGCTGCTTTACCCTGACCAGCCAACCGATTACTGCAACAATTTACGAAAAAACTTTAGGCCGATACTGTAAAGCCTCTGCTAAATGCGGCGCCAAGATCGCTTCACTCCCCGCCAGGTCTGCAATCGTCCGTGCCAACTTCAATACTCGATGATACCCTCGCGCGGAAAGCTGCAACTGGTTCATCGCTGAGCGCATCAGGCTCTGGCACTCCTCATCCAGCTGGCAGAACTGACGGATCTCCCTCACACGCATATCGGCGTTCGATGTAATCCTTTCCTTATTCTCTTTAAAGCGTTGCGCCTGCACGTCCCGTGCTTGCTGCACGCGCTCACGGATGACGTCAGAGGCCTCGCCCTGCCGGTCTCCGCTCAATTTATCGTAGTCCACGCGAGGTACTTCGATGTGAATATCGATGCGGTCGAGCAACGGGCCTGAGATTCGCTTCTGGTATTTGGTCACGACGGCGTGCGCGCAGGTGCACGGTTTGACCGGATCCCCAAAATAGCCGCAGGGGCAGGGGTTCATGGCCGCCACCAACATAAAATTAGCCGGGAAGGTCAGAGAGCCCTGTGCGCGGGAGATAGTCACAACCTTGTCTTCGATCGGCTGGCGCATGACTTCCAGCACGCGCGCCCCGAACTCGGGCAACTCGTCAAGGAAAAGTACGCCACGGTGGGCAAGGGAGATCTCGCCCGGGTGCGGCCAGTTACCGCCGCCCACCAGGCCGGCGTGGCTGATGGTATGGTGCGGCGAACGAAATGGGCGTGTGCGGATGATGGGAGTCTCGGGTGGTAATGCATCCGCCACCGAGTAAATGCGGGTCACATCCAACGCTTCCTCGACTGACATCTCTGGCAGTATGCCCGGCAGTGCGCGCGCCAGCAGAGTCTTACCCGCCCCGGGAGGGCCGACCATGAGCACATTATGCCCACCGGCAGCTGCCACCTCCAGCGCACGTTTAACGTGCTCCTGCCCTTTGATCTCGTGGAAATCGGTCGGGGCTGCAGCCGGGATCCTTTCTGCCTTTATGGCCGCTTGTGGGGAGATCGGAGTTTCTCCGCGTAAATGCGCAGCCAACTCGAGCAAGGAGGTGACCGGATAGACCTCGATCTCGGGGATCAAGGCCGCTTCGGGTGCGTCCGAGACAGGCACGAACAGGCGCTTGAAACCCGCCTGGCGCGCGCCGGCTGCAATGGGCAGGATTCCGCGCGCGTGACGCGCGGTACCTTCGAGCGATAACTCCCCCACTACCAGGGCATCCTGGACGCAGTCGGCCGGCAATAACTCTTGCATCAGCAGCACTCCCAGGGCGATGGGCAGATCATAGGCAGGGCCTTCCTTGCGGACGGCTGCCGGCGCCAGATTGACGATCACGCGCTTACGCGGAAAGGGCAGCCCGGCGTTCTTAACCGCTGACTGCACTCGCTCCCGGCTTTCCTGCACAGCCTTATCGGGTAGACCGACGATTTCCATACCACCCAGTCCCGAGGTGGTATCCACTTCCACCTCGATGATGACGCCTTCCAGACCGATCACCGCGCAGGAGAACACCCGTGCTAACATATTCACAGTTTAGATGAGGAGCAGGGGGTTGTCAATTCAGAATTTGATTAAAAAGAGCAGATCATTGACGTTCGTGCCAGTCGGCCCGGTTTTGATCAGATCCCCCAGATTTTCAAAGAAAGGATATGCATCGTTTCGCGCCAGGTACTCGGCGGGGACAAGGCCAAGCGCCTGCGCACGCTGTAGCGTTTCTCCGGTCGCAACAGCGCCGGCCGCATCCGTGGGGCCGTCCTCGCCATCACTGGCCAGACCGATAAGCATGGCATCCTCCAGACCGGACAGATACGGCACGGCAGCCAGCGCCAGTTCCTGGTTGCGTCCGCCTTTGCCTCCGCCGTCAATGGTGACTGTGGTCTCGCCGCCCGCGATGAAACAGAAAGGTGCTTGCCTCTCCTCAATGGCTACGCGCAGATATTCTGCGAGCGCCCTACCGACTTCGCGCGCTTCGCCCTGCCAGTCACTACCCAGGGAGGCTACCTGGAAGCCCTCCCGCAGGGCTTGCTCCAGCGCCGCCTGCACTGCCAGGGCGTTCTCCCCTACAATCACATTTTGCACGCGGTCGAAGAGCACATCATCCGGCTTTGGGGTTTCAGGGCTGGAGGTGAGAGCCTGAGGAATTGAAGGTGAGATCTGGAGGTCATTGCGAGCGGAGCGAAGCAATCCCACCTCACTTTCAACAGGGAGATTGCCTCGTCGCCGCGTCGAGTCTTTTCGTGATGATATCCCGAAGTATTTCTCAACGATCCCGAATGCCTGCTCGCGCGTGGTCGGGTCGGGGGCCGTCGGCCCGGAGGCGATCGCCTCCAGCGGGCTGCCAACCACATCCGAAAGGATCAGGCTCAGCACCGGCAATCGTGCCGCCTGGGCGAGCCTGCCACCTTTAACGCGGTCCAGGTGCCGGCGCAGGGTGTTGATCTCATCGATCCGCGCACCGCAAGCCAGCAAGGCGGAGGTGAGCGCCTGTATGTCTTCCAACGGCACGAAAGGAGCGCTCATCAAGGCCGAACCGCCGCCCGAGATCAGGCACAACAGCAGCTCATCGGGCTCCAGGCTGGCGACGAACGCCAGCGCCGCTTCACCAGCGGCCACGGAGCGCACGTCGGGGACAGGGTGTCCGGCTTCCAAAAACACCAGTGCGGGCAGGCGCTCCCCCAACCGGCGCACAGCCGTTTCCTCACCGTGTTTCGTGATGACCAGAGCGCGCTCCAACGTGACGCAAGAAAGCGCACCCTCGAGCATCGCCATGGCCGCCTTGCCAACCGCCAGGGCATAGACGCGCCTGCCCTCCGGAATGGGATGCGCCCGCAAGTAGGCCGTTACAGCCCGGCCTGGATCGACCGCGCCCAAAGCCGCCGCAAGGATGCGCGCGACGCGCGCGTCACGAAGGCTGTGCGTCATAAAAAGCGCAGGTTCCACGCCTCGAGTATACTTCAGGCATGTCCAAGCCCAGGGTCTTCGTCACCCGGATCATCCGGGAGGAAGGCCTGGTTCTCGTCCAGGAAAATTGCCAGGCCGATATCTGGCCGGAGGCGCTGCCACCGGGCCGTGAGGTCCTGTTGGAACGCG
>Ga0307425_1001543_pt1 | contig 13680 bp, 11 predicted proteins | sample SalMarWE160330MG_FD_202152 | JGI IMG/M metagenome (GOLD analysis project Ga0307425, IMG submission 202152) | Salt marsh sediment microbial communities from the Plum Island Ecosystem LTER, Massachusetts, United States - WE1603-30 | ecosystem: Environmental > Aquatic > Marine > Intertidal zone >... | reverse complement strand
TTCATACCTATCCTGTGATTTACGAATGTTAATTGAATCATCTATGAAGGAACATGGTATTAACGGTGAATTGTTCGTTCTCCACTCGTTTATATTTGGTCAACCAGGTAGTATCCTTCAACTCATATCTGATGAATAGATTTCCGTTATTTCTTATTTTATCGAATCAATAAATTGTGAAGTGAAAATTAAGCAAAACAATTATGACCTGTTTTGTACCACCCCAAATCGTCGCAATTAAAAATTGTGAGGAGAGTTTAATGGAAAGAAAGCACGTTACAGTGTTAGCACTTACTTTTGTACTTGTTGGGCTCATGTTTTTTTCGGTAGATACTCCACTAGCTACTCAGCCAGAGGTAGACTCCGTTGTATATGAAGCTCCTGAAATTGTTGAACATATTGCAGATGCACCGGTTCCACAGGAACCACTTCATCTGAATGTTGTAGAAAATCCAAGTTTTGAAGAATGGGATACAACGCAAAATGAACCTGAAACTTGGGATTGTCAGACAAGTGCATATCAGCATGCCAATACTACCTATACTGGAGTTAAGAATGGTAATTACGCAGGTTTGATAGAAAGTATTGCAAATGAGAATTCATATGGTGGTGCTTATCTACGTCCGATGCTTGATACAACTGAAGCACCACTTCTGAAATCAGGAATTTCTTTAAGCTTCAATTGGTATGTCCTGAATAATCCTGATATAGATCTAAATTCTCGCTTTGAAGTCTATATTGAAACAAGTAACTCCACTGGATATTCGAGATACGTTTGGTATATCCTTTCTTTTGGATACGATTCTTATACAAATTATACTGGAAATGTATTGTACTTGATGAATGATACAATTGGTCAGTGGAATAGTTTTAATAGGAATATCACTCAAGATTTCATAGCTGGTTTTGGTGTTAGCGAATTATCTGATTCACGCTATATTAACAATATCTACTTCTATGTACGGTCTCCGACCGGTGCGACAGGTATGATTCAGAGTGTAATTGATGATGTTTCAGTATATAATAACACATATTCCAATTGGAATTCTAACGGTGATTTCGAAGAAGCGACTACAGACGGATGGACTCGTAACGAAACCACTCTTGTTAGTGTTTCTCAAAGCTTAGATCATACTGACGGTGTTTATTCGCTAAATATGTCATCTACACCTTCAGATTGGGGCTATGGGCATGGACGCACCACTAAGATATTTCCTATAGGAGGAAGTTATCATGCACTTCATTCTGGAATGACTACGCTCTCTTTCGACTGGAACTACAATGATACTGATGGAGCAGGACCATCTCAATATGCCTACATTCGTCTTCGATTTTATAATGGTTCGACCTACTCAATCTATCTAGTTATGGGACGTGGAGATGATGCCAGTTCAACTAATTCCACAACTTATTGGTATATCAACCTACCAGAATTTGGTAATAGAAACTCCTGGCAACATTCAGAAGTTGACCTCTATGAAATAATGAATGAAGTTGGTCTGTTTAATATTAGATTGCAAGAATTACAATTCTATATTTACGTTTCAACTTCAACTCCTAATACACAATTACAGCTTCTAGTAGATAACTTCAAACTGATGACCTATCTAACCAGTGATCAGACTTTTGAATACATAGAGAACTGGGGTGAATATTCACCTTTTACAGGATGGTTGAGATTTTATGGTAATGGTGAGGTTACACAGTCAAGTGTCTATCATGGTGGTTCACATTCGGCAAATATAACGGTGGAAAATGCAATTGATGGAATCTATCGGTATGAATTGAATCACTATTTCGACTCAAAGTTGTTTACTGATTTCTGGTGGCGTTTAGAAGACATTCAGGGAAGTAGTAGCGCATTCGCATACATAAATTTTGAATTCATTAATGACCTTGGCGGCAATCGGCATGTTATCTATGTACTTGGTCGCTCATCATCTTGGGCTCCAGCGAATTCTTCTAATTTCAATTATATTGATGTTGAAGGATTTAACCAGACTGGAACATGGACCCTCTTATCAAGAAATATCACTGCTGATATTGAAGATGCTTTCTTGACAACACCTGATGGTTGGAGGATATATCAGATTACTGCAGCGGCATCTGCAGATGCTGGAATGAGAACATCACTTCTAATTGATGATTTTAATTTCAAGGATATGGAACCTCCAACTATTGATTCTGTGTTGTTTGATACAACACCAATGTACTATGAGGACGTGTTAGTTCGTGTATTTGCAACTGATGCACGTCCTGGGGTATCTACAGTTTTTATTGTATACTCAACAGATGGCTGGTCATCAGCTTATGCTTCCGCTGGTGATTATGATCAGGACAATTGGTACAATGTTACTATTCCTGCACAAGCCTACAACACCCACGTGGATTTCTATATCCAGGCGACCGATGGTTGTAATGTTGAAAAAATCGATGATAATGGCGGCTTGTTCTACTCTTACACTGTAGATGATGACATAGCTCCAACATTAACCATTGATACACCCATCAATAACACTGACCAAGAAGGGCTCATCACGGTTACAGTTACTGTTGATGATCCTGGTTCTGGAATAGAATATGTAAGTTTCAATTTTGATGGAGGCGGCGCTATCACCCATTACACAGCTCCCTACCAACAGAACTGGAATCTAGACGATGAATCTCTTGGCTCGCATTTTGTAATAGTTACCGCACGTGACAATGTTGGCCTACAAACTACGAAGACACATTACTTCACAGTCGTCGATACAATCGCACCTGTCCTTGAGAATCCTGCAGACGTAGAATATACTGTAGGTGATACTGGAAATACCATTGACTGGAACGCAACTGATGTGCGACCAAGCTCTTACGAAATATTTGTTGATGGTGTAAGCACCTACACTGGAAGCTGGAACGAATCATCAGAACATTTGGTGATTGCGGTTGATGGTTTAGCAATTGGTTCATACAACTATACTTGTGTCTTTTATGATGATGGAGGTAATAGTGCAAGTGATACGGTAGTTGTTACTGTAAATGCAGAGACTACTACAACGACTACAACCACTACCACGACAACTACAACTACAACGACTACAACTACGACCTCTATACCTCCTGATTTATTGACTCCACTATTGATTGTTGCAGTAGCTGGCGTCATAGGTATTGTTCTGATTGTGTTTGTGGTCTTACCGAAGATGCGGAAGACTTAGTCGAAATAAAAGAGAGATGGCTAATGCCTCTCTCTCGTTTTTCTTTTTTTGAATCTCTACTTTTGTCCCTCGTTGCCAGTTCCTAATGACCGTGAAAATCTAAGGAAAAGGTACCCGAAGAGAAACATTTCCAATCCTAATCCAATGCCGAAGTATGTTGGGAATATTCCGTCAAATAGAGTAAAACCCAAATAAGTCAGAAGAAGAATGATTCCGACACCAACACCCACATGCACCTGTCCTGCCAATTTTGTCATTGCTCGAAAAGATACTTTTCTAGGAAAATCGAGATTGATAATTCTGCCTGATGCTCCATCCACAAATCCATCATATCTACTAGTGCCGTATGAGTATTCAAAATGCAATATCGGTATTTCAACCAAGAAGATAGCATTGATTTTCTGATCATCCATTAGGATCATTGATTCTACTTCTAGTTCTGCTTCCTGACGAAGGATTTCTAACATTTCACTTCGAGCAATTTCAAGGGCCTCCTCCTGATCCACTTGGATATCTTTAATCATTCCTTCTTGATCTGCTATCTTTTCGTGATCGAAAAAGTCTTTGCGTCTAATTGGGATATTATAATTCGCCAAAAACTGAGGTATATCACGATTTGCTGGGACTATGAAATCATCTGTAGACTCAACTGTCCCTCCCTCAAACTCATACTCCCATGTTACTTTGTCTATTGGAATTGCCTCTTTATTTTGAAATTTGGGTTTCTTCTGACTGCCTCTATATGTTGCATTAGCCTCAATTTCTACGACCCAGAAAGGCCAGTATGTAAGTTCGCTTTTCGCAATTTCTGCTTGTGTTAAATCCTCTGGAGCTCCGAGCTGCTTCAATGCCCACTCAAACATTTTTGCTTTTGCATCTTGTTTATTGTATTGGAGTCCCATCATGTAGTGTTCTTTGAAAATCGTTCCGGTCTTTGTTTGAATTGTTGTGTTGCAATAGGGGCATACAATTGTACTAGAATAGGGGGGTATTTTGACAACACCTCCGCATTGAGGACATTCTAATTCACTCAACTCTCTCATCCCCCAAGAACTCTCGTGTTTCATTACCTTCCTTGTCAACTTCAATTTCATATAGGAAAGTGTTTTTCATTAGGAACGTAAGGCCTATTGTGATAAACATAGCAACCCCGAGTAAAGCTGTAGCCCCTTCTGCGCCATCTTCACCACCAAAATATGTAGCTACGTATGGGGCTAGCTGAATGATAACCGCATTGAGAATCATTATAGCAAATACAAACAACCACTTTTTGAACCTGTATCTTTTCGTAACAGGTAATTCACCGAAGAGCACTTCTCCCGTAGCACCAGAGATAGCGGCACGAAACGCCCCTTTTTGATAAGAGTAACGAACTAACCAATATGGAACATGGACATAGTCTATTGATTCAGGCTTGATTTTAAAATGGTGATCAAGTACTTCAGCGTCTATTGCTTTTCTGTGTTGATTCTTAGAGATCTTTTGAAATCGTAGAAATGCTTCATGTGGTGAAATTTCTGAATTTAGTACTGGGGAATCTTGTGTGTTATCTATCTTAAATTGCGAAATTTCTTCATTACTGAGGCTCCCCATAAATCTGTTAATACCATAAGTTGCAGCATGTCTACGAGCTAAAATCCATTCGGTCATCTCTCCAGCAGAACTCTCGTTAATAGGAAGTAGATTACTTCCTCCATCTATTCTCTGATAGCCTGAGTACTGAGACGTGTAACTTCCTGTAATGCGGAAAATCGGTATCCATTCTAATGTAGGTGCTATATTATCGATATGCTTTATCATCCCATGACCAACTGTTTTTGGAGTCACTGATTTAAGCCACTCTTTGAAGAAAGGAATGATGGAATGTTTGTCAAATTTATTTGAAATGATGTAATGTTCGACTTCCTCACTACCAATCTCAAAGGTGTACCCACAGTAAGGACACGTAGCAATGACATCATCAGCTCCAAGTGGGTATGGTGCATTACATTTTTCACATCGAAACTGAGCTATCTCTGCATTGCTCTTTATCATAGATTATTTGTCTCCTGACCAATTCCCTTGCATACAATTAATTCAAATGTTGATTTTGTTCTCAAACGGTTCTTGCATGCACAATAAAGCCTGAATTTTGGCTAATCTGAGTTCTTATAAATAATGTAATCATTGAGACCGCATAGATACTCTTCTGATAGTATCTTAGGGACTAGGATTTTTGAAAACTGCACGCAAATCTCCCCATAACTAATTGTTGGAAGTCTGATACATCCTTTATGAGTTGCGTGGAAGATACAATCCAATCCTAGGAATACTGATCTTATAACATCAGTATGTTTTGAAGGAATTCAATATATTCAGAAATACAATCTATCGAGTATCACTATCCTTTGTGAGACATCCACTGGATGGAGTGATGTATGATTCTCAAAGTTCGTTATTTCTATAGAGTCGTCATTTATTGTTAGACGTATAGCTTTATGTTAGCTAAAGATGTATTCGAATAGTATTGAATTTGAATTCAATAAATATAAACGGGCGGAGCGATTCATCCTAAGCGACCATCATGCTGATTTGCCTCTTCGTCTGAGTGATGATTCATTACAACAACTTGTGAAATCGCGAGATAAATGGAGAACATTTTGATGAATTATGAACGAGAGTTTCAAACCACATTAGAACAGAATGCTATGTTCTACTCACAAATCTATCATCTACTGAAGGAGTTGATTAATGAACCTGACCCTGATGATTTTCTTGATTCTATTCGCAATGTAATACGAGATTTAACCGGAGGAGATGTTGCACTCCTTACTAAAAATGAGTCTGGTTATTGGATTAAGTTTTCATCTTCTAGTGGATCGGACCGTGGTGAATGGGATTTTGTACTTGCATCGAACGTTGATCTATACGAGGAAGTAATTTCATCCGATGGAATAACGTTTTCTAAAAACTATGCAGAAGTGAATAATCTTCCAAAGAGTCTAAGTTATCATAGTCTCTTAAATGAATATTCAAATTTCATTTTGATGCCAATTGCAGGACCTAATCCTCTATTGCTTGGAGTTTCAGATCTGTCTATTCCACAGAACATCCCGAGATATTTGTCCGAGTTGAAAATGTTTGTAATTCCTCTATCATTATCAATCCAGCAAACCCTCATGGTTGCTAAATTAACTTACTCTCAAAAACTCCAGGAGGAATATCAGAAAGAATTGGAGGTATTATTGTCTCTCTTACGGCATGACCTCAATAACGATCTTGGTGTCATCACCATGAATCTGGAACTTGCTCGATCAATGATTGATGAAGATAACTCGGAATTGCATGACATGATCTCAATGATTGAAGCTGTATCAGAGCGGATGATGGGTCTCATCAAATCTACAACTATATCATCTAAGGGCATTGAAGACAATCCCGTCTTATTAATCCAAAAGATAACTGATCTTACTAAAAGAGCTCATACTAAAACGAAAATTCATATTGAATTAGGTGAAGCAACAGAGAACCTTAGAATTGCAAAGAGCCGATTATTACCTATAGTCTTTGATAATCTGTTCAGAAATGCAATCAGTTTTGGGGGCGAATCACCAGTCATTAACGTGAAACTTCAAAAGATTGATGCGAATGTTGAATTCATCATTTCAGACAATGGCCCCGGTGTTTCTCCGGAAATTAGGGATCGATTATTTCAACGAGGTGTTTCCACAAGAGGCGGAGGTTCCGGGTTATATCTCTCCAAGAAGATTATTGAATCAATGAACGGTACAATTGAATTATCTGCAAGTGATAGCGCAACATTTGTAATTCGTTTGCCACTTCAATAGTTGTTGTTGTTTTTCTTCTTCTCCGAACTAATCCGCGTACAATCAAGAACTCCATTCTTTTCACTTCAGGTAGATGTTAAGTTGAGTTATGAACATGTCTTGATTTTCATCCATCTATTTGTCATGCAACTTACAGAGATTGATTGAATCATCGTGACTGAGTATTATTAGTCCTCGAGTCATGGAGATTCAGTTGCTCTTGAAATATATTGAATCTAATTACGGTAAAACAGGTGGCTCTCTACCTCTTCATTCACCTCTTTTCGATTTAATCGCCATATTTCACATTGAGATTATGTCATTCCGATACTATCTTAGGGAGAATTATTTCTCGAGGTTTTATGCAAGCCTCCCCAGAACTAATCGTTGGAAGCCTCATAGGACTCCTAGGAACTGCCCTATATGGGCTCTCAGTGGTAGTCTATAGATCTCAATCCGATGAAATTCGTCCGGTAGCAGTAAGTGCAATTAAAATGTGGGTGGCTTTACCTTTCACAGCATTGTTGGTGTTCATCCTTCCTGGGATAGATTCAGTTTTCCTTCCTCTAACAACAATTGCAGTCCTTGGTATTTCCGTGACATTAGGTGCTGTCATTGGTGATACAATCTATCTCTGGAGTCAAGAACGAATTGGTGTGTCGTACGCGTTCCCTATAGCTATGTCGTTTCCAATCTTGACATACTTCCTAACGGTTATCTTTCTTGGAGAGCCACCAGTTCTATCACGCCTTGCTGGTGCCATCGTAGCAGTAATTGGTGTAATTCTTATTTCGAATGAACAAAATCGAAATCAAGAACCGCAGGAAGATAGCATAACACATCAAACGCATAGAAGACTTGACCTTTGGGGACTTGCTGCTGCATTTGCAACAGCAGTACTGTATGCAGTAGGAACGATTCTCCTTCAAGTCGGAATTGTAGGTGTTGATGTCATCGGTGGGAGCTTTGTTCGTATACTATTTGGTTCAGTAGCTTTTGTTCCATTATATGCAATTGCAAGTCAGCAAGGCATGTTACTACCAACAAAGAAAGCCATGATCAGAGTTATCATAGCAGGATTCTTTGGGATGGCAGTGGGTAGTGTTCTCTATGTTGCAGCTGTATCAATGGTCGGAGCTGCCATCATGTCAGTACTCTCTTCTTCAGCTCCTCTCTTTGCCATTCCGGTATCTGTCTTACTATTGAAGGAGAAAGTAACTCCTCTTGCCTTGGTCGGAGTTGCTCTTACACTGACTGGGATTGTCCTCGTCGTTATGGGATTCTAATTATTGTGGTGCTTCAGTTAGCTCAATATAAGCTTCAAATGTATCATGATTTCGACGGATAGTCACCTTCATTTTATCCCCGACCCTTCCTTTCATGATTCTACGCCTAAGGTCTTCCATTCCACTGATTTCCTTGTCATCTAGAGACACAATAACGTCTCCAGGTTCTAGTCCTGCAGATTTTGATGGACCATCTGGAATTTCAAGAAGCAGAGCTCCTTTCTCAGCCACAAGTCTGTAATGTGAAGCAAGTCCTCGATTGAGTGTAACACCGACGATGCCCATCCATGGAGTTCTGACTGTACCAGTTTCGACTAGCTCATCAAAAACTCCTTTCAAGGTATCAACCGCAATTGCAAATCCTATCCCTTGGCTCCATGGAATCATTGCTGTAGGGACTCCTATCAATTCTCCATGAGAGTCCACTAACGCTCCTCCACTATTTCCGGGATTGATCTGTGCAGAGGTCTGAATGAGACCTTCAAGGTAGGTCCTCTGACTCTGTATTGTTCGATCTACAGCGCTTACCATACCAAAGGTTACGGTTGAACCAAGCCCTAGCGGATTTCCAATTGCAATGGCTAATTGGCCGACTTGGAGAGTTCCAGAATCCCCCATCTCAATGGGTACTAGATTCTCAGCTTCTATTTTTAGGATTGCGAGATCTCTAACCTTAGATTCTCCAACAACAACTGCTTTGAAGGTTTGTCCATCGTGAAGGGTGACTTCTACGTCTCGAGCACCTTCAACCACATGCGCATTACTAACTATATATCCAGTGTCAGTCAGAATGACACCTGATCCTTGTCCTTTCACTGGTACTACTTGAGACAGTTGTGTTCTAGCAAGTCTAGTTGTTGACACGCTCACTACACAAGGAACTACTCTTTCTACAACCGTGACTAATTGTTGTTCTAAGTCGAGCATATTATTAACAATAATTAAGAGAATATTAACCTCACTACCACGGTAAAAACTTGATCAGTACGAATTTCACCGTACATTACGTTTCATTGACCGCGAGAGCTTATATTCTCAGAGGTGACTTCAGTATCTGTGGATGCTTTGATAGAATGGATAAATATCATAGTACTTATTGTGTCTTCGATGTTATTCCTCATCTTCTATGTTCAGAGTGCAAGTCCTGCACGACTAGAGCAGATGATAGGAGAGAAAGCGTATTCTAAATGTAAGACCTATCGTCTCATAGCCAGTACATTTGAAAGTGTGACCATCATCAATTATATTCTGTACTATTTCTATCCCCTACCACTTAATCTTCCACTGACGCTACCATGGAGTTATTTAATTTCAATTATAGCAGCTCTCTTGATTCTCATCATTGGTTTGTATTTAATGTATCTTGGAATACGTGATGCTGGAGAGGAAACAATTGAACCTAAGAAAGAGCATACACTATATGGTGGAATCTATGAAACAGTCCGTCATCCGCAAGCTATTGGAGAATCGGTTTTATGGTTTCCATTTGCCTTGTTCCTCAACTCGCCTTTCCTGGTGATCTATTCATTCATTTGGTTCCCGATTCTATATATCATGTGTTTAGCCGAGGAGCGAGACCTGATCATACGTTATGGGCAACCATACCTGGACTATCGCGATAGAGTAGGCTTTCTCATTCCCAAAAGGAAACGGAAAGAAGACTAGACACGAATTGGAGCACCACAGAAGGGACAAAATCTATCATCAGGTTTTAATGCGAATCCACAATAGGTGCAACCCACTTTCTTCTCTGTTTGCTCACCAACCGCTCGCAATGGTGAGGATGTCATCTCCCCTGATGAAGGGTCGAACCAAACATCGGTAGCACCACTCCTCTTATCTGCTACAATATGTTGACGAACTTTTTCTTCGGGGAGTCCTGTTCTGTCTGAGATATCACTGACCGAGCCACCAGCAACTTTTCGAATCTCCTCTCTGACCTCAGATTTGCCTCTAACTTGATTGTAAAGCGTTTCAAGAAGGCCGAAAACAAGAATGACGAGTGGGATGAGAAAAACCCAAGATCGTGTTTGAAGATACAACCAGCCAATGATGATTATTGGAATGAACGTTCCACAGGTAACACCTTCCTCCTTCCGTTTTTTCTGATCGTAAATTGGTTTACTTTCTACGACACGAGGTTCCGGTGTATAACCTGATGAATAGGTGTGAGGCTCTGGTCCTTTCCGACGATCAATTTCTCTTTCGCGTGATTTGATTTTCTTTTCCTCTGACATTCCCGAGATAAGTATGATTGTCAGAATAACGATTGGAACTAATATCCAAGGTTCACCTATCCCAAACATAACGATAAGGAGTACAATAATAGGAATCAGGAGTCCAATTGGAGCGCCATTATTACTTGCCAAAGCTTATACCTTCCCTGATGAGTTTTGAAGTCTGAAGTCTTATGGTTCTTATGTAGAAATTTAGTATTTTCAGCTATCAGCTAGTTTATTTCAAGAACAGCCTCTTACTGCATTTATAATATGTACGGCAATTCTCCATTTACTCGAAACGAACGTTTTCTCGTCAGTAAAATACCTATGATGACTGATTTGAAAACCACCGTGAAAAAGGCTGTAGACTCAATTGGCGGCTTTGAGAAAGTTATCCATCAAGATGATACGGTTACAATCAAGCCGAATCTAAATACTGCTGACCCCTATCCTGCTTCGAGTGATCCTGAATTCATCAAAGCATTAGGTGAACTGATTCTCAATGCTGGTGCTGGGAAACTCAAGATCATAGAAAGCTCCTATATGCGTGCTTCCACAAGAAAGATCTCTGAAGAAGTAGGTCTGACTACTATTGCAGGTGAGTTGGATGCAGAGCTTATTTTTCTGGATGAACATGGTTGGATGAAAGTCGATATTCCCCGTGGAAAATATCTCAAGAAAGTATCAATTGGGAAACCTCTACTTGAAATGGGAAAGCTCGTACTAGCTCCCTGTCTTAAAACACATTTTCTAGCAAGATATACTGGGAGTATGAAGCTCTTTGTTGGTTGGATAAGAAATAGTGAAAGAATCAGAATGCATATGAAGAATTTACAGCCAAAGATTGCAGATCTTGCATCATATTTCAATCCTGACCTCATAGTGATGGATGCCAGAACTTGCTTCATCACGGGTGGTCCTGCATCAGGACAATGTTCATCCCCGAATATCATCCTAGCCAGTGGAGATATGGTATCAATCGACGTAGAGGGAATCAGAACGCTACAGTGTTGCAACGCTAAGAACAAACTCGGAATGGATGTTTGGGAAATTCCTCAGATTAAACGAGCTGCTGAAATTGGTATAGGTGCGCGAAGCGATAACGACATTGATGTTGTAACATGATTGAGCCAAGGAACCTTCAAAACCTGCAATAATATCAATTCAAGTCCCATCAAAAGATCTCCGTTATTATACTAATAATTTCGGTAACTGGATTGTGACACATAATCCATGACTGTGAAGACTTGGTACACAATCTCCAATTGAAATCTCTCCATGGTATTTCTCTGCGAGGTGGTTTGCTGTATGTAGACCGAGACCTCCAAATCTTCGTAACATATCAAAGATTTCTACCTCTGTCGAATCAACCATTCCCGGTCCTTCATCGCAGATAAATCAGTGATTACAGTAAAAGCTCCACGATATTCACCATCTTTTTCGAGAATAGGAACTCCTGAGATTACGGTTGGAATCAGACGGCCTGATTTTGAGGTCCACTCAAGCTCATACTTTGATATCTCTCTATTCTTTCTTTTTGAATGTTCTCTCGTTGAATTCTTAAATTCTCATCTTTGAGGAAATCTTGAGTTGGGTGACCCCAAATTTCTTCATTTGTATACTCTAGCATTTCTCTAAAACGAGCATTAATGTATGTCAGTTCATTTTTCTCATCAACGACTGCAAAGCCTTCGCTTAGAGATTCGATTAGCACTTTATGGTTCAGCAAGTCCTGAAGAAACTCGATATCCATAGTATGTTTCGGGACGATTTTGGAACCCATAAGTTAGAGTCTCTTTGTTTCGGAGCAGGTTAATCACTACAGAATGCCTATTCAATTTTTGTAGTGCAAATATCCTCCTAATAGATATCACACTAATCGTCATTAACTGAATTATTACCCACTATTATCCAATTTACTTTGTAATCATTCTGATTGGTAGATTAATGCTTTCTCTATCTAATGGAAACATCAGCTGACAGTCGAAGTGCTTCCTTTCGATTTTCAACAGATTTCCTAACTTCTTTCATCAATTGAGCAAATGATCCTTTAGGACCAGCGTCGATATTGTCAATTGTATCTAGATCTTTTAGCATTCCATTGAGTCGGTCTTGGATACTGATAACTCCGAGTTCGAAGATATCTGCGAATGTTCCATTTACAGTATACAAAACACGTTTTCTTCCTCTACCAGTTTGGTCATAATCTCTTTGACCATCGATGACTCCGAGTGCTTCTAGTTGGGAAACTATCAAACCTGCATTTGCTCTTGAATATCCTGTGATTTGACAGATATCGTCTGAACATAGTCTCTCACCCGATTCGTAATGTTCGATAAATAGTGCAGCAAGAACTGGACCTGCATTCGGTGATAGTCCTATCCATTTTGCGACTTTTTCAAAAAGCCTTGTAGTGGGTCCTTTCATGAGCCCGTTTGCTTCAACCATTGGCAGATAACTCCTCTTCGTAATATAGTATGGCGTACTATTGAGGTCTTGCTCCATTCTTACAATTTCGCTTAGTCTTTTATTACTTATTATTATTGGGTAGAAGTAGGTCTGCTCATGAAATAGAGAATATTTTCATTATTTTCTTTTCCGGCTGCAACTCGAGTTTCCACTTTAACCGACTCTCCATCTATATCTGCTAGTTGGTTTTCCAAGCTGATGACTGCTCCTGAAAGTAAAGCAGTCCGCAAATTGTCTTTTTCATCTTCTCCAATCTTGTAAATCTCGTCAATTGCTTTCCCGACAATGGTTGTGTCTTCTAAATTAAAATATTCAGAAACTACATTGTTAATGGATAGTATTTCAAATTCGGGATTTGTCACAATAAACATGTACTTGAAAGAATCAAAGACACTGATAATCCCTGATTGTTTTTCGAGTGCCATCTGCTCAGCTCTTAGTCGAGCTATATACGAAGCAATTTGTATTGCCATCGCTTCGAGAGTATGTCGGTCTCTTGGAGGAAATTCATTGTATGAATGGGAACCAATACTGAGGACTGCAACTACTTCATCTTCGATTTGAACTGGAATAATTGCTACTGCGGTCAGATCTTTGTATTGTTCCTCTACTTCCTCAGAAGCCTGTATCTGGGTTGATGAGAGATATAGGGGATTTCTAATGGATGTCGGACCATTATCACCTGAGAACTTGCTAAGAA
>Ga0307425_1001542_pt1 | contig 13684 bp, 13 predicted proteins | sample SalMarWE160330MG_FD_202152 | JGI IMG/M metagenome (GOLD analysis project Ga0307425, IMG submission 202152) | Salt marsh sediment microbial communities from the Plum Island Ecosystem LTER, Massachusetts, United States - WE1603-30 | ecosystem: Environmental > Aquatic > Marine > Intertidal zone >... | reverse complement strand
GCTTGTTCAGTCGGGTCAAAATCGCTAACCGTCTTCTGGGCAGTGGTCCTGGCAGGTATTTGTAATTTCTGTGGAGCTGTGCTTGTTGGCAGCCACGTTGCCGATACCGTCAGGAACGGAATAATAGACACCCATGCATTCGCTAACGACCCCCGGATGCTTGCCCACGGCATGTTGTGCTCGCTTTTGGCCGCGGCAGTATGGCTGAATCTTGCCTCGTATTTTGGTATGCCGGTCTCAACGACGCACTCCATAGTCGGTGCCGTCGTCGGGTTTGGAATTCTGGAAGCCGGACTGGGACATATTCACTGGTATAAGATGGGGGAGATTGTTGCCAGTTGGTTTATCTCGCCGCTGGCAGGGGGGATAATGGCCTACATTATATTTAAGCTGATCTCGCGCTATATCCTGTCCGCCGAAGAACCTGCCGCCGCCGCTCGAAAAGGCGTACCGGTTTGCGTTTTTGTGGTCTTTACCACAATAATTCTGTCCATTATTTACAAAGGCCTGAAAAACCTGCATCTGGATTTAAGGGCACATTCGGCGATTATACTAAGTATTCTGGGTTTCCATGTTGTTTGCCAGGAAAAATCGTAATAACCACGACAAATTACCTCTGGAGCAGCAGCTCAAGCAAGTTGAGAAGACCTTTGCCGTGCTGGTAATCATTACCTCATGCACGGTAGCATTTGCGCATGGTGCCAATGACGTGGCGAATGCCATCGGGCCGCTGGCGGCGGTAGTTGAAATTGTCAAGACCAACACGGTCCCAGGCAGGGTGCCTGTGAGCTTGTGGCTCTTGGTCCTCGGTGGTTTTGGTATTGCAATTGGCCTGGCTACTTTCGGATATCGTGTAATGCGCCTGGTTGGGACGAAGGTCACTGAGATTACGCCCTCACGCGGTGTTGCCGCGAACTTAGCCGGAATGATGACAGTCCTGACCTGTTCGAAAATGGGTCTGCCGGTATCCACTACGCATACTATGATTGGCGCGATCTTAGGTGTGGGATTGGCCCGCGGTATTACCGCTATTAACCGTAACGTCGTTAAGTCAATTTTTACCTCCTGGATCGGGACAGTTCCGGCCGCCGCAGTGTTGACCGTACTGTTTTATCTAATTGCAATAACGTTATTTTGGTAAGGAACCATTATTCACCGCAGAAAAGTGCTCGCCAAACATGTCTGTAATAACGTCAAATTTATCAGCCGGCCCACGAATATCTCACAAGCAATAAACAGCTTGTACGGTAATCACAGAGGAAGTCTATTGACCAGTAAAGCAAAAACGGCTAAAACTGGCGTGTAGTTAAAATGAATTAGTTTTCAATACACTATTTAGGAATAACTATGGTCAAGGATATGATTTTTGGGACAGTAGGGGGGTTGGGTCTTTTTTTATTCGGCATGGGATTAATGTCGGACGGCCTGAAAAAGGTCGCCGGGCAGAAATTGAAAAGCCTCCTTGAATCACTGACGAAAAATAGAGTCATTGCCGTTATTATCGGAGCCCTGACGACATGCCTGATTCAATCGAGTTCTGCGACAACCGTGATGACGGTCGGATTCGTAAATGCCGGACTTCTGACCTTAAAGCAGGCACTGTGTGTAGTTCTTGGCGCCAACATCGGCACGACAATCACGGCTGGACTCGTTTCGGTTCTGGCCGTCTTTAAGATTACCAATTATGCGCTGCCGCTTGTGGGCGCCGGATTCCTGATTAATGTGCTTGGAAAAACGCAAAGGAACAGAAGCATCGGTCAGGTAATGATCGGTTTTGGTCTCCTGTTTCTTGGCATCCATTTCATGAAAGAGGCTTTCGATCCTCTCAAAGACCATCGTGGTGTGCAGGAGGCGCTGATATGGCTCGGCCGCAATCCGCTTCTGGCGGTTCTGGCCGGGACGGCTATCACAATGCTTCTGCAGAGCAGCTCGGCTTCGATCGCCATTATTCAGATGCTGGCCTTTCAAGGCGCCTTTGGGACGGATTGGCCTTTAGTGCTCCAGGTAACAATACCGTATATTCTGGGCGACAATATCGGCACAACAATCACGGCTCAATTGGCGGCACTGCGGACCTCCAGAAACGCCAAACGAACGGCAATGGGGCACACAATTTTCAACGTGATCGGCGTTATGTATATGCTTCCTCTGGTATGGGTGGGGTGGTTCAGCTATGCAGTGGAATGGCTCACGCCCGGCCATCTGGGGCAAAATACGATTATGACCAACATATTTTTTGCCCATTTCATGTTCAACGCATTTAACACGATTGTGTTCCTTCCGTTTATCGATGGACTCGCAGCATTGGTTGTCAAAATCATACCTGTAACTGAGATTGAGCTTGCACAAAAGCCGGTGGTTTTGGAAAAGCACCTGCTGGATACTCCGGTGATAGCATTAGAGCAGGCTAAACGGGAAATCATTCGTATGGCTCAAACGGCAAAAAAGGCCGTTATGCGCTCTATCAATGGACTCATCTACGATAACAGAAAAGAACTCAGCTCCGTCCGAAACATAGAGGATTTTATCGATATATCGCAGCTCGAAATCACATCATATCTGTCGGCATTATCGCGCAGAAATTTGTCGGACGAGGTCTCGATTGAGCTGCCGGTGCTGTTGCATACGGTCAATGACCTTGAACGCATCGGCGACCACGCCGTCAATATTGTCGAAATAGCCGAACGAAAAATCGGCCAGAAGCTTTCGTTTAGCGATTCGGCACTTAAGGAAGCTAACGAACTCAAAAAAGAGATAGAACGGATGTGTGATCATATTATCACAGCTTTGAAAGATAACGATATAAAGAGAGCCAAGTCGGCACTGGTTCACGAAAACAACATCAACAGAATGCAGATAGAATTTCGCCGCAGCCACGTAGAGCGAATGGCCGGAAGTATCTGTTCACCCCAGACGGGCTTGATATTTATCGACCTGGTCGATAACGTTGAAAAAATCGGCGACCACCTTACAAATATCGCACAGGCCATCATTGGCGGCCTGCAATGGGAGGGAATCAAACCAAAAATTTCTTCCGATTCCTGACTATATACTGGCAACCGGGTAATTTTAAGGTATAATTAACCATATGGAGAGTCCATTTCGGATAATTGCGGTTGGCGTGCTGTGCCTGATATTGCTCGCGGGATCGAGTATGGCGTCTGAGCCAAACGCCGCCGGCACGGATTCGCCTACAGTCAACGCAGCGGTCATTGTCTGCAAGGGCATGATCGACGATGGGCTCTACAAATCCATCAAGCGCAGGACACAAATCGCACTTGATAACGATAGCGAATACATTATTTATGAAATCGGTACGTACGGCGGGTTGTTGCAGTCTGCGGATGATATATCCAAATACTTCATATTGGATATCGGAAAAAAGGCTCACACCGTTGCCTATGTAACAACCGAAGCGATATCGGCCGGTGCGATGATAAGCGTCTCCTGCCGGGATATCATCATGCGCGAGAATACCACGATTGGCGATTGCGCTCCGATTGTGATGGGCGGCAAACTCGAAGGTGTGGAGCGTGAAAAAGCCGAGAGCTTTACCCGCGCAGCCTTTATGCGGGCCGCAGAGGCAAACGATTATCCGGCCGCGCTGCTAAAAGCGATGGTCACAATGCAGACGAAGGTTTATAGGGTAAAGAATCTGCAAACCGGCGAGAGCGAGTTCTTCGAAGACAAACAACTGCCAGACGATCCGAATAAATATGACCTGGACGGCAAAGAGCTCGTTGTCAAAGAAGACGAGATTTTGACGCTTACCGCCGCCAGGGCATTCGAGTATGGAATTGCACGGGCAAAGGTCAAGGACCTGGCTGGGGCTCTTGAGTACCTTGAAAAACGTGACGGCGTGACTTTTGCCGGCAAGCCGATGGTTCTTGAAACTTTATGGTCGGAAGAGATGGTCCGGTGGCTGAACTCGCCGGCGGTGATGGCAGTGCTTGTGATGATTGCATTGCTGGGTGTTTACATAGAATTCAACACGCCAGGTTTAGGGCTGCCCGGACTCGTGGCAGTAATTTGCTTTGTCGTTATTATCGGCAGCAAATACATGGTGGGACTTGCAAACTGGGTGGAGGTGGTGTTATTTGTCGTGGGGATACTCCTGTTGTTGGTTGAAATTTTCGTATTGCCCGGCTTCGGCATTGCTGGAATACTGGGAATAATTTGCGTTATGGCCGGATTATTCGGCATGCTCATTAAGAATCCCCCCAACAGGTTACCCTGGCCCGACAGCCCTGCAAACTGGGATTTGTTCTTAAACGGGCTCATAGGATTGTCACTCGGCTTTATTGGGTTCGTCGTCCTGGCGTGGACACTTACAAAATACCTGCCTAAATTCCGGTTCCTCAGCGGGCTGATTCTAATACCGGCGGTCGCCAAGCAGGGCACGGAAATGGAAATCAATATGACGGCACCGCCTGAACTTGAAACCATCGGTGTCAAAGTGGGTGAACTTGGAGAAGTCGTTTCAATACTTAGACCCACCGGAAAAGCAAGATTCGGCGGTATTATCGTGGACGTTATTGCCGAAGCCGAATTCCTTGACAAAGGTACTAAGGTTGAGATAATTGAAATACACGGCAACAGAGTCGTTGTCAAAGCAGTGAGAGAGCAATAATAGGAAGAAACGGATGGGCTGGTGGCTGGTTTTTGCTGTTTTTCTTTATTTTGTCTGTGCGGTGCTGATCATCGCCGAAGTATTCGTACCAAGCGGCGGCCTGATCAGTATCTGCGCTATTGCCTGCCTGGTCGGCGGTATCGTGATATTTTTCCAATACAGTGCTACTGCCGGGTGGATAGGCATAGGTATTGCGGTTATAATGATTCCATCGGTGTTAGTTGTCGCTTACAAGATATTCCCAAGAACCAGATTCGGCAAAAACGTGACGCTCACACCCCCGAAACGTAGGCAGGGCGATGCCATACCTGATACCGACAAACTAAAAGAACTGCTCGGCGCCGACGGCGTTGTCCTTACACCGCTGCGGCCGGTAGGAATGTGCGATTTCTCCGGGCAAAGAGTCGAGTGTGTCGCCGAGAGTGGATATGTTGATAAGGGCACAAAAGTCAAGGTTATCAACGTGGAAAGCACACAGTTGACTGTTCGTATAAACGAAGAGAGTTAATGAAAGGACAAGTATTATGTATAACTTAACAAACACGACTCTGGCACAAACCGAGCCGACAAAAGTTGTCATGGTGGCGATTTTGGTCGTAGTCATTCTTGCAGCGATAGTTTTCTTCATGCTGTTCCTGAAATTCTTCCGGCTGTGGCTGCAGGCCCGGCTTTCGCGAGCGGACGTCAAATTCTCCGAGCTTATTGGAATGTGGCTCAGAAAGGTCGATACGAGAACCATCGTCCTGAGCAAAATCACCGCGATTCAGGCGGGCCTGACATTGACGACGACGGATTTGGAAAGCCATTATCTGGCCGGCGGCCGGGTCCCGAACGTTGTGCGCGCCCTCGTTGCGGCCAACAGGGCAAATATTGATTTGAGCCTGAAAACGGCTACGGCAATTGACCTGGCAGGCCGCGATATCCTTGAAGCAGTCCAGACAAGTGTCAACCCCAAGGTGATCGATTGCCCCGATCCTGCGAAGAGCAGAGGCACGATAGATGCAGTGGCTCAGGATGGCATCCAGTTGAAAGCAAAGGCTCGCATAACCGTCCGAGCCAATATCGAAAGACTCATAGGCGGCGCCACTCAAGAGACAATTATCGCTCGCGTTGGTGAAGGAATTGTTACCACTATCGGTAGTGCAATAACGTACAAAAGCGTTTTAGAGAACCCGGACAATATTTCAAAAACGGTTCTTGCCAAGGGGCTTGACGCCGGTACGGCTTATGAGATTTTATCCATTGATATTGCCGATGTCGATGTAGGCGAGAACATCGGCGCCCAACTGCAGGCCGCCCAGGCTGAAGCCGATATGCGAAGAGCAAAGGCCGAGGCCGAAAAACGCCGGGCTATGGCTGTGGCACGCGAGCAGGAAATGCGGGCACTCGTAGTTGAAAATGAAGCAAAAGTGCCATTGGCTATGGCAGAGGCCTTCAAGAAGGGCTATCTCGGCGTCATGGATTATTATAGAATGAAGAATGTCATGGCTGATACCTCAATGCGAGATTCCATCGCAAAGCCCAAGAAGAAAGAATAGTCTCGATATTCATAAAAGTGAAAAGTATGGATGACCTTCTGTTACAAATAATCCTGGCGCGCCGAAACGATGATACTGAAGGCTGGATGAACATTCTGATCGTTGTAGTTCTCGCGGTCTTCTGGGCGATTGGAGGTTTTGTCAAAGCGAAATCGAGAAAGCCCAAAACTCAGGACGAACAAATGCCCGGTAAACCTATCCGCAAACCAACGGCATATAGCAGCCAGGCACGTGAACAAATGCTAAGACAGCTACCAGGTCCTGTTGGTTCTGAACAAGGCCAACGCCAACAGCCTCGCACGGTCGCGCAAAAACCGCGTATGAAGTTCGCCGATCTCCAGGCTGCTGTCCGAAAATTTGCCGTCGAAGCCGAACAGGCTTTCCAGTCTCAATCCGGTAAAAAGATACCGGAGCTTAAACCGGTATTAACGGAGCCGCAAAATCCCCCCAAGACCGTCAAACTCACGGAGACTACAGATAAAACTGCCAAAAGACTGCAAGATAATTTGGTTTCTGAACCGGCACAAATGCCCGAGTCGGAATATCTCTCCGAACTTCTCGCGGATTATGCTGATCCTGAAGAGCTAAGAAGGGCGATCCTGCATTACGAAATCCTCGGTAAGCCTTTGTCGCTGCGTGATTACCCATAATTTCTTATCGGACTTTGTGCCTCCTGCAGAAAAGCACGTGTTCAATCGATATGGTTATGACCATCTTCGGGCCCAGTCAATTAATTATAACCGCCGTGGAAGTAATTGTGTATGCAACCGGCATGAAGAATACAGCTATAAACAAATATGACGGGGAACAAAGGAAACAAGCAATACGCGAACGATTATGCTATTAATCTTCTATGCTATTAATCTTTGCTTCAGCCTCGAAAGTTTTCTACGAGATGCAACGCAGCATGAGAAATATAATTACACCAAAGGCAATCGTCATCGCCCAAACTAAAATGATCCGTGTACAGAAAATCTTTGAATCTCACCGGCCATAAAGAAAATTCCTGTCTAACCAATAATAACTTCGATTTTCATAGTCCTATAATATATGTTATGTTTCATTCAACCCTGATTTTCAGGCGGCAAGCGTGTTTTTGTATTTTAGGCTCCTTCCTGCGTCTTTTCCCGGCCTGCGGTTAAAATTGGTTTTCGGTGCTAATTGCCTGGTTGGCTGTGTCTGTAAGATTGTCCCACATGGCAGTCGCCCTGTCTAACAGGCCCAGGTTCTGCAGAATGATTGAGATGTTGACCGTTGAATCGTGACATGCAAAATTTCTCTCAAGGTGATGCTCGAGGTTGATTAAGGACGATGCAAACTTTACCCTATCGCAATATAACAAGGCAGTCTGATAGTGCAGTTGCAGCGTGTCCTTATCGAGACAATCGGAGCTGGTCAGTTGATGCAGTGCCTCAGTTTTACAGCCTGTTTCATACAGGCAGATTGCTAATTTGCTTCTGGCTCTTGTATAAGCCGGGTTGATTTCTAAAGCGGTTCGAAACGATTCAATTGCATGCTTCATCTTTCCAACGTTCATCATAAGGACGCCGAACCTGTAGTGCAAATCCGGATTTTGCGGACGAAGCGCGATATGCTGGCAGTGAGCGGCAATTACCGCTTCGGTCAGAGTGTTATAATCCTCTTTATAATCATACGGCAGGTTTTCTTTAAGACCGTCCTTGAGTCGCAGTGTAGCCGTTTCCGTGAATAATAACGAGCTGTTAGGCTGAATCGCCGCAGCCAGCGATAACGTGCCCAGGGCGTCTGAAGTGCTGCCAAATGATTTCTGGGCAATTGCCAGGCCAATGTAGGCTTCGACGATGTTGTCATTGATTTCAACCGCCCTGTTGAACTGTTGTGCGGCAAGATGATCCTGTTCCACTTGCAGGTATTGTGTCCCGAGTTTGATAGTAGCCTCAAGGAAATCCGGGCAGACCTGAAGGGCATGCTCGTATTGCTCGATGGCGTCCGATGTGGAGCCGATCATGCGAAGAACGTCCGCATGCCTCATAAGTAAATCAGGTTTGTCCGGCTGGGCCTGTAACAGGTCCTCAACACACTCCAGAGCCTCGTAAAGCTGCCCCTCGGCGATTAGCCGTTCTATATTCTCATCCTGCACCTGGAAATTGTCCGGATGAATCAAAATCGCAGTGTTAAATGTTTCGACAGCCTGAGCATGCCGGCCAGTGACAATATACAGATGCCCAAGCGAAATCAGTGCCGAGATATCATCGGGGTATTCATTCTTCAGAAGCTCATATTGCTGGATGGTTTTCTCCAATTGACCATTCTTAAAGTAAATGGCTGCCAGCCGCTGTGCGGGAAGCTGCAAATAGTTTTTGAACTTCAGACAGTCCTGGTAGAACTCCACGGCTTGAGACTCTTTGCCGAGCCGCTCATAACAATACCCGAGAGCATAGAGAGCCATCGTATTGTTCGGCTGGCGCATATAAACTGAATTGAGTTCCTTGATAGCCTCTTGCAGTTGGCCGTTATGCAGAAAAATCGCTGCCGCCGCCAGCCGGCCGTGAGTACAGGAAGGATTTTCGAAGAGATACATCCGCAGTTGCTCGGCGGCGGCATCCAGCTTCATGGCATGCATCAGCTCGATCATCTCTTTCAACTGCTTGTGTCGAGGTGATTCGCTGTCCTCCACAGGAAGTCTAACCGCATTTAACCAGTGCCATATTAAATCAGCAGTGTCGACCGTTATCGCCCTGCCGAGAATTTCCAATAATCGACTCATACACCACCCGCACCCAGTTTTTATCTTTTGATTTGCAATAATGATTGTGGATTTGAGTCTCCACCAGCCTCCAATCACAATCAAGGTATCGACAATAGATGAGGGCGGATTAACCCCAGTTTTGACAATTAGTCACTTGAAGTGCCATTTTGCTGTTTCGCTGTGGGGATTGTGCGTTATGTGCCGGTTGTTACGATTCTTAAATCGGATTATCGGGTTCAGATTGTGCCATTTGTACCTGTTTTTCTATCTCGTTCAAATACGCCAGAGTGCGTTCGAGCTTATCGGTCAGGTGTTTCAATTTCAGCATGGTTTTTACACGGGTCAAAAGCTCCAGCTTATTCACGGGCTTGCTTAGAAAGTCATCCGTGCCCGAATCTATGCCGCGTTCGATATCGCCGAATTCATTTAATGCCGTAACCATAATGACGGGTATATCGCTGGTTTTGGGGTCGTTTTTGATTCTTCTGCAGACTTCGAAGCCGCTCATCTTAGGCATCATTACATCCAGCAGAATCAAATCGGGAGGATTTTTAGCGATAATTTCCAACGCATCCGGCCCATCGTGCGCGGGGACCGCCCGGCAGTCCACGTCCTCAAGATATGCCTGCAGCAATTCGCGATTCTGCTGATTGTCATCGACTACCAGCACTACAGGTGTCGTATCCTGCTTTTTACCAGTTTTAGCCTTGCTCATATAAAATGCTCCTGTTCGAATCGGTAAAGCGATTTTCGTCATCAAAATATATTTCACCTGCGTTTTGGATTAAGTTCGGCCCGCTATTTCTGCAATGCGCGTAAAACAGCCGTACAAAAGGCGGGCAAATCATCCGGCTTGCGTGCCGTAATCAAGTTGCCGTCTACTATGCATTCGGCATCTACGTACTCGGCGCCGGCATTGATAATGTCGTCTTTTATCGCCATGAAACAAGTCGCCTTCTTGCCCTTATAAATCTTTGTGCTGCACAACAGCCATCCGCCGTGGCAAATTGCTGCGATCACCCTGCCGGCGTCAACCATATCGTTTGCGAACTTTATGACATCAGCGCTTCTTCGCATAAAATCCGGAGCGAATCCGCCCGGCACAAGCATACAGTCATAATCGCCAGCGTCAGCTTCTTCCGTCGCAATCTCAGATACACACGGATAGCCTTCCTTCGAATGATATTCTTTTTTTGCCTCGGCCGCAACCAAATTGCACTGAAGGCCCGCCTCCAAAAACCGGTAGTACGGATACCAGACTTCGAGAACCTGATACAGTTCGTCGACTAAAATAGCCACTTTTTTCACTGCCATATTTTTGCTACTCCTTATCTATTGTTTCAGTGCCCTGCTGGATCCAGGCGAGATTGAAGACGTAGTGTTGTTTGCTGCTGATCAGGTGAACGAGGCCGTCGGGAGTCTGGGTCGCCGCCAGGTATCCTCTCGGCTCGGCATGGGTCGGGTCCATGGTGAATCTGCCCGTGTTGCCACCCCCGTCAAGGTCTCTTGCGGGGCCGCCGTCGGTGAGCAACCTTTTTACAGGCCAGGTTTTGCCTTCATCGAACGACAAGGCTGCAAACATGCCGAAGACCCGGCGTTCTCTGCCGTAGGAATCTTTTAGTTTCATCCCCGTATTACGGTTTGTGAAACTCACGAGTAGGATAGGCCCTTCCAGCAGCCGCCTGAGGACGAGTCTTTGCCCGCCGCCGAGCGGAGGAAACTCGCTGGCAGAATATGTCCAGTTTATGCCCATATCTTTAGAGATGCTCATCGGCATCTTTCCGTTAATGCTGTTGCCGCGTCCCAGAGCCATCAGGCTGCCGTCCCTGAGCTGCATCACGCCGGCGTGAATCCCGGCGACCCAAGCGCCGGTATCACCCGCAGCAAACTTCGGCGCCGGTCTGTCGGCGCCCGCGTCGGTCCAGGTTTCGCCTCCGTCGCGGCTGATGTGCACGGCCGTGCCGCCGTTGCCCCCTGTCACTGCATCACAAGGCAGGACAAGGTAGCCCTCGCGCGTTCGAAATACCGATTCGACGGGCATGTGACGCAGCCCGTGCTCGGGATTGATCAATCGGGCCTTCGACCACGTGGCGCCGTTATCGGTCGAAAGTCGCATCACAGTAGCGAGATTGCCCCACGTGGCGGCTGCCGACAGACCGTTAAAGTGATATATGGTGTCTTTGCCGTCGAACCAGAACGCCGGAGCATGATCGTTGCGATCCGGCGCATTCCAGAAAACCGAGGCCGGCTCCCACTGCTCGGTGCCGTATCGCAGGCGGCTTGCCAGGATGGTCAATTCACGCCCCGGTTCATCCCGGCATGAATACCAGATCGCCAACAGATCGCCGTTGGGGCAGTCAACCAGTGCCGGGTCGTGATTGTGCTCGGAGTACATCGGGCCATCGGACTCGGGCGGGATTTTGACATATTCGACAGGCCCTTTGAAGTAAGGCTTATTCGGGTCGGGACCGTTTGTCCAGTCCGGCTGAAAGTCCTGATTCACATTGCGTGCATACAATGCCGGCTCAGGACTCTCAAGCGGTTCGGTCTTTGGCATATCGCCGGCTACTACACGAAAACCTATCAGCCAGCTTTTATCGTCCGGCAGTGCGCCAAGCCGGTTCGCAGAGCGAAGAAACGATATTTGTGTGCTGTGACTGCCGCCCCGAGTGACCTTGAAATTACCATCAGCCCGACCTACCGGATCCGTCTGTTCGGATTGTTCATAGGGGCCATACCAGTCGTAGCACCATTCCTCGACGTTGCCGTGCATATCGAAAAGCCCCCACGGATTCGCCTCGGTTTGTCCGACGGTCAGCAGCAGAGGTTTTACACTGCTTCGTTGACGTGCGGGATCAGGAAACCAGCTCATGCGAGCGTTCTTGTAAAATTCCCCGGGCAAAGTATCGCCGGTGTGGTAAGCTGTCTCCGTACCGGCCCGGCAGGCATACTCCCACTCGGCTTCGGTCGGCAGCCGGTAAGGCTTGTCTTCCTTCTCAGAGAGCCATTTGCAGAATTCCACTGCCTCATGCCAGCTCACAAAAACTACCGCCTCATCGCTTTGTTTGGAAAAACCGAGCTTACCGCGAAGCACGCGATGTTCGGGATCAAACTGCTCATACTGTGCGTTGCTGACCTCAGTCACAGAGATGCCGAAAGATTGTGTAATGTTCACTTTGTGGACGGGTCGCTCGTCCCAATCGCCGCCCTTTTTCTGCCCCATCAAAAATGATCCGGGCCGGATGCAAACAAATTTCATGCCGACAGAGTTGATGAATGTCCCGGAATCTTGTGCCGAATTCAATGCCGCCGTGCTGTATAAGGGGCATAATACCGTCACAAGAATGATTAGAAATATTGCCGGCCATCTGTTTACTATCATTGCGTAACCTTTCAAATTGTCTGGTTGCTGTTATCCTCGATAAACTGTCGGATTTGCGGTTTGACATATATTTGCTCGACATCCACCACTTTCGATACCGCCTCGGCACACATTGTTGCAGAAACGGCCGACGAAGCCTGGGTATCTACAAAAAAAATATGCTGGCCCTTGATCGAACAAAGTCCCCCGCCGCTACCGCCAAGAGGTTCGTTGCGGATTGTCACGCCGTTTGCCTCCAAAAGCGCCAAAAGCTCGTCTAAAATATTCTGTTCGTTCATTGCACAAGTGTCATTTTATATCGGTCAAGGTTCAAGAAAAAACGCATCAAAAGTCGATATACCTCAATAGGTATCAAATTTTATCGTAGGAACAGAAAATTGGCAAGTATTACGGAAAAACGCCTGTCGCTGCACAAAAGTGTAGAAGTCCAGAAACTTCAAAATGAGGCCTTAAAATCTCAGCTGATCGGGCTCCAGCATCTAGCCAATATAGGCACCGTCAGCCATATGATAGCCCACGAGATGAATAACCTGCTGACACCTTTGAAAAGCTATGCTACGTTCGCATTGGACAACCCGGACGACAGAGCACTTACGGAAAAAGCTCTTCAAAAGGTATCCAAAAACTGCGGACGTGCCGCGAAGATCATGGAAAGTATGCTTGCCCTGGTAAGCGGTGAAACGCAAGAAAAGCAAAACGCCAGACTGCTTGATTTGATTTATGATATTTTTACCTGTCTTTGTCGGGATTTTGCCAAGGACGGAATTACCGTGGAGATCCGGGTTCCTGATGATATGACCGTGCACGTAATACCCGTTCAGATACAGCAGGTTTTGATGAACCTGATTCTCAACGCCCGCGATGCGATGCTGCCTCGCGGCGGAGTTTTGACCATCAGGGCCGCTGAGATGGTCGATTCCGTTGTGATTGAAGTGGCCGACACGGGCGAAGGGATTGATCCGGCCGATTTGGCAAATATTTTTGAAACCTTCTTCACCACCAAAACGGATAAGGACTTGCCGGCCGAATATTCCGGAGCGGGCATCGGGCTGGCATTCTGCAAAATGATTATCGATAGACATGAAGGCTGCATTTCGGTAGAATCCAAACCTGGTCATGGTAGCACGTTTAAGATCGCTTTACCTAAAACCACAGTTGGATAGTTGCTGATGGCGGCCCTTGTGCCCAAAATTGTTTTAATGCTCATACTGCTTGCCGGTTCTGCTTTTTTTTCAGGGTCGGAGACTGCATTTATCAATCTATCACACAGGCAGATACGCTTGTTTGAGAAATCCGAGCACAAACTTCAAAAATTGGTAGCAAGTCTTCTGGGCAAACGCCGGAAACTACTCAACTGCTTTCTGCTCGGTAATATGACGGTCAACGTTCTTTTTTATGCCGTTTCC
>Ga0307425_1001541_pt1 | contig 13684 bp, 14 predicted proteins | sample SalMarWE160330MG_FD_202152 | JGI IMG/M metagenome (GOLD analysis project Ga0307425, IMG submission 202152) | Salt marsh sediment microbial communities from the Plum Island Ecosystem LTER, Massachusetts, United States - WE1603-30 | ecosystem: Environmental > Aquatic > Marine > Intertidal zone >... | reverse complement strand
CTTACAATCATTTTTCCTCCTCGTATTCGAAGATTATTATTGGGATTCTTGTCACCAAGATTGGGTTTTGAATGTGATCGTTTTTTGCGATCCACCTTTTATTGCTGAATGACGTGTCTCTGGCTTTCGGAACACTATGGCCACAACACCTGCAATCATCAAAATAGCGGCGATAATTATTTTTGGGGAGAGAAGCTCGCCGCCTCCGAACCAGCCCACAAAAACAGCAATGATCGGATTTACAAAGGCATAAGTGGAAACCCGATCAGGGGAAACTGTCTTCAAGAGCCACATGTATGCTGTAAATGCGATAATCGAGCCGAACAAGACCAGATAGAATAATGATACAAGAGACAAGTTGGATGCGGATGCAAGAGAATTGGCTTCCCCAGTTAGAAGACCTATTAGAACAAGGACTGAACCGCCGCAGATCATAGTCATCCCAGAAACCAGCAAAGGGCTTTTCGGAAGGTTTGCGTATTTCGAATAAACTGAGCCGAAAGACCAGGAAACACTCCCTAATAGCAGGACCGCAGCTCCGGCAAAATCCACAGATTGCCCTCCAAATAGTTTTGCAGGCTCAACTAAAAGAATCATTCCGAAAAAACCGAATGTAAGTCCGAGAATCACACGTCCGCCTATCTTGCCAACGGGGTTACGAAAATATGAGAGAAGTATCATCCAAATAGGTGCGGTAGCTACGATAAGAGCCGCGATACCCGATGGAAGGACCTGTTCGCTCCATACCAAGGCCCCATGTCCTCCCAGAAAAAGCAGTGTTCCGACAACTGCGGCTGTTCTCCACTGTTTTAATCGGGGATTAGACTGACCCCGGATACGCGCCCACGAATAAAGAACAGCCCCAGCTGATAGAAACCGGAATCCCATCATAAGAAAGGGAGGTATGGTCTCGATTGCGAAGCGGATTGCGAGATATGTCGTTCCCCAAATGATATAGATGGCTCCGAAGGCGATAAATATCTTGATTTTTAAGGAAGAGTCAGCAATTATTTTTTTGACCGAAGTCCCGGTGATGAGATCGTGTTTCTTGATTGAAAGGATCATTGTATGCTCAATATAACCTATTAATATCCGTTTGATGGTTATAGTATACAAATAAAATAATAACCTGTCAAGATAATTTTGATGGTTATAATAAAAAGATGAAATAAGCTGAATACCGGACTCTACTCCCTGGAATATCGGTTTATTCAGCGATACCGTCTTACGTCAAGGTGCCATGTGTAGCACTTTTTTTTGCTTTCGGTAATAACGCTTTGCTTTTGCCCTGTTTCCGCAGTCTGCCATATCACACCATCGCCTGCTTCTATTCCGGCTATTATCCAAAAAAAGATAGCCGCAGCCCCTATCATCGGCGCACTCTTTCACCCTGCCTAAACTCTCCGAGGTCAACAATTCTGCCGCGGATCGAACAATGGGATCCAACATGCAATCTAGCTCCCCTTCGCCTCTGCTTGTACTCCATATAAAACCATCTTCCGCATGAACCAATCGTGACTGCGCCATAGTTCTGGAAAGATTCAGGTTGATAACAGTCATATCTTTTTTTGGAGGAATATTTCCTTTGGCTACACCAGAAAAAACGTGATAAATAGCTTCTCTCAATTCTAAGGCACGCTTATGTACTTCCTTGGCCCTGGAAGATTCCTTTTTGCCCTTACGGATCAATTTTTGAGCTTCCTTCTCTGTAAGGATTTCCGAGATAAGGCTCCATTTTACAAAGTCATTGTAAGTCTTAAGCTTTTCTTCGGGATGTTTGCTTGCATGCCATTCGGCTGTATTGGCAAAATCCAGGCACAATTTCCCGCCAATAAGACTCTGTTTATTACCAACAGGGGTGCGATTTTCTATCATTTAATTCTCCTGAAATGAGCGGTTATCCAATCTATCCAGTTATTAACAATAATCTCCGAATAACCAATCTCAGTATATTAGCCGGTTATAATGTTGTCAAATGAAATTTATCCCGTATCCTGAACATTCCCCTTGCTGCATCTTTTTTCCCCCTCTGAAAGGTTGTCGCCGAATCGCTATTGTACAAGATGAAAAAACTTAGGAATAAAAACCCAGTAAGGATAAGAGAAAAAAAGCTGAAGAATGATTACGGGAAAATAGAGGTCATAAAGGACGTTAAATTGTTGATAGTAAAAAACTGGACGATGTAGGATTTGAACCTGTGACTTTGACCGTGTGTAAAAGGCACAAATATTGATCACACTCTGGTCACAGTTTTAATTAAATGTGGAAATTGCCCACCGAAATCCGTTTGCATCTCTCCTTCGCTTGCATTATATTTATAATACGGTCTGAGTGCTGGATCAATTCGGGTATCCAGACAAGAGGAGAATCCAAGGAAAAAGTCCGGCAATACCATACTCATCACTGGAGGAAGTTCCGGTATCGGTTTCGCACTTTCGAAACAATTCATAAAAGAAGGAAATACCGTCATCGCATGCGCGAGGAATAGAGATCTTCTGGAACGTGCTGCGTCTGAGCTTCCCGGGCTAGTCACACATCGCTGCGATCTGACCATCGAGGCCGACCGCATGGAGTTCGTCGACTGGCTTTTGAGCGAATTTCCCGGTTTAAACATCCTCATCAACAACGCAGGAATTCAAAACTATATCAGCTTCGCTTCTAAGCCGGATTCCAAGGCGATTATCGATGAAGTCGACATAAACCTTACAGCTCCGGTTATTCTGACAACGCTTTTTATCCCTCATCTGAGGTCGAAAGACGACAGCGTCATTGTCAATGTTTCGTCAGGACTAGCGTTTGCCCCGCTCGCATTTGTGCCTGTTTATTGCGCGACCAAAGCGGCTACTCATTCATTCACTTTGAGCCTGCGCCATCAGCTTCGCGATGCAAGAATTCGTGTGGTCGAGTTGATTCCACCGATGGTGGACACAGCTCTGGGCAGTGAAGGGCGCCGCAATCGCAGCGGGTCCACGCATGGGTCTGGACATCAGATGATGTCGCCAGATGAATTCGCAGAGGAGGTTGTGCGCAGGTTTTTCGAGGGGGAGGATGAGATTGTCGTTGGTGCAGCCGTCGGGCTTCGAAAAGATGGGGAGTCAAGGTTCGAAATGATGAACCGTTGATTCATTCAAGTCAACAAAAAACAAGTGGTGGGCGATACAGGATTTGAACCTGTGACTTCTACCGTGTGTAAAAGGCACAAAAACAGGAAAAAGCGGAAAAAATAAGGGATTTCCCCAGTAGGCTGTCGCGAATTAGACCTATGGAATCCTGAAGCTTTTTGATATTCTTATTGATTCTTCGATATTCTTGACAAATTTAGGTCACACTTTGGTCACAGCTGCAAGATTTAGAACTTAAAATTAAAGGTCTTGGAAATAGTTACCGACATAACTCCTGACAAGGTTTTGCTAAAGCATATACCAGATGCTTTTTTGATGGAAACCCACCGTCTCAGATCCATGGGCCGGGTGCAATCCAGTTCGTGGGGCTTGGTTTGTCGGAGGAAAGGGCTGCGACGATAGGCGATAGAAATCTGTTTACCGAAGTCATGATTTCTCTGAATAAGGAGGGAACGTGATTTTGTTGAAGCCTTTTGCAGAATGCTTCCCACTGAGTCTGCTTGGCCACGATGAAAGGCTCAGCGAATACCTCGATTTCCGTGGGAAGCACTGTGCCCCGTTGTAAAAAGGTCCTTCGAATAGCCTCGGCCAGGTTGGCGCCATCAAAGTCGAATTGCCGGGATAACAGCCAGATGTCATAGAAATCCTTCATCCTGCTGTTCAGCATACCCAGTTTGACCATGGCTTCAAGCTTTTCCGAGATTGAGCTCTCGCGGCTGTAACATAGCAATCTTGGTGCTGAGAAATTCAGCATAGTCGGAAAATCCAACTCCTCAGGCTTTGGAAATATGATGTCGCCGAAGCCGATATCAATCTGCATATTGACTCTCACAGAGCCCAATGCGCCCAGGAACCGAATCCTAATCCCATTGTAATCCGCGTCTTCGGTGATATGCTCTGCCTGAATGGAATCAGGATCGAAGACAAGCCCATCCGCTTCTACATCCTCAGTCAAGATATCCCGAATCTGTGTAATAATGTCGATTTCCTCGTTACTCGTTCTTCCCAGCATGTCGATGTCCATGGTCGGACGAACTTCCGGCGAACGCCAGACTCTCAGCATCAAAGCACCTTTGAGAATAAATCGGTCTGCGTGAGATGATTGGGATAGTCGGTAGAGGAATCTCTCCATGGCAAAGTATTGAAGCAACTCGTTGAATGGGCGCCTCTCGCTCTTAGCCCGGTTGAAGAGGCGTTGCCGGACAGACGCAGGGATATTTTTGGGAGACTTCATACAGTTGCCTCCAGGTAAGGCCGCATCACCTTTTCGATCCGGCAGATCTTGGCGTATTTGAGCAGCTCTTTAAGGTTGAACTTCTTTCGTGTCTTGTAGAGTTTCAGTGCTTCCAGCACAACGTCCATTCCGATCTTATTACGAAACTTGAAGCAATCGGCCAGGGTTTTTTCGGGGTTGTATACTTTAACGAGCACACCATCAATTAGATGCTCTTCGATGCCGGATTTGTAGGCTTCATTCGAAAATCTATGAGTCTGGATGGGAGGATGATCTAGTGAAGGCATCCGGGAGTCCCTTGGCACCGCCACGGAAACATCATGGGGAATCTGGGTCGTGATGTCGTGGTATGCAAGTGCAGAGACGAGACAGATGACGGCGTTTGGAAAGCGAAGGCTCACTGTAACCAGATCCGGATTGCTGATCGGAGGTAGTTCCACCAGCCGATAGATACCTCTGCTCACCTGCTCAATTACGCCCTTGTCCCTGAGTGAATAAAGCATGTAGCGTGTGATACCATTCGCGATAGCCTCACTCATTCGAAGTTTGCCACCGTGTTTGCGAAAAATTTCTTCAGGTCGTTCTTTCATTTCTGGCTCCAGACAAAGAGTTACCACTTGTTTGTAAGTGGTGACAATATGTCTGATTTCGACTAAAAAATCAAGGAGAATCTGAAAATTTGAAGAACACCATAATGCCAATAAAAATTGTTAATAATATAATCATCCTTTATCCCCCTAGGATAATTATATGGCCCTGGATAAGGTTGGCTTTCTGGGAAAATAAATGGTGGGCGATACAGGATTTGAACCTGTGACTTCTACCGTGTGAAGGTAGCACTCTTCCACTGAGTTAATCGCCCAGCCATGTGTATTTTTATTCCATTTGGCGTTCTTTGTCAATGGGAAGCCCTTTCATTATCCCGCATCTGAGCTGTCCGATGATTATCGAATTCAAGAGGTCATGTCTTAGTGATAAATTTTGCTTCGGAGCGATTCCATCCTGAATAGAATTGATTTTATTTGCGTATATTCATATAGGTAAATGAAATACGCACAAAGTGATTTTGAGACGAATGAAATTAGAGGAATCATGAACAAAAAGAATCAAAGGAGAGTGCGATGGAAGCTTTGGTGTGGATCTTTTTCATAATCCCTTTTTTTCTTGTGATCTTAGGTTTGTTGATCTGGAGTCTTGTCTGGGCTTACAAAGACGCTGAAAAACGTGGGAAATCAGGATGGATTGTTGTTCTAATGATCTTCTTCTTGAACTGGCCGACCAGTCTGTTGGTTTGGCTGGTGTTTCGCCCGGATATAAAACCTACGGAAGAGAAAGTCTAGAGACATACGAGTATAATCTATAGGTCAGCTCGGGGAGCTGACCCTACATCGGACTAAGTCGGACCGTTCGGGGGACGATCCCTACACAAAAGATTGAAGTTTGATTGACATTAATTTCGTTTCCAATTATAAATAAACCATGGCCATAAGACGCTGCCCATACTGCAAAGCAATCATTGATGAGGGATCGGAATACTGCTCTAACTGCGGGACTCAGCTGATATTTCCTGAGGACGAGTTTGTCGAAGAGGAAATACCCGGGGAGAAAATTGTCGACGTGGATGAAGAAGAAATAGAGCCCGAGGAGCAGCGAAATCCGACGAAAGGGAAAGGCCGGTCTGCAAAGGGTAAGAAAGCAGGTAAGGAGCCTGATGATGTTCCCGATGAAGAAGACTCAGAGGGGGTGGAAGCCGAAGCAGCGGATCAAGCCGAAGAATCTGAAACCAGCTTTGAGATAGAGTCCGATGAGGCGGAAATAGAAACGCCTTTTGATAAATCAGAAGAGCCTGAGGTCGAAGAACCTTTTGTAGAAGAACAAGAACCTTTAGACATGGAAGAGGCTTCAACTGGGGAGCTTTCTGATGATGAGTCCCTGGAGCCGGAAGAGAAGGTCTCTTTTAAGACAGAGGAAGAAGAAGGGGAGGACACTGAGGAAGATACCGCTCAAGATGAAACTGTGGATTTTAGAACCGCAGACCTGGAGAGCTTGGTAGACCCTGCTGAAAAAGAAAAAGAAGAGATCGAAAAATTCCTCGATTCATTGAAAGAAGAACGGGAAAAAACCAAGAAATATTACGAAGAGACAGGAGAATTGCCTCCATGGGCCCAGAGTATGAGAGAAGGTGCGACTACGGATGTTCCTTTGGAAGAAGAAGCTATCGGTGAAGAGCCTATAGAAGCCATAGAAGGTGAAAAAGAGGCGGGAGTCGAAGAACATGCTGCAGTTGAGGAGCCGTTCGGAACTAAAGAACACGAGGAAACAGTAGAGCCTTTTAGTGATGCTCTGGCCGAAGAAAAAACCGAAGGAGAGGATGCCGTTCGCCCAGGAGATACCGGAATGGGCCTACCAGAAAGGGTTGATCAGCAGAATCTTCCTTTCGACCAGGGTCTTTTTGGAACCACACTAGAGAAGCAAAAGAAGAGTCGTTTCAAAAAGCCGCAGATGGAATTCTCTCCATGGATGAAGTCCAGAATCTTTGATGTCCTCTTCATTTTCGGAGTGTGGATCGTTGCTCTATGGCTGGCATCCCGTGTCGTGGGAATCTCTCTCTTTCATCTGCTCACAGCATCCGCAGTGCAAACTCTCGGTTTTTTTGTGATCCTACTCTTGATCTATTTTTTCCTGTTTCTCTTTTTTCTGGGAGAAACTTTGGGGGATCACCTGTTTTCTGAAGATTAGTCGTCTACAACCTCATCACCGAGTTTGAAATTTTCTCCCAAAAATTTTTCTTTAGCCTTTGTATCAGAGGCAATTTCTTGAGGAGTCCCTTTGACCAGAATTTCTCCTTGGTCGATGATGTAGGCGGTGTCGGTTATTTTCAAGGTATCGCGGACATTGTGATCAGAGAGGATAATGCCGATAGCCTTGTTTTTTAAGTTCAGAAGTATTCGTTGGATCTCTACGATCGTCAAGGGATCGATCCCGGTGAAGGGCTCATCCAGTAGAAGAAATTTAGGATCGAGGATAAGGGTGCGGCAGATCTCGAGCCTTCGTCTTTCTCCTCCTGAGAGACTGAATGTTGGATGCGATCGTAATGACTTGAGGCCCAACTCCTCGAGCAAATGATTCGTGAGCGTCTTTATCTCGTTTTTTTTGTATTTCTTGAGCTCGAGAATCATGGTGAGGTTTTTCTCGACCGTTGTCTTAAGGAAGACGGAATTTTCCTGAGGCAGATATGTGATCCCTTCATCGGCCCTGCGATTGCTTGTGTGGCGGGAGATATCTGTCTCGTCCAGATAGATGGTCCCATTATCCGGTTTGATCAGTCCCACCATCATCTGGAAGGTTGTTGTTTTGCCCGCACCATTCCGTCCTAATAGGGCTATGATCTCTCCGCTATAAACAGCGATGTCCACGCCATTGACCACAATACGTTTGCCATAGCTCTTTTTGAGATGCTCTGCTTTGAGGACAGCCATTGCTTGACCTTAAACTTATCAGATAAAATACTAGTTTCTGACACTCCATGTGTCAAGGTCCCATGAAAAAGATAATCAGTGCCTCACGAAGAACAGATATGGTTGCTTTCTTCCCGGAATGGCTCTCTTCGGCAATCCACAGAGAGGAAGCCAAAGTCTATGGTCCGTCGGGGCACACTTATACGGTGGACTTGCACCCGCAAGTTGTCCACACGTTTGTTCTGTGGTCGAAGAATTTTGCAAATCTCATCGATAATGCATATGGCTTGAGGGATGAAATTCACAAGTACGAGCAGCTTTACCTCCATTTTACCATAACAGGCCTGGGAGGCAGTTTTATCGAACAGGGCGTTCCCCCGTCTCTTGGTGCGCTTTCTCAGTTGGATGAATTGATCCCGATTGTGAGAAATCCTCAGAGGATTTCAGTGCGGTTTGATCCGCTCATCTACTGGAAAGAAGGCGGAGAAGAGAGGACGAACCTCCATTTTTTTGAGAATATGGCGCCCGCTCTCCAGGTCAAAGGGATCCAAGATGTCCGCATCAGTTTTGCCCAGTGGTACAACAAGGCAAAAAGGAGAGCAGCCAAAATGGATTTCTTCTATACAGATCCTCCGCACGAACAAAAAGTCAGAGACGTGATGTTCTTGCATGAAATCGCAAAGAGCTATGGCCTTAAACTTTATATCTGCAGTCAGACTTTCCTGGCAGAGGGTGCCTGTATCCCTCAATCCTCATGCATCCATGGGCCTTCGCTCCAGGCTCTTCATCCGGAACACGCCTGCGTCTCAACGAAAAAAGACAGGACTCAGCGCAAAGAATGCCTCTGTACAGAGTCTGTGGATATCGGGAGCTACACCCAGTTCTGCCCCCATTGTTGTCTTTACTGCTATGCCAATCCAAAGATTTAATCTGAATTATTCATAAAAGCTGCTGATCCATTTATTCATAAAACTTCCATTTTATATGATCAGCGTCTTTTACCATTCGGGCGAATCGACCTTACCGCGTCTGTTTCGTTGCGGCCCATTCGCAGTAGACATCTACGGCTTCATGGGCCACTGCCTCACAGCCACGGCAAGCTCGACTCGTGAATAATTCAGGTTAAGGGGGATTTGGAGAGAAGTGATCTGAAGTACTCCCCTGAGGTCGAATCGTTAAATTCCCAGACCTAACCTCTCTGCTAATGCTGGGGGCAGTCCTGCCTCGAGAATTTTTTTCTGGGCTTCTTCGATGTTGTACTCGATCCGGAAAAATTTGATCTTTTTCTGTTTGCTGTCGTAGATGGCACAAGAAGCCCGGGTGTTCCTGTCCCGAGGCTGACCCACAGAACCGGGGTTAATTAGATACCTGACGTCTTTTTCGATCTTGATCTCGCTCGCGTTTCCTGTAATGAAGGTTCCTTCGACGAAGTGGTCCTTTTCCGTATAGAGGAAGGGGAAATGTGTGTGGCCGAAGAAACAGATCTGCGTTTTGATGTGGAGGAACGCTTCGGCTGCATCGAACTCACCAAATATATAGTGGTCCTCATCGAAAGGTGCTCCGTGGCAGATCGTGATATCTTTATTGACGGTTTGAGGGCCTTGTTTAAGGCGTTTGAGGAAGGTGAGATTGTTCTTTTTAAGAGTCTGCTGGGTCCAGTGGATGGCTGAAGCTGCGATTGGATTGAAAGTTTTGACATTGTCGATCTCACAGACAGCTTTGTCGTGGTTACCCCTGATGATGGACAAGGGGTTGAGGAGCTGGATCTTTTGGATGATTTCGTTCGGGGATGCGCCATATCCGACCATATCTCCGAGAAAGAGGAAGTGATCGATCTTTCGCCTCCGCGCAAACTTCAAAACAGCGAGGAAGGCCTCTAAGTTTCCATGAATGTCTGTAAATATGAAATATTTCATTTTATCTCAGCATGTCCTTTTCAGTTTTTCGTACATCAAGTGGGCCCTGTAAGAGCTTCTCACCAGAGGGCCTGATTCGACCTCAGTAAAGCCAAATTCCAGTGCGATCCTTTTCAAATCTGCAAATTCCTCGGGAGTGTAATACTTCTGAGTCGGGGCGTTGATTCTTGAGGGTTGGAGGTATTGGCCGATGGTTAAAAAATCACAGAAAACGGCTCGCAAGTCGGCAAATGTTTGCTGGAGGTCTTGTTTTTTTTCACCAAGGCCGATCATTAAGCCGGATTTTGTTGTGGCTCCCAGCGCTTTGGCTTTTTCCAGGATACTTAGAGAACGTCTGTAATTCTGGACCGGACGATTGATCCGAGGATAGATATTTTCAGGGACCTCGATGTTGTGGTTGACAACGTCGGGCCCCGCTGCGATAACGGTTTCCAGCGCCTTTTCGTTTCCGTTAAAATCAGGGATGAGGACTTCCACTTTGATGTCGGTATTCTGATTCTTGATGATCTCTAGTGTCGCCGCGAATGAGGAGGCTCCACCATCGGGAAGATCATCGCGCGTGACAGAAGTGAGAACGACATATCCGAGGCCCATTTGAGAAACAGCAGCTGCGACTCTTTCTGGCTCTCCCTGGGGAGAGGGAAGAGGCTCTCCCTTTGCCTTTGTGACAGCACAAAAGGCGCAATCTCTGGTACAAGTGTCTCCAAGGATGAGGAAAGTGGCTGTCCTGTGAGCCCAGCATTCGGCGACATTGGGACACTTGGCACTCTGACAGATGGTGTGGAGATTGTTCTTTTTCAGGAGGTGGGACACGTAGAAGAAGTTCTCGTGAGTGGGGAGCTTGACCTTCAGCCAGGAGGGTTTTTTTGTTGTCTGAACTGAGGGAACCGCCATCCTTTTTGCTCGAAAAATAATCCACTCTATAGAGTGGAATCAAAGTTTATTTGAATCGTGGAGGAGAGGAGTTATCAATAGTACTCGAATTCTCGTTCTCGTCTTATCCGTCTGCGCATGCGTTTGCGGGCTTGGGCGTCCTTCATCCGTCTGCGCTCGCCAGGTTTGTAGTAAACAGAATGTTTCTTGATCTCTTTGATGATCGCTTCTTGTTGGACTTTTCTCTTGAATCTCCGCAGTGCACCTTCGATAGATTCGCCATCTTCAACAACGATAAACGCCAATAACATTCACCTCCTCGAAATTAAGTATTTGACTTATAGCGGAATTAGCCGGACTTGTCAAGCTTCCATTATCACTCATTTCTGGTTGTTTGCACTTGAAATCTCGGCACAGCGGATATATATTTGTATTGCTATAAATTTGGAAGAGGGATAAAATTCTTTTCGTCAGAAGAGGCCTATACGCCGACTTTATATACGGGAAAGTTAAAAGGAGCCTTTGGGATGAGTGAAAAAAGGAAAGAAAAACGAGTTGAAGAGGAAATTAAAGTCGCGATCAAGCTTCTTCCTGAAGATAAGTACCAGCACGACAAAAACATCGTCTATGCGCTGACAAAGGATATCTCTTCAGGCGGTGTGAAAATTGTAACAGATAAAATGCTGCCCATTGATACCCTGTTGAAGATAGAACTAACTCTGACGAAAATGCGCAAATTGGTCGAAGCCAATGCCAAAGTCAGATGGGTGGGCCGGCTCTATGATGATGACGTTTTCGAGATGGGATTGGAGTTCGTGGATACTCCCCCCGAAAGTGTGATGCTCCTTCTTGAGTACATCTATGGCCTTGAAAAGGAGGCCCAGTCGAAGGAATAAAAAAGGTGACTGTCACCTTTTTTGTTTTTATTTAAACACGGGGGCGATGTCGACAGGGATGCTCTCTAGGCCCTGAATGGTCTTTTCCAGGATGTCTTCGATCGTTCTGTATTTTTCAATAAAGGCTTTTGCCTTTTCGTAATCGCCGGCACCCTCCAAGATCAATAAATCCTGTGCCAGCTCTTTGACCGCTCCTTTTATCTTGGTCATATCGACACTGTATTTCTGCGTCTCATCATCATAGAGAAATGCACCCTTCTCTCTCATAAAGTTGTACTGGATGATCGTGCTTAACCCATGGGCTTCGTGTAGTCCAAACCTGAGCGACCGGAACATTCCCGCCAAGTAGGTCGTGTAGATCTCGCGCTCCCTTTCTCTGGGGATCCATCCTTTCTCCATCAGGAGATCGACGTTATAGATCCCGACGACAGTCGCCTTGCTTTCCTCGATTGCTGAATAGTTCTCTTGGAGAGCACGATTGACGGTTGTCCTTGAACCATCGGCTAATACCACATAATTTACGCCAAGCGCATGACAGATTTCATGGAGAGTTGTTTCGTTGAAATAAGCGAAAAATGAAACATGCTGGGCGTCCTCATCCGTAAGGACCTTTTTTGAGATCGGCACCAGGATCTTGTTGAATTTGGCTTCCATCATATTCTTGAGGAAAACCTTTTTGGTTCCTTTCTCTTCCCGAACTCTCTCGTCATTGGGAAGGACAAAAGCGAGCGTTTGCACACCCGCCTTCGTATCGCCAGCGGTGAACACTTCGATAACCACATTGAGCGGAGATTCCAATCCGGATACATCTTGATCTTTGTATTTTTGCTCTACGGGCAGGCTCTTCTGCATCTCATCCAGATAATCCAAATAACCCTCGATCTTTTTCATCTCTTCTAAGTCATTGATATAGACAAAACTTTCATATGCGGCCTTGTAGCCGTTGAGAGCGTCTTCATAGACTTCATACGGACCGATGACAATCTCCACCAGGTTGTCCCGCAGGTCGATCCAATCGACATCACTCTGGTAATAATCATTTCTCATCAGGTCGACGGCCCGCCGGCTCAGATATTTTTTGAGCGAGGGATTGGATGTGATCTCTGCCGCCTCCTTCAGCAGCTGGGCGATAGGCTCCAGCTCTTCTTTGTATTCTTCGTTGTACGGAACAGCGACAAGCTTATCATCTTTTTTCCGGATCACCGTGAAAGAATTCTCAAATACTTCTTTGACATCCGGATTCCCCGTTATGTAACCCTCGAAGTAGTCTTTGGTCATATCTTCCGGATAAAAACCAGCTCCCGGAGGTTTTGGATCTGCTCCTAAAAAAGGTTTGTTCTCATCCAGTCGATCGTATGGCCCAAAGTTGATGATCAAATAACGCAAATAATCCTTTACTGCAGGATCGTCCATTTTTTCCAGCCTTGCTTTCCATTCCAATCCCACGTGCGAGGCTTGCTTCCAGAAGATGTCATCGATGAGCTTTGCAGCCTGGATGAGCTTATCGAGAACCTGTTTTTGCTCATCATTGAGAACACTTTCGTCGTATGTGATTTCTGTGGGCACAAATTGGGCAAGCCTCTCCTTTATATCCGGCACTTTGACAATTTGATCAAAATCGGACACTTTTTGGCCCTCTTTTCCTTTGCAAGCCGGATTGAGAAAAAGACCCGCAATTATAAATCCTATAGTCGGAAATAATAAGAAAAGCTTTTTTGGATTGGTCATTGCGTCCTCCCTCCTTACTCTCAGTCATAAAATATCGACGTTCGGCGTCAAAAATTTACTGCCAGTCATAAAATTTAACCATTTGGCTAAAAAAATGACTCTCAGTTATAAAATCCTGCTCGGGAGCCTAAAAAATTGACTCCCAGTTATAGGCTTTCTCTCAAAGCTTATAAACGCTATCACTCATAAAAAAATAGGTGTTTCAGTTGAGATAGATCTTATCTTTCGCCCATGTGCTCGGATCATGAAAGTAATGGCCCACACCATTCGCCACGACATCCCCATAACGGGGGACATTCGTTATCACGATGGCCCTCTCATCATTTCTTTGAGAGTATTGTTTGGCGATCTCCTGGATGATTGAGCAGTGCTGGCCCACACGTTTTGCCATCGGCCACCCTGTCTCATCATAGGGAACAAAGAGCATTTTATGCTTGGCTAACTTCAGCAAAAATGG